>Ga0210400_10004801_pt1 | contig 11616 bp, 8 predicted proteins | sample IncBWH26MmetaG_FD_155456 | JGI IMG/M metagenome (GOLD analysis project Ga0210400, IMG submission 155456) | Forest soil microbial communities from Barre Woods Harvard Forest LTER site, Petersham, Massachusetts, United States - Inc-BW-H-26-M | ecosystem: Environmental > Terrestrial > Soil >...
GTCGATGACGCGATCGTGGTGGTGGAGAATGTCGAGCGGCATCTTCGCGACGGCATGAGCCGGCGCGACGCGGCGCTGCGCACCATGGAGGAAGTCGGTGGTGCGCTGGTTTCGATCGCGCTGGTATTATGCGCGGTGTTCGTGCCGACCGCGTTCCTCGGCGGTATCTCCGGGCAATTTTTTCAGCAATTTGCGATCACGATCGCGGTGGCGACCGCGATCTCCTGTTTCTGTTCGCTGACGCTTTCACCCGCGCTGGCGTCGCAAATCCTGCAGCCGCATGAAGAGAAGCGGCCGCCCGCAGCCTGGAATTTGATCGCGCGCGGCTGGGAAAAGTTCACGAACTTTTTCAACCGCGGCTTTGACCGGCTGTCTCATCTCTATGGCAGCGCCGCCGGCTTTGTGATCAGGCATTCGGCGCTGATGCTTCTGGTCTATGTGGCGTTGATCGGCAGCGCCGGATGGTTGCTCGCCACGACGCCGCAAGGTTTTATTCCGGCACAGGATCGCGGTTACGTCATCATCTCGGTGCAATTGCCCGGCGCGGCCTCGCTGGCGCGAACCACCGAGGTTGTCCGTCAGGTCGAAAAGATCGCGCTCGACACACCGGGCATCGTTCGCGTGGCGGTGTTCGCCGGACTGTCCGGCGCGACGCGCACCCAGTCCAGCAATGCGGCGGCGCTGTTCCCGGTATTCGACGAGCCGGAAGTGCGTCTGAAAAAGGGGTTGTCGGCGGCCGCGATCACCGGCGAACTGCGAAAGCGGCTTTCCGCCCTTGAGGGCGCTTTCATCATCGTTATTCCGCCGCCCTCGATTCCCGGCATCGGCACCGGCGGCGGTTTCACCATGCGCATCCAGGACCGGCAGGGCCGTGGTCCTGAAATGCTGGCGGCAGCCACCGACGAACTCGTCGCCGCGGCTCGCAAGGCGCCGGGACTGACTTCGGTGTTTTCGCCATTCACCGCGAATACGCCGCAGATGTTCGTCGATATCGATCGCATCAAGGCGCAGAAGCTCGGCGTGCCGATCCAGGGTGTGACGGATGCGATCGAGACTTATTTCGGCTCGGCCTATGTCAACGACTTCAACATCCTTGGCCGCACCTATCACGTCACTGCGCAGGCGGACCTGCCGTTTCGCAAAGAGACCTCCGATCTCGCCCGCCTGCGTACCCGCAATGCCGCCGGCGATATGGTGATGCTGGGCAGTGTGGTGGATTTCCATGATATCGCGGGACCGGATCGGGTCGCGCGTTACAACCTATATCCGTCCTCTGAGCTTCAGGGCGATACGACCCCCGGAACAAGTTCGGCGACGGCCATCGACACCATGAAGCGGCTGGCGGAGCAAACGTTGCCCAGCGGCTTTTCCTACGATTGGACGGACCTGTCCTATCAACAGGTCACCGGCGCCAATGCGGGACTTTACGTGTTTCCGATCTGCGTCCTGTTCGTGTTCCTGGTGCTGGCGGCGCAATATGGCAGCTGGAGCCTGCCGTTTGCCGTGATTCTGATCGTGCCGATGTGTCTGCTGGCCGCGACGATCGGCGTGCGGGTGATGCGACAGGACGTCAATATTCTCACCCAGATCGGCTTTGTGGTGCTGGTGGGACTGGCCGCGAAGAATGCCATTCTGATTGTCGAGTTTGCCCGCGATATCGAACTCGAGGGCCGCGATCGTCTGGAAGCTGTCATCGAGGCCTGTCGGCTGCGGCTGCGTCCGATCTTGATGACATCCTTTGCATTCATTCTCGGTGTGCTGCCGCTGGTTGTTTCAACCGGCTCGGGATCGGAAATGCGGCAGGCGGTCGGGGTCGCCGTGTTCTTCGGCATGCTCGGCGTCACCTTGTTCGGGCTGATCTTCACGCCGATCTTCTACATGATCGTCCGCAACCTGGCGGACCGGCCGCATCCGAAAAAGCCGGCTCCGACCGGGTAGCGAATAACCACCCTTCCAGGTTGCGAACCCTTTCCCTACTAATGGCGCATGCAAAATAGATGGGCAGCCGCAGAGTTATAAAATATATCATGCTCGGAATAGGTTTTTTTGCGGAAACAAGTTTTTTGGGAGAGGCCAAGATGAAATCGGGAATGTTGTCGGCTGCCATTGCAGCGTCCAGTTTGCTGCTTGCGGTTCCGGCGTCGGCACAGGTCAAGATCGGTATTCTGAACGATCAGTCCGGAGTCTACGCGGACTATGGCGGCAAATATTCCGTCGAGGCCGCCAAGATGGCGGTCGAGGATTTTGGCGACAGCGTGCTCGGCCAGAAGATCGAGATCGTCACCGCCGACCACCAGAACAAGCCCGATCTGGCCACCAGTATCGCGCGGCGCTGGTATGAGATCGAAGGCGTCGACATGATCACCGAGCTGACGACGTCGTCGGTCGCGCTCGCGGTCCAGGAGTTGTCGAAGGAAAAGAAGAAAATCGATATTGTCGTCGGCGCCGCGTCCTCGCGCATCACCGGTGACGCTTGCACGCCCTACGGTTTTCACTGGGCTTTCGATACCCACGCGCTCGCGGTCGGTACCGGCGGCGCGCTGGTCAAGGCTGGCGGCGATAGCTGGTTTTTCATGACTGCCGATTACGCTTTCGGTTATGCGCTTGAAAAGGATACCAGCGAGATTGTCACGGCGAACGGCGGCAAGGTCCTCGGTTCGGTTCGCATTCCCTTGAACTCGTCGGACTTTTCGTCGTTCCTGCTGCAGGCGCAAAGCTCGAAGGCGAAAATCATCGGGCTCGCCAACGCCGGTCTCGACACCACCAACTCGATCAAGCAGGCGGCGGAATTCGGCATCGTCGCCGGCGGTCAGAAACTGGCCGGCCTGCTGATGACGCTCGCCGAAGTGCATGGCCTCGGGCTGCAGGCAGCGCAGGGTCTTGTGCTGACGGAGGGTTTCTATTGGGATCAGAACGACAAGACCCGCGCGTTTTCGGAACGCTTCATGAAGCGTACCGGCCGCATGCCCAATATGATCCAGGCCGGCACCTATTCGGCGACATTGCAATATCTGAAGGCCGTGAAAGCCGCCGGCACCAAGGACTCTGACGCGGTGGTCAAAAAATTGAAGGAGCTGCCGGTCGACGACGTGTTTGCCCAAGGCGGCAAGGTGCTCGAGAACGGCCGCATGGTGCACGACCTCTATCTGTTCGAGGTCAAGAAGCCATCCGAGTCCAAGAAGCCCTGGGACTACTACAAGCAACTCGCCGTCGTGCCGGGCGACAAGGCGTTCCCGTCCGCCAAGGATAGTGGCTGCCCGCTGACGAAGTGACGGCAAGCTCGTGGTTCCGGCGCGGCGCAATGTCACTTCAACAATGCGCCGCTGACATGGCACGGTTGCGAAATACCGCAGCGGATTCGCGAAAAGTGTTTCGCCCCTTCGGGGGTGTTGTAATAGGGACACGTAGAACGAATTAAAATGGCCGGACCTGCTGCCTCATGTTGCAGATGCGAGCATGCGGAGGCTACGTTCCGGCCCACGCGGTCACGCCTGCAAAGAGGGATCAATGAAGTCATCTAGCGCCCATCACGGATTTGTCAGCGGACGTCGGTTGTCTGGTCGATGGTGGCTACGGCCGCTGCGCGTCGTGGCCGTGGCCCTGTTGCTGTTGGCGTTTCCGCTCGGTGCTGCGAAAGCCGTGGTTCCTCCCTCGCCGGGAGCATCGGGCGTTCACGTTTACCTGCTGCGTGGCGTGCTCAACATCTTCTCATTGGGTCTGGACGATATCGCAGCCAAGCTGCAGGCGCAGGGTATTCCCGTCACCGTCACCAACTATCTCGGATGGGCGGCGCTCGCGGACGAAGCCGCGGCAGAATACAGGAGCGGACGGGTGCGGACCATCATTCTGGTCGGTCATTCCTCGGGAGCGACAGTCCTGCCCGACATGGTGGAACGCCTCGACCAGCTTGGTGCTCCTGTTAAACTGGCGATAGGTCTGGATTCGGTATTCCGCACCAGTCTCCAAGGACGCGTCGGGCGCTACATCAATTTCTACGTCGCCAATGGTAACGGTGAGCCTGTCGCGAGGACCAGCCGTCTGCACGGCACCCTGGAGAACGTCAATGTCCAGAACGTGCCGGGCGTCGGGCACCTTACCATCGACAAGAACCAGGTCATGCAGGGGAAGGTGATCGGCGAGATCGATGCCGTGGCCTTTGGCCGGCCGAGCCGGTCAAGGTAGTCTTCACCGTCGGGTGTTTCCCTGTCCATGGGTGCCACAATTTTACCAACCCGACAGCCCTAGAGTGCCTTTCGCGCATCGAGTGGTGCACTTTCTATTCCCGAACGTACTGGCTCGACGCTATATGCGATGAGCCGGCAGCGTTCGGGATGGGTACGCGGAGCGCATGATAAATCCGACGCCGATTGCAACGACCCTTATTGGCGCAGTGCTTTCGGCTCTGCTCTTGTGTAGCAGCGTTAATCTAGCGGTTGCGGCTCCGACCGCGGCCGCAGCGCCGACCCCGGCCGCCGTTCCTGTGCCGGACACCGCCCCGCCGGCGGTCGCGCCACGCGCGCGTGCTTACTTATTCCGTGGCGCGCTCGGTCCGATCTTCTCGCGCGGGATGGACGGTCTGACGGAGCGGATTGAACAAGCCGGCATCACGGCCGATGTCTATGAGTTCACGATTTGCCGCCTCATCGCCTCGAATGCGATTCGCCAATACCGTGAGGATCCGGCTCCGATCATCCTGATCGGACATTCCATGGGCGGGTATTGTGCACTGATATTTTCTGAAATGCTTCAGGCCGAAAATATTTCGGTGAGCCTCGTTGTCACGATCGATCCGCCTCAGATCAGTCCCGACGTGCCGCTCAATATCGAGCGTTATATCAATATCTTCCTGTCGAAAAGTGTCCTCGGTGGCAGCCACATGAAGCCGAAGCAGGGCTTTCGAGGCCATTATGCAAGCTTCGATCTCTCGGAGCACGACGAAGTTTCGCACATCAATATTGAAAAGAAGGACGATATCCAGGAACAACTGGTCAGCAAGGTCATGCAGGTCGCAACCATGCCTGCTGCAAAAACGGCAGGGGACGCGCTACCGCTTAATTACGTCGTTCCTCCCGATGCCCCCATCGAGTTGTGGGACAGCGGCATGCCGGTGTTCGCGCGCCCGGGCGATAGTCTGCAGACGATCGCGGCGCTTTACCACGTGCCGCTCTGGTCGGTCACTCAGGTCAACAAGGGGGCGGAGAAGACACCGCTGGTGCCAGGCGAACGCGTCATCGTGCCGCGCCATCTGGTGCCGCTGGCCGAAGCCTCGGGGCAGCCGCCGCCCAAGCGCTGACCTTTTGCAGGTCCGAGGCTCAGCGAGTTGGCAGAAATGGAACCAGCATCGGCACGCGGCGACAGTAAGGTCCGTAAGCTTCCGCGCCGAGTTCCGTGGTGAGAAAGCCCTCTTCCATGCGCGCCTTCTGCCAGAGGCCGAAAGCGATCAGCACCGTGCCGAGCAGTGCTGTAACGGTCGCAACCGCAACACCCGTCGCCAGCATGGCCCCGATAAGCCCGGTATAGATCGGATGGCGAACCAGTCCGTAAGGGCCGGTGTCGATGACCCGATGGCCTTCCTTGCGCGTGATTGCGTTCGACCAGAAGCGCCCGAGATGAATTCGCGCCCACCACGTGAACAACGTCCCCGCCAAGGTCAGTGCGGCGAGCACATATGTACCGCCGCTGCCGACGTGCCAGAGCGGCTGCTCTCCCAGGACCTGCTCGGTCCATGGTGTCAGAAGGACGGCGCCCACGAGAATGGGGATACGGTAAGCGCGCGAGTCCCAGGTTCTGACGTGTTTTTCAGTACGACCGGAAAAGAACGATCCCATCGCCCAGCTGATGAGCCACGCAGCCCAGATAAGCGCAAGTAATGCCGTGGGCCAGGTGGCGGTCCATCCGCTCCAGACGAAAGTCAAAATTGGGTTCTGATCATGCATCATGGTTCAGCTTATATTCCCGATTGCACTGCGCTGGCAAATGCTGGACCCGCCGGAATTGGGGCCGGATTGACACCCCTAATGCTTATCCTCGCTACCGGCGCCGAGGAGATAGGTAATGGTGTCGCGCAATGCAGGTTCAACCGGTCGCGGGGCGTAACCAAGTTCCTTTTGTGCTTTTTCGATCGATAGCTCGGTCGCCCGCAGGGCGATCCTCACACCCTCTCCGGTGCCGGACGGGGGGCGTCGCGTCACGTGATCGGCGATCAACTCCAGCATCGTGGCGGCTTTTTCTGCCATGCGGCCGGAAACCGGAATGGTGAGATTGCGGCGACCACTGATCGCCGACATCAGTTCGAGTATTCGCTTCAGCGGAATACTCTCGCTGCCGAGAATGTAGCGATGCCCGGCTCGCCCGTATTCCATAGCAAGAATCAGGCCCGTTGCGACATCGCGCACGTCGACGAGGTTTACGATGAAATCGAGATACAGGTGCAGACGTCCGCCAAGAAAGTGCCGAAGCATCGCAGTCGGCGGAGTAAGATTGTGATCATGCGGTCCGATTGGCATCGTCGGCGTGCCGACAACCACCGGAAAGCCGGATGACGCAGCTTGCATGGCAAGCTGCTCCGCGAGCAGTTTCGAGCGCGTATAGAGGCCCGGCATGTCGTGGGGTTGCAGCAGGCCTTGCTCGCAAACGGCATCCCGTGATGGCGATGTGCCGAAAAGGATCGATTCGGTCGAGCAATGCAGGAAACGTGCAACGCCGCGCTTGCGCGCGGCCGTGATGACGACTTCGGTGCCGTGGAAGTTTACGGTGTGGAAATCATCCTTTTTCGGCAGCCACATCCCCGGAAGCGCCGCAAGGTGATAAACCTCATCGACGTCGCGTAGCGACTGATCCACCAGGTCCGGATCGAGAACCGAACCTTCGATATATTGCACGTCAGGCAGCAAGTGCGCCGCCGGAAGAAGATCGAGCACCCGCACCTGTCGATTGCGGGCGACGAGCGCCGATACCAGGTGCTGTCCGATAAATCCGCTGCCGCCAGTGACGAGTACCCGGGTCATGAATGCGGCAGTGGCTCGACCTGATGTTCCTCGGCGTAGGAAGAGCCACGAGGTGCTGGTTGCGGAACCGGTTCGATAATGACTGCCAGATCATGCCGAAAGCCCAGCGCGATAAATAACTTTGCCATCACAAACATTGGCCCGAGCAGCAGATGGCTCGGATTGTCCATAAGCGCCGGCTGCCGGCGTTCGAAAAATCGATGTCCGATAATTTGAAAACCGATGCCGATGACAATCAATGTGATCGAAATGGACCACACGCTCACGGGACTGGCATAATTCACGATAACCGCGGCGATTGAAAGCAACATGACTGCGGCGCCAAGGATCGCCGTTCCGAGGGCCGCGTCGAGCAAGAACCAGTAAATCAGGACGGGCAAGACCATAATGGGAGCCACAGTGGCTCGTGCGCCAAGCGCCTCAGCGTCAACAGGCCACAGGCTGAGGGGAAGAATCGCGGCCAGGAACAGGAAGACGATGCCAAATACATGCATCACTCCATTCCAGGGGTTGCGGTGGTATTCCACGTAATCCGCAAGCTGGCGCTTGAAATAGGCATTCATAGTGGGCTCGTTACAGCTCTCGCGTGCGGCAAGCACCCCAAAAAGCCAACGTGATAAAATTAGACGGTGCCGCTCTACCGTCAGGGCCATTACTTAAACTTGGGATCGGGTTGAAGTCAAATAGCGGCTGCATCGGTGGTTCACTGTCGTTTTTTCATCTGCGGCAACAGTCAGATACCGGCATTCGCATCGGGTCGTCCAATTTTCAGCCATGGATGAGGCGCCAGATAATAGCGCCGAGCGCGCCCAGCCAAAGCTGGCGGCGGTGGCCTGAATACCGAAACCAAACCCGCGTTTGGCGGCGGCCTGCGAATAGCCCGTCATATAAAGGACGCGGCCAACGATCCAGACAAGGCCAAGTGCACCCGCTAGCGCATCATTGATATAGAGTGCAAACAGCCAGAGCGAGGGCAGGAAAACCGGCATCCATTCCAGCGTGTTCATCTGCACGCGAAATACCCGCTCGAAGTCGGCATTGCCGGATATCGCGGGGACCTTGATGCCGAAGGTAACGCGTGCTCTCGCCACCTGAACGCTGGTGAAGAAGTAGAACAGGATCGCCAGGCAGGTGACGAGTGCCGTGAAGTGATACATCGCAGGATCCTTTTTTGACGACAGCGAAACGCCGTTGCTCAATAGCCGGTCATTTCAAGATATCCTAACCCGGTATGGCTGCCCCCAAAGCTGATCGGCCCTTCCCAATAGGGAAAGCTCGTTCCCATCCAGCTCCTGGCATTAAGCGGGACACACTCGATCGCCAATGCGAGCGATGGAATTGCAATGTCCCATCTGACCGGAAGCTTGTGCCCTTCGATCTCGGTCAACGCCTTCGGCGTGATGTTGATATCAGCGGATGTGATCTGCCGGGTCTTGCCGTCGCGCGAAATCCAGTTGCCGGAACTGTAGTTGTTGCCGTCGGTCTGACGCAGCCGGAATAACATCAGCTTTTCCCCTGAGTTGAGATGCAGTGAGAACCAGTCCCATCCAGTTTGATCCGAAGCGAGCGGCTGGCTGCTCCATTCCCGATCCATCCAGGCCTTTCCGGTCACCTCCACAGGATTTTCATCGATCGTGATGTTGCCGGTCACCTCGAAATAGGGCTGGCTGAAATAATACGAGGCCTGTCCACGCTCCGATTTCTTGCTGTAGCCGGCGTCACCCTGCAGAACCAATGGACGATCTGCGTCGAGCCGCAGTGCATAAGCGAAATTCGCACCCGAAGCCTTGAGTTCAAGCGGTGCGAGCATGTTGTCACGCATCTGATCCGATCCGCGCATTTCCCAGGAGTCGATCCAGGCGAGAAACGGCTTTGCCTCGACGCCGGCCTGCCCGACGCCGCCGCGGGCGAACGTTTCGCCGTATCTGTGGGTGTCCGCGCGGGTCACGGCGGCGTGGCCCATCCAGATTTGCTGATTGGCCCATCCGTGCTGCTGCGCGCCCGGCTCCATTGCCTGACGAAACAAGGTCCATTGCGCGCCGTAGGCCGTGCCGGTTGCATCCTTCAGATTGGCCGTCACGTACCACCACTCGATCCGGAACTCCGGATGCGGGCCGTGATCTGCAGGAAAAGCAAACGTCTTGCCGGGAACGACAGGAGCGTATCCGCTCCCGCTGATGCCAAGGCCGGCAAAGCCCTGCGCAAGCGCCGTCCCGCGGCCGAGTGCGACAATCAGCGCGCCGGCCGTAAAGGCGCGGCGGGATATCGGACGCTTATCGTTCATTGGCAAAAATCTTGACCAGGGCTATCGGCTGCGTGCGCGCCAGCTTTAGAACGGGAAGCAGTGCGGCGCCCAGCGCGGCCGCCATCGCCACGCCGAGAAGCTCGAGGAGTTGCAGCGGGAAGACGTGAAACGGCAGCCGCCAGCCGAACGCCTTCACATTCACGACCGCGATCAGGCACCACGCGACCAACAGGCCGAGCGGCAGCGCGAGCAGAGTTGTGATCAGTGCCACCGACAGGGTCTTCAGCAGTTCGATGACTGCAAGCTGCCGTCGGGTAATGCCGATAGCCCATAGGGGCGCCAACTGGGGGAGGCGGGAATTGCTCAGGGTGAGCAGGCTGGTCAGCAAGGCGACGCCGGCGACGCCAAGGGTGAAGGCGTTCAGCGCCGCCGTCACGGCGAAAGTCCGGTTGAAGATGCGCGTCGATTCGGCCTTCAGCGTCGCTTGATCCACCAGGTTGCGCTCATCCAATGCGAATTTTTCGTGTAGTGTCGTGATCAGCGCCGGCACCGCCGCGGGTGCAATCCGCAGGCCCATTCGCGTCAGCGGAATACCGGGAAAGCGGCGGGTGAGCGCCGCGAAATTGACGGCAATCTGGCCCTTTGGGTTGCCGTAATCCGCATAGATGCCGACCACTTCAAGCGTCCAGGGGCCGCCCGGAGCTGGGACCTCGACGGAATCGCCAATACCGAGCTTCATGCGCCGCGCCAATTGTTCGCTGATGAAGCCGGTGTCGCCGGCGCGAAGGCGAATCCAGGCATTTTCGGCCGATTGCAATAGCGGCCAGTGATCGCGGTAGGTGGCGTGATCGGCGAGACCGAGAATTTCGATCGGCGCCCCGTCGATTTGCGTGTCGGCCCGGCCGCCCGGCAGGATCGCCTCGACTTCGGGGCGCTGATGAAGCCACGCCCTGATGGTGCTGGCCTGCCCCTCGTCAGATGCGTTGATGTAAACGTCCGCCGCGAGTCGTCCGTCGAGCCAGCTGATAAAAGTCCGGCTGAAGGTTTCGACCATGGTGCCGACGCCGACATTGACGGCGAGCGCGAGCAACAGCGCCATTAACGCCAGCGACAATCCGGAAAGCTGTTGGCGGCTGTCGGCCCAGAACCAGGCGGCGAGCGCTTGACGCGCATTTCGCTGGCCCAGCGAAAGCACCAGTTCCAGGATCGCAGGCAGCCCCAGTGCGGCGCCAAGCAGCAAGGCCGCAAGCACCGCAAATCCCGATAGGAGCGAATCGCCGTACCACAAGAGGGCCCCCGCGGCGGCAAACACGGTGAGCGCAACCGCGCTTTGAAAGAGCAGCCATCTGTGCTGCGCCTGATGCCAGGCCTGGGGTTGGGCCGCCGCCAGCACCGGTAGCCGGATCGCTTTCAGAAGGCTGGCGGTCGCGGCCGCCAATGCGCCAAGCACGCTGATGATGAGGCCGGCGGCCCACCATTCCGGCTTGAGCGTCAACTGACCGGGAATCTGCGCGCCATACAGTCCGCGCAACGAGGCTGCGACATCGGGCAGCAGCGCCGCCGCGATCAGGTAGCCGCAGACCAGGCCGGCGGCGCCCGCAACCAGCGCCAGCGATATCAGCTCGAGCAGCAACACCGTGTTGAGCAGGCGTGCGGATACCCCGCAGGCGCGCAAGGTTCGCAGCATCGGCAGGCGCTGCTCGAAGGCAAGGCCGATCGCCGAATTGACGATGAACAGCCCGACAAAAAATGACAGCAGGCCGAATGCGGTCAGGTTCAGGTGAAAGCTGTCGGTAAGGCGTTCGAGATCGCTCTCGCCATCCGCCTCGATCAGGCGGAGTTTGTCGCCGGTGACATTTTCAAGCGGTGTGCGTTGGCCCTCGGCTTTGCCGATCAAAAGCCGGGAAACCTGATCGGGCATTTTGAGAAGCCGCTGGGCAATGCCGATATCGACCACCAGCACATCCGGCACGAGCTGCGCCTGCGCGCGCAGCGGCGGCAGCAAGCCGACGCCCGCCTCCGGCGAACTGCCCTCCGGAAAGCCAAGACTGGAAAGCGTTTCCGGCGACACCAGCATTTCTCCCGGCGGCGTGACGAATGATTGCAGGCCTGCTCTTCCGATCGTCGGCGCGTTGCCAACTTCCGCCGGCAGTGTGACGGGTTCGATTCCGAGCAAGCGCAACGACCGGCCGCCGATCTGAATGCGGCCTTCGAGAACAGGCGACACCCGCCATCGGGCGCGGCGCAAATCGACAAAGAGTTGCTGCGAGAAAGTTGCGCCGTTGCGGCCGACCAGGACTGCCGTTCTGGCACCGCCCAAAGCCGCTGCGGCGCGATCGTAACTGCTGCGCGCCTGCTGATTCA
>Ga0210400_10004802_pt1 | contig 11615 bp, 10 predicted proteins | sample IncBWH26MmetaG_FD_155456 | JGI IMG/M metagenome (GOLD analysis project Ga0210400, IMG submission 155456) | Forest soil microbial communities from Barre Woods Harvard Forest LTER site, Petersham, Massachusetts, United States - Inc-BW-H-26-M | ecosystem: Environmental > Terrestrial > Soil >...
AGCGAGGCGCACGGGGGCGCGGCCTTCCCGCCCTGGCATCGATCCTACTTGCTGGACCTGGAGCGCGACCTGCAGGCGGTCGATTCCAGCGTCGCCCTGCCCTACTGGCGCTTCGATGTCCCCGCGCCGGCGCTCTTCGCGCCCGAGTTCCTGGGCATGCCGCCGGCCTCGCAGAGCGCCGGCGATTTCGTCCAGTTCCCGCCGAACCATCCGCTGCTCTTTTGGAAGACCGACAACGTCACCGGGATTCCGCGCCGCCCCTGGTACGACATTCAGCAGGCGCCCCCGACCGTTTTCCAGGGCGGGCCGTGGGTGATCTCCGAGCACGATACGCTCGCGCTTTCCGATCAGTACGCCGCGTTCCGAGGCATGGAGAGCGCTCCGCACGGCATGGCGCACGTGAGTTTCACGGGACCGATCAGCAAGATTCCCACCGCCGCCAGGGATCCCTTGTTCTTCCTCCTGCACGCCAACGTCGACCGCCTCTGGGCCAAGTGGCAGTGGTTCTACAAGCGGCGCGACCCCACCGTCGCAGCCACGTTCTCGCCTTCGCCGCGGATCGGCCACCGCCTCAACGACACCATGTGGCCGTGGAACGGATCGACCACCCCGCCGCGGCCGACCTTCCCGCCGCCGGGCGGAGGCATGGCGGCCTCGGTCCTGACCCCCCTGCCCGGAACCGCCCCGACCGTCCGATCGATGATAGACTACCAGGGGATCAACGGCGGCGACGCCCTGGGCTTCGACTACGACGATGTCCCCTTCGAACGCTGAGACGGCCCGCGATCACAGGAGCGCAGCATGAGCGTGGAAGACTACCGGCGCCGCTACGAGGCCGAGCTGCAGCAGTCCCGCGACGCCGCGGCGAAGGGCCCGGCGCGGGCGCCGCACGAGGTCGCGGCGGCGACCCTGGCGCCGGGCACGGCGGCCGCGGACAGCCTCGATGCGCTTCTGGGCGTGCTGGCCGACGCGACCCGTTCCGACGACGATCGCCGCGCGGCCTTGATCAGCCTGAAGGCCGCCGGCTTCCAACCCGACGCCTTCGCCCCCTACGAGGCGCGGTTTCGCCAGGTTTTGCGGCAGCTCGCCGTCGAGCCCGGGTCGGAGCTGCGCTACGACGCGCTGCAGCACCTGTCCCAGGAGAACGATCCCTTCGTGCAGGAACGCCTGCTGGAGGGGCTGCGCAACCCGGCCACGGCCCTTGTGGCCCCTGCGGCCGCCCTCCAGATGCTGTCCGCCGACGACCATGGGGCGGCCGTCTCCGCGGCGCGCGACGTGCTCTCCGGGTCCTCGGACACCGACGCGCGGGAGGCGGCATTGGGCGTGCTCGCCACCGATCCCACGGCCGAGGATCTCGTGGCCGGCATCATGAACGACAAGTCCGAGTTCCGCGCGGTCCGCCAGGCCGGCGCCGTGGCCCTTCAGGCGCTCAACCCCACGGCCTTTGTAAGCGCCGCCCAGGCGATCGCCGACGATGACGGCGACTACGACGACATCCGCGAGGTCGCGCGCAACGGCTTGCGGATCACCGGCCTCGGCGCCCTGGCATGATCCGGGCCCGTGACCTCGCGGCCCGGCCGCCGGTCACGGCGACGGCCGCGGCGCGCGCGGCCTGGATCGACGACCTGCGCGGCCAGGACCCGGAAGACGGCGTCTGGCCGGAGCTGCTGGCGGAACAGGACCCGCTCTTCGCCGGCCTGTCCGCCAATGACGCCGTACGGCTGCGGGCCCATGTGCTGGGCGGATTCGGCGAACGGCCGCCGCCCGGGATCCTGCCGTTCATCCGCGAGGACCTCACCTACAGCCGCGATCCGCGCGCCGTCGCCGCGGCCGCCGTCGCCCTTCGCCCGTTCGATCTGCCGGACGCCGCGGAGCTGCTGGTCGAAGCCCTCGCCCGGATCCTGCCCCGCGACGATATCGTGGCGGTCGGGCGCTTTGCCGAGCCCTCGCCCTGCTGCGCAGCCACCGCGGCCTCCGAAGTCCTCACGACCCTCGCCGGCCTGGGAGTTCGGGCGAGCGCGCAACGGTCGGCCATCGAAGGCCTCGCGGCCTGGCCCACCCTGGGCGGGCCGGTGGCGGCCGCCGCAGCCAGGGCCCTGGCGCAGATCCCCGAGGCGGCCCCGCCGCCGTGTTGCCGCCAAGCCGCCGGCCCTTCGGCGAAGCCGGATATGCCGCGAAGATCGGTGGCGGCGCTGGCGGGCCTTCAGCTTCAGGACCAGGACGGGGCCGCCTGCGCCTTCGGCGAGACCTTCGCCGGCGCGCCCAGCCTGATCGGGTTCTTCTACACCCGCTGCATGAACCCGGCGAAATGCTCGCTGACCATCTCGCGCCTCGGTGCGTTGAGGCGCGAGATCGCGGCGCTCGATCCAGGCCTGGCGGTCAATATCGCCGGCGTCACCTACGACCCCGACTACGATGCCCCGGCCCGGTTGCGGGCCTTCGGCGAGCCGCGCGGGTTTTCATTCGACCCGCGCACCAAGCTGCTGCGCACCGCCGGGGCGTTCGAGCCTCTGCGGCAAGCCTTCGAACTGGGTGTCGGGTTCGGCCCGGCCACGGTCAACGCCCATCGCCTCGACACCGTGATCCTCGACGGCGACCTCGTCGTCCGCGACCACATCGTCCGATCCGAATGGGACGTGGTCGAACTCGCCGCCCGCCTTCGGGAGCTTGCGCAGGCGCCCGCGAGCGCCGGCCGGTCCTGACCAGCGACTGAGCCGCCGGACCAGGCATTCGTTCGACAGCGAATTTGCCCGCCGGGCCCACCCAATCTTGGACAAGACGCCCCGTCACGCGCGGGTCACCGTCGCCTCGAAGACATAGCCGAGGCCGCGGACCGTGCGGATCATCTGCGCCAGGCCATTGGCGCCGAGCTTGCGGCGCAGCCGGCTGATCTGCACATCGAGCGCGCGGCCGAATATTTCACCATCAGCGCCCGACACGCCCTCGGTGAGGCTGCCGCGGCTCAGGACCTTTCGGGGCGCCGCGGCGAAACGCGACACCAGGGCGACCTCGCCGGCGCTCAGCAAGATCGTCACGCCGTTCGGCCCCAGGATGGCGCGGCGTGGAACATCCAGGGTGAACCCGCCGAACCGGTAGCTCAGCGCGGGCGTCAAGGCGTTGTAATGGGCCCGCCGGCGAAGCACGGCGCGAACGCGCGCCAGCAGCTCGCGCGAGCTGAAGGGCTTGACCAGATAGTCGTCGGCGCCGAGCTCCAAACCGAGCACCCGGTCGACCTCGTCCCCCGCGGCGCTGAGCATGATGATGGGCGGCCCGCGCTCGTCGACGATGCGGCGGCAGATGGAGAGACCGTCTTCGCCGGGCAGGTTCACGTCGAGGAGGATGAGATCGACCTGCGCCGAATCCAGGGACCGATCCATTTCCGCTCCGTCCTTGGCGCAGGCGACCCGGTAGCCTTCATCGCTCAGATAGTCCGCGATGGCGGCGCCCACCGCAGGGTCGTCGTCGACGATGAGGATGGTCGCCGCGGCCGCGTCGTCGGTGCGATCGAGCATCACCCGACCTCGACGGCCGGCCGGGCGGTTGCGAAATGGAGGCTGTGGGACGGCCGCGGCTTCGTCGGCGCCGTCAGCGCCAGCAGCAGGATCACGATCAGCGCGGAGAGCAACACCAACAGCACGACGGTGGCCATCGAGGTGTTGTCGGAAGGCTTGGGCAAATGCGGTCTCCGGGTGCGGGGCGGAAGGCCTCGCCGCCCCGCCCTTCCGGACGAACGCGGCCCAAGGTTCCCGCCATGCCTTTTGGTGCGCCCGCCCCACGGCCACTCGCCGTCGTGGAACAGCATTCCGCAACGTCAATCTTCAGTCGGAAAGGTTCGCCCTGTCGCATCGGCGCGGCCGGGCTATTCGCCGAACCGAATGACCCAAAACCGCCTCGAGGCCGGTCGCCACGTGGCGTGCGACACGGCGGGCCTCCTGCTGGTTCGGCTCGCCGGCGGCGATGCAGAGCGCCGCGGTGCCGCGCCCAAGCGCCCATAAGGCGAACGCCAGGCCGACGCCGTCGTCCGACTGCTGGGAAAGGGCGGCGGCGAAGGTGTTGAACGTCTCCTGCTCGGCGGCGCGGGCTTTGGGGTGCGTGCCGAGAAAGCGCTCGTCGAACATCAGGCGGTAGAGCGCCGGATAGCGGCGCAGGAATCCGAGATAGATGGAGCCATAGGCGTAGACCAGCGGGCGCGGCCGCCTACGCTTGCGCGCCGCGAGGAAGCCTCGCTCCAAGCGCCGGAACCCTTCCGCCGAGACCTCGGCGAGCAGATCGTCCTTGCTCTCGAAGTGGTAGTACAGGCTGGCGGGACCCGTGTTGAGCGCGTCCGCCAGGATGCGCAGGCTGATCCGCTCCGCGCCCTCGGCTTCCACCAGGCGCATGGCGGCGTCCAGCGCGCGGCCCCTGAGCGAGCCGGCGCTGCGGTGATCGGAGCCGCGCCCGCCGGTCGCCGGCATCGGGGTGGCCGCCGAGGCCTGTCCGCCCGCTAGGCCCCTCCCGGATCCGGGGAGACGACGAGGTCCTGGCGATCCTCGTCGCCAGGCAAGGACGCCTCTCCCGCGATGGCCTCGCGCACCGCGCGGGCGCGGCGTGCGGCCAGCAGGTCCCGCTGCGCCGCGTAGAGGTCCGGCGAGGTGCGCTCCAGGCGATCGGTAATCGGAAGGGCCTCGGACCGACCGTTGATAAGGCCGGTGACGCTGACCCCGGCTTTCAAAGCCACGGCGGAACCCGCCGTGACATAGGTGAGGGGATCCAGGAGGCTCCCGAGGATTCCGCCCGTTACGTCCCGCGCGTTGGACGAGCCGAGCAAGGGCACCTGGATCGTCGGGCCGGTGGGCATGCCCCACCGCCCGAAGGTCTGACCCAGATCGGCGCTGTGATGCTTCATGCCCATGCGCTCGCCGACTTCCACGAAGCCGCCGACGCCGACCGTGGAATTCACGAGGAACCGGGCCGAGGTCACGCCGGCGCGGCGGAAGTTGCCCTGCAGGACATCGTTGGCGGCGATCCCGGGCCCCTTCAGGTTTTCACCGAAATTGTGGATGCCGCCACGGACCACATCCGGGACCGATGCGCGCCACGTCCGCGCGACGGGGCGGATCATCGCGTGATCGACGCCGGCGTTCACGGCGAAGACGCCGCGATTGAACCTTTCGGCCGGATCGTTGACCGGCGGCGGCGCCATGTCCGCGGCCCGCGCCGCGTCCTGCGCCAGCAGGGCGATAAGCGCTCCGGCGACGAGCGGACCCGCCCGGCTGGTGCGCCCGGCAAGGCCTGATCCTCGCCCTTGGGCGGCTGCGCGCGGGCGGATCGGATGGTCGAGATCGACGGACATCAAGGCCTCTGAGGAAGTTGCCCGCGCATGACAGCCGAGCTCCCGGGCCGAACTTCGACGTTCGGGTAACGCGAAGGGTTACACGCCTTCGGATCCGCCGTTTTCCCGTCGCAATTCGCCGTCGCTCGTCCGGACCCCGCTGCAAAGGCGGCGATCTGCGAGGCCGCGGTTCTTCAACCGCCTCGCCTTCCCAAGATTCCGACGCGTCCAGGATCGCGTTCGATCCTGATGATGCGGGACGAGCCGACGCGCGGGCGCATCCCACGGCAGGCCGCACGACCTGCGTCGGAGTCCAGGCCCCCATGTCGTCCAGAAATGAAGTTGGCTGGGGAACTAGGACTCGAACCTAGAATGACGGTACCAAAAACCGCAGTGTTACCATTACACCATTCCCCAGCAGGAATGGCCGGAGGGGTCCCCTCGCGGAGGCGGTGAGATAGCGCAGGAGCCCCTGCGATGCAACGCCTCGCACGCCCGTGCAAAGCGGCTCCTGCGCCGCCTTGCGGGGCTCCAACCCCTCCTCTATAAGGCGCCCTCCAAATCGGAGTGTGGCTCAGTCTGGTAGAGCACCGCGTTCGGGACGCGGGGGTCGCAGGTTCAAATCCTGCCACTCCGACCATTTTTCCCGCCGCCAGGGCGGCGAGGATCTTTCCCCACCGGATAGATGCGGAAGTTCCGCCGGTTAGCGCCGGATCGGCGACGGTTGGCGGCTCTCCGGCAGGACTTGTCTACAGCCTAAGGCCAGCCTTGAGGCCGAACCTGAGCGGGCGGACGGCGGCCGGATGGCGCGTCGGGCTCACGCCTTCGGGCCCCTTGCGGCGTGGCCCGGAACCCCCATTTGCGCGCCCATGGCCTACGACACCGCCGAGCGGCCGGACGAGCCGCTCGATCCCTATTCCGCCCAGGTCGTCCACGCCTTCGAGACCGTCGGACCCGCCGTGGTCCACATTGCCGCGCGCCAACCCTCCGGCCGCGGCGGGACGGGCTCCGGGGTGATCTTCGCCCCGGACGGCTACCTGATCACCAACAGCCACGTGGTGGCCGGCGCCGCGGAGCTGACCGCTTCGCTGACCGACGGCCGCAGCCTGCCCGCGCGGCTGGTCGGCGACGACCCGGCCACGGACCTGGCCGTCCTGCGACTGGAGGCCAGCGGCCTGCCGCACGCGAACTTCGGCTCGTCGTCGCGGCTGAGGGTCGGCCAGTTGGCCATCGCCATCGGCAACCCCCTGGGCTTCCAGGCGACCGTCACCGCCGGCATCGTCAGCGCGCTCGGCCGCACCCTGCGCTCGCCGAACGGGCGGCTGATCGAAAGCGTGGTGCAGACCGACGCGCCGCTGAACCCCGGGAACTCCGGCGGCGCGCTCGCCGACGGGCGCGGGCGCGTGATCGGCATCAACACCGCCATCATCGGCGGCGCCCAGGGCCTCTGCTTCGCCATCGGCGCCGACACCGCCGTCGACGTCACGACCCGCATCATGCGCGACGGCAAGGTGCGCCGAACGCGAATCGGGTTGGGCGGCCAGACCACCATGCTGGACGCCCGTCTTGCCGCGCGCCTGCGCCGCGAAGGCTCGGCGGTGATGGTCAACGAGGTGCAGGCCGACGGCCCCGCGGCGCGCGCCGGGCTTGCGGCCGGGGACGTGATCCTGGACTTCGCGGACGCCCCGGTGCTGTCGGTGGACGACCTGCACCGCCGGCTGACCGCCGAGCTGGCCGGCCAGGCGATCCCGGTGCGGGTCATGCGCGGGGCGCACATCCTGAGCTTCGACCTTGTCCCCACGCTCGACTCCTGAACGCCGCCGCCCTGGCATTGTCATCGGCCGCACCCATCTCAGGGCGGTTGGGCGCGAGCGGCGTTCCGACAGGCGTCGAGCGCCGCGCCCAGGACTTGCCGACCCAAGAGGGACAGATAGATGACGAGCAAGGTCTGGTTCATCACCGGAACGTCCAAGGGCTTCGGCCGCATCTGGGCGGAAGCGGCGCTGGCGCGGGGCGACCGGGTCGCGGCGACGGCCCGCGACGTGGGTACGCTTAAGCCGCTTGTCGACCGCTACGGCGACCAGGTCCTGGCGCTTACGCTCGACGTCGATGACAAGGCCGCCGTCGACGCGGCGATCGCGGAGACGATCGCGCGGTTCGGACGGATCGACGTGGCGGTCAACAACGCCGGCTACGGCCTGTTCGGGGCCGTCGAGGAGGTCAGCGAGGCCGAGGCCCGCGCCCAGATGGAGACCAACTTCTTCGGCGCGCTCTGGGTCACGCAAGGCGTCCTGCCGCAGATGCGCGCCCAGGGCTCTGGCCACATCATCCAGGTCTCGTCGATCGGCGGGGTCAACGCCTTCCCGACCATCGGCCTTTACCACGCTTCCAAGTGGGCCCTGGAGGGGTTCAGCCAGTCCCTGGCGGCCGAGGTCGCGCCCCTGGGCGTCAAGGTCACCATCGTCGAGCCGGCCGGGTACGCCACCGACTGGAGCGGGCCCTCCGCCAAGCGGGCCACGCCCATCGCGGCCTATGACGATGTCCGCGCCGTCCGGGCCGCCGCCCGGGCCGCCGCCACGCCCGGCGACCCGGACGCGAGCGGTCCGGCGATCCTGAAGGTGGTCGACGCCGAGGATCCGCCGCTGCGCATCTTCTTCGGAACCGTGGGCCTTCCCATGACGCGCGCCGAGTATGCCCGGCGGATCGAGGCCTGGGAGAAATGGAACGACGTTTCGGTCGAAGCCCAGGGCGACCTGGCCGCGAAGCCGCGCGCTTAGGACTGGCTGGACCTACATCGCCGCGGTCGCGTCTCGGGCGGCCGAGAGCCTGACGCCGCGCGGCACTGGACGAAGCCCCGGCGCCGACTTACATATCGATCAGTATGGAAACCAATGTCCTCCCGGCTCCACGTGGGCGCCCCCGCGAGTTCTGCGTCGACGACGCCCTCGCCGCGGCCCTGCGCGTGTTCTGGACCAAGGGTTACGAGGGAACCTCCCTCACCGACCTGACCGAGGCCATGGGCGTCACCCGGCCCAGCCTCTACGCCGCCTTCGGCAACAAGGAGGCGCTGTTCCGCAAGGCGCTGGACCTCTACGAGCACGACAAGCTGGCCTATGTCGGCGCCGCGCTCGAGGCGCCCACGGCGCGCGGCGTCGCCGAGCGGATGCTGGGCGGCGCGCTCGACCTCCAGCTCAACGGCTCCGATCCGAAGGGCTGCCTTGGGGTCATCAGCTCGGTGGCCTGCGGGAGCGAAGCGCAATCCATCAAGGCCGAGGTGCTGGCGCGCCAGGCCTCCTCCCACGCGGCCCTGTTGCGGCGCTTCGAACAGGCCAAGGCCGAGGGCGATTTCCCCGAGCACATCGATCCCGAAGGCCTGGTCCGCTACCTGACCGCGGTCGGCCAGGGCCTGTGTATCCAGGCGGGGAATGGCGCATCGCCGGAAGAGCTGCGCCGGATCGTCGACACGACCCTGGAGCTCTGGCCCGGGCGTTAAGGCCTGCCATCAGCCCCTGAAGTTTTTCTGTACCGAAAGGTATGGAATGGTCTTGACGCACTGCAACACGACCCCATATTCCCTACTGAACGGTACGAATATAGGGGCGGCCGGACCGGGACGCCCCTCCGTTGTGGAGCGTCCCCATGCCCAATCTGCTTTCCAAGAGCGCGGTGTCCCTTGCCGCCCTGATCCTCGCCGGCTGCGGCGCGGCCGCCCAGACCGCAGCGCCGGCTCCGCCGCCGCCCGCAGTCAACGTCGCGGCGGTCGCCTTCCGCACCCTGCCCCAATGGGACGATTTCACCGGCCGGCTGGAGGCGATCGACAGCGTCGCCCTGCGTCCGCGGGTGGCCGGCGAGATCACCGCGGTGGCCTTCGACGACGGCGCGCGGGTCCACAAGGGCCAGCTCCTCTTCCAGATCGACCCGCGCCCGTTCGTGGCGGAGGTCGACCGGCTCGACTCCGAGACCGAGCGGGCCCGCGCCAAGTCCCAGCTCGCCGCCGCCGACGCTGACCGCGGCCAGCGCCTGCTCGCCCAGTCGGCGATCGCCAAGGAGGAGGCCGAACGCCTGACCTCCGACGCCCGCTCGGCCAAGGCCGACCTCGGCGCCGCCGAGGCGGCCCTGCGCACCGCCCAGCTCAACCTCAGCTTCACCCGCGTGGTCTCGCCGATCGACGGCCGGGTCTCCAAGGCGCTGATCACCCGCGGCAACCTGGTGACGCCTGCCGACCTCCTGACCACCGTGGTCTCGGACGGCCCGATCTATGCGTCCTTCAACACCGACGAGCAAACCTACCTGAAGTACGCCAAGGCCCAGCGCGGCGGCGGCGGCCCGGTCTACATGGGCCTGATGACCGAGCCGGGCTTCCCCCACCAGGGCAAGCTGCATTTCCTCGACAACGCCGTCGACGCCCACTCCGGCACGATCAGCGGCCGGGCGGTGTTCGACAACGCTGACGGCGCCTTCACCCCGGGCCTGTTCGCGCGCGTCCGGCTGGTCAGCCGCGAGGCCCAGTCCGTGGCCCTGGCCCCCGAGCAGGCGCTCGGCACCGACCTCGGCAAGCGCTACGTCCTGGTGCTGGGCGCCGGCAACCACGTGCAGTACCGCCCGGTGACCCTGGGTCGCGCGGTGGGCGAGTATCGCGTCATCCTGGCGGGCCTGCAGCCGGGCGAGAAGATCGTCACCAGCGGCCTGCAGAAGGTGAAACCCGGCGACGTGGTCACCCCGCAGTTGGTCGCCGCGCCCATGAACACCGCCGAGCTGGCGGCCCTGCAGCCGACCGGCTGATCGCCCAGCCACCACGGCCCCTTTGGACCGGACGCGCCTGACCAGGGCGCGTCCGGAGCCTTCAACTCACCCTGATCGGCGCCTTGCCATGACCTTTTCCGACTTCTTCGTCAGCCGCCCGCGCTTCGCCGTCGTGCTTTCGATCATCATCTTCGTGGCCGGCCTGATCGCGCTGCCGATACTGCCGATCGGCGAGTACCCCGAGGTGGTGCCGCCGACGGTCGTGGTGCGCACCAGCTTCGCCGGCGCCGAAACCAGCGTCATCGCCGACACGGTGGCCGCGCCCCTGGAGCAGTCGATCAACGGCGTCGAGGGGATGCTCTACCAGTCGTCCCAGTCGACGCCGGACGGCGCCATGACGCTGACCGTGACCTTCGCGCTCGGCACCGACCCCGACAAGGACCAGACCCTCGTCCAGAACCGTGTCGCCCAGGTGCTCTCCAAGCTGCCGCAGGAAGTGCAGCGGGTGGGCGTCACCACCACCAAGGCCTCGCCGACCCTTGTCGAGGTCGTGAACCTCACCTCCGACGACGGCCGCTACGACACCAGCTACCTGGCCAGCTACGCCCAGCTCCACATCAAGGACGCGCTGACCCGCGGCTACGGCGTGGGCGACGTGCAGATGTTCGGCCAGGGGCCGTACTCCATGCGCATCTGGCTCGACCCCGAAAAGCTCGCCTCGCGCGGCATGACGCCAGGCGACGTGGTGGCCGCGCTGCGCGAACAGAACGTCCAGGTGGCCGCCGGCCAGGTGGGCGCCCCGCCGGCCCCCGGCCAGGCCGGCTTTCAGATCTCGGTGAACACCCAGGGCCGCCTGGAGACCGAGCAGCAGTTCGGCGAGATCATCATCCGCGCCGGGCCCAACGGCGAGATCAGCCACCTGCGCGACGTGGCCCGCATCGAGCTGGGCTCCGACAGCTATGCGCTGCGCGCCCTGTTGGACAACAAGCCGGCCATGGCGCTGCCGATCTTCCAGCGCCCCGGCACCAACGCCCTGAAGATGGCGGACGGCGTCAAGGCGACGATGGACAGCCTCGCCAAGGACTTCCCGCAAGGGGTCCACTATCACATCGTCTACGACACCACCGGCTTCGTGCATGAGTCCATCAACGCGGTGGTGCACACCCTCTTCGAGGCCCTGATCCTCGTCGTCCTGGTGGTGATCCTCTTCCTGCAGAAGTGGCGCGCCTCGATCATCCCGCTGGCGGCCGTGCCGGTCAGCCTGGTGGGGACGCTGGCGGTGCTGCTGGCCCTGGGCTTCGGCCTCAACGCCCTGACCCTGTTCGGCCTGGTGCTGGCCATCGGCATCGTCGTCGACGACGCCATCGTGGTGGTCGAGAACGTCGAGCGGAACATCGCGCTCGGCCTCAGCCCCGTCGAGGCCACCCGCAAGGCCATGCGCGAGGTCACCGGGCCGATCGTCTCCACCGCGCTCGTGCTGTGCGCGGTCTTCGTGCCGACCGCCTTCATCACCGGCCTGACCGGCCAGTTCTATCGGCAGTTCGCGCTGACCATCGCCATC
>Ga0210400_10004804_pt1 | contig 11612 bp, 2 predicted proteins | sample IncBWH26MmetaG_FD_155456 | JGI IMG/M metagenome (GOLD analysis project Ga0210400, IMG submission 155456) | Forest soil microbial communities from Barre Woods Harvard Forest LTER site, Petersham, Massachusetts, United States - Inc-BW-H-26-M | ecosystem: Environmental > Terrestrial > Soil >...
ACCGGATTCGACACGTCGTAGTACCGCGGAGCGGGGCGGGGGCGCTGCAAGATCCATCGCTGAAGCTTATTTTGCAACAGTGCGGTTTCCGGAATGTGCTCGAAATCTCCGAGATGGAAGAAATCCCGTTCGAGGATGGCTCCATCACCGCTCTGCCCTTTCTTGGTGAGCACGGCGACCTGAACGTACTCACGAAGTCCGCTTATCTCCTGAGAATAGGCAAACACAAGCTCCTGTTTGCTGCGGATTCCTGCAACATTTCGCCCGAACTTTACCGCCACGTGCATCGTGACGTAGGCGATGTGGACGCGCTATTTGTTGGCATGGAATGCGATGGCGCGCCGATGTCCTGGATTTATGGCCCTTTGCTGACACAAAGACTTGAACGGCAAAAGGATCATTCCCGCCGCTTGGCCGGCTCGAATTACGAACGAGCCCTGGCAATCGTCGAACAATTTCGTTGTAAAGAAGTCTACGTATACGCCATGGGGCAGGAACCCTGGTTGAACTATGTCATGAGCATCAAGTACACAGAGCACTCCAATCCCATCACCCACTCGAATCGTCTGATAGACACCTGCCATGGGAGAGGAATTACGGCAGAACGGCTTTTTGGCGAAAAAGAAATCCTCTTGGACTGAGCGTGCAAATGCGGCCGACTATTTCCAGTCCTCATGAGACTGTCAAGCCACCGCCGGCTCGCCTGGTGCTGCCAGAGCCACTGCGACACTGGAGTGGCACTCGGAGCGATTTCCCGCGGGACGCCAGCGTCGCCGCCGTCTTCGAAGGAGTCGCTGAGCAGCATCCAGACGCAGTCGCGCTGGTTCAAGATGATATTCAGCTGACTTATGAACAGCTGAACAGGCGAGCAAACCGGTTGGCTGGCCGCCTGCGCCATGCTGGCGTGAAACCGGAAACAATGGTCGCTTGCTACTTCGAGCGCTCCATCGAAATGATTGTGGCTCTCCTTGCCGTGCTCAAGGCTGGCGGCGCGTATGTGCCCCTTGATCCTGCTTATCCCCGAGCACGCTTGGATCTTATTTTGGAGGATACGGGCGCGCCGCTAATTCTGACTCGAAAATCTCTGGCCTCCTCGGTTCTGCCACAGGACATGACCCAGATTCTCTTGATAGATGACGAGATGGAGACACCGAACCCTTCCCAAGGTGAACAAAATCTGCGTCAAACAGCCGGTCCAACAAACCTGGCCTACGTAATGTACACATCCGGTTCCACGGGGCAACCCAAGGGAGTAATGGTTGAACATCGCGGTATTTTGCGCCTTGTTCGCGGGACAAATTATTGCCACTTCGGGGCTGACGAAATATTCCTTCAGTTCGCGCCGATGTCCTTCGACGCATCCACCTTTGAAATCTGGGGCGCTCTTCTAAACGGCAGTCGGCTTGTGCTGATGCCGCCGCAATCTTTATCGCTCGAAGATCTTGTGCTGGCCGTTCGCAGGCACTCTGTTACAACGCTCTGGCTTACCGCGGGTCTCTTCCATTTGCTGGTCGAAGAGCATCCAGAGGGCCTGCGAACCCTGCGTCAACTCCTCGCTGGCGGGGACGTTTTGTCTCCGCGCCATGTACGCCTCTTCCTTGAACACGCGGGCAACACATCTCTAATCAATGGATACGGCCCGACAGAGAACACTACGTTTACGTGCTGCCACACCATGCGCACGGGTGATCCTCTGCCAGAATCGATCTCAATTGGGAAGCCCATTTCCAATACCCGAGTTTATCTTCTTGACGAACAGATGAATCCGGTGTCGCCTGGCGAAATCGGAGAGTTGTACGCAGCGGGGGATGGCGTCGCTCGCGGATATCTAAACGATCCGGACGCGACTGCCGAACAATTTCTGACCGATCCCTTCGCCGACGAACCGCACCAGCGTATGTATCGCACCGGAGATCTGGCTCGCTGGCGGACGGACGGTACGATCGAATTCTTGGGTCGCGTCGACAACCAAGTAAAGATTCTCGGATATCGGGTCGAGCCGGCTGAAATCGAGACAGTCCTGCAGCGGCACAGCCAGGTCAAGCAGGCTTGCGTAGTGGCAAGAATGGATTATGGCGGCAAGCGCCTAGCCGCCTACTTCGTCCCTTCAGATTCAGGGCCTACACCAACGGAATTGCGCGACTTCATTGCGTCTCAATTGCCGCAGCATATGGTTCCCGCCTTCTTTGTGGCGCTTCCCTCCTTCCCGCTTTCGGAGCACGGGAAGGTCGACCGTGCCGCTCTCGCCAAGCTAGAGGTATCCCTCAAACAGGACTCCGCGTCGGTAGGACCTGATAGCAGCCATCTCGAGCGCACCCTCGCAGAACTCTGGCAGCGCATTTTGCGGGTTTCACAGGTAGGACTCGACGACAATTTCTTTGACCTCGGCGGCGATTCCCTGCTCCTAGTCGCTGTTCATTCCAATTTGCAAAAGATCCTGCGGACAGAAATCCCTTTCACCGATCTTTTCGAATTTGCCACCATCCGCAAGCTCGCCCAACATCTGGGCCATGTGCAATCGCCAACTCCACCCTTGTCCGATGCGGAGGACAGAGCGCACCGCCAGAGAGAAGCCTTCATACGGTTTCGCGGTCGCCGCCCGGGCGGTGAATCATGAGCCTCATCGAGTCTCCTCCTTTGCTCGAAGGAGTCGCGATCATCGGAATGGCTGGCCGATTCCCCGGAGCGCGAAGCGTTGCCGAGTTCTGGCGCAACCAGCTCGACGGCATAGAAGCAATCTCGCATTTCAAAGTCGAAGATCTGGAAGCTCCCGGTACGCGTGAGTTTTTTGACCGCCCCACCTACGTCCGTGCCCGTTCCGTTCTGGCCGACGTGGACCTGTTTGATGCTGAGTTTTTCGGTATCTATCCGCGCGAAGCGGAGCTGATGGACCCGCAGCATCGCCTTTTTCTTGAGTGCTGCTGGCAGGCGCTCGAGGACGCAAGCTACGATCCCTTCACATATCCGGGCTCCATCGGCGTGCACGCGGGTTGCAGTATGTCCACGTACTTTTTATCGCGCCTGTGCGCCAATGATGGTTTCATCCAGAAGTTCACGGGCGGCTATCAAGTTGGCAACTACTTGGAAATGATGGGCAACAGCCTGGATTTTCTTTCCACGCGCGTTTCCTACAAATTGAACCTGCGCGGCCCCAGCTTCACTATACAAGCCGGCTGCTCGACATCGCTGGTTGCCGTCTGCCAGGCGTTCCAGTCGCTCCTGACGTATCAGAGCGACATGGCTCTCGCCGGCGGCTCCTCAATTACGCTGCCGCAAAAGCGTGGTTCTGAGTATCAGGAGGGCGGAATGACTTCGCCCGACGGGCACTGCCGCACTTTCGACGCTGCTGCGAACGGGACAGTTTTTGGCAGTGGTGTCGGCGTTGTCCTGCTCAAAAGAATGGAAGACGCCATTCGCGACGGCGACCAAATCTATGCGGTGATTCGAGGTTGCGCCCTCAACAACGACGGCTCGTCAAAGGTTGGCTACACAGCTCCCAGCGTCGAAGGACAATCACGAGTCATCGCGATGGCTCAGGAAGCTGCTGGAGTAAGCCCAGAAAGCATCGGCTATATCGAGGCACACGGTACCGGAACGCCCCTTGGCGACCCCATTGAATTGGCCGCACTCACAAAAGCTTTCCGCGCAAAAACTGCAGCCAAGCAGTTCTGTGCGATCGGGACTGCCAAGACGAACGTTGGGCACCTGGACGTCGCGGCCGGCGTGACCGGGCTGATCAATGCGACAAACATTCTGCGCCATAAGATTCTGCCCCCGACTCTGCATTTTCGAGAGCCAAATCCACAATTCGACCTTGCAAACAGCCCCTTCTACGTGAATGCCAAGCTAACAGAGTGGAAGCCACAGGAATCGCACAGAAGAGCGGGAGTCAGCGCTTTTGGGGTCGGTGGCACAAATGCCCATGTCATTCTCGAAGAGCCGCCGGTGCAAACTTCCATCGATTCGCCTCGCCCCGCACAGTTACTGGTATTGTCGGCACGCTCCGAGCAGGCTCTTGAAAAGATCACCGACAATCTCGTTGAGCACTTGAAAGCCCAGCCGGACCTATACGTGGCCGACATTGCGTGGACGTTGCAAGCCGGTCGCCGCAAATTCCCTTACCGCCGTTCCGCCGTCGTCCGCAATATGCCCGATACGATTGACGCGCTCTCGCAACGCGACCGTAAGCGTGTACAGACTCGTCTCACCACTAACGACTCTGCAGCCGTTGATTTCCTCTTTCCTGGGCAAGGTTCTCAGCATTCCAACATGGGAAGGCAAATCTACGAGTCCGAGCCCGTCTTCCGCCAGTGGGTCGATCGCTGCTGCGAAATCCTCCGGCCACACCTTGGCGAGGACCTTCTTCCGCTGCTCTATCCACTTCATGACGCGTCCGAATCAGAGAAGCGCCGCCTCACGGACACGGCTATCGCTCAACCCGCGATCTTTACCGTCGAATATGCGCTCGCACAACTTTGGATGAGTTGGGGAATTCACCCGCAAGGGATGCTAGGCCACAGTGTGGGCGAATTCGTGGCCGCCTGTATCGCAAGCGTTTTTTCTCTGGAAGATGCGCTCGCCTTAGTCGCTTCGCGCGGTCGCATGATGCAAAAACTCGCCCCGGGTGGAATGCTCTCGGTGCGTTTGCCCGAGTCCGATATTCGCGCGCGACTCAACAGCCACGTAGCGATCGCAGCCGTCAATGCACCTTCCCTGTGTGTCGTGGCGGGTCCTTTTGACGCGCTGGATGCCCTGGAATCCGAACTGAAAAATGAGGGCGTGGCGACTCGACGCCTGGTAACTTCGCACGCTTTCCATTCTCCGATGATGGATCCCGTTTTGGAGGAGTTTTCCTCGTGCGTGGCGCAAGTTCCCCTTCGCTCGCCGCAGATTCCCTTTGTCTCCTGCGTTTCAGGCACTTGGATCAGCGACAGAGAAGCAACTGACCCTGCGTACTGGTCCCGCCACCTACGCGCTCCGGTGCAATTTTCCGCTGGAGTTCAGGAACTGCTGCACGAGTCTGGAGCCGTCTTGCTTGAGGTTGGTCCCGGCAACGTGCTGAGCGCCCTGGCGAGACAACACGTGCCTCGTGAAAATGGCAAGAGCGGTAGCCCTCCGCAAAGTTCCGTGACGATCGTCTCCTCCTTTGGCGATCCATCGTCAGGGGAAAACAGCTCCATCGACCTGCTCAACGCCGTTGGCTCTCTCTGGGCAGCAGGATTACATCCAAAGTGGGAAGCCCTTCATTCCGGCGAACGCCGCCGCCGAATTTCCCTCCCCACGTATCCGTTCGAGCGAAAAAGGTTTTGGTTGGACGCGCCGGCGCCCCAAGCGCAGATACCTTCCGAAACAAATCCAGTCCGCGCGACGGAAGCAACACGCGGTGACGTGTCCCTTGAGGAGACTCAGCACGTGATTCACAATTCGCAAGACCCAACCTCCGATCACCAACCCGCACCCGATGACCGCATCGGTACCGTCTCCGCGATGGTGTCTGAAATATTCGCTGACCTTTCTGGCGTGCGAATTGCTCCATCGGATGCGTCATCCACTTTTCTTGAGATGGGCTTCGACTCGCTGTTTCTCACCCAGGTGACGCAGGCGTTGCACAACAAATTCGGCTTGAAGGTTACGTTCCGTCAACTTTTGGGTGATCTTTCATCGCTGAAATCCCTGTCCGAATTCATCGATAGCCAGTTGCCCGCTAACGCTTTCGCGCAAGAAGTGCCGTCGCGGCGCGAGCCCGTGGCTGATCTCGCGACGACCTCTAATACTAATGTTCCTGAAACTCCGTCGACGACGACACAACCAGTAGCGTTGCCGAGTCGACCTGACGGCACACCTGAGTCGGCCGTTGAGCGCCTCATGCGCGAGCAATTGCAAACGATGAACCAAATCTTCGCCAGGCAGCTCGACGCACTACGAGGCATTCCCTCGGCGCCCGCGGCCGCGAAGCAGCCGAATGAATTGGCGACCGCCGCCGCAACGCCGATTGCGAAAATCTCTACCTCTCCCGCCGCGCTCGTCCCAGCGCCACAGGAGCCGCGTGAATTCAAACCCTTCGGCCCATACAAACCTCCGCAGAAAGGAAGCTCGGGGAAGATCACCGAGCGCCAGCAAAGGCACATCCGACAGCTCATCGAGCGCTGTACAAAGCGCACCGCAAAATCCAAGAGCATGACCCAGCAATACCGGTCTCACCTCGCTGATCCGCGCGTCGTTTCCGGCTTCCGCTCGCAGTGGAAGGAGATGGTCTATCCCATTTTCGCCGTGCGTTCGAAAGGCTCACGCCTCTGGGATGTCGACGGAAATGAATATATCGACATTCTGAACGGGTTCGGCCCTATCATGCTCGGCCACCGTCCCGACTTTGTCGAGCGCGCCATCGAACATCAGCTCCGCGAGGGATTCGAGCTTGGGCCTCAGACACCCCTCGCCGGCGAAGTCGCAGAAATGTTCTGCGAGATGACTGGCAACGAGCGCATGACCTTCTGCAACACCGGCTCTGAGGCAGTCATCGCGGCCATGCGCGTGGCACGCACCGTCACAGACCGCAGCAAAGTGGTGCTGTTCGCCGGCTCGTATCACGGCATGTTCGACGAAGTCCTGGTAAAAGGCGTCAAAGCCGCCGACACGCCCCGCTCATTGCCCGTCGCCCCTGGTATCCCACGCGAAAGCGTGGGCAACGTTGTCGTACTCGACTACGGCACATCGGAATCGCTGGAGTGGATTCGGACGCATGCGCACGAACTCGCCGCGGTTCTTGTCGAGCCGGTCCAGAGTCGCCATCCCAACCTCCAGCCTCGCGAATTTCTGCATGAGATTCGACAAATTACTCAAGACTCCGGTGCCGCGTTGATCTTCGATGAAGTTGTCACCGGGTTCCGTGTTCATCCCGGCGGCTGCCAGGCGTTGTTCGACATTCGCGCGGATCTGGCCACGTATGGAAAGGTCCTTGCTGGCGGCATGCCCATCGGCGTTCTCGCTGGCAAGGCTCAGTTCATGGATGCTCTCGATGGCGGCTCATGGCAGTTCGGCGATGATTCTTACCCATCCTCCGGCGTGACCTTTTTTGCCGGGACGTTCCATCGTCACCCGCTGACACTTTCTGCCGTGAAGGCCGTGCTCAATCATTTCCGCGAGCAGGGTCCCCGGCTTCAGCAACAGCTCACTGCCAAAACCGCTTCGCTCGTCAGCGCCTTAAACGCACTCCTCGAAAAAGGCAATGTTCCCACTCGCATCGAGACTTTCGGCAGCATTTTTTATTTCAGCTTCCCCACCGATTTTCCCTTGGGGAGCCTCCTCTATTATCAACTCCGTGAAAAGGGTATCTATCTCCTCGAAGGCTTCCCGTGTTTCCTGACCACCTCGCACTCAGATGCGGATATTGCAGCGATAGTCCGCGCATTTGACGAATCCATAAGAGAACTGCAGGCCGGCGGAATTTTGCCAGAACACTCAGGACTGACCCTTGAGGGAAATGAAAACCGTTCTGCCATTATCCTGCCAACCGTCGTTCAGAATCCGGCGCCCGTCATCGAAGTTCCGCTGACCGAAGCGCAAATGGAAATCTGGCTGTCGGCTCAGTTGGGCGACGATGCGTCCTGCGCTTTCAACGAGTCCTTCACACTGCTCATGCGTGGACCACTCGATGCACAAGCACTGCGCGACTCCCTGCAGTATCTCGTCAATCGCCATGAGTCCCTGCGGGCAACGATCATTCCCGAGCGAAATTCGCTTCACTTTTCTCCGCAGAGCCAACTTACGGTGCGTTTCGATGACTTGACCTCTGCTTCGCCATCCGAACACACAGCGGCCCTGGAAAACGCCAAGCAGGAAGAAGCTTCCACGCCCTTCGACCTCATCAATGGGCCGGTGGTTCGCACACGGCTTTTCCGTCTTGATGCTCAACTACACGCGCTCCTCTTCACAAGCCACCACATCATCTGCGATGGTTGGTCGACCAATGTTCTCCTAGACGAACTCAGCGCGCTGTACAAAGCTCGCCGCAATGCAACGAGTCCTTCCTTGCCCACTCCTTTGCAGTTCAGCGAATACGCCCGGCAGCAATCCCAGAACTCAAACGATGGGGAGGTCGCCTCCTACTGGCTCAAGCGATTTGAGCAAATTCCTCCAGTGCTCGACTTGCCCACCGATCGCCCACGCCCATCCATCAAGTCGTTCAAAGGCGCAACGTATCGCGCGCGAATCGACGCGCCCACCTACAAGCAGATCAGGCAGGCCGGCGCCAAGCAGGGCTGCACTCTATTCGCCACACTCCTGACCGGCTTCGCTTCACTCCTGCGGCGTTTGACCGGGCAGAGCGACATCGTCATTGGCATCCCTACAGCAGGGCAATCGTTTCTGGAAAACGGCACACTCGTCGGTCATTGCGTGAACTTTCTTCCGATTCGCGTCCGAATCACTGAGGGCCAGTCGGCCGCCGAAGCGCTCCAGCAAATGAAGCGTGCGGTTCTCGATGCGTACGATCATCAGTCCTATACCTACGGCACTCTAGTCCGCAACCTGAAACTGCGTCGCGATCCGAGCCGGCTGCCTCTTGTCGAGGTACAGTTCAATCTCGAAAAGGTCGGCGCCAATCTCAATTTCCCAGGCCTCCAAGTGGAAGTCGATCCCAATCCAAAGACCGCGGTGAATTTCGATCTGTTCGTCAACATCGTCGAATCCGATCAGGGCCTGCTGATTGACTGTGATTACAATTCCGATCTGTTCGATCGCGAAACGATTGCGCGCTGGCTCACCCACTTCGGAACCTTGCTGAAAGGGCTGGCTGTCGACCCGAGCCAGGAACTCGATCGCCTCCCAATTCTGAGCGATGCTGAGCTTCGCCAAATCCTTCAGGATTGGAATGCGACGAAGCGCGAGTATCCCCGCCACAAGTGTGTCCACGAACTCTTCGAGGAGCAAGCTGCGCGCAATCCAACTGCCGTCGCCGTGTCATTTGAGGGGCGCAGTCTCACCTATGCGCAGCTCGACCAGCGCTCCAACCAGCTCGCCAGGCATCTGATTAAAATCGGCGTTGCCCCAGGTTCGCTCGTTGGCATCGCGCTCGACCGTTCCCTCGATCTGCTTGTCGGTTTGCTTGGTATCTGGAAAGCCGGTGCGGCCTATCTCCCACTCGATGCAGCATATCCGCGCGATCGAATCGCGTTCACCATAGAGGACTCGTCGCTAGCGACTCTCGTAACCCATTCAAAGCTCCTGACGAAGCTCCCGATCTTTGACACACGTCCCGTTTGTCTTGATCGTGATTGGGTGCTCATCGAGCGCGAGCCGGATACCTGCCCCGCATTCAATCTCGACTCCACCTCCATCGCCTACACGATCTATACCTCGGGCTCCACGGGAAACCCGAAGGGCGTTGAAGTTACGCATCGTAATGTCGTCAACCTGCTTTGCTCAATGCGCGAGACCCCGGCCCTTCATGATCGCGACCGTCTTCTCGCGGTCACCACCCTGTCCTTCGATATCGCTGGCCTTGAGCTTTTCCTTCCGCTCATCACCGGCGCGCAAGTCGTTCTTGCGAGCCGCGAAACGACCCTCGATCCACGTCTCCTGATCAAACTGTTGAACGAATCGAAAGCTACTGTAATGCAAGCTACGCCGGCCTCCTGGCGCTTGCTCCTCGAAGTGGGTTGGACTGGCTGCCCGGGGCTAAAAATGCTATGCGGTGGTGAAGCCCTGCCGCGAAAAATTGCAAATGAACTCGTGACTCGCGGCGAGCTCTGGAACATGTACGGCCCGACGGAAACAACCATTTGGTCCGCTACGTCGCGCGTCGAAGCGGGAGATGGCCCCGTCACCATCGGCCCTCCGATACATAACACCAGCTTCTACGTCCTCGACGCCAACCAACAACCGCTGCCTATCGGTGTGCCTGGCGAGCTTTACATCGGCGGCGATGGCGTTGCAAAGGGCTATTTCAGAAATGCGCAGCTGACCACGGAGCTCTTCCTTCCCAATCCGTTCGCTCAAGAACCCGGCGATCGTCTTTATAAGACCGGCGATTTGGTTCGCTATCGCCCCGATGGAAAACTGGAATTCCTGGGACGGCTGGATAACCAAGTCAAGATCCGCGGATTCCGCATTGAGCTCGGCGAAATTGAATCAGTGCTCGCCCGGAACCCGGACATATGTGAGTGCGTCGTCGCCGCGCAAGAAGGTGAACCCGGCTCCAATCGTCTGGTGGCCTATTGCGTCCCGCAACAGCCTCAAAAGTGTTCGTCCGAAGACTTACGAAACTGGGTAGCCGCTTCCCTTCCCGAATACATGGTCCCTTCAGTATTCGTTTTTATGCCAGCATTACCGCATACACCGAACGGCAAAGTGGATCGCAAAGCCCTGGTCCGTTTGGATGCGTTAAGCCTTCCTCAGCAGAATCTGTTCATCGCTCCTCGCACGGCCACGGAGGCAAAGCTCGCCGCCGTTTGCGCTGAGGTTCTGCACCTTGACCGTGTGAGCGTGCATGACAGCCTGTTTGATCTCGGCGCCGACTCCATTCATCTCTTTCAGATCATTGCGCGTGCTGCGCTTGTCGGCCTCACGCTCGCACCGCAGCAAATCCTTCGATTGCGAACCCTCGCAGCAGTCGCCGCCGAACTTGATACCGGCACTTCCGAAGGCGGTAAATCCAAGGGCGCAGAAACAATCGCGCGTGTTCCGCGTGAGCAATACCAGCTCAATGCCGCGCCCCAAGCCACGTGACATGAATGCCCGAGGCAAGATTCGTTCCCTTCCAACTGCCGAGACAATCGGCACGTTGGGCGAGCCCCTATATCGCTTCCCCACAAGCCTCGCGCAGCAATCTTTTTGGTATCTCGACCGTCTCGAGCCTGGGAACCCTTGCTGGAATATCGCCGTACGCTTTCGCATCTTGGGAGCTCTCGATGCTTCCATCCTGGAGCGCTCCGTCAATGAAGTCGTTCGTCGCCATGAAATTCTTCGCACCAGTTTCGCGATCGTCGATGATGCTCTCGCCCAAATCGTTCACTCCGAGGGAATGATCCCCTTACCTCTGGACGACCTCAGTCATCTTGCACCCGATGCTCGCGACGCTGAAGAAGAGCGGCGAACGATCGCAGACGCCGCACTCCGTTTTGATCTGAAGACCGGTCCCCTGCTGAGGGCCCGCCTTATCAAACTGGCCGAGCAAGAGCATATGTTTTTGGTCACCATGCACCACATCGTCTCGGACGGCTGGTCCATCGGTATCTTCAGCGATGAGGTGGCTGTCCACTACGCAGCACTAATCTCCAGAGACCAAAAACCCGCATCTGACCTCCCGCTTCAGTACGCCGATTATGCGATTTGGAAAAATGAGCAGAGCGAGGGCTCGAACCTCACGCTGCTCCGCTCATACTGGCAGAGCAAACTCGCCAATCTGCCGCCCTGCGAAATCCCCCCCGACCATCCCCGTCCAGCCGCGAAAGCGCGTCCGGCGTACATCCTTTCCGTCGTGCTCCCGGTCTCCTTGACTGATTCGCTCGCCGAATTGTCCAGAAAGCGCGGTTGCACGTTCTATACGCTGTCTCTGACAGCCTTAAAGATTCTCATCGCACGCTATACTCGCCAGCACGATATTTATGTCGGCA
>Ga0210400_10004805_pt1 | contig 11612 bp, 9 predicted proteins | sample IncBWH26MmetaG_FD_155456 | JGI IMG/M metagenome (GOLD analysis project Ga0210400, IMG submission 155456) | Forest soil microbial communities from Barre Woods Harvard Forest LTER site, Petersham, Massachusetts, United States - Inc-BW-H-26-M | ecosystem: Environmental > Terrestrial > Soil >...
CAATTTCAATACCCAGACCGCCGCGCGAGGCCATCTCACAGGAAGAACTTGTGAGTCCCGCCGCGCCCATATCCTGAATCGCTACGACCGCTCCGGTTTGCATCGCTTCGAGACACGCCTCGAGGAGCAGTTTCTCCATGAACGGATCACCCACTTGAACGTTGGGCCGTTTCTGCTGCGACTCTTCGCTGAATTCCGCCGAAGCCAGCAGCGACGCGCCGTGAATACCGTCGCGCCCGGTCTTCGCGCCCACATAAATCACCGGGTTTCCCGCGCCTCGCGCCTTCGCAAAAAATAAATCCTCTTTTTTGGCAATCCCGAGCGCCAGCACATTCACCAGAGGATTCGCCGAGTAACCCGGCTCGAATTGCACCTCGCCGCCCACGGTCGGTACTCCGAAGCAGTTCCCGTAGTGAGCGATGCCGCGCACCACGCCATCGAGAATGCGCCGATTGCGGGCCATGGTTTCCTCATCGATGGATGTGTCCAGTGTGTTTACAGAAGGGGCGGACTTTAAGCCGCCCGAACGAGGACCTGGTGCAGGCGCTTTAGTCCCTGAAGCAATAGGGCCGAATCGCAGCGAATCGAGCACGGCAATCGGCCGTGCGCCCATGGTGAAGATGTCACGCAAAATTCCGCCGACTCCCGTCGCCGCACCTTGAAACGGTTCGACGTAACTTGGGTGATTGTGAGATTCCATTTTGAACGCGGCCGCCAATCCGTCGCCGATATCGACGACACCAGCGTTTTCACCCGGCCCCTGCAACACCTGAGGACCGCGAGTTGGCAAGCGGCGCAGATGTACTTTGCTCGATTTGTAGGAGCAGTGTTCGCTCCACATCACGCTGAAAATGCCGAGCTCGGTGAAATTCGGCTCGCGTCCAAGAATTTTCTGGATGCGCGCGTACTCTTCGGCGGTGAGGCCGTGTTCAGCCGCCAATTCAGGTGTGATTTTGATTTCAGTATCCAGCATCTTCACGTCTGTGAGGCTTTCTGGTAGCGCCGGCGCTTGTCCTGTGTGTTGCCTAAGGGTCTCGCCGGCATTGTTTCGCCGTATTTGCAGTCCAAGAAAGAACCAGCAGGATGCCGCCGTTACGAGAAATCCAAGCTTCGCAATCGTGCGCAAGCTCCATAATTCGGCAGTAGGGCAAGAGCAGCGCTCTTATGCCGAAACCGTCGCCTGCCGCGTGAGTGATTGAATCAGCGAACGAAAAATCACCAGACCGTCGGCCGAGCCGAACGCCGATTCGACTGCGCGCTCCGGGTGTGGCATCAAGCCCATCACGTTGCGCTCGCGGTTGCAGACGCCGGCGATGTTCGCAAGCGAGCCGTTCGGATTCGCCGCCGCATCTTCGCGTCCATCGGTCGTCGTATAGCGGAACACAATCTGACGGTTGCGCTCGAGTTCCGCGAGCGTCGCTTCATCACAGAAGTAATATCCTCCGGCGTGCGCGATCGGGATTTGCAGCACCTGGCCGGGTTTGGCAGCGCCGGTGAACGGTGTGTCCGTGTTTTCGACGCGAATGTGTACCTGCCGGCAAATGAAGCGCAGCCCGGCGTTGCGCGTAAGCACGCCCGGCAGCAGGCCTGCCTCGCAAAGAATCTGAAATCCGTTGCAGATGCCCAGGACAAGTCCGCCCGCACGCGCGAATTTCTCGACCGCGCGCATTACGGGAGAAAATCGAGCAATTGCGCCGGTACGCAGATAATCGCCATAAGCAAACCCGCCAGGCAAAACAATGGCGTCAAAACCAGAGACCTGTTCGGATTGATGCCAGAGGAATTCAACCGGTTGATGAAGAACTTGGCCCAAGGCGTGATGGGCATCGTGGTCGCAGTTCGACCCAGGAAACACGACCACACCAAATTTCATCGTGCGTACTCTCCCCACATGCATCTATTTTAACACAATAGGCGATTGGCGTTTGCGGGAAGGCTTGGCCCGATGGGTCTTTTTGCGTCGAGCGGGTGCCCTGCGCTTCGATTTTTTGCGCGCGCGTGACTTCGCCGACTTGGCCACTCCGGCCATTTGCCGCCGGCGCGAGGCGGCCCAACCGGCCATATTCACTTGGCGTCCACGCGCGAGACCGAGCGCGTCGGCGGGCACGTTTTCGGTGATGACTGAACCCGCGCCGACGTAAGCGCCATCGCCCACGCGCACGGGCGCGACCAAGGCCGTATCGCTGCCAATGAAGACGCGTTTGCCGATGACCGTAGAATTCTTGTGTACCCCATCGTAGTTACAGGTGATCGTGCCCGCGCCGATGTTTGTGCCGGTTCCGATTCGCGCGTCTCCCAGGTACGTCAGGTGCATGGATTTGACGCCTTCGCCGAGAACGCTCTTCTTCACTTCCACGAAATTTCCTACGCGCGCGTTTTCTTCCAGGCGCGCGCCGTCGCGGAGATGCGCGAACGGTCCAACTTGCGTCCCGCGAGAGAGATGGCTCGCAATCACCATCGAATGCGGCTTTACGAGCACGTTGTCTTCGAGCACAGCGTCTGACAACACGCTGCCGGTGCGAATTGTGCAGTCCGAGCCGATGCGCGTTTTTCCCAGCAGTTGCACGCACGGCTCGATTCGAGAATCGGCGCCGACGATGACTTCCGGATCGATCAACACCGTCTCCGGCATCTCAATGGTCACGCCCGCGTCCATTACAGCGGCACGCTTGCGCCGTCGAAACACCGCATCGACGGCGGCCAGATCGGCGCGCGTGTTGCATCCGAGTACTTCGTCGGGATCGGCGGCGAGGACGGCCTGCACGTTCTCGCCTTTCTGCCGCAGCGCCGCGATTGCGTCGGTGAGGTAGAGCTCTTTATGCACGTTCTGCGGTCGCAGAGGTCCCAGGGACGGCCACAATTTTTCGAGAGAAAAGCAATAGATGCTGGAATTGATTTCGCGGATCGCGCGCTGATCGTCGGTGAGCGCCGAGTCCTCGACAATTGCAGCCACACATCCGTCGTCGCTTCGCACAATGCGCCCGTAACCCGCGGGATTCTCGACTTCAGCGGAAAGAATCGTGGCCGTCGCGCCGGTTTCCTTGTGTGAACGGGCGAGCGCCGCGAGTGTTTCCGAGCGAATCAGCGGCGCATCGCCCGGCAGCAGGATCGCATACTTCACGCGCGAAGCGATCGCGCGCCGAGCGACGAGCATCGCATGGCCCGTGCCGCGCTGCGGCTGTTGCAACGCTGTCTTCACCCCTAGCGGAGCCACCGCCGCGGTTACGTCATCAGCCTGGTGGCCCACGATCACAACAATTTCACGCGCCTTGAGTGGTTGGCATGCGCGGACGACGTGTTCGACCAGTGAGCGCCCACCCGCGCGATGTAGCACTTTCGCCAGAGCCGATTTCAACCGCGTCCCTTTGCCCGCCGCCAGGATCACAACTACGAAGTCGGAAGTCGCCATGCCCACATTGTCAGTGGTTCAGGCGTATTTGACAATGAACGGCGAGCTCGGACGGTGCGAATGGGGTACCTCTGGGATGCTCCCGCTGCCGATACTCCGATGCCCCATGAATGCTGGCGATGGAAACAACTCTGAGATGAGGAAGCTCGCCTGGCGAGATGGGGAACCACTTAGTTACCGGCCGGAACCGCGGACTGTTCGTGGATAAGCCGATTTTCTACGGGAGCTTCGTCGAACGTCTGGGTCCAGAGCGAGGAATCGGCCAACAGGCGAGTCACCAGTTGTGTGTGCAGTGCGTGCCCGGCCTTGTGGGCTTCGACGCGTGCCAGCAGTGGGCGTCCGACCAGCGCGAGGTCTCCGATCAGATCGAGTGCTTTATGCCGACCGAATTCGTCCGGGAAACGCAAAGGCCCGTTCATCACGCCGCCTTCGTTGAGGACGATTGCATTGTCGAGCGAGCCGCCGCGAATCAGGCCCATTCGCCGAAGCCCCTCGAAGTCCTGGACGAAGCCGAACGTTCGCGCCGGAGCCAGCATCCGGCTGAATGATTCCCGGCTAACCCGCATCTCTACTTCCTGTGCGCCCACAGCGGGGTTCGCGTATTCCACAAAGCAGCGGACTTGGAAATCATCGGCGGGATAAATTCCGATGCGCCTGCCCCCTTCTGAAACTTCCAGAGGCTTCACCACCCTCAGGTAGCGTCGCCGCTTCCTCAGTCGGCGAATCCCTGCCTGCGCAAGCATCTCGATGAATGGCTGCGCAGAGCCGTCGAGGATCGGCAATTCGAGCGCGTCCAGCTCGATATATACATTGTCCACGCCGCAGGAATACAGAGCCGCGAGCACGTGCTCGGTGGTCGAGAGCAGCACACCTTTTTTCATTAGGCTCGTCGCGTAACTCACTCGTGCGACGTTGCGGACGTGCGCTTCGATCTCAAAGTTATCCAAGTCCACGCGCCGAAAGACGATTCCTGTGTTGGCTGGCGCTGGCACTAGCCGCAGGTGTGACTTCACGGCGGTGTGCAACCCGACTCCTTTGGTTGAGACGGGCCTTTCAATCGTCGTCTGAAATGTCATAGGCGAGCCGGGACTATAGCATTTAACGTACCCCGATGCCAGTCGATTACCTGATTAAAATCAATGAGATGCGACCAAACGGTTAATCGTTTGTGGTAAAAAAGACACAAAACACTTCTTTCGGTGTGGCTGATTCGCACCGATCGCCTACTTCGAGTCAGTCCCTAACCTTCTTTTCCTTCGGGGTCGGGAACGCCAAGTTTCGAGAGGCGATAACGGAGGGCGTTGCGGGAAAGGCCGAGGGCACGGGCGGCCTGACTCTTATTGCCATTGGCGCGTCGGAGGGCTTCGCGGATGGTCTCGTCTTCCCATTGTTCGAGCGTCATACCAGGCGGCAGGACGTGCGTTGAATTCGAAGTGGAGCGCGCCGCGGAATCATCGAGATAAATGTCGGCGGTATCGAGCATGATTTCCGCCGTTGCTCCCGACGGAGGGTTCGAAAAAAGCGTGACGCCTCGCTCGATAACGTTCTGCAGCTCGCGGACATTTCCCGGCCAGTGATAATCCGTCAATCGCTTGATGGCCTCGGGCGTGATGCCAGTGAGGCGTTTCGCCGATTCGCGGGCATAGCGCTCAAGGAAATAACTCGCCAGCGCGGGAATGTCTTCCTTGTGCTCGCGCAGGGGAGGAATGTCGATCGCTACAACATTCAAGCGATAGTAGAGGTCCTCGCGGAACGTGCCTTCCTCAAGCGCAGCGCGCAGATCGCGGTTGGTGGCGGCGACCAGGCGGACGTCCACCCTGTGCGTTTTCGTACCGCCGAGCCGTTCGAACTCGCGATCCTGAAGCACGCGCAGGAGTTTTACCTGGATAGCCGCCGGCACGTCACCGATTTCGTCGAGAAACAGGGTGCCTTTGTCGGCCAGCTCGAATTTTCCCGGCTTGCTTGCCGACGCGCCAGAGAACGCGCCTTTTTCATATCCGAACAATTCGCTTTCAAGCAAGGTTTCCGGAATCGCCGTGCTATTGATCTTGACGAAGGGCCCGGAGGCGCGCTGCGAATGTTCGTGAACGGCACGGGCGATCAGGTCCTTGCCGACACCGCTTTCGCCGCCCAGCAGGACCGTGGAGTTGGTTGGAGCGACGCGCTCGACTAATGCCAGCACCGCCTGCATTTTGTCGCTCTGCGCCACGATATTATCGTATGCGTAGCGGTGTCCTAACGCCTCGCGCAGCGAACGGTTCTCCTCACGCAGGTTATGCGAATCAAGCTCCTTGCGGATCACCAGCACGAGTTCGGCGAGCGAGAACGGTTTTGTTACGTAGTCGCTCGCGCCGATCTTCATCGCCTCGACCGCCGATTCGACCGTGCCGTGGGCCGTCATCACGACCACCGGCAGCGCGGCGTTCGCGCGCTTTACGGCCTGCAGAAATTCCAGGCCGCCCATTCCAGGAAGACGCAGGTCAGTCACTACAAGGTTCGGCTTCTCTCGGACCAGCAGCTGAAGGCCGGTTTCCGCGTCCGCCGCCGAATGAACTACAAAGCCCTCCTCGCCAAGCTGCAGCTCGAGCAGCCGCCTCATCTTGGCTTCATCTTCGACGACGAGTATTGCCGCTCTTTCGTGGCGCGAGTTCACGGTGGGTTCGATGCCGCGGCCCGTCGGGCCGTTCCGTCATTGTGCCAGCCAGCGCGCACGGAAGTGAAGCCCGATTTCAAACACCCGCTAACTAGATGCTGCCTGGGGAAAAAACACGCGGAAGCGCGCGCCTTTGGTGCTGTCGTTGTCCAAACGTATCGTGCCGCCGTGGTCGTCCACAATTTTGGCGACGATGGAAAGTCCCAGCCCCACTCCTTCTTTCTTTGATGTGAAAAATGGATTGAAGATCTGCTCCCGCAATTCCAGTGGCACGCCCGGGCCTGAGTCTTCGACCGTTACACAGACGCCAGGCTCACCGTTCGAGATTTCCGGCGTAATCGACAAGCGGAGAGTTCCCTCCGGGATTCGGGCCGATGACTCGGTCTCCCCCTCCATCGCTTGGAATGCATTTGTGATCAGGTTGACGAAAACCTGTTCGCAAAGCTGGCGGTCCGCTTGAATTTCGGGTAAGCCCGGAACGTACTGGCGTTCGACTTTCACTTTCGCGTTCGGGAAGGAAGCAGCAGCCGATTCGAGCGCGTGCTCCACAATTTCCGAAATGCGCTCCGGACGCAGGGCGAGTTTCGAGGGCCGTGCAAAATCAAGGAATCGCATTACGAGCGCGTTCAGCCGGTTTACCTCGGACGAGATGTAACCTGCAAGCTCGGCCACGAGAGGCTGCGACTCCGCGACTTTCCGGCTCAGCATTTCCGCCGAGCCCTTGATCACGCCCAGAGGATTCCGGATTTCATGCGCAAGTCCCGCGGAAAGCTGCCCCAGAGCCGCCAAGCGCTCGGCGCGGCGCGCTTCGGCCTCGGCGCGGCGCAATTCCCGGTTCGTCTCTTCCAGTTTTTCGGAAAGAGTCTCCAGCCGTTCGACGTGGCGGCGATTTTCCATCACGAAGCGATTCACCAGAATGGCCGCAATGAAAAAGAAGAGCACCCGGATTGTAAGTATGCTGGCTCCGGCGGGATCCAGTTCGTATTCCTGCAAGGCCGGTATCAAGAGGGAGAGGTATGCAAGCGACGCTACCGTGGTCCAGGCCAGAGTGGCGATAGGGCCGAAGTAGACGGCTGCGCTTACGACCGGCAGAAAGTAGATGGGATAGTAGTTGCTATTGATTCCCATCTCGCCGGTGTGATCGAGCAGCAGCGTTGCCAGGAGAATCTTGATCGCGACGCTGTAGGCGGCGCCGCGTTTGGGCAGACGGTTGATGAGCGAACGCTCGAAGAGTTGGAAGACTACGATTGCAAGAATGATCAGTTGTTTGTGAATTTCAGAAAGCGGCGGAAGCAGCGCCAGCCCGCCCAGGAAGACCAGCCAGAGGAAGTCAATCCAACTGATTGCAGATTGCTCGCGATCCAGCATTCTTCAAGGCTCTCGCAGAGTCTAACACGGCGCGCAATAGAGAGTTGCCGAGACTCGTCTGCAATCAGTTGAGTTATTGTGGAGAGGACGTCTTATTGCACGCGCTGCGGGCGGGACTCAGTGTTGACCAAAGCCTCGAAGATGGCGAGCACGTGGCGGCGGTATTCGACCAAGCGAGTAAAGACGTCGCGAAGGGTCGGCTCGCGCTCGGCCTCGCGATGCCATTTCAACAGCACTTCTTGCGGAACTTCGATATCACGGCGCAGCTCTTCAGCGGAGTGCCCGCGCAAGAAGAGACCGTAGAAGAAGGCCGCCTCCCGCTGCGGGAAGTCGAAGTCGTGTTGAGTGTCTTCAGCCGCGTGGGCCGCGGTCGGAAGCGCCGGGTTTGTGTCGGTCTGCATTTGCCCCTAGAGACAGAAAAGGCAGTTTACCGGAAGTTTCTCAGCCGTCAAGTGGTACCGCGGTTCAGGGATACCATATTTGTTATCCCCGGGGCCGAGCCGTCCGGATAGGTCACTTTGATGCAGAGGGAGGGGCCAAAGATTCCTATTAGTTCGTATGAACGAGAGTCTCCCTCGGTTTCATTAGGACTAGTAGTACTATATTCGAGTTTATTTATCCGGGCTTGCCCGGCTGACGGGCTGAGCGAACGAACTCGCGCAGGGCCGAAACATTCGGTCCGTACGCTCCGATGCGGGCCGCGTCGACAGGCAAACCCAACCGCTCGGCTGCCTCGACATTGATGCCGGCATCATCGAGCTCAGACAGGCTAAACCCAATGGCTGGAAGCACGCGCTGGGCGCCGCTCGGGTACACCGGACGCGGCGGGCGGTGGCGCTGCCACGGCCGGTTTGCGATCGCGAAGAACTGATGCCAGTCGTTTTTGTCCCACATTTTTCGCTCCCGCGTCCCCGGGACTCAAGACGCTCTAGGCACTCTAGGCGTAAGATGCATGAAATGGCCATACGGTCGCTTCCCGGTGGCCCAAGGCACACTTCCCGTATACGTGACAACATCAGCAGGGTCCAGCATAGACTCCAGATTGTTTCAGCGGCGTTACGAAAAAGGAATTATCATGTTGCACCCAAAGATATGTTGTTGCAGCGCAATGTTAGATCCTCTCGAGTGAACCGGGCCGAGGATTACGCGTCGTCTCACCCTGAGTTTGGTGCCAAGCCGTTCCCTATCACGTCTTTGCGGCCGTATGCCCTCGCGCCTAATAATCTCATCTCATCCCCCAAGGCTGTGCAACCCCCGCGTCCGGCTGTTATACTGACAGCATTCGAAGCCTTCTGTGGAAATCGCTGAGATGTCGAAACTCGTCATCGTCGTTCACTACCACGAGCTCTGGCTGAAGGGCGGAAATCGCCGCTTTTTCCTGAGCAAGCTGCACCTGGCGTTGAAGCGTGCGCTAGAGGGATTGCCGGTCGAGCGCATTCTGCGTCCGGGTGACCGCCTCTTGATCGAATTTGGAGAGGGCGCTTCGGTCGAGGAAGCAGTTGCGCGAATCGAGCGCGTGTTCGGCGTTGCATTCTATGCCGTTGCGCGAGTAGTTTCTCGTGGTGGTGACAACGACCTGGCGACACTCGGGCGCGCGGCATGGGAGGAAGTTCGCGGCGAGAGATTTTCGACGTTCGCAGTGCGCGCCAAACGCAGCGACAAATCCTTCCCACACCCTAGTACTGAAATCGACGTTTCTGTCGGGCAGTATTTGGTCGATCAGCTGCGCGCCGAAGGGCGCAGCGCCCGCGTCAAGTTGAACGATCCCGAATTGACCTGCCGCATTGAAATTCCGCCCGGACCGTCGCTACTGGTCTACGCGCGAAAAATTCCCGGCGCCGGAGGGCTGCCGCCGAACACGGCGGGCCGCATGACGTGCCTTCTGTCGGGAGGATTCGATTCGGCTGTCGCCGCACACAAGATGATGAAGCGTGGCGCGCACCTGAGCTTCGTGCACTTCTGGGGCGGGGGCGCGCGGCCGGGCGAGTCTTCCGTCCACGTGGCGCGGAACCTGGTGCGGCAACTGGTGCCGTGGCAATTTTCCGCAAAACTTTATCTGGTGCCGTTTGAGCCGATCCAGCGGGAGATTGTGGCAAGTGCGCCAGAGGAATTTCGCATTTTGCTCTATCGCCGCATGATGCTGCGCATTGCCGAGCGAATCGCCCGCTCCGGCCGCTCGCTCGGGCTCATCACCGGGGACAGCCTGGGTCAGGTGGCGTCGCAGACGCTGCACAACATGGCCGCCGTTGGCGACGCTGTTCGCATGCCGGTGTATCGCCCGCTCGCAGGCGACGACAAGCTCGAAATCATGACCGCCGCGCAGAAAATCGGGACGTATGCCATCTCCGCCGAACCATTCCACGATTGCTGCCCCATCTTCTTGCCGCGCAACCCCGCACTGCACGCCTCCTCCGAACAACTCGAGCGCGCCGAAAGCGCCATGGACGTCGAGGCGTTGGTCCGCCAGGGAATCGAAACGGTGGCAACCGAACGCTACCGCTACGGAGCGGGTCGCGTTGAAAAAGTGGAGTCGTTCAAGTCGGCCCCGGCGTGATGGGTCCGACGGTACTTAAAGCATGAAGCGCGTGTTTCTCGATTTAAATTTCGCTTCTACAATTTGTCGGCAGTGATCAGCGTGGCTTTGGAATTCAGAAACGCCGCGTGAAAGGCGCGGCTGAAGACTTGCTGAAAATGAAAAACGGGGAGCCGTCGAGGCTTCCCCGTTTCTTGAATTGGATGTTGATTTTGGCTTGAGCGATTACCAACGACGGTCGCCGCCCCCTCCGCCGCGATCACCGCGGTCACGCCCACCGCCTCCGCCGCCTCGGCCACCACCACCGCCACCTCGGCCGCCGCCTCCACCGCCGCCGTAACCACCGCGGCCGCCACCGCCGCCAGGTCGGCCACCGCCTCCGCCACCTTCACGAGGAGGGCGAGCTTCGTTGACCACAATATTGCGGCCCATGAAATCATGTCCGTTCAAACCCTGAATGGCGCGTTCGGCTTCATCGTCACTGTTGACTTCGACAAATCCGAAACCACGCGGTTGCCCCGAAAAACGGTCGCGCACCAGCGTCACATTCGCCGCGGTGACTCCCGTTTGAGAGAATAATGTGCTGACCTGCTCCTCCGTCGCTTGGAAAGGAAGATTACCGACGTAGAGTTTCTTCAAAGCGAGACTCCTTCTGGTTGTGGAGAATTGGGAACCCACAGAACCCGGACTGAAGAGGCAGGGTCGCGATCGGGGGCAAAGGGCCGAAGCCCGGGATGATCCGACGAGAGACGCACTTCAGCTCCGGGCGAATGTTGCTCCAATTTTGCACGGCCGTCAACCAAAAGATATTTGGATAACTATAGGCTAAATACATAAATGTAAACAACCTGGCGAAGCGCCCGGGCCACATCATTTCTGGCGCTTTGGTGATAGGATTCACCATTCCATTTGGGAGTGAAGCGTTTCATGCGCGGATCGATGATGGATTTTCCCCTGACGGTGCCGGCGCTGCTCGAGCGCGCGGGCAACATTTTTGGCAACGTTGAAATCGTCACGCGCCGGCCGGACCGCTCTCTCGCGCGTTACACCTGGCGCGACCTCTATCGGCGCGCGCGGCGGCTGGGGAGCGCACTTACTGGCTTGGGGATGCAGCGCGGAGACCGCGTGGCCACCCTGCTGTGGAACCAGTCCGAACACGTGGAAGCGTACTTAGGCGTCCCAGCCGCCGGAGGCGTGCTCCATACGCTGAACCTGCGGCTGCACCCTGACGAAATCAGTTATGTCGCCAGCCACGCGGGCGACCGATTTTTGATCGTCGACGACGTGCTGCTGCCAGCGTACGAAAAATGTCGGGGCCGGGTGAAGTTTGAACGCGTAATCGTTGTGCCGTTTTGCGGTGGTGCAACCCCTGCGGGCTATCTTGGGTACGAAGAACTCCTGTCTCAAGCGAGCGAGGATTTCGCGTATCCGCAGCTCGACGAAAATGAAGCGGCGGTGATGTGCTACACGTCCGGCACCACGGGGCGCTCGAAGGGCGTCGTCTATTCGCACCGCGCCGTGGCGCTGCATTCACTCAACTGCTGCGGGACCGATTCATTCGCTTTATCATTGCGCGATACGGTACTCCCGATGGCCTCGATGTTTCATGCGAACGGCTGGGGGATTCCGTTCACTTCGGCAATGGCTGG
>Ga0210400_10004806_pt1 | contig 11609 bp, 9 predicted proteins | sample IncBWH26MmetaG_FD_155456 | JGI IMG/M metagenome (GOLD analysis project Ga0210400, IMG submission 155456) | Forest soil microbial communities from Barre Woods Harvard Forest LTER site, Petersham, Massachusetts, United States - Inc-BW-H-26-M | ecosystem: Environmental > Terrestrial > Soil >...
TTGCTGCGCATGGGCGTCGGCGTGGGAGAAGCGGCGCTTTCCCCGGCTGCCTATTCGCTGATCACCGATTATTTTCCTCGCGAGCGGCTGGCTACTGCCCTCAGCGTCTATTCGATGGGCATCTACGTTGGCTCGGGCATGGCTTTCTTGCTGGGCGGACTGGTTGTTGCCTACGCATCGACTCAGGCCATGTGGACCATTCCGCTGCTCGGGGCCGTGCATCCCTGGCAGATTATCTTTCTCCTGGTTGGCCTTCCCGGCATTGCAGTAGCGCCGTTACTCTTCACGGTGAAGGAACCTGCCTTACACCGTGGAGCTAGCCGACGGTCGTCTGTTCCGATGAAGCAAGTGTTCTCATACATCTTCGAAAACCGGCGGGCGTTCCTGCTGCACAATATTGGTTTTGGGCTGCTCGCGCTCTCTTCCTACGCCAGCGCCGCTTGGGTGCCGGAATTCTATCGGCGGCACTTTCACTGGACCATTGGAAGCACGGGCGTAATTTACGGCTCCTGCGTAGCGGTCTTTGGCTGCATTGGAATCGTTAGTGCTGGACGGTTCGCTGATTACCTGCGCAAGCGCGGCCGAGGCAATGCGACCTTGTTCGTCGGTGTGGTGATCGGATTAGTCTGGCTGCCCGTCAACTGTCTTTTGTACCTGGCGCCTTCCGCGACCTGGGCCACGATTTGGCTGGTTCCCGGATGCGCACTGGCGGCCGCTCCATTCGGCATCGCCCCCGCGGCGATTCAGCAGATGATGCCGGCCACCATGCGCGGACAGGCCTCCGCTGTGTATTTGTTTTCCATCAACCTCATCGGGCTCGGAATCGGACCCACCGCAGTGGGAGCATTAACGCAATACGCATTTCGAAGTGACGAGGCCGTGCGATACTCGCTGGTGATCGTTACATCGGTTGCGTGTGCGCTCGCTGCGGTAGTCCTCTATGGAGCCTTGAAACCGTTCGTTGCCAGTATCGAGCGGGTGCGCGTTTGGAATACCGCGCACGCTGGTAGTGGTGCGGTATGAAGCGAGACTCGTGTCAGGGCATGCCTTCAGGCGTGCCGCCAAGTGCGGTAAAGTACGCGGGCTTTTAGCCCCTGTGCCGCGGCCGGAAAGCCCCAGCGGCTAAAGCCGTTCAGCACTAAACGGTTTGGCGGCATCGCTGAAGCGATGCCCTGATACAAATCTTTTCCCAAGCCGCACCATTATCCCGATTCTGATTGAGTTGACTTTCTGTCGGAAAGGCTTATCTCGATTGCATCTCGATACTGGTCCCGTTCGCCCAGGCGAAGAACTGAATCTACCTTCGCTTGCCGACTGGCTGCGCGGACGAATCGCAGGCGCGGAACGAGGTATCACGCTCGAACAATTTCCCAGCGGGCACTCGAACCTTACCTATCTGCTGCAGATTGATGGAGTCGAGTACGTCCTGAGGCGTGGCCCTCTGGGGCCAGTCGCGCCGAAAGCTCACGACATGGCGCGTGAGTTTCGACTTCTGCAAATGGTGCATCCTCATTTTCGAGAAGCTCCAAACGTCTTTCACTTGTGCGAGGATACAGCGGTGCTGGGGTCTGTGTTCTTCCTGATGGAGCGGCGGCACGGGCTTATCTTGCGGGATGAAATTCCGCCACAACTAGCGAAGATGCCGAATTATGCGGAGCGAGCCAGCAAGGCATTTGTCGATTGCTTGATACGCCTGCACGCCATCGATATTTCCCGGACCGGTTTGATTGCCCTCGGTAAGCCCGAAGGATTTCTTGAACGCCAGGTGCAGGGTTGGGCTGATCGGTGGAGACGGGCCACCACGGATGACATGCCGAAGATGGATCGCGTGATTCAATGGCTCATCGATCACCGGCCGTCTTCTCCCGCGCCGACCCTGGTGCATAACGATTACAAGTTGGATAACGTCATGTTGATGCTCAGCGATGACTCTGGCGAGCGCATTGAGATTGAAGCGGTGCTCGATTGGGAGATGGCGACGGTGGGCGATCCCTTGGCCGATCTGGGCTTGACGTTGTGTTACTGGGCTTGGGTTGAGGCGCCGCAACTGCGCGCCCGCGGAGTGCCCTCGCTCACATCGCAGCCTGGTTGGTACACGCGGGATCAGTTCGTTCAGCGTTATGCGCAGGGAACCGGACGCGACCTCTCGCAGATCGGTTACTACGAAGTGCTGGGCATCTTCAAGCTGGCAGTAATTCTGCAGCAGATTTACTACCGCTTCCGGCGTGGCCAGACGCAAGACACACGATTTCAGAACTTCGGAGACCGCGTGAACGGATTGGTGGAATTGGCGGATTCGCTCATTCAATATCCTAAGATGGAATATCCTAAGATGGGGAAATCCATTTGAGCACCGTCTATCTCGTGCGCCACGGGCAGGCGGGCACGCGCGACGCTTACGATTCGCTTTCCGAGTTGGGAGAGCGTCAGGCACGGCTCTTGGGCGAGCACTTCATTTCACAGGGAATCCGATTTGCCTCCGCCTATGCAGGAGCACTGACGCGGCAGCAGCAAACCGCCGAGCAGATCCGTGCGGCCTATGCCGACGCGGAGGTTGGCTTCCCCACAGTTCGCGTCGATTCTGGATGGGACGAATTCGATCTGGGGCGTGTTTATCGCGAGATTGCTCCGCTCCTGGCCGCCGAAGATCCGGAATTTCTGCACGAATACGACGAAATGCGAGAGCAGGTTCGCGTTAGCCAAGGCGCGCCCGGGGCGCGAATTCATCGCAGGTGGATGCCTTGCGATACAAAAGTGGTGGAGGCATGGCTCTCCGGTCGTTATCCCTATGGCGGCGAAACCTGGGACCAGTTTCGTGAGCGCGTTGCGGCCTGCCGGTTGAAGATGCCCGACGCGCGGCAAGAGAACATTCTCGTGGTTACGTCGGCCACGCCGCTTGCGATTTGGACTAGCCTGTCACTGGAGATTTCCGATGAGCGGATCATGCGGCTCGCCGGGGCAGTGTATAACGCATCCTACACAATCCTGCGTTTGCGAAAAGAGCAGCTACGGTTATTTACCTTCAATGCGGTGCCGCACCTCGCCGCCCCGGGGCTGCGCACCCACCGCTAGGAGGATTCCGCGGTAGTGTCTTAACTCCGTGTTGCCGCCATCGCCGCACCAGCAAGGGCAGTTGCGGCTAAGAGTTCCAGTGCAATGATCGGTAGATTAGGAGAAGCCAAGCGGTCATAGGGAGAAACCTTGGGGGCGTAGGAAGCGGGATTGGGGTCGTAATAAGGATCTTTCGGCCCAAGCCAAAGCCAGCCATAGTTCCACCGATATTCGTCCTGGTGGTTAGATGTCTGAGGGTAGTGCCAAGGCACCCAAGTACAGCAACCAACGACAAGCAAGCAGTACAGAATTAAAACGAAGCGCTGCGCCCTATTCATGGCTGTGCTAGTTGAATTCATCTTCGGGATTTGGCGGCTTCCAGACCGATGTAGGTTCTCCGTCTGGGCTTATTCCCCGATCACTATCGGCTTGGTATCGTCCGCTCCGGTAGCTAGCTGGCAGCCTGGAGGCTTCGGAGAACTCGGCTTCAACCTCCGACCTCAGGCTAGAGTGCTCCGACGGCATTGCAGTCCCGCCGCAATGGGCGCATCGGCTGCCATCCGAACGGCGACCAGTGTCATGGCAAAACGGACAAGGAGTGGAGTGCGGAACGTCTTCCATGACTATCTCCAATCGAAAAGGCCCAATGTCAGTTGGGCCTGGCGAAGCGATCTTGATGGCTTGCGCCGAATCCAGTTTACGCCGGAGGCGGCATAATGCAAGAGCTTCCCACCAAAAATCAGAGCCAGCAACACAGTGTTAAGGCACTACCGGATTCCGCGCACTGCTTAGAACGGACCGCCACTTTACATATAGTACCGAACTACCCACTCAGCCACGCAGCACGGCTTGTCGCTACCCTGGACTTCCACTCTCGCATCAAAGACGGCTTCCAGCGCATCAGGCACGTCTTTTAGCGATTGAAGAGTGAAGCGAACCCGAATCTTAGAGTCGGCGCGGACGGCAGAAGGAAATCGAACCCGATTCAAGCCGTAATTGATGCTCATGCGGACACCGCCTCGGATCTGAATCGCCTCCTTCATAAACCGGCTCAGCAGCGACAAGGTCAGGAACCCGTGAGCAATTGTGGTCCCATAGGGAGACTCACGCCCGGCACGTTCGCGGTCCACGTGGATCCACTGGCGATCCTCGGTAACTTCGGCAAACTGCTCAATTCGTTCCTGGGCGATGGGGAACCAGTCCGTCAGCGTGAGTTCGCGACCTACCAAATCTCTTAAGGAATGGGGTGTTTCCAGGACTAGCGGCATTGTCATTTCTTGTCGCCTATCTTGTCACCCAAAGCTCGCGGCACGCTCCACCTCCTGAGTTCAAGCTTCGCGATCGCTTCGGTGTGCACTTCGTCGGGGCCATCGGCCAAACGCAGTGTGCGCACATTCGCCCAGGCGCCGGCCAGAAAAGTATCCTGAGAGACGCCCGCACCTCCGTGAGCCTGAATCGCTCGGTCCAACACTCGCAGACAGGCATTGGGCGCCACGACTTTGATCATCGCGATCTCGGCGCGCGCTTCTTTGTTTCCGACCGTGTCCATCATGTAGGCCGCTTTCAAAGTGAGAAGACGTGCCTGCTCGATCTCCATGCGGGATCGCGCAATGTCGGCCCGCAGGGTGCCTTGCTCGGCCAGCGGCTTACCAAAGGCTACCCGCGCCTGTACTCGCTTGCACATGGTTTCAAGCGCCCGTTCGGCCACGCCGATGCAGCGCATGCAGTGGTGAATGCGCCCCGGACCCAGCCGCCCTTGGGCAATTTCGAAGCCTCGTCCTTCGCCGAGCAACATGTTCGAGACCGGCACGCGAACATTTTCAAAAGTGATCTCGCCGTGTCCGTGCGGCGCATGGTCATAGCCAAACACCGTCAGCATGCGTTCGATTTTGAGTCCCGCAGAAGGAATCGGCACCAGCACCATCGACTGCTGTTGATGAAGCGCGGCCGAGCGGTTTGTCTTTTCTGTGTCAGTTCGGCCCGTGTCAGTTCGGCCCATAAAGATGGCGACCTTGCAGCGCGGATCGCCCGCTCCAGAGGACCACCACTTCCGGCCATTAATGACATACTCGTCGCCCTGCCGAACAATACTCGCCTGAATGTTGGTTGCATCCGAGGAGGCGACCCCGGGTTCCGTCATCGAGAAGCACGATCGAATCTCGCCTGCAAGCAGAGGCTTGAGCCAGAGCTCTTTTTGCTCCGCAGTGCCGTAGCGGGCAAGCACTTCCATGTTGCCGGTGTCCGGCGCCGAGCAGTTGAACACCTCAGGAGCAATAAAACTGCGCCCCATAATCTCGGCCAGAGGCGCATATTCGAGATTCGTCAATCCCGCCCCGTGCGCGTCATCCGGCAGGAAGAGATTCCACAGGCCCGCGGCGCGGGCTTTGGGCTTGAGCTCCTCAATTACGGCGGGCGGCGTCCAGCGGTTGCGCTCGATCTCATCGTGGTAGCGCTGCTCATTCGGATAAATGTGCTCATCCATGAAAACCTGCAGGCGCCGTTGCAGATCCTTCACTTTGTCGCTGAACGAGAAATTCATGTCTGCCGCCAGTCTCCTATTTACCCGTGAAAGCAGCGGGGCGTTTCTGCACAAAGTGCGCGACACCCTCTTTGAAATCCTCGGTGCGGAAACACGCCATCATCTCGCGCACGGAAATGTCGAAAGCTTCCGCGAGCGGCTGCGACATGGCCTCGTATACCTGGCGCTTGATGATGCGCAACGAGCGCGGGCTTACTGTGGAAGCGAGTTCCTGGGCAGACTCCTGGACTTTTTCGAGAAAACTTTCCTGGGGAAAAACCCGATTCACCAATCCCATGCGCAGTGCTTCCGCGGCATCGATCGTCCTGGCAGAAAACAGCAGGTCGAGTGCGTTTGCAATTCCAACGATCCGAGGCAGCATCCAGGCCATTCCATACTCGGCAATCAGCCCGCGCCGCGCGAAGGTGGTGCTGAAGGGGCTCGCGTCCGAGGCCAGCCGCAGATCGCAATAGAGAGTGATCACCAGACCAAGGCCAACCACCGGCCCGTTGATGGCGGCAATCACCGGCTTCCCGATCGCCGGGAAATAGGAGTATTTCTTCTGAAAATCCGGGGCCACGCCCTCACGGCGGTTGGCGTCGCGCAAAGTCTGCTCGCGGAGCCGGTCATCCAAATCCCGGCGATCCAAGTCTCGTTGATCCGGGCCGCGTTCCGCCACCGCGCTCAGCAGAGACATGTCAGCGCCTGCGCAAAAGCCCCGTCCAGCGCCTGTCAACACGATTACGCGGACGTCGTCGTCCTGCTCGGCGTTCTCCATGTGCGAACGCACTTCGCTTTCCATCACCGTGGTCCAGGCGTTGAGTTTGTCCGGCCGGTTCAAAGTAATCGTGGCCACTCGATTGGCTACGTTATAGAGAGTCTCTTTAGTTGATACGACAGTTGGCATGACGCGCGATTATATAGAATCAGCTTGCGTTAGTCACTATCATGTCATAGCGACTATCGAGATACGAAAGAGATCAGCCGAGTTGATTGACGATACGCGCGGGATCCCGTGGGCTGCGGAAGGGGGCTCTTGAAATAGAACGAACGGTCGTGCTATTATGGCTTCGCTTATGACAGCCCAATCGCAAGCGAGCATGACTTCCCGGCGGCACGCGAAGGCCGATAAGAATCCCGCTGCGGACCATGGTGGCGCGCAGCGGCCCAGGGGCCTGCGGACGCGCCGAGCCATCCTGCGGAAAGCGGTGAACATCGCTTCCGTCGAAGGCCTTGAAGGGCTGACGATTGGAAGACTCGCCTCCGTGCTGCGAATCAGCAAGAGTGGGCTATTCGCACACTTCGGGTCTAAAGAAGACTTGCAGTGCGCAGTCGTCGAAGAAGCGCGCGAGATTTTTGTCGAGAGGGTGGTGCGTCCAGCTTATCAATTTCAGGGCCTGCAGCGGCTGCGTGCTCTGTGCGAGAACTGGCTGGCGTACGGTGAGGAGCGGGTGTTTCCCGGTGGCTGTTTTTTTTCCGCAGCATCACTTGAATTCGACGACCGGCCCGGCCGGGTGCGCGAACTGATTGTAGGGCTGATGAGAAAGTGGCTTGGGAATCTGGAGCAGGCCGCACGGGATGCTCAGGCAGCCGGCGAAATCACCAAGGACGCCGACGCTCGGCAGTTGGCGTTCGAAATTCAGGCGCTTGCGATGGGAGCAAATTGGAGTTCGCGTTTGTTTCGCGACGTGAGCATTTTTCGCTCGGCGCGCAGCGCCATTCTGCGCCGGATTGAACAAGTTACGGAAGCGACACCCACGAGGAAGTGATGCACATTCGCCGCAGCCCGCTGGCCAGCGCCTGCGTGGGACTGATCCTCCCGCTTGCCGCGCTGAGCGCCGCGGCACAGGCCCCAAGCGCAGCGACTGAAATTCCCATGCAGCGCTGTGATCGGCTGCCGGTGGTGATTTTGCAAGTGGATAAGGAGGCAAAGCGCTTTCTGGTTGATACCGCCGCGACCTCCTTCTTGAACGCGAAGTCATTCATCGGAGGGCGCGCCAAGGAGGTGCAGATCCACTCCTGGAATGAGACGACGGCACTTCACGCCAGCGATGTTTCTATCGGTGAGCTTTCCCTGGGCAGTCATGTCATCCGGAACGTCGAACTGCCGGCGATTGACCTAACCGCCATCTCGAAAGCCTGCGGCGGGCAGCTTGACGGAATTCTAGGAGTGGATCTCCTCGAGCAGTTGGAGGTGACCATCGACCTGGAACGCAGCGTGGCTCGGCTGAGTGTGGCGCCCCGGAACTTCTCGGAACCGGCGCTCATCGCGGAGATGGAGAAGGCGATAGTCTTCTGTTCAACAGCCTTCAACAACGGAGACGCGGAAAGGCTCGGTGCCTGTTTCGATCCGGAATTCGCGCTGAGTTCACCGCGCGGAGAGCTTCACGGCAGAGATCAGGCCGCAAACTACTTTCAGCAGTACTTCAGCCTGACTCCGCGCGCGCATCTGTCGATGAAGTTGAGTGATCAGCGCGCCGTCGGTGAGTTGGTGTGGAGTCTCTACGACTACACGATTGAAACGCCGTCCAAGCGCACCTCCGGTCGAGGAATGATGCTCTGCCGCAAAGCGGAAAATCGCTGGCAGATTCTGAGCATGCACGAATCACCGATCGTCGCGGCAGTCATCCCGAAACCCTAAACTGCCCTACATCCACCCAGTCCTCAAGGATTGACCAAGCGTTACTTCGGACACGTGCCTTGGATTAGAAATCGTTTCAATGCGAGGCCGTGGCCTTTAGAATCGAGACTGTCTGCACGTGCCTTGACGATGCTTCGTAATCTCGCCTTTCTTCTCGCGCTTTTTACGCTTTTTGGGTCGGCTGCCGAACCGCGCGATCAATCCAAGCACCCTCTCGCGCGTCGCGTTGAACGCGATGATGACGGCTGGTCAGAAAAAACTCTAAAGAACCTTTCACTCGAAGAGAAGGTCGGGCAGCTTTTCATGATCCGCCTGCGGGTGGAACTCCTGAATGGAAGGAGTCCCAGCTACTTCGAACTCCGCAATACCATTCGCAAATATCACATCGGCTCGCTGGCCATGTCGGCGCCGCCGCAGGGCCGAGCCCGCGATATTCGCCGTCGCTATGAGGTAATTACGCTACTCAACCAGCTGCAAGAGGAGTCGAAGTTGCCGCTCCTGGTCGCTGGTGATTTTGAGCGGGGTGTCTTGCCGGCGCATCTTTTTGGAACCACCGTATTTCCGCACGCGATGGCTTTTGGTGCTGCCGGGAGTCTGGCTTACGCAGAGGAGTTCGGTCGCATCACGGCGCAGGAAAGCCGGGCCCTCGGCGTACATTGGAACCTGTTTCCCGTCGCCGACGTAAATTCCAACCCGGCCAATCCCATTATCGGGACCCGCGCGTTCGGCGCGAATCCGGAGCAAGTGGGCGATCTGGTGGCCGCCTACATCCGCGGCGCCAAGGCGAACGGAATGCTAACCACGGCAAAGCACTTCCCCGGTCACGGAAATACTGCGACGGACTCGCACGTGGCTGTACCCGTGGTGGATGACAACTTGCACTACATTCGTGCGGTCGATCTGCCTCCCTTCCAAAAGGCGATCGGAGCGGGAGTCGACGCCGTGATGACTGCGCACGTGCAAGTGCTTGCGCTCGATCCCGACCGCAGCCGCGTGGCTACGACTTCGCCCGCAATCGTGACCGGTCTGCTGAAGAACCAACTCGGTTTCAAGGGCATTGTCGTGACCGATGCTCTGGATATGGCCGGTCTGGTTGGTCTCTATGCAAAGAATCCTGGTCGCGTGGCCGTCGATGCGTTCAAGGCGGGAAGCGATGTGCTCACGGAGCCCTACAATCTGGATGCCTGCTACCGGGCAATGCTGGACGCTATCCGCTCGGGTGAGATCGGACAAGAACAGCTGGACGCATCCGTGCTCAAAATCCTGCGGGCCAAGGCCTCGTTAGGTCTGCAGAAAAATCGTGTGGTGGATGTGGCAGCGATCCCCGGACTGGTGGGCAGTCCGGAAAACATCGCGACCGGTCAACGCATCTCCGATGCTTCCATTACTCTGGTGCGCGACAACGGCAAGGTGCTTCCGCTGAGAGATGGGCGACCCGACGCGAAACTGCGTGTCGTGTCACAGGCTAAAGCTCAGCCTGGCCTGCTCGTGATTATTCTCTCCGACAACCGGCGTGCCGAGGACGGTCGGGTTCTGGAGCGTCAGATCCGGAAGCGGTCGCCAGATGCGCGGGTGATCTACGCGGATCCTCGGGTCGCCGCGGCCAGATCGGATGAAGTGTTGAATGCGGCGGACCGCGCGCAGAAGGTAGTGGTGGCCGTGTATGTGGTTCCTTCTGCAGCGCGAAGCAGGACTGTAGCACGCGGCCAGAAGCATTCCGCGTCTCTGCCGGACTCGACAGCGAAGTTATTGTCCAGGATTCTTGCCCGCGCGACCGAGAAAACTGTGGTTCTCGCCTTGGGAACTCCTTACCTGACGGAGGACTTCCCCGGTATCCAGAACTACATCTGCACCTTCTCAAATGCGACGGTCTCGGAGATCAGTGCGGCGCGAGCCGTTTTCGGGGAAATTCCGATCCCAGGCCATTTGCCGGTCAGCCTTTCCAGCGCCTCCGTCCCGGAATCGAGAATTGCACACCCGACACCAGTCGCAAACCTGGGATCGTCCCGTTAGATTTTCGACCCCACAAACTGGCTGGATGTCGCAGTGCCGTCTGAGGTGAAACCGAGGGGAAGAACTGACACCGATCCACCGCCGAATTGAATCCTGCGATAATCTGGCACCATCTATTAAGATGCGCGCTATGAACAACAAAGCTGGGAAGGTCCTGGTCGCCGAGTCTGACGATAGCCTCAGAGAACACATCGTCACGGTTTTGAGCGACGCGGGATATGAGGTCTCGACCGAGTGCCAGGGAGGAATAAAGGCGGTGGTCGCCTTCAACCCTGAAATAGTCGTCCTGGGTGCTGATCCGCCAAAGCTCGATTGTTGTGACCTTCTTTCTGAAATCAAAGGCTCTGAGCAGACGCACAATATACGCGTTGTGATGCTGTCTCCGGGTGGCGCAGCCGAGCGCACTCGGGGTCTGGATCTCGGAGCCGACGATGTGCTGTCACTGCCTTTCGACTCTCACGAATTGCTGTCGCGGGTGCGTTCGCAACTACGGAATAAGTCTATTGCGGACGAGTTTCGAGAGCGGCTGCGCCTTGCCGAGGAAAATCGGAGCGCCACCCAGCAGGTCGTGACAGCAGTCAACGAAGAACGTCGGACGCTTCGGGTTGGCGGACTGGCGACCGCTGCTGTGCTTGTCGTTGCTTCCCTGGTCTTTTTCTTCTTGTACCGTCGCGGCCAGGAGCAGAATACCCGGGTCTATACAGCAATCACTCGATTGCAGACGGGCGTGCTGACCGAGCAACAGTTGATGGAACGATCGCGTCGGGCTCTTGAAGACCGTGACCATGGTCCGTCCCAGGCTGGCGATCCCCAAAAGCTTCAACTTCAGAAGAAGAGCGAAGACCTGAAGTCGCAAATCGCGACCAGCAACGCGGAAAACGCTTCTGCTCTAGAAAATCAGTTGGCTGCAGTTGAAAGCCGCCTCCAGAAGATTGAGACCGACGGTAAGTTCGCTGAGAGAATTATCCAGGCCTATGAACCCAGCGTCTGCCTCATCCACGTTGCGCTCGCTTTCCGCGACCACACTACAGGATTGAGACTCCGCTACGCTGGGGTGACGAGCACCGGTGAGCCCCAGACCGACGACCACAATAATCCGCTCGTCGGTCTAACCGGGAATGGCCCAGAAGTACACATGGATGTCTTCGGCACTGGCTTTCTCGTCTCTGAAGCTGGACGAATTCTCACCAATCATCACGTCGCCGAGCCTTGGTGGCAAAATGACGACCTGAGCGAAATGCTAAATCAAGGGGTTGAGCCGGTGATCGCGGAAATGACAGCATACTTCCCCGGTATTACCAACGGCATTGCGGTCAACACCGAGAAGATTTCGTCTGCTGCGGACGTTGCTGTGGTGAAAGGAAACGTTTCAGACCTGGGAATCAA
>Ga0210400_10004808_pt1 | contig 11606 bp, 19 predicted proteins | sample IncBWH26MmetaG_FD_155456 | JGI IMG/M metagenome (GOLD analysis project Ga0210400, IMG submission 155456) | Forest soil microbial communities from Barre Woods Harvard Forest LTER site, Petersham, Massachusetts, United States - Inc-BW-H-26-M | ecosystem: Environmental > Terrestrial > Soil >...
ACCCCGCGCTCCTCGCCGCAGCCCCCTGGCGTCGCTGCTGGGGCGGCTGCCGCCGCCTAGTCCGCGACGGTTACCAGTACTGCTGCTGGACGTGCATCTGCGCGGCCGATGGCGGCTGGACGCTGGGACCGTGGACCCCGGACGGGCGCTGGACCGACATGCACACCCAGGCGTGCGAGTCCCGGCATCTGGCCGGGTCTGCCGCCTACAGTCTCGCCGCCGCGTGGCGCGCGGCCGAGCGGAGGACAACTATGACCGTGAAATCGCGCCCCGGCTACCATCTGTGCCCCGTGCGAGTCTGCCCGCTCCAGGTTCCGAACCGCCTGCTGATGTGCGGCCAGCACTGGCGGATGGTTCCCCACGAGATCCAGGGGGCCGTCTACCGCGCCTATCGCAGCGGCCCGACCGGCTCGATCGACCTGGTGCGCGCCCAGAGCGCAGCGATCCAGGCCGTCAACGACCAGTACCCCAAGTGAGGAGCACCCCCATGCCAGATGTCAAAAACACGGCGGTACTGCCGAAGGGCGAGGGCAACGGGCTGTCAGACATCGCGGGCGCGCTCGTCGCCGAAGCGCTCAACGCTGCGCCGCTGCGGCTGCGCGCCGTGATCGCGATCGTGGCGCCGCGCCGGGTGACCGTGGACGCCAAGACCGGCGACGAGATCGCGACCGTTGAGTTTCGCCGCGTCGAGGTATTGCTTCCCGGCGACCTCGACGCGGCCGAGAAGCTGCTACGGCGAGCGCTGGAGGCCCGTTCCGGTCAGACCACCCTCGACCTCGACCTGGAGGACGAGATCACCAAGATGTTCGCCGAGATGGCGAACCCGGACAGTCCCGACGACCCCGCCGACCTGCCCGCAGAGGGCGACGGCGAGGGCGGCGGCGAGGACGAGCCCGGCGACGGCGACGAGCCGTGACCGGCCAATGGTTCCTGGTCAAGCCCCAACAGGAGTGGGCCGATCAGGTGACAAACGCGCTCGCCGCGATCCGCGCCGCAAACGGCGGCATCGACCCGCCCAGCCTGCAAGCGGCGAACGCCGTGGACCACGAACAGTTCGCATTGGTGATCGAGGGCATGGTAGCGCTGGGTGCCGACGTTTCGGCCGACATGATCGCGCTGGCCGGGCTCCGCGACATCGGGGAGCTGCTGTGACCGGCCGGAAAGCGATCGACGCCGACGAGCTGCGCGCCGCCTCTGACGAGCTGCGCGCGCTGCTGCGCGAAGCCCACGAGGCGATCAAGGACATGGACCGGCTCGTCGGGGTGTACCGCCGCGCGGCGACCGACGCCGCGGCGGCCGGGCGGAAGGCCGCCTACGACGCCGCGACCGCCGAAATGGCCCGGTTCTCTGATCATCTGCAATCCGAGATGAACCGCTCGGCCGCCGAGTTGAACGCGGCGGTGGACCGCGCCCGGATGCAGGTAGTCGAGTCGGTGCGGCCCATCGCGGTCAGCATCGACAGCGACAGCGGCCGGATCGAGGTCGAGTTTGCGGGCGGCAAGTTCGACGCGGAGATCCCGCTCCTCGCCGATCTCGCCGAGGAGGGAGCAACGTGACCGGCGGCCCGCGCGAGGCTCGCGAGCTGACCGCGCTGGAGATGGCCCGCAACGCCGCTAGAGCGGTGCTGCGCCACGCTGACCACCAGGACCGCGACCCGCTCGGCTCGTTCATCGCGAGAGGCGGTCAGCAGGGCCACGAGGCCGCGTTCCTGGCCGGGTCGATGGCGCTCGTCTCGATCGCCGAGTCGCTCGCGAAGATGGCCGACGACATCAGCTACCTCGTGGACGACGGCGGCACGCCCTACCGGTCAGTCGAGGACGTTCCCCTACCGGAAGAGCCGCCGTGACTTGCGCCCCGCTCGGTCGGCCCGACGACGTAGCGCTGGCGTGCACCGCGCACCCCGACGACTGCCCGAACGGGCCAGAGCCGCACGAGTACATTCCCGACGACGGGGCCGACGACGGGGCCGGGCTGCCCTGCTGCCGCCAGCCGTGGGAGCCGACGTGACGTGCGCGGCGCCCGAGTGCGGGCGAGCACTGCCACCCGGCCGCCGCCGGTTCTGCTCGGATCTGTGCCGGGTGCGCGGCCGCCGCCGCGAGCGCCAGTACGACACCGACGAGTTTGCGCGGATGATCACCCGGATGATCCGCAATCTCGGCCGCCGGGTCGGGCGATCCGACATCGACAACTTCGGCGCGCTGTGGCGGGTCCGCGACGCCGCCGACCAGGCGTGCGCGGACGCGATCGACGGGCTCCGCGCTGAGGGGTTCTCCTGGCGCGCTATCGGCGACGCTGCGGGGCTGACAGGGCAGGGCGCGGGGCAGTGGCGACGCCGCCGCGATCAGTTGAAGCAAACGTTTCAGGTGGATCGATGAACCTGCCCAGCGACGATGAGGACCGGCTGATCGCCGCCGCCGAGCTAGTGGGGCGCACAGGAGCGCGCGGCCTGGAGATCGGTTATCTCCATGACGACGTGCCCGCCGAGGACGCCGCCTGGTACGCACAGGCGCAGTATCAGGGGTCGCGGATCATCGCCGAGAACTACACGAACCCGATCGAGGCGGCGGAAGCGCTCGCCGTGCGGCTGCTGACCGGGGCCAAGTGCCGGTGCGGTCGGCTCGTCGCGCTGTCGGACGACGGGGCTCTGGCGTTCCGCAAGCCGGTGATGTCGGATGGGTCACAGTTCACCGCCGAGCAGGCAGCCCAGGCGGGGCTGTGCCGCTGGCAGCGTAAGGGCGCGCGGTGGAGTGCCGCGTGCATGACCACGGGGGCGGAAGGGAGCGCCGCCAAATGAGCGCTGCACGTCGCGGGACGTACCGCGAGAAGCTGACCGCCGCCCGGCTCCGCAAAGAGGGCTACTACGTGATGGAGTCGCGCGGCTCGCACGGGCACGCCGACCTGCTCGCGGTCAAGATCGGGCAGGTGCTCGCCGTGCAGGTCAAGACCGGCGATACCACGCTGAGGGGCTCGTGGCTTAACGAGCTGTACGACGCGGCGACGCGGGCCGGGATGGTGCCGCTCGTCGCCGACTGGCCGAAGCGCGGCACGCTGCGGCTGCGGAAGATCACCGGCCGCCACGTCCCGCGATCGCAGGCGTGGCCGCTCGTGCCGTTCGCGACTGACGAGATAGCCGGGCGCCCGTGATGCCGCGCGCCGAAGAACGGTTCTACAAGCTGTCGCTGACCTGGACCGAAGACCCGAAGGTGGCGCACCTGGCCCGGTTCGGCGCGGTCGAGGGGCATCTAGCCGCCCACCTGTTTAGCGAGCTGATCCGCTACAGCCGCAAGAACCTGACCGATGGAGTCGGGCCGGCCGAAGTGCTCGCGTCGCTGATGTCCGGGCTCGGCGACGAGCAGGCCCGGCAGCTCGCCGAGTACCTCGCCGATCCGGGGGAGTTCGGCCCGCTGTGCGAGCTGCGCCACGACCCGGACGGCCGAATCCTGACGTGGAAAGTGCTCGCCTACGCCAAGTGGAACGACACGCGCGCTGAGGTCCGGGCGCGGATCGAGGCGGGCCGGGCAGCGGCCAAAGTCCGGTGGGACGGTGCGGTGGGCAATGCGGATCGCAATGCCCATCGCAATGCGGGCCGCAATGCGGGTCGCACTGCCCATCGCAATGCGGGGGGCAATGCGGATGCCTAAGCGATCGGCAATGCGATTTCCGTACAGAGACAGAGTCAAAGACTCTGTCGGTACAGGTATCTATCAATCTGCGGGAACGTTTCGCGCGCACGCCCGCGCGGCCGCGCGCACGCCCCCGCGCACGCGCGAGGCCCGGCCATGACCGGCGACGGCGATGAGGAGCTGGTCTCGATGACCAAGGCGATCATGTACGGGCAGCACGGGCAGACCGTCAGCGACGAACAGGCGCGCGGCATCATCGCGCTCGTCCTGGCTGGCCGACAGGTTGCCAACCCCGCGGCGTACCTGCGGCAGTCGCTCGGGCAGCACGACGGCGGGCGCTACGGCCCGCCCGCGCCGACCCCGCCCACGCCGCAGCCGGACCCGGTCGACCTGATCACCATGCGCAAGGCTGCGCTGCTGCGCGACGGCGAGCCGCCCGCCGAGGCCGCCGCCCGTCAAGAGCGCTCGCATCGCGGCGCCGACCTATGCCGCCGGATGCTCGCCGAGCGACCGCGCCCGCTAGTCGAGCGCGCCGAGCTGTCCGGCGAGCTGCACGGCCCCGCGCTCGCCGCCGAGCAGGCCGCCCAGTCACGAGCGCTCCGCGACCGGCTACCCCAGCCGCCGCCCGACGACGACGACCACCAGGACCACGACGACGACGAGCCCGACGACGAGGACGACCAGCACGACCACCAGGACCAGGACGAGGACGACGACGACGACGGGGACCCGCCGCCGTTCTAGCCCCTCGTGCTGACCCGGAGAGGAACCACCCGTGATGAACGACCGCCGCAGATCACAGGCCCACCCGCTGATCCCCGACCACCGCAACCGCCTGCGGCTGCGCTTCTGGACCGGAGGTCAGCTCCGCGACGAGGTATGGCTCGACGCGGCCGACCCCGAATCGGGCGCGCTCGCCGCGTTCGTCGCCGAGTACCACCACACGCTAGCCAGCAACGCCGAAGCGCACGGCGTCGGCTGGCTCTCGGAAGTGTTCGACCCGGCCGCCCCGGAGGAGCACGCCTACGTCCGGTTCGGCACCGACATAGCCGGGATGATCGACCCCGTTCCGATGTACTGGGCGAACGGCTGGCCCACACCACGCCCGCCGAACGGCCGGGCCTAGCGTGCACTGGCGGCTAGCGCTCGCGGCGCTCGCGGTCGCGAGCTGCTCGGCAGCCCCGGCGGCGAGCACCACCCCGAGCCCGCCGAGCCCGCGCCCGACCCGGCTCCCGAGCTGCGCGTGGTACACCCCCACCACGCAGACCGGGCAACAGGTCATCGTCGCCGTGACCGGCCCGGCGTGCCTGTCTCACGCGCTGATCGCGTGGATCGCCGACAAGTCCGGCAAGCCGTGGGCATCGACCACGCTGCGGATCGGGACTCACACCGGCACCGAGTTCGCGCAGGCCCTCAAGGGCGGGACGACCGTGCAGATATTCGAGGACGGCGCGGCGCTCGCCACCCAGGCGACCGGCGGCTACCTCGCCGACGCCCTGTCCGCCGCCGGATGGATCGTGGAACCGCCCACCGCCCCCCCGCCGAGGAGCTGACCCCCCTTGCCCACCCACGCCCCACCGGGGCAGACTGACGCCGTGCCCCACCGCGCCCCTACCGGGTGCCCCGTACCGGGCTGTCCGCTCGTCCGGGGTTCCGGTTGCCCCAACTGCCCGCCGCCCCAGCGGTGGGCTGCGGGCGCACGTGGCCGGATCATGCCCCCCGGCTGGACCGGGACGCGAGCCCGCATCCTGGCCCGCGACGGGTACTCCTGCGTGTGGGATGGCTGGCCCGCCACGGAGGTCCACCATCTCCAGCCAGGCGCAGAGGCGGACGAGTACCTCGTGAGTCTCTGCGCTGACTGCCACTCGGCGATCACCACAGCCCACGCCGCAGCGGCGCGAGCTGGCGTCGTCGCCGCGCCTCCGTGGCCGCCGCCGAACCGCGCGGGGGCGGCAGCGGCCACGGCAGGCGGCACACGGGCGCGTGGCCGCGCCCGTGGGGTGGGGGGTGACCCCTCGCCCGGGGCGAGGGGCACAGCGGCACTCGTCGCCGCGCGAGCGCGGCCCGGTTTTCCGGTTTTTGCCGGCCGCCGATTCGGCGGTGCGGCGGAATCCGGCGGTCCGCCGTGACGGCGGCGGTCTCGCCGCTCGGCGAGGTCGTGATCATGCCGCTCGCGGACATGATCCCGTACCCGGCGAACGCCCGGAAGATCACCGACCGCGCCGTCCAGCAGACGGCGCTGTCCCTCAAGTCGTTCGGCTGGCAACAGCCGGTCGTGCTCGACCGCGAGCGCGTGATCGTGGTCGGTCACGTCCGGCACCGCGCCGCGCGGTCGCTCGGCGAGACGCACGGCCCGGCGGTGATCGCCGCCGACCTGACGCCCGCGCAGCTCCGCGCCTACCGGATCGCCGACAACCGCACGCACGATTACACGACGTGGGACTACACGACGCTGGCCGCCGAGCTGGACGGGCTCGGGCACGAGTTTGACGGCGTGCTCGACCTCGCCGACTGGGGCGCGCTGATCGCCGCTTTCGAGGCGGCCGGGAACGGTGAGCGCGACCTGAACCAGCGCACGAGCGGGCGGGTGCAGGCGCTGACCGGGGGCGGCTACACCGTGACGGTCGTGTTCGCGTCGCGTGACGACGCCGACCGGGCCGGGCCGGATCTCCTCGCTGTCAACGGAGTGGTCGATGTCCGTTTCTCCCGCTGACGTGCTCGCCGGAATCCTGCCGGTCGTGGTCTCCGGTACCCGCCCGCTGCTGACCCAGCGGCCCACCGCGCGGTTCCTGGCGGCGCTGCACGGCGTCACCCGCGACCCCGTGTGGGCGGTGCGCGACGACGAGGCCGAGGCGTACGAGGACGACGGGCACGAGATCGCCGCCTACAGCGCCGACTGGGCGCGGGAGTGGGCCCGCGACCACTGGACCGACATCATCCCGTTTGACGGGAACTACACCGGGGCGTTTCCCGGCCGCGAGCACGCTTGCCGCCTGGCCGCCGAACGGGGCTGCTGGGGAGTGCTCCAGCTTGACGACAACATCACGCGGATCGACTGTTTCGTGAGCCGGGGCGCGGCGGTGCGGGTGACGCGGCGGCACGGCGGCCTGGCGCTGTTCGCTGACATCCTCGCGGCGGTGGTCCGCTCGACCAACGCAGCGTCGGCCGGCGCGTATCTCGACGCGGTGAACCCGCGCACCGAGGCGGGGATCTTCGCCCGGACGGGGTTCCCCTATTCGCTGTTCATCGAGCGCGCCGACCAGGCCGACCGGCCGCCGTGGTGCGGGCCGTGCGAGGACGATATCGTGCACGGCTTCCAGTACGGCACATCCGCCGAGCCGGTGACCGCCGCGGTGGTCGTCCCGCTGCGGTACGCGAAGGAGTCGGGCAGCTCCAAGGGGCTGCGGCTCCAGTACGACGCGCGCCGCTCGGTGGGGCTCCAGCGGATGCACCCCGAGGGCGCGCGAGTGATCATCTGGCGCACGAAGGTCAACGGGCAGGGCGGCCCGCGCGTGTTCCACAAGATGACGCCCGACGCGATCCGCACCCCGCTCGTGGTGCTCGACCGGGAGCTGTACGACGCCGCCGCCGCGCAGATGGCCGCGATCGCCGCCGAGATCGCCGACGAGCGCCGCGCGGACATCGCCCGGCGGGTCGCGTCCCGCGCGGTCGCGGCAGGGCGCACCTGATGGGCAAGCGCGGCCCGGCCCCGGTGCCGACGAACCTCCGCCTGCTGCACGGCGAGACGCGCCCGAGCAGGATCAACCGCGACGAGCCGAAGCCCCGCGAGCTGTCCCCGCCGAAACCGGAGTGGCTGTCGAGCGCGGCGGCTGAGGAGTGGGACCGGGTGATCCCCGACGTGATCGCGATGCGGTCGGCGCGGGCGGTCGATGCCTCGGCGCTCGCCGCGTACTGCGAGGCGGTCGCCCGGTTCCGCACCGCGTCACAGGTCGTCGCCGTCGCGGGGCTGATGATCAAGGACCGGGACGGGTCGCTGCGCCGCAACCCGGCGGTATCGCAGGCGCGCGACGCATCGGCCGAGATGCGATCGTGGGCGCGGGAGTTCGGATTCACCCCGGCGGCGCGGCAGCCGTTGCGGATCGAGCACTCGGTAGGCGCTGGCCTGGCCGCCGAGCGATTGCTGTCGTGACCGGCACCCGAGCCCCGGCCGCCCTGCCGTGGGGCAGGCAGCCGGGGCCGGGCCGCCGACAACTGTAACCCACGTCACCGCGAACCTCTCGGCGCCAACGGAATGCCTACCGAGGGTAGGCGTTTAAGCTAGTGCACGTCACGCACCGTGACGAGCGAGACACCGGAAGGGAACCACCCATCATGACCGACATCACCACCACCACCGAGACCGCCGCCGCCGAGACGCCGACCGACGAAGTGGCCGCCAAGCGCGCTCGCAAGGGCACCCGCGCCGACCGCCAGCACGAGCTGAACCAGGCCGCCCAGGGCGACGACGCCGCGCAGGGCGAGTCCCTGAGCGACGACGAGCGCGAGCAGCTCGCCGCGCACACTGCGCAGCTCGCCGCGAACGCTGACGAGCCCGCGCCCGTTCGCGCGACCTGGAAGCAGCACGGCAACCCGACCGGCGGGTTCGTGTTCTTCGGCACCGCCGTCAAGTCGCCCGCCGACAAGGGCGTCAAGGTCGGCAAGATCGAGACCGACGCGCAGGGGATCACGCTCAAGTCAGCGAACGGCCGCGCGATCGAGGGCGGCGCGTTCGGCAGCGCCACCAAGTTCTGGGCGGTCGTGCCCGCCGACGCGCCGCGTAAGAGCGACGTGCCGACGAGCACCCCCAAGGCGGGCGGGCTCGCGAAGCTGCCCGCCGAGAAGCTGACCGCCCCCGCTGGCTACGTCGTCAAGTGGCCGCACGGCGGGTACGACCTGCTCAAGAAGACCGACAAGGACGCCGCTGGCGCTGCGTGGCTCGTGCGTTGCAACTACCACGGCACCACGAAGGAAGTCGCGAGCGCCAAGGAGGGCGACGGGCTGGGCAGCAACGCCGGGCGCCCGAGCTGGTGCGCGAAGTGCAAGGCGCACGCTGAGCAGCTCGCCACGGCGGGCGCGAAGTGAGCACCCCGCAGCACGAGCCCCAGGGGGCGGCGGCAGCCGCCCCCTTCGGCGTGGCGAGCGCGCGACTCGCGATGGAAGTCGTGATCAACGGCACCGACACGAATCGCTGGCACGCCTACGGGCTCACGTGCAACCCGTTCCCGCAGCTCGGCCGCGCCGAGTTCGCCGCCGGGGAAAGGCAGATCGCCAGCCTCGACGGCGACCCGGTACGCGGGCCAGAGGACATCCGCGAGCGGCTCGCCGGGTTCGCCCCGGCGTTCATAGAGGGCGTGATCGAGCGCTGGCAGCCCGGCGAGCGGGTCGCGTTCCTGATCACGTTCCCCGACCGATAGATCGATTCCACGGAAGGAACCACCCGAAATGAAACGCACTACCTGGCCCGTCCGCTATCTGACGGACGAGACCGCCCAGCCGCCCAGGCGGCAGGAGGTCATCACCCGCAGCCCGAGCGCGATGGCGTTCTGGCTCGGCGGCACTTACGACCGCCCGGAGCACGGCTGCGACGCCTGCCTGGTCGGCGCGTGGGCCGTGATCAGCATCACGCGCCCGGCTGGCGTGATGCTGCCCGTGTTCATCCACTACGACCGCGCCGCCGGGGCGCTGCCATTCGAGACGTGCGGGCGGCGTTACGCGCAGCTCGGCGAAGCGATGGAGGGAGCTGTCACCGATGCCTGACTACGACACGACCGGGCACGTGCCCGGCTGGGTCCACGCCAGCGACGGCGGCGACGAGCCCGCCGAGGACCGCGACCAGACCGGCCGCGACGAGCGCGGCGACGAGCTGTACCGCGAGCACGTCGAGGGGTTCGGCGAGCTGGACGAGCAAACGCAGCTCACGCACCTGATCGAGCACGGCTACTGGATCCGCGAGCTGCGGTTGATGGACGACGAGCACCGGGCCACGCTGCACGGCGCGACCCACAGCACCGGCACCCCGGCGGGCAGTCCGCCGGATCTCGCCGACCTCGCCGACCGGGCGGTCAAGATGGCCGCCGGGATGCGCGAGCACGTCCACGCGGGCGACTGGGCCAGCGCGTACGGCGCGGCGGACTGGCTCGCCGACTACGCCGAACAGATCGAGTCGCACGTCTGGGCGGCGCACCCGGACGCCCGGCCCGAGAACTGGTAAGCACGACGCACCCCTGACGGGGGCGCTGGCCCGGCTGCGGGTCTGCGCCCCCGTTTCGGTTGCCGGACCCCGGCCGCCGGGTGCAGACTCCAGACGTGAGCGACGAGCCGGGGTTCCGCTGCCCGCGCTGCGGGATGGTGAGCCGCGATCCCGACGACATGCGCGAGGGCTATTGCGGCGCGTGCCATGACTGGACGGGCTCGATCCTGCTGGCCGGCCGGGTGCTGTCGCCGGGGGAGACGCTCGCCGAGGCGATGCGGGGCGCCCTCGAGGTAGCGTCCGCGATGTTCGCCGAGCAGCTCGCCGACATCGGGCGGGCGATGATGGGCGCGGGGATCGTGCCGACCGCGGGGGTCCGCGAGGGGCGCGGTGATCCGTCCGGCGATCCGCCGCTGAGCTGCGGCGGGGGTACCTGGCGGCCGGAAGGAACCACCCGAACCGGGCCGCCAGGCACGGCCGGAGCATAGCAGCGCCCGCGACGCGATCGTGTGGAGATCGTGTGGAGTTTTCACGCCGGTAACCGCCCGGTCAGATCGCGGCGCGGAGAGCGATTCTAAGCCCCTCGGTCGCGCTGCTGCACGATCACGCCGGGGAGCCCCTGTTCGCCTGCCTCTGTGCGACTCCGCAGGGGCGCAGGGGTGCTCCGTGACCTGCCCCTAGGTGATGATGAGCTATGGCTGACCGACGCCGGTTCCCGCCCTGCCGACGCACCCTCGACGGCGCGGTCTGCCTGCGGCGCGGCGATCACTTTTGCGAGCCGCGCGCCGATCACGCGATGGCGTTTTTCACCGAGCTGCTCGTGCACACCAAGGGGATCTGGGCGCGGCGCGCGTTCATCCCCGCGCCGTGGGAGGAACACGAGGTCATCCGCCCCCTGTTCGGCTCGGTCGTGTGGGACCCGACGTGGGGCTACGTCCGCCGGTACCGAGAGCTGTATCTGAGCACCGGCCGCAAGAACGGCAAGACCGAATTGCTGGGCGGGCTCGTGCTGTACCTGCTGGTCGCGGACGGCGAGGAGGCCGCCGAGATTTACGGGCTCGCGCTCGACAAGGACCAGGCCGCGCTTGCCTACACCGCCGCCGCGCGGATGGTCGCGCTGTCGCCCGTGCTGGCCCGCCGCCTGGGCGTCGCGCTCGGCGCGAAGCGGATCTATGACGAGCGCACCGCGAGTTTCTTCGTGGTGGCCGCCGGGGACGCGCTCGGCGCGCTCGGCACCGGCCCGCACGCCGCCTACATTGACGAGCTGCTCACCCAGCCGTCGCGCGAACTGTACGACGCGATCAGGACCGGGTTCGGCACCCGCGCCCAGCCGCTCATGATCCTCGTCACGACCGCCGACAACGACCCCGGCGGGTTCGCCGCCGCCGAGCGGTCATGGTCCGAGCGGGTCGCCGAAGACCCGGCGCTCGACACGTCGCGGCTCGTCGTCATCCACGCCGCGCCGAAGGACGCCGACTGGACCGCCGAAGCGACGTGGGCGCTGGCCAATCCCGCGCTCGGCGACTATCTCGACCCGCGCATCCTGCGCGCCGAGTGCGCGAAGGCGATCAACAACCCGGCGGAGGAGCGCGCGTTCCGCCAGTTCCGGCTCAACCAGCAATCGGTGCTCGCGGGCCGCGCGATCGAGCTGGGCGCGTGGGACTCCGCGCCCGCGTCGCCGCCCGAGCTGGCCGGCCGCGCGTGCTATGCCGGGCTCGACCTGGCGAGCACGATCGACCTGGCGTCGTACGCGCTCGACTTCCCCGGCGACGACGGGTCTCATGACGTGCTCT
>Ga0210400_10004809_pt1 | contig 11605 bp, 6 predicted proteins | sample IncBWH26MmetaG_FD_155456 | JGI IMG/M metagenome (GOLD analysis project Ga0210400, IMG submission 155456) | Forest soil microbial communities from Barre Woods Harvard Forest LTER site, Petersham, Massachusetts, United States - Inc-BW-H-26-M | ecosystem: Environmental > Terrestrial > Soil >...
GAGGAACCTGGCTGGGGGCTTTCTTGGTGGGCACGCCACTCCGCGCGTTCGGGGTTGCAAATCCTTGTTCACGACTCTGGGCAAGGCATGAACGGTTTCTGCAAATCAACTCAGTCCCCGAACTGACCAATCCGCGTGCAATGGGTTATTTGCCCAGACCTCGAACATCCCCCATTACCTCGGCGGATTATGTAGCAAAATTCCGTCCACTTTTTCTGGAATGAAAATGCATGGCTTAGATCGCCGAATACATTGCTGAATTGCGAGAACTCGCTAGCGTTCCGATATTCCGACACTCGGTCGTTATCCGGATGCGCAGATCTCCGGTAAAGACCTGATGTCCAACCTTCGTGAAAATTTTTGTGGAAGTTCCTGGCGGTCGAAGATTTGCAGAGAAGCGGAAGGCTAACTGGCTCTAAACCTGCTCTTGTCTATCTTCAGGGTTTTGATCCGGGATTCCAATGTCGAGACAGGGACTCCGAGAATTGCGGCTGCGCCCTGGTGGCCCGCAATCCGTCCTCTGCTTCGCGTCAATTCCGCTTCAATCAGGTGCCTCTCGTGCTGTTCCAGTTGATCCGAAAGCGACTTGGAAATCGGCGCCACTTCGCCCAGTTCCTCTCCAAACCATCTCTCGTCCACCGAGAGCACATCCGAATCGCACAAAATAACGGAGCGCTCGATAACGTTCTGCAGTTCGCGGATATTGCCGGGCCAGGAATAGGACCGGAGCAGATCCAGCGTTTTGCGCTCGACACTCACCAGCCTTTTCCCAAGTTTCTGCGCGTAGTGCTGCGCGAAATGCTGGACCAGCAATGGAATGTCGTCCGCCCGGTCTCTCAACGGGGGTGCCTCAATGGGAAACACATTCAGGCGGTAGAACAGATCCGCGCGGAAGGCGCCGGCGGCAACCGCGCCTTGCAAATCCCGGTTTGTGGCCGTGATGACACGCACGTTCACCGGAATCGATTGAGTGCCGCCAACGCGGCTGAATTCGCGTTCCTGGATTACGCGGAGCAGTGCGATCTGCGTCTCCGGGGGAAGCTCGCCCACTTCGTCCAAAAATATCGTGCCGCCATCCGCCGACTCAAACCGCCCTTGCCGGCGCTGCACTGCACCAGTGAAGGCGCCCTTCTCGTGGCCAAAAAGCTCCGAAGCAATCAAGGACTGAGGAAGCGCGGCGCAATTTACGCTGAGGAACGGCCCATTCGCCCGCTGGGAGCCCTTGTGAATGGCTCGCGCGATCAATTCTTTGCCGGTGCCCGTTTCGCCGAGAATGAGCACGGTTGAATCCGTTGGCGCCACTTTGGCGGCGCTGTCCAGCAGGCGCCGCAGTGCCGGCGAGTCGCCCACGATTTCGTCGGCTATCCATGCACGGTCGACTTGATCTTTCAGCGCCAGATTCTCTTTGTAGAGATGATCTTTCAGGGCCTTGATTTCTTCAAAGGCCCGCTGCAGTTCGTTTTTCGCCCGATTCTGGTCGGTCACATCCATTACCGTACCAACGAGTTCGACAACTTCGGCGGCCGCGTTCCGGACAAAGTGGGTGACGCCGTGAATAAATTTTATGGAGCCATCTTGCAAGACGATCCGGTAGTCGCGCTCAAAACAGCTTCGTTCAGGAGGCACCTTCTCCACCGCAGGGACAGTCTCCCGGTCCTCCGGATGGAGTGAGTTAATGAAAAGTTCGCGGGTCGGCTTGGTTGTGGCAGGATCGCGGCCGAAAATTCGGAAAGTCTCTCGCGACCAGAAAACTTCGCCTGTTACCGCACTCCAACTCCAACTGCCTGTGTGACTGAGCCTCTGTCCTTCCTCCAGGTAAGCCTGATTCCTGCGCAGTTCTTCTTCCGCCTTTTTGCGCGCGGTGATGTCGGTGGCTACTCCCCCAACGGCATAAACGTGCCCTTTGGCATCTTTCAGCGGGAATTTATGGACGATACTGGTGTGTGGGCCGTCTTCCCAGATGGCCACTTCCTCGAATTCCATCGGGGCACCCGATTCAATGACTTTCAAATCGTTGGCTCGAAACGCGGCAGCTTGCTGGGGCGAGAAAATCTCGTCGTCGCGCCTGCCCCGAATATCTTTTTCGACAACCTTCAATGCCTTCTCAAATTCCTTGCTGGCCAGCAGGTAGCGGCCCCAAATATCTTTCAGGAAGATGATATTGGGACTGTTGTCGAGAAACGCGCGATTGCGGGCCTCGCTCTCCAGCAAAGCCTGGATTGCCCATAACCGCTCTCCGATGTTCCGATAGATTACGTACTCGGCAATCTGTCCGGTGGATGTCACCACGGGTACTGCCAGCACGGAAACGTAAACCCGGACTCCATCTTTCCTTTGACGAAACGCCTCTCGTTCGACCCGGCGGCCGTTTGAGATTTGATTTGTCAGTACTTCCGCTGCCGGCGCGAGGTCTCCCGGGGCAATCAGTTCGTTGATCGGCTTTTGAAAAGATTCCTCCTGGGAGAAGCCGAACAGCCGGGTAAACTCCCAGTTGACCCGGATCACCTGATCCCGGGTATTCAGCAGAGCGATCGCCTCCGGCGCTTGCTCAAACAGTCCGTCCAGGCAAGCGGTCTGTTTTTCCAATTGGTCTTCGAGATCCACTGGCGCGGTGACGTCCCGGCAACTGGCATGGAAACCGATCGTGTCTCCCGTGGAATCCAACAAGGCAGTGCCCTTGCTTTCGATATGGCGGTAGCTGCCATTTTTATGCTTGATTCGAAGAATGATGCTGCCGTTCTCGGGCCCCGGGGAGAGTTCGTTCAGGTGTTGTTCGACGAGTACCCAGTCATCCGGATGCACAAGGTGGCGGCTGTGCCCGCCAATGATTTCCTCCGGCCGGAAGCCAAGCAGAAATTCCACGGCGGAATTGCTGTCGGTGATTCGACCCCGCCGGTCGATCGACCAACGCCAGTGAACTGAATCCAAATTCGGTTGGGACGCCACTATTAGACCCTCGACTGGACGCTCTCCCAGGACGAGAGCCTCGGCCGTGGGCGATAGCCGCGGGTTCTCAGATCGGGTCCGGAAGAACGTGAGGCGAAACGGAGCGATTGAAGGGGATTGCCGTACATGCGGTGCCTCATTCCGCCGCACGCTTGTGACTGAACCGCCCCACGAAATCCTGCTACGCGCAGGAGTTTACGCGCCGGTTGGAGCGATTGCAAGACAAGTGAAACTCGAAATTCTGACAGTGTCTTTATTTTTAGCTAACTACAATGTAATCGGTGCGCCACTGCCCCTACACCTCGCGGTTGAGTGCTCAGTTCAACTGGTTCCCCCGCATCGTCATTTCTCTGACAGCCACGGAAATCCTTGCCATCAAAAAAATGAGGGCAGGCGGTAAGCCTGCCCCCGTGGGATCAGCTGAGTTGGCGCTTTAAAACATCAACTTCAACGCAAACTGAATTTGCCGGGCCGAGCCGAAGTCGCCGGTCGGGAAACGGGTGGATTGGATTTGCCCGAACGATGAGCTGGTTAGCGTTAACACCGGGTTTCCAAAGTTGGGGTGATTGAAAATATCGAAGAACTCCGAACGAAATTGAAGATTGAATCGCTCGGTGATCTTGGTGTTCTTGGTGATGGAGAAGTCGGTATCGACGAATCCCGGCCCGGAGATCGCATTACGCCCGAGCGTCCCCGGATGGCAGGTCGGCAACGTTGCCGGGGCAACCGCAGGAACGCAGGGCGAAGCAAACACCGCCTTGCTCGCGAAATACTGGGATGGATTCCCCGTCGTTTGTACGGTTCCAATCAGGTCGGGCCTGACCGTAAGAGGAATTGAGGCCGATGGATTGATGGTAAGTGACGGCGTGAGCGGGCTTCCCGTCTGCGCCTGCTGCACGACACCAATCTGCCATCCGGAGACGAGCCGGTTAGCCCTGAACGGCAATTCGTAGAATCCGCTCAAAACGAACCGATGGCGCACGTCATACTCGGAAAGGCCGTAGTCGCCGCGCGGATTATACGAGTTCTGGACGACCAGAGACTCCGCGGTCGAGAGGGAGTTGTAGTCCATCGCCTTGGCAAACGTGTAGGTGGCAAGGAACTGCAAGCCGTTGGAGAAATGCTTGTCTGCCTTGACCCACAGCGCGTTGTAATTTGAATTGCCGACACTGTTTACCTGGTTGAAATTGTTCAGGCGGCATCCAATCGGGTTTGTGGTGGTTGCCACGCACTGGGCCGGAAGCACGGGGCTTGACTGAGGAAGCGTGGGGAAAGGGCGCGTCGAGCCGTAGATCCCATTGGTGACAAAGGGCTGATTGATGTTCTCGTTGATTTGCAGATGTGTGCCCTTCACGCCCACATAGGCGGCCTCCACACCAAGACTCGAGGTGAGTTGCCGCTGTATGGTCAGGTTCCAGTCCTGCGAATAGGCGTCGTTGAAGTTGGGGTTGATGGCGAAAGGACCCAAGCTCGGGGCCCTGACCCCGCTGGACGGATTCTCCAGCGTTAACGGTGTGGTGGCCGTTGGGGCTGCGGTTATCGGCAGCGCAAACGGAGGATTGGAGCTTAACCCGCTGACCGTGTTGGTGGTGGGGTCCTGCGACAGGATCGCATAGGCGGCTCGGACCGAAGTTTTCCCATCCTTAAAGGGATCCCAGGCAAATCCGACGCGCGGCTGAAAATTCTTGTTGTTCGTGTGATAGGGCTGCGGAGTGGAAATGAGCGTCCCCGTGACCGGATCAAAATTCGTGAAGCGTCCCGCGGCCTCCGATGGCGTCGAATTCCACGCGTAACGCAGACCGATGTTAATCGTGAAGTTGGGCTTCCACTTGAAGGTGTCCTGCGCGAAGCCGTCATAAGACGGCTGCAGAATTTTGTCGTTACCGGCGCCCAGTTGGGTCGAGAAGGAGCTGGCGCGGTCGTTCAGGAAGTTCTGGAAGGTTGTGAACGCGAAGATGCCAACATTCTCCGCGATATTGTTGTTGTAGGCGCGCCGGATTTCTCCGCCAAAAGCAAACGAGTGCCGGCCCTTGAGCCAGCTTAGGGTGTCGTTCAAAACGGCGGTGGTGTCCCCGCGACCCTGAGGCTCGCCATTTGGTCCGCCGAAAAACAACGTTCCTGCCACTTGGATATTCGGCAATCCGGATGCCACGGGCGCGCCCGCGGGCAGAGTGATGTTGTAGGCCGCCGGATCCAGCAGCGCGTTCGGAAGGAAGGTCAAATGGATTCGGTTGTACCCGATTCGCACGGTATTGGCGATGGAAGCGCTGAAAGTGTGATCCTCGCTGACGGTCAAAAGTTGGCGGAAGCCATCGCGGGTGTCGCCGAATCCCGGAATGGTGTCGAGCACGGTTGGGAACAACGGCTCTTGCCGAAGGTCTTTCTGAGCGACGTAATAGACATGTATCCGGTCCTGTTGACGCAGTTCGATGTCAAGATCACCGGAACCCTGATCGAGCGAGACGTTGGCCAACGCACCGCCAGTAAAGCCGGTGAAGTCGGCGGGCGCGGTCGACGCATCCGTTTTCTGGTGAAAGTTAGCTGAGGGGAGAAGCGCTAGCAGGCTGGTCACAGCCGGGGAAGTCACCGTCGCTCTTTGGTTTTGGCTAGGGACCGTGCTGGTGGCGGTAATGTTCTGGTGCTGGCGGATTCCTTCATAGGCGGCGAAGAAGAAAATCTTGTTCTTGACGATCGGGCCGCCGAAATCGGCGCCGAAATCGTTTTTCTTGTAAGGCGCCTGCTGGCCTTGGGCGGAGGTATTGAAGAAGTTGCGTGCGTCCAGCGCGTTGTTGCGGAAAAATTCGAACACTTCCCCGTGATACTCGCTGGTGCCGGAACGCGTGGCCAGGTTCACGATCGCGCCGGAATTTCTGCCGTACTCCGCGGGAAACGAGGAATTGTCGATCTTGTATTCCGCCAGGGTATCGATCGGCGGCTGAAAGGTGATCTGGTTTTGCACCGGATCGTTCAAGTTGATTCCGTTGACCAGCCAGTTGGTCGTGTCTTCACGTTGGCCGGCGGTGTTGATGCCGAACGATCCCTGCCCGCGCAATGGTGCGGAAAGAAATCCGTTAGCCGGTGGGGTAACCGTTCCTGGAGTCAAGAGGCTGAGATCGGTGAAGTGCCGGCCGTTCAGCGGAATTTCCTGCACGGTCTTGTCGTTGATCACCTGGCCTACGCTGGTGGTGACCGTATCAATCAGCGGAGCGTCGGCGACGATCTCGATTCTTTCCGTGGCTTCGCCAACCTTCAGTTGCACATTCTGGGTGACGGCAGTTGCCACATCGAGTTTAAGTCCGGCCAAAGCGACACTCTTGAAGCCGGGAGCCGAAATCTCCAGCTTGTAATTTCCAATTAAAAGTGACGGGAAAAGATATGCGCCCGCCGAGTCGCTGACGGTTTCAGATTGCACCCCCGTAGCTTCGTTGGTAGCCACTACCTTCGCGCTCGGGACTGCGGCTCCCGCCGGATCGGTCACCGTTCCCTGCAACGTGGCGGTGGACTGCGCGTTCGCCTGCCACGCTACTCCGAGAAATACTGCCAACAGCACTAAAATATGAACTACTGATCGTATGGATAGAGCGGTACCCTGCGACCTTCCCATCGTTCAACCTCCTGGATTTTTTGCGGTCTGAAGTGCGCGGAGATCGGTGGCTTTCTGGCTCAGACCACTCGTACACGCAGTAAGCCTTCATTGAAGGCTGGCTGGACCTGGCGGAGAAACGGGACCACCACCCGTCACCCGCGAACACTTTGGCAATTGAATGGCCAGAATCTCAAATGAAGAGCATTCGTAATCCATTGAATCTGAATAATTTAAACGAAAGTAAGTTTATGGCAAAGATACGTATGCACTGTATATATGAGATTCCATAACGGATTTATGAAAAAACGAAGTTCGGAAGACATGCGATTCAACTTCGTTCGCCCGCGCGTTTGGTGGCGCATGAAATTTTGCAATCGGAGCTATCGCTTTTTTGCTGGAGACGAAAGTATCTCAGAGACTTTTGCGGGAATAGTGGCCGTGAAAAACCGTCGTCCACGTGGCGCCGTTGTCCGCTGATTTTTCCCAGGACTGCTCGACATTGTTCGCATCCACGCGCAGCACCTTGATTCGATTCAGGACTTTTTGACCCTCGGGACCACGGCTGGGGCCGGTGAACTCGGCCGATCCATCGGAAACCTTGCCCTCGAAGATGTGCACACGTCCTTGGTTGTCTGCGAACATGCCGTGCCAACTCTGGTCGTCCGCGCTATAGGCAAGCATGTTTTTGCCGCTGTGGCCCTTGGCTCCATCCCAACTTTCAACTAGGAGGCATTTGCCCAGATCGAGCGAGACTTTGCTGGCCGCGCTGCCCGCCATTCCCGGATAGGTCACGGTCCAATCGCCGAGCCAGAAATCCAGTCGCCGGTTTTCCTGATTCGCGGAACACGTCGCTGAATCCGGCGCTGCCAATGCGGGAGCTGATGCCAGGAAAAACCATCCAGCCGCGACGACAAGCGAAATGAGCAGGCTGAACTGGCTTGAACGGCGAATCTGTTTGTGATGTTGCATCGTTGTTTTCTCCCTCGGCTTGGCGGTCTGCGATGGGAGCAGTTTGGCACTTGTTCGGCTTGCGTACTTTCGCTATTGTGACAAAGAATGTTGCAAAAGCGACAGGCTGCGATTTTCGATCGAAGGGGCGACAGCCGCTCCTCAATCGCTACGCTCACGCGCGACTATCCCGCCGGACACGTTATTCCGTCCCATTTTCACAATCGCGACCAATTGGTCTATGCCACCCGGGGAGTGATGACCGTGCGCACCGGCCAAGGCGCGTGGATCGTCCCGACCCACCGCGCCGTCTGGATCCCCGCCTCCATCCCGCACAGCATCAGCATGTCCGGCACAGTCGCGATGCGGACGCTGTATCTCCGCTGGCGGATCGCCCAAACTCTTCCGCGAATGTGTTCCGTTGTAAACGTGCCGCCATTGCTGAGGGAACTGATTCTTCACGCTTGCACCTTCCCTACCCTGCGCAACACGGTGCGCAGGCAGCGCCACTTGATCCGCGTAATCCTGGACCAATTGGAAATTATCCAGACTGTTCCGCTGCAGCTTCCAACTCCCTCCGAACCGCGCGCGCTCCGTGTGGCCAAAATACTCTTCGCCGACCCGAGCGACCGCCGCCCGCTCACGCAAATCTGCAAGGCGGCGGGCGCCAGCAGGAGAACCGTCGAAAGACTGTTTCAGGAAAATGTAGGCATGACCTTCGGGAAGTGGCGGCAGCAACTGCGGCTGATGCAGGCGATGCGGCTATTGGCGGAAGGCGCGAAGGTCACCCACGCCGCCCTCGAATCGGGCTACAGCACTCCCAGCGCTTTCATCAACATGTTCCGAAAAACGTTGGGGACCACACCGGCTCTGTATTTCAAGCCAGACCCAAGGGGCAGGTGACCTGCAGGTGGCGCTTGAATCCTGCAGGCATTGCGAGCTCCAAAGAAAGAAACCGCCACCCCAAGACCCAGGTACCAAACACCGGAACCTGGGGCACCCGACCTCTGTACTTCCACGGGAATTGTTGAAGTGATGTCCTCTCTGGGGCTTCCATGTCGACAAATTCCAAATCATTAAACTCGGGCCACCCGCCTTCTCGATGGCGGATTGCCCACTTCTTTTATCTGTTTCTCAAATATTTACCGCGCTGCTGCCGCTACGGTATCTTTTTTGCGGGATTCTTTCCAGAGGGCGATGTAGGGCTTGAGGTCGTCCATCATTTTGGCGAACTGGGTGAGGTCGAGGGACTGGGCGCCGTCGCTGATGGCGCGCTCGGGCGAAGGGTGGGCTTCGACGATTAGGCCGTCGGCGCCTACGGCGACTCCGGCGCGGGCCAGCGCGGGCACCAGGCTGCGCTTCCCTGTTGCGTGGCTTGGGTCGAGGATTACGGGGAGGTGCGTCAGTTCGTTCAGGACCGGAATGGCGGAGATGTCGCAGGTGTTGCGCGTGGCTGTTTCGAAGGTGCGGATGCCGCGCTCGCACAAAATCACGTCGGGATTGCCGTGGGCCACGATGTATTCGGCGCTCATCAGCAGTTCCTTGATGCTGCTGCTGAGGCCGCGTTTCAGGAGGATCGGCCGTCCGCACTTTCCCAGCGCCTTCAGCAGCATGAAGTTCTGCATGTTGCGCGCGCCCACCTGCATCACATCGGCGTATTGCGCCACTAGGTTCACGTCGCGGTCGCCCATTACTTCCGTGACGATCGCGAGGCCCGTCGCCTTCTTCGCTTTCTGCAGTAGCTTCAGCCCTTCTTCTTCCATGCCCTGAAAATCGTATGGCGAGGTGCGCGGCTTGAACGCCCCGCCGCGAAGGAACTTCGCCCCAGCCTTGGCCACCGCTTCGGCCGAGCGCATGATCTGCTCTTCGCCCTCCACCGAGCACGGCCCGGCAATCATCGCAAACTCGTCGCCGCCGATTTCCGCGCCGTTCACCTTGATGCGCGTTTTCCCTGGGCGAAACTCCTTGCTTACGAATTTGTACGGCGCGGTAATCCGCACGACCTTTTCCACCTGCGGCATCGCCTCCACGGATTCCATGCAGGCGGTGACGTCGCCCACGCCCACCACGCCGATCACCACGCGTTCCTCGCCTTCAATCGAGTGGACCTTGTAGCCGTAGTGCTTCACGATGCCCGTAACTTCGTCGATCTCTTCCCGCGTCGAATGCAGCTTCATCGAAATAATCATGGTGGTCCGTTCCCTTTCGCGTTTGGCCTTTCGCTCGTTTCGCGGGCCCTAAAACAAAAAAGCCCACTCTTTACGAGTGGGCCAAAATCCTTTGATGCTCTCGAACTAGACGCTGGCCTCTCGCTTCCGGTTGGTCCGGTACGTAAATCGCCAGGCGTAGGTATAAAACGAGAACGTCATGAAACGGAGTTTACCGGATTTGGGGGAAAAGGCAAGCCGGATTTGGCATGAAGCCATCTGGCTCTGCTGACATCCTCCTCCAAATTGAGTTTGGGCGGTGCTGCAACAGCGGGCGGGGCGAGCCCCTCCCCTATAGGGAGAAAAGCGCCCGCCCCGTAAAATCGTTCGGGGTGCAAAACGCGCACCTCGGAAGGCGGCCGCTACAAAATCCGTGCCATTCGCTGAAGAGATGTCAGGCTGGCCGACCTGAAGGTCGGCCACTACAGGGACGTGGGTCAGTAGAGGAGGATCGCTATGCGGAAGCGCGTAAATCCCCCCGCCGAACCGCTGGCATCGCAAGCGCCCACGGCGGCGGCATGATATTTGCCCGTGCGCAATTTCTGCTCAATATCTTCGGGCAAGGTGCTCAAGCTCGACGTCTCATACCGGAGCACCGCAAACGGTTGCTGCCCGGCCCAGCCGCGATCCATCCCGCAAGTCTTGCGCGCGTCCAGCGCCGCGTCCACCACGCGCATGCCGCGTGCTGACAGTTGCGAATCGATCTTCGATTCCTGCTGCTCGATGCTCAGCTGCGGCACACCCACCGAAAAATCCTGAACCGCAAACAGCAAATTTCCGCTTTGCACCACCGCGATCCCGATGGAGTTCAGATCCCGGTCCAGCAGGTTCGCGCGGTGCGGCGGCGAATGCATCCATTGCGCGTGCAATCCCTGCGGCGAAGGGCCCTCGGCAACATTCTCCGCGATCAGGCTGAAGCGCGCGCCCGCCTCCATCGCGCGGATCTGCAGCGGCTGCTCGCCGGAAAACTGGTGCGAGAGCATGCTGCGCTGCGCCATGATTTGCGCGTGCAGCCGCGCGGCTGCGGCAAGATTTGCGTCCCACTGAAACAAAGGCAACCCCAGCGTGGCGCGGTCGCGATTCGCGGCGTTCAGCAGGATCGACTCCGGCGAATTTCCCTGCGGAGACGATGAACCGGCGGCGTGGAGCGCGGGCGACAAAAACATGGCGCCGAGCAGCAGCGCGGTCAGCAGGGTGAAAAGGCGAAACGTGGTACGCATAGTGAAAACTCCTGCATCCATTGAACACGATGGGAAGGTAGAGGACTCGGCGGAAAGGGTCAGGCGTTTACAAAAAGAAAGCTGGCCGGGGGGACAGGGCGAAAATTTGCAAAGTTTTAATGTCGTGGCAAATGTAGCGTCCGGCTTCAGCCGGACACTCCGGAAATCTCGGAGAAGAGCGGCCCGCCTCGGAAGGCAGGCCCTACAGAACACAGCTTGGCCACCTGAAGGTGGCCGCTACAATTAGCCGCGGACGTGGACGGCGCTGAAGCTCAGGACCACGTGGCCGCCGGGAGTGGGCCGCCCGAAGCTCATCATCGGCCGGAAGCGCGAGAACAGCAGCACCTGGTCGAGGTGATGGCGCATTGCCGGCGTGTCTGGCCCGACAATAATTTCATACGTGGACATCTCGCCCTGCGCGTCAACCACCACGTCCACCAGCAGCTCGTGCTGCAAGCCCACGTCGGGATGCTGCATCTCCGCCGAAGCCGGCATATCCGACAGCGAGATCAGTTCCGCGGGACGCAGCAGCGCGGTGGGCACGTCATTCGGGTCCGCCTGCACCGTGATTCCCGGCAGAATGATGTGCAGCACAAACACAAAAATCACGATGGCGGAGAAAAATCCTCCGGTAGCGGGAACCGTCAGCGGACGAAACACATTGTCCAGCAAAATTTCGGAACGGTCCTTGATCCGCT
>Ga0210400_10004810_pt1 | contig 11598 bp, 9 predicted proteins | sample IncBWH26MmetaG_FD_155456 | JGI IMG/M metagenome (GOLD analysis project Ga0210400, IMG submission 155456) | Forest soil microbial communities from Barre Woods Harvard Forest LTER site, Petersham, Massachusetts, United States - Inc-BW-H-26-M | ecosystem: Environmental > Terrestrial > Soil >...
AAGCTCGTCGTGCCTTTCTCGGGATCGACGAGCTTGCCGGCTTTAATCGCGATGACTCTCTGCGGCCCGGGCTGCGGGTATTGCGCCGACGATTTCGGGGCCGTGGCCGCGAGTAAGAGGATCGACAGCGATAAGAAACAGAACAGGTGGACTCGCACGCGCATGGATGACTCCTTAGCTCAGAGGGAAGAAATGTTGCCAGAAATTGAAAGCTGTGGGAAGCGGCAGGCTATCCGCGAGATTTGTGGCCCTACGCGCGCTTGGGTAGCGCCGCCTTGATGTCAACTCGTAGGTACTCATATAACTGATCGGTGATGTTTTCGCCCATGTGGCGGGCTTGGGAACCGTTTCCCCACAGGACGTGTCCCGCTTTGTTGTGGGCTTCTTCGGTCGTGCCGTTTTCCAGGGTCTGATGAAGATTTTGATCGGTCATGAATATGATGACCGACCCAAACGGATGATTGTGCATCTTGACTTTGTCGCGCCCGGGAATCCTGCAGCGGATGACGCGTACATATTCATTTTCAAATTCAAGATGGTAGTGTTCCGGATCAGCGACGGTGCACTCGTGGGACATGTCCACGCCTTCCACTTGCGGCGCGGGACTCGCGTTCTGCGCGGCCGATGCCGCGACCGCCGGTCCAAGCGCCGCGGCAAATGAAGCACCGACTCCCGCTCCCACTAATTCTCGCCGACTCAATTTCCGAGGCATGACGGCCTCCTGAAACTTATAGCGCCTGCCTTCAGGCGGGCATCGACGTACCTGAAATCAGAGTGCCGCCCTCAAGGGTGGTGCTACATACATATCGCTAGAGCATCTGCCGCATGACGTATGGCAGGATGCCTCCGTGGCGGTAATAGTTGACTTCTTCCGGGGTATCGGCGCGCGCGATGGTCTGAAACACTTTTTCTTTGCCGTGTTCGTCGCGCGCTCGGACCTCAACCGTCAACCCGGGAGCGAGTTTGGCGACGCCGTCGATTGTGAATTCTTCGAATCCAGTGAGGCCGAGCGACTGCGCCGTTTCGCCCGTGCGATATTGGAGAGGTAGAACGCCCATGCCGAGCAGATTGCTGCGGTGAATGCGCTCGTAGCTTTCCGCGATCACTGCGCGCACGCCAAGCAGCAGCGTGCCCTTAGCCGCCCAGTCGCGCGACGACCCTGATCCGTATTCCTTGCCGCCGATCACGATCAGCGGCACCCCTGCTTTCTGGTATTTCATTGCCGCGTCGTAGATCGTCATTTTTTCGCCGCCGGGCACGTACGCGGTCCAGCCACCCTCGGTGCCGGGCGCGAGTTGATTGCGCAGGCGGATGTTCGCAAACGTGCCGCGCATCATCACCTCGTGATTACCGCGGCGCGCGCCGTAGGAGTTGAAGTCCGCCGGCTTCACGCCTTGCGCGATGAGCCACTTTCCGGCGGGGCTATCGACGGCAATCGAACCGGCGGGCGAAATGTGATCCGTCGTGATGCTGTGGCCGAGCATCGCCAGCACGCGCGCGCCGCGAATATCCGTGAGGGGCGCCGGCGTCTTTGTGATGCCATCGAAAAACGGGGGAGATTTGATGTACGTGGATTTTTCATCCCAGGCGTAGATATCGCCTTCGGGTACCTTCAAACCTTTCCAGTGAGCATCGCCCTGAAAAACTTCTCCGTACTCTTTGTGGTACATCGCGGTGGAAACACTCGAGCGCACAGTCGATTCGATCTCCTGGGGCGAAGGCCAAATGTCCCGCAGGAATACCGGCTTGCCAGTCTTGTCGTTGCCGAGCGATTCGGTAGCCATGTCGAAATCCATGCGTCCCGCGAGCGCGTAGGCAACCACGAGCGGCGGCGAGGCCAGGTAATTCGCACGCACCAGGGGGTGAATGCGGCCCTCGAAATTGCGGTTTCCGCTCAGCACGGAAACGGCGACGAGGCTGTTGTCCTTGATAGCCGCGCCGATGTGCTCCTCGAGCGGACCGCTATTACCGATACAAGTGGTGCAGCCGTAGCCAACCAGTTGAAAGCCGAGTTCGTTGAGGTACTTTCCCAGACCCGCTGCTTCGAGATAATCCGTTACGACTTTCGATCCCGGCGCCATGCTGGTTTTCACCCAAGGCTTGCTGTGCAGGCCGCGCTCCACCGCTTTTTTCGCGATCAGGCCGGCTCCCAGCATCAGCGACGGATTCGACGTGTTCGTGCAGCTCGTAATGGCGGCGATGACGACCGAGCCGTTCGAAAGCATGAACTTGTCGCCGTTGTTCTTTACCGCGATTTGTTTTTGCGCGGTGCCCTCGAGCGACTTTTCAAACGACACTTTCGATTGCCGCAGCGGCACGCGGTCCTGTGGGCGTTTGGGGCCGGCCAGCGTTGGCTCGACGCTGGCGAGATCTAGCTCCAGCTTGTCGGTGTAGATTGGGTCGGGCGTGGCGTCGGTGCGGAAGATGCCCTGGGCTTTTGTGTATTCCTCGACGAGGCGCACGCGCGCGGTGTCCCGGCCCGTGAAGCGCAAATACGCCAGCGTCTCCGCATCCACAGGGAAGAATCCCATTGTGGCGCCGTATTCGGGTGCCATGTTGGCGATGGTCGCGCGGTCCGGCAGGCTCAGACTGGAGAGACCCGTGCCATAGAACTCGACGAATTTCCCGACGACGCCCTTCTTGCGCAGCATTTCGGTGACGATGAGCACGAGGTCCGTGGCTGTCGCGCCTTCGGGCAGCCGTCCGTGAAGCTTGAAGCCGACGACTTCGGGAATCAACAGTGAAAGCGGCTGGCCCAGCATCGCCGCCTCCGCCTCGATCCCGCCGACGCCCCAGCCGAAAACACCGAGGCCATTGATCATCGTGGTGTGCGAGTCCGTGCCGACGAGCGAATCGGGGAATGCCTGTGTCTTGCCGTCCACCGTGGCGTCAAAAACGACGCGCGCCAGATATTCCAGATTGATTTGATGGACAATGCCTGTATCCGGCGGAACGACTTTGAAATTATCGAACGCCTTTTGTCCCCAGCGGAGGAATCCGTAGCGCTCCACGTTGCGATGAAACTCGAGTTCGGCGTTGAACGCGAAGGCCATGTCGGAGCCGGATTTGTCAACCTGCACAGAATGATCGATGACCAGTTCGGCCGGCAGCAGAGGATTTACCTTCTTCGGATCGCCGCCAAGGTTACGGACGGCCTCGCGCATTGCCGCGAGGTCGACGACGCACGGCACGCCGGTGAAGTCCTGCAGCAGGACCCGCGCGGGCATGAAGGAGATTTCCTTCTGCGTCGCGGCATTCGGATCCCAGGCTGCTAGCGCCTCGATGTCCTTGGCGTGGATGAAGCGTCCATCCTCCTGGCGCAGAAGGTTTTCCAGCAGCACCCGAAGTGAAAATGGGAGTTTTCCAGGATGGCCGACTCCCTTCTTCTCTAACATACTCAGCCGGAAGATCTCATAGCCTTTGCCGTCTACCTGAAGTGTTTGGCGCGTGCCGAACGAATTCTTGGATGCGGGAGGCATTCTGCTATTGTTCCTTTCTGGTTTAGTGCGAGATCACAATCATAGCGCATTCGGGTGCGCCGTGCAGCCCGTGGTCTAAGGCGTTACGTACCGAACCGGGTTTGCGGCACCCTTTGCTCTATACTTGTCAGGTACCCTTTTCCCACATAGAGCTTGCGGACCGCCTCGTCCGCTTCTTCGCCTTCGAATCCCCATCACACCCGATCGCCTTGCCCCTTGCCCACGTAGAAGGTTTCACCATTGCGTGAGTCAATGAGCGGTAGACGTAATATCCGAGCTTATCGGCCACACCGGTTGGGAAGTGCGTTCTCATTTTTAGAATATCTCCTTCTTGGGTGACGGAAAAACATAGGAGTCTTGCACGGGCATGAATCAGTCGCCAGGCCTCAAACAAATTCAACCCGCTGTGCGATTCGGATAGAATGGAGGTTGAGACACCAAGAACCACGTGAACATTGTTCTCATCTCGACGTATGAACTTGGCAGACAGCCGTTCGGGCTGGCGTCGCCTTATGCGTGGCTGCGCGCGCAGGGGCACGCGGTCGCGTGTTTTGATCTTTCGCGTGAGGCGCTTAATGAGACCGTAATCCGCGCTGCCGAGTTGATTGCGTTTTATGTGCCGATGCATACGGCTACGCGCCTTGCCGCGGGGCTGATTGCTCCTGTTCGCGAGATGAATCCGCACGGGCACATCTGCTTTTATGGTTTGTATGCGCCGGTGAACGAGGAATACTTGCGCGAGCTGGGAGTGGGCACGATTCTCGGCGGGGAATTTGAAGCAGGGCTGGCGAGTCTCGCGGAGCGTTTGCAATCGAGTGCAGGAAATCACAATAGCGGAACAGCGCAGCAGGAGCCTGTCATTTCGCTCGCGCGGCAGAAATTTCTCGTGCCTGACCGGGCGGGAATGCCAGGGCTGGCGAAATATGCGCGCGTCGTGATGCCTAGTGGCGAGCAACGAATTGCGGGCTCAACCGAGGCGACGCGCGGGTGCAAGCATCTTTGCCGGCACTGCCCGATCGTACCTGTCTACAATGGCGCGTTTCGCATAGTCGAGCGGGAGATCGTTCTTGCGGATATCCGGCAGCAGGTGGTTGCGGGCGCGCGGCACATCACGTTTGGCGATCCGGATTTCTTCAACGGCCCGACGCATGCGCTTTCGATTGTTGAGGCAATGCATCGGGAGTTTCCGGACCTCAGCTACGATGTGACGATCAAGATCGAGCATTTGCGGAAGCATGACGTCCATTTGGCGATCCTGCGTGATACAGGGTGTCTGTTTGTCATCAGCGCAGTAGAATCAGCCGATGATTTCGTGCTCGAAAAGTTCGACAAGGGCCACACACGCGCCGATTTCCTCGCCGTCGGCGCGCGCTTTCGAGAATTGGGTATGACGCTGCTGCCCACCTTCGTGCCGTTCACGCCGTGGACGACACTCGAGGGTTACAACGATCTGCTGGACGTAATCGAGCAAGAGAACCTGTGCGAAAACGTCGCCCCCATCCAACTTGCTATCCGCCTGCTGATTCCTGCGGGTTCCAGGCTCCTCGAATTGCCCGACGTGCGCGCGATGGTGGGGCCGTTTGATTCGGCGGCGCTTGTTTTTCCCTGGAAGCATGAAGATCCTCGCGTGGACGCCCTGTGTCGTGAAATTTCCGAACTCGTGCAGCGCGGGGAAAAATTAAAGCTCTCGCGTACGCAAATTTTTTCGCATATCCGGCGCGCGGCGCGCGCGGCAGCCGGGAAGGGTGAAATGCCTGGCATTCCGCATTTGCAGTCGAAAGGCACGCCAGTACCTTTCCTGGACGAACCTTGGTATTGTTGTGCTGAGCCCATGAATGACCAGTTTGTCTCCCTCGGAAAAGTGAAGGAAGTCGTCGCCAAAGCCGATCAATTTGTTTAGCGAATATTCAGCCACCTGGTTCTTCCGGATGCCCCTTGCGCGACACCAGAAGATCCCCGCCTCTAAAGAGGCGGGCCACCATAGCAACTGCGAAGGCGATGAATGAGCCGTCTCCTCATTCTCGCCAGCAAGCTCGGCTATCAGACGCGCAGTTTCGCAGAAGCTGCGCGCGCGCTGGGAGTCGAGGTTGTGTTTGCGAGCGACCGCTGCCATCAACTTGAAGACCCATGGTCGGACGGAGCGATCGCACTGCACTTCGATCGGCCAGAGCAGGCCGCGCGCCGCATCGTCCAGCAATCGCTGGCGCGGCCGGTAGACGGCCTAATCGCACTGGGCGATCGGGCGACCACAACGGCAGCGTACGCAGCGCGCGCTCTTGGTCTGGCCTACAATCATCCTCATGCCGTCGAGAATTGCCGCAGCAAACTTCGGCAACGTGAAATCCTGCGCGAAGCGGGCGTTCCGGTACCGGGATTTTTCTCCTTTCGACTCGACAAGCGCCTGGAGCGCATTGTCCCGCGCGTCCAATTTCCATGCGTCGTCAAACCTTTGCGTCTAGCGGCAAGCCAGGGCGTAATTCGTGCGAACAATCCTGAGGAATTCCGGTCGGCCGTGGAACGGATTCGGAGATTGCTTGAATCGCCCGAGATTCAGGTAACGCGCGAAGCCGAACTCGACCGTTTGCTTGTGGAACGATACATATCCGGCGCCGAAGTAGCGGTCGAGGGCCTGCTCACTCGAGGAAGGCTGCGCATTCTGGCAATTTTTGACAAACCGGACCCGCTCGAGGGGCCTTACTTCGAGGAAACAATCTACGTCACGGCGTCGCGCCTGCCGGAAGAGATGCAGGAGCGCATCGCCGACTGTGCGGCAGAAACGGTTCGAGCGTTGGGGCTGGAACAAGGACCGGTACATGCCGAATTTCGGGTGAACGAGCAGGGGCCCTGGGTGTTGGAGGCAGCGCCGAGACCCATTGGCGGACTGTGTTCCCGTGCGCTCCGGTTTGGACCGAAGCGAATTTTGCTCGAAGAATTGCTTGTGCACCACGCGTTAGGGATGGATGGAAGCGATCTTGACCGAGAAGCCGATGCGTCGGGGGTGATGATGATTCCCGTGCCCACGTCCGGAGTGCTGGAAGGCGTGCAGGGTGAAGAACTAGCTCGTGCGACTCCAGGCATCGAAGACGTGCAAATCACAGCGCGCCTGCATGATTTCATCGCCGCGTGGCCGGAAGGATCGAGCTACGTCGGATTCATTTTCGCGCGCGGGCCATCGCCAGCCGAGGTCGAATCGGCGCTTCGTCTCGCGCATAGCCATCTGAAATTTGAGATTGTGCCGCGGTTGCCGGTAGAGCATCCGATCACGGGCAAGCTTCCGGATGCCGGAGTAGCGGGTTAGCCCTTGGCCCTGGGCGCGACGTATCCTTCGGGCAGCTTCGCGCCTTCACCGAAGAAAAACTGCTCCATCTGCTCTTCCATGATTTTCTGAGACTGAGGGTCCAGTGGATTCAGCCGATACTCATTCATCAGCATTTTCGAGTGCTCGATCCACATTTTCCAAGCTTCCTGGGAAACGTTCTCGAACACGCGCTTACCCAGATCGCCTTTCCAGGGAACACGCTCGAGGCCCGGCATGTCTTTGCCGAACTTCACGCAATGCACAGTGCGGGCGCCAGGCTTTGCCGGTGTGCTCGGAGCCGCAGGTTTTAGTGGTCCGCAGGAATCATCCGCCATTTTTATCCTCCATCGTTCGGCTCGAGCAAATCTACTCACCCTACGATACTGCAAGTTCGGACGAAATCCAAACCTGTGAGATATTAGGATGGGCCTTAGTGCGAAACGCTGGCTGGAGAGAACAGCGCTCGTCCACCGGTTCGCGTACAATACTCCGGCGGGCTGCACGCTTCACTTGAAGCCCTTCGCTTGAAGGGCTCAGGATAAAAGTAGAGTTTGCGCCTGTAAGTGGGCATGCAATGCAGTCAGGCGGGGGGCGCTATGGCGGACGTGACGGCGCTATTCTGGGATGTCGGCGGAGTGATTCTCTCGAACGGCTGGGACCGTGCGGCTCGCGCCGAGGCCGCAAAAAAGTTCGGACTGGACTGGGAGGACTTTCAGGACCGGCATGAACTGGCGAGCCCCGCGTTTGAAACAGGCCAAATTACGTTGGATACATATCTCCAACGCACCGTTTTCTACCGCAAGCGCGCGTTTACGCGGGACGAGTTCGTTGCCTTTATTTTTGAGCAGTCGCAAGAGTTCCCGGAATCACGCGCCGTTCTTTCGAGCATAGCCAAAGCGCGCAAATACCTCCTTGCGACGATCAACAATGAACCGTTCGAGCTCAACGTCCGAAGGATCGAACAGTTCAATCTGCGCCGGGAGTTCGAGGCCTTTTTCAGTTCCTGCTTCGTCCGCATACGGAAACCCGACGAAGGAATCTACCGTCTGGCGCTCGAAGTAACACAGCGACGGGCGGAAGAATGCTTGTTCATTGATGATCGGGCATTGAATCTGGAATGTGCGCGGCAACTCGGCATGCGTACGATTCATTTTCAAAATGCTGGGCAGTTGCGGCGGGAATTAGAGGCCAACGGCGTGACCGTGGCCGGAAAATAACTCGGGGAGGCACAGATGGAACTCGGAATGGTGGGGCTGGGGCGCATGGGCGCGAATATGGTGGAGCGCTTGGTGCGTGGCGGACATCGGCTGGTGGGCTACGATCGTGATCCGGCGGCCGTGGCGCGCGTCGCTGCGGCGGGCGCCGAGGGTGCCGATTCGCTGGCAAGCCTGGCGGCGAAACTGGCGCGGCCCCGAGCTGTATGGATCATGGTCCCATCGGGCGCGCCGGTCGACGAAACGATTGCGACGCTCGTACCGCACCTTTCGAAGAACGATATTCTGATCGACGGCGGGAACAGTAACTATAAAGATACCCAACGCCGCGCGGTAGCATTGAAGAGCCAGGGATTTGCGTTCGCGGACGTCGGCACCAGCGGCGGAATTTGGGGATTGAAGGAAGGGTACTCTATGATGGTCGGCGGCGAAAAGGTTACGGTAGAGCGCCTGCGGCCCTTGTTCGAAACGCTGGCGCCCGCGAAGGACAGGGGTTGGGGGCACGTTGGGCCGTCCGGCGCGGGTCACTTCGTCAAGATGGTGCACAACGGCATCGAATACGGCATGATGCAGGCCTATGCAGAGGGCTTCGCGATCTTGAAGAAGAAAAAGGAATTTGTGCTCGACATGCACCAGGTGTCCGAAATCTGGCGAACAGGAAGCGTGGTGCGGTCCTGGCTGCTGGACCTGCTGAGTATTGCGTTGAAAGAAAATGCGGAGATGGCGGGCATTGCGCCATACGTCTCGGATTCGGGCGAAGGACGCTGGACCGTCGCCGAGGCGATCGATCTCGACGTGCCTGCGCCGGTAATTACGCTGTCAGTATTACAGCGGCTGACGTCACGCGATACCGATTCGTACGCGAACAAACTACTTGCTGCGATGAGAAACCAGTTCGGAGGCCACGCAATCAAGACGACGGCAAAAAAGTGAGGACCCGCAGATGACGCCAGACAAACAGAGCGCTGTTAAAGCTGTTACGGCCACAAAAAAGAGTTCGGCCACCCCTGCGGATCCTTGTACGATCGTCATCTTTGGCGCGTCGGGTGATCTTTCGCGGCGGAAGCTGATACCCGCCCTGTACAGTCTGGCGGCGCAGAATTGCCTGGCGCGACGGTTCGCAATCATCGGATTCGCACGGACCCCGATGACTGACGAGGCGTTTCAGCTTTCGGCGATCGATTCCATAAAGAAATTTGGTGAAGCCGGCGCGGAGAATGACGTCCAGTGCAAGGAATTTGTGCAAGCCCTTGCATACGTTTCCGGCGAATATCATCAACCCGAAGCGTTTGAAAAGCTGAAACAGCGCTTGGAAGAACTCGACCGCAAACACAAGCTGAACGGGAACCGGTTGTACTACCTTGCTACGCCCCCGGACGTCTATCCCGTGATCATTGAGCAACTCCACAGGGCCGGCCTTGCGAAGCCCTCCAATGAGAAATCATGGGTACGGATCATCATTGAAAAACCGTTTGGCCGGGACCTGGCTTCGGCGCAAAAGCTGAATAAAACCGTTCTCGAAGTATTCGACGAACAACAGGTTTACCGGATCGATCACTACCTGGGAAAAGATACGGTGCAGAACCTCCTGGTGCTGCGCTTCGGAAATGGAATCTTCGAGCCGTTATGGAACCGGAATTATGTGGACCACGTGCAAATCACCGCCGCAGAAACGCTCGGCGTGGAGCAACGAGCGGCGTTCTACGAGACCGCCGGCGCTACGCGGGACATGATTCAGAGCCATATGCTGCAATTGACATCGCTCGTCTCGGTGGAGCCGCCCGCGGCGTTCGACGCCACCGCAGTGCGGAATGAAAAGATTAAAGTTTTGCAGTCCATCCACCCTTTCACCGAGGAGAGTATTAAGACCGACGTTGTGCGCGGGCAATACGGTCCTGGCAGCATGCCAGGGAGCTCCACGCCACTCGCAGGTTACAGGCAAGAGCCGGGCGTAAAGAAGGATTCGACGACAGAAACGTTTGTCGCGGCAAAACTTTATATCGACAACTGGCGCTGGGCGGGTGTTCCGTTTTATCTTCGGACGGGCAAGCGCCTGCCGAAGCGCGTGACCGAAATCGCAATTCAATTCCGGCGGGCGCCGCATGCGGTGTTTCGCGGGCAGGATCTTTCCTCGAACACCTTGGTGCTTAACATCCAGCCGGACGAAGGAATCTCGATTTCTTTCCATACAAAGCTGCCGGGCCAGGAAATGAAATTGAAAACGGTGACGATGGAATTCAGTTACCAAAAGGAATTTGGCCCCGGCGAACGCAGCGCCTACGCGACATTAATTAATGACTGCATGCGGGGCGACGCCACGCTATTTGACCGAGCCGACGGCGTAGAAGCCGCCTGGGCACTGGTGAATCCGATTCTCGAGTATTTTGAATCGCACAAGCCGAAATTTCCAAATTACGCGGCGGGGACGTGGGGTCCTCGAGAAGCCGACGAACTCCTGGAGCGCGATGGCCGACACTGGCGAAAACCGTAAAGTACTATCGCGGGAAATCCTGCCCGGGGTATTCGTGTATCCGACCCCGGCTGAAGTCGCTCGCGCGGCCGCGCGGCTCTTCGTGGACTATGCCTGGCAATCGATTTCGCGCTACGGCGTGTTCTGCATCGCGTTGTCGGGAGGCAACACCCCTCGATTGATGTATAAATTGCTCGCGTCGGACGAATTCCGCGGCCAGGTGGACTGGGCCAAGGTCCACGTCTTCTGGAGCGACGAGCGCGCGGTTCCTCCCGATCATCCTGACAGTAACTATGGTATGGCGCGCCGCGAACTGCTTCTCCGCGTGCCAATTCCACAGGCGAACGTGCACCGCATGGAAGCCGAGAAACCGAATATCGGCCGTGCGGCGCATGAATACGAGGAAGTTCTGCGAAAATATCTGGAGCTGGACGATCGTGGCTTTCCGCGATTCCATTTGATTCTTCTCGGCATGGGTGCCGATGGACACACCGCGTCACTTTTTCCCGGCACGCGCGTCACCCGGCAAACTTCCCGGTGGGTGAGCACGCCCATGGTCGCAAAACTCAACGCTCGCCGCATGACATTGACGTTGCCCGTGCTTGACGCCGCGCTGCGTGTGGTTTTCCTCGTGGTCGGGGCGGAGAAGGAGGAGGCGCTCCGCGGCGTGCTCTTGGGGAAAACGGACCCACCGTATCCTGCGCAACTGGTCCAGCCTCGCGACAAGGGCGTGAAATTGTTCCTGGTGGACGAAGCGGCGGCCTCCTTACTCGAATCAGCCACTTCGCCGACGGCCAGCTCGCCCCATGAGAGATTTGCAGGGACAATACGAGCGAAACCCAGGAGGAATAAATGATCCTGGCCGGGGATGTCGGCGGTACCAAGTGTAATCTCGCCGTGTACCGGGTCCGCGGGGAGAAATATCAGCAAATCGCGAAGCGCCGGTATGAAAGCCGCAATTTCTCCTCTTTTGAAGCGATCGTCACGAAATTCTTGCGCGAAATCCTCAGCGGAACAGAGGAAGTTGGCGCCGAAAAGATTGAAGCGGCGGGCTTTGGCGTCGCAGGACCCGTCATTGACAATCGTGTGAAGGCGACAAACCTGCCCTGGACTGTGGACGGGGCCGCATTGGCCAGG
>Ga0210400_10004811_pt1 | contig 11597 bp, 8 predicted proteins | sample IncBWH26MmetaG_FD_155456 | JGI IMG/M metagenome (GOLD analysis project Ga0210400, IMG submission 155456) | Forest soil microbial communities from Barre Woods Harvard Forest LTER site, Petersham, Massachusetts, United States - Inc-BW-H-26-M | ecosystem: Environmental > Terrestrial > Soil >...
GTTCAACGGCACGGCGAGCCGGTCCATCCTGCCGCTGTTAGTGCCCGAGGAACATTTTCCCAACGCGGTGGCGTGGAATGCGACCACGTTTCAGGCGGCGACAATTCTTGGGCCTTCGTTTGGCGGCATTCTCTACGCGGCGTTTCACGGACCTTCTGCGGTTTACCTCTCGGCGACAGTAGTCGCGGTCGGGGGGCTTATTTCTACGTTCAAAATCAAGACCGAGGGGAAAGCTCGTCCGCGCGAGCCGATGACTTTTAAGACGGCATTTGCCGGACTACATTTTATTTGGCGGCAAAAGCTTATTCTTGGAGCGATCTCGCTCGATCTTTTTGCGGTGTTGCTGGGCGGGGCGGTCGCGCTACTGCCGGTTTATGCGAAAGAGATTTTGCTCACCGGGCCGTGGGGTCTGGGATTGCTGCGGAGTGCTCCGGGAGTCGGAGCGGCGATCATGGCCGTCATAGTGGCGCATCGACCGATCCGGGGAAAATCGGGAATCGTGCTGATGTGGTCGGTGGCGTCTTTCGGCGTGTGCACCATCATTTTCGGGCTCTCCCGTAGTTTGGTGCTCTCGCTGGTGGCGCTATTTCTGTTGGGAGCGAGCGACATGATCAGTGTGATTATCCGCGCAACCCTCACCCAGCTTCGGACTCCAGACGAAATGCGCGGCCGGGTCACTGCCGTCGACATGATTTTCATTGGAACCTCGAACGAGTTCGGGCAATTTGAATCCGGTGTGACTGCGCAGTGGTTCGGTACCGTACCGGCGGTCGTCCTGGGCGGGATCGGAACGCTGCTTGTGATTGGCATCTGGGCCTTCCTCTTTCCCGAGCTTCGCCGGGCTGGGGAGTTGACGGCGGGCCCGGAGGCGGCAGAAGAGGAAGACCTGGAGCGCGTCTAGCATCCCGCTTCACCAGTTTACCTTTCCCGGCACTAAACCTCTCCGGACCAAGCCTCGGCGCGATACCCTTGGGCCGCTTTGACAGCTGAGGTGGCTATCTCGGCATTCTTCAATGGCCTTAATATTTACTGTTTTGTTGCAGATTTCCGACAACTGCCTAAGGTAAATCCTCATCCGAATGGTTCGGAATTATGCCGAAACCCCGTAGGAAGACATGGAGATCGTTGTAGATGCCATACCCATTAATCCTGAACGGTTTCGGAATCGCTGTGTGGCGCATAAGTTCTCTAGATTGAAGAGGTTGAACGACCCCAAATGAACGACTCCCAGCGGCCTGAGCTTGCCCCCGTCGCGAAATCGGCTGACCTTGGCGCGGATATTGGACAATCCGGCTTGATGCCGAGCATCGCCAGCTTACCCGCCCTCGGGCGAGTGATGGAGGTCGATGAGCGTTTGTTGCCGTCGTTCTTTATCGTGGGGCCTCCGCGAACCGGAAGCAGTTGGCTGCACGAGACTTTGAGCGCCCACACGGTCCTGCCGACGCCCTGGAAAGAGACCAGATTTTTCGATACACATTTTCAGCGCGGGATGAAGTGGTATCTGACTCACTATAAGGAGTCGAAGGGAACGGGGCCGATTGGAGAGGTTGCGCCCACGTATTTCGCTTCTCACCTGGCACGTGAGCGGATGGTGCAGACTTTACCGCACGCGAAGATTATTTGTGTCTTCCGGAATCCGGTGGAGAGGATTGTGTCGCTGTACCGTCTGAAACGGGCGTACGGCTGGATTCCATGGAATTTTGAAGAAGCGCTGGTGCGCGATCCGGAGCTGATTGAGTCGGGCCGGTATGTGTCGAACTTGCGACTGTGGCAGCAGTCGTTTGGCAAAGACAACGTCATGGCGGGGGTCTACGACGATTTGCGGGAGAATCCTCAAGGATTTGTAGATTCCGTGGTGGATTTTATCGGAGTGCCGCGATTTACTCTGGCCGAATCGCAGTGCAGGTTGGTGCATGATTCCGACCGGATGACTCAGCCCAAGAGCTACTACCGCACCCGCAGTGCGCGGCTGGTGTCGGAGTGGTTCAAGGCGCGCCGCTTGGACGGTGTGGTGACGGCGTTCAAGAAGTCGAAATTCAAGAAGCTGGTGCTGGGCGGCGGCAAGCCGTTCTCACAGCCGCCGATAGAAATTTCAACACGTCTCTATGATCAGCTGCGGCCCGAAGTGGATCAGTTGGAGACTGTGCTTGGGCGCGATCTCTCGGCTTGGAAGCATAGTAAAACCGGGTGAGCAGGTAGATTGGTGCCAGGCCCAATTTGTGAGACGGAATCCGGTCACGTTCCTGAGGTTCGGGGATTACTTCCCGCGAATAACCGATTTTGCGGCTCCCATGTTTTCGTAGCGGTCGTACACTCGAACCACGACTACGTGCTCGGAACTGGCTGTATCCCTCGCTGTACTCTTCCGGGCGTCCGTTGACACTTTGAAATCTGAAACTTTAAAATCGTAGGCTTCGGTTTTTGCGTCGGAAATTTGGCCGATCGGCTCAACATATTCCCACTCGCCGGCATCCACTGAATATTCTGCACGCCTGATCGAAGAGAATCCGTCCTGCGCCTGAAAGTGAATGTGAATCTGGCCGCCTTCGACTGCTGCCGTCAGGTTTTCGATGCGCGGCGGCGTCGTGTCTACTTCGAAGCGTCGGCTCTCTTTCGTGGTGGTCAGAGCCTCGCCGGGAGAGTGCGAGGGCGCGTCAGAGGCTACGACCTTCACCGTGTAGCCTCCGTCGGGCAGCAGTGTGGCGTCGAAGGAATAGGCTTTATCAGTGATGTTGTCTTTTAGCAGAAGCCAGCGCGAGTCGCCGTCGCCTCGGTAGTAGAGAGCGTAGACGAGTTGATCGTCATTCTCATCGTGTGCCGACCACTTCACCCCGATGGCATCGCGGTCGTGAGTGCTGGGAACCGGAGATTCGAAATGGCCGCCCGACGATCCGCTCAAGTCGGACCCGAGACTTAGTCCCGAGGATTTGGAAACCGGTTGGTAGCGCGTGCCCATCTGCACCGTCACGTCGTCGATTTCGGGCGGAACATTTTTCGGCAGATAGTTGAGGATCACGCTGTCGACCACGGGCTGTGTCCTCGCCGTATGGAGAACGGCTTTCCACTGGGCATACCGGGCCGCGGGTACTGACATCTCGGAATCCTGGTTGAGGTCGACTTTGCGCCAGGGGCTCCAGTTGCGGTCGGGGTTGTCGACGTTGCCGCTGCGTACGAGCAGGTCGACGTTACTGGAACCGCGAAGTTCGGCCCGTCCCCAACGCGAGAATATCTTGGCGTCGAAAACATCACTCTCGTAGTTTCCTTCCGATTCCGGCTGCGGCCCAAGAACAAAAATCTTGCCCAGATTGCTGCTGGCGGCGTAGAGACCGCCTCCGGGTGCGGCTGCGAATGCCGTGACTTGTGAGGCGGGAGCCTTCAGCAAATCAGAAAACTCGTCGCTGCCGGTGATGGCGAAAATATGGCCGCGGTTCCCGGTGCCGGCCAGCAAGTAGCCGTGAGCATCGAAGGCGAGCCCGTAGACAATGTCTTCGTGCGAGGTCCATAAGCGTGTGGGCGAACCATCCACGGCGATGCGATAGATGTCGGAGCCGCCGCTGGATCCTCCGCCGGGAAAAGGGAACGGGCCTAGCTGCAATGTGCTGGGAGTAGTCGGGACGTTCAGGCCCGGAGCCTGCGGCCCGGTCGCGGCATTGGCGGCTGCCATGATCATGGCGGAGGCTCCGCTGACTGGAGCCGAGCTTGAGTTTGCCGAAGCGTGCTTCTCGCCGACGCCCGCGGCGTAAATATTTCCGTCGTGGTCGAGCGCGAGAGCGGTGATTTCTTTTTTCGGCGCGCTGTAGAGCACGAAGCCTTCACCGCTGGGAGTAACGCGATAGATCAATCCGCTGCCGTCGGTGCCGGCGATGAGATTGCCTTGCGCGTCGATAGAGAGAACGCGAATGTGGGTTTCGTCGCTCTTGAAAAAAAGAGAGTGCTCACCCTTCGTTGTGACCTTGTAGATTTCTCCGTGATCGCCGGTGGCGACGTAGAGATTGCCCGATTTGTCGAGCGCAAGATCCCAAATATATTTCGTGCCAGGAGAGAAGTAGACCGACGAATTCCAGGAGGCGTCGACGCTAGGCTTGGCGGCGTCTTTTTCCGCGGCCTTATCGGGGTTCTTGGGGTCGCTCTTGGCCGACACATTCTTATCGGAGGCCGCCGGAGTCAGGTTCCGGTGCTCAAGTTTATAGACCTTGCCATCGGGGGCGGTGGCTGCATAAATCACTCCGCCGGGAGCGACTTTCAGCGTTTGCACTTCGAGTTCTTGCGGCTCGAAAATAATCGTGGCTTGGCCGTCAGGTGTGATGCGGTAGACGCGTGCCGGAGCTCCGGCGGCGGCGTAAACATTGCCGGCATCGTCGGCGGTGAGCGCCCATATATAAGTTGAAGGCGCGGTATAGAGGAGTTTGAAGGCGGGAGCTAACTCAAGCCCTCCGGCGCTGCGAATGGCGACGCCAGCCGCGGTCCCCTTGGTGAGTTCGTCGAATTTCGATTGCTCCCAGCTGCGGGTGCCGTCGGCGCAGGCGTCTCCGGTCACGGACAGGATAAGGAGCGGAAGAAGGAAAGCCGAAAGAATGAAGTGTGGACCTCTACGCAGACTTTGCAATGTCATACCTTTTTATTCGCCAGCATCCGGGCTGGGGTTCTGAATCAAGCTTGAGAATTCAGGTTAACACGCAATCCAGAGATGTCGGGCCCGCACAGTGTCAGTTCGTCTAGAGGTTATTGGAGAATGTTTTGTTCTTGGAACGCCCTGTGATCGTCGTCATCGAATAGTTCCGAAGAGATCCGGACCGGGCTTCATCGCACTCAAAAAGAGTCGGCCTCGTGGTATCGTAGGTTTTTATGCATGCTGCGCGTCGGAAATTGCTGAGCACGCTGGCCCACAAGTCGTTCAAGCTCGGTGAGTTCAAACTTTCTTCGGGAGGCTCCAGCGACTACTACATTGACTGCCGGATCACGACGCTCGACGCGCAGGGCGCGCGGCTGACGGGCGAAGTCTTTCTCGAAGAAATACAGCGATGGGGATGGAAGCCGGCCGCCATTGGCGGGCTCACCATGGGAGCCGACCCGATTGTCGTTGCGGTTTCGGTGGTGAGCGGCGAACTGAGCGGCTTTCTGGTGCGCAAAGCCGAGAAGCAGCATGGCACCGGGCAGCGCATTGAGGGCTTCCGCGAAAAAGGCGCACGCGTTGTCATTGTGGACGACGTATGCACCACGGGCGCGTCGACGGTACAGGCGATTGAAGCGGCGCGCGAGTTTGGATTTGAAGTGGTCGGCGTCATGTGTCTGGTGGAGCGCGAAGAGGCGAAAGGGCGTCCGAGCGTGGAAAAGGCCGCGGCTCCGGCGCAGTTTGTGTCTATCTTTACCGCCAGCGACGTGCGCGCGGAACATGTTTTTCAGAACGATGAGACGGAACCCAACCTTCCCGCTGTTTTTGCGGTTGCTACACTCTGCGAACTGTGCGGGCGGCCTGCGGTGACCAACATGCCGAGGAATCTCTGCGAGGCGCATAAAGTTTAAGCAAACGACCAACGACCAACTCATGATTCAAACTCTCGAATGGACCGACAAAGGCGTACGCTTCATCGACCAGACGAAGCTGCCTACTGAAGAAACTTATGTGACCTGCAAGACCCACCAGCAGGTTGCCGACGTCATCCGCGACATGGTCGTGCGCGGCGCGCCGGCGATTGGCGTGGCTGCTGCCATGGGAATCGCGCTGGGCGTCAACAGCTCCAAGGCGGAGTCAACGGGCGACCTAAAGCGCGAATTCGACTCGATCTGCGACGTTATTGGCAAGACACGTCCGACGGCGGTGAATTTGTTTTGGGCAATCCGGCGCATGCAGGAAAAATTTGAGCGTATACGGATTCGTCCGATACCTCAGATCAAGGCTGCAATCGTCGAAGAGGCGCAGCGCATGCACGCGGAAGACATTGCGGCGAACCAGGCCATGGGACGTCACGGTGCCACCCTGATGCCGAGCGACGGCGGAGTGCTGACGCATTGCAATGCGGGCGCGCTCGCGACGGCAGGATACGGCACGGCACTGGGCGTGATTCGCGCCGCAGTCGAGGCTGGGAAGAAAATCCACGTTTACGCCGATGAAACGCGGCCATTTTTGCAGGGCTCACGGCTCACCGCCTGGGAGTTGATGAAGGACGGAATTCCGACCACCGTGATTTCAGACAATATGGCGGGAGTGATGATGAAGCAAGGCAAGATCGGAGCCATTGTTGTGGGCGCGGACCGTATCGCGGCGAACGGCGATGTGGCCAACAAGATCGGCACGTACACCGTCGCAATTTTGGCCAGGGAGCACGGCATTCCGTTTTATGTCGCGGCGCCAATTTCCACGGTCGATCTTGCCTGCCCGGATGGAAGCCAGATTCCGATTGAGCAGCGCAACCCGAAAGAAGTGACTCACATCGCAGGTAAGCAAATGGTTCCAGATGGTGTGGGCGTGGAGAATCCTGCATTTGATGTAACGCCGGCGAAGTATGTGACCGCGATCATTACGGAAAAAGGGATTGCGCGCACTCCTTACAGCGAATCACTCAGCACATTGGCGGGCGCGGAAGTCAGCACGCATCCCTAGACCTCTCCACTAGTCCCATCCGTCTACTATGAACTGTGTCTCCGGAAGTCTTGCAACTCCCTGCCTTTTCTAAGATCATCGAGGTCCAATGAAAAACAAACTGGTTGCGGTCGATGCGGTTCTATTTGTAATGCTCCTGTGCGTGTGCACACCTTCTACATTCGCTCAAACCAGGCAGCACGTCGATCTCATTGTCAGCGACGGCATGGTGGTGTCAATGGATGCGAAGCGCGCGATTTATCAAGACGGAAGCGTTGCGGTCGCGGGCGATGCCATTGTTGCGGTCGGGCCTCGCGAGGAGATTGAAGCGAAATACGAGAGCGCGGTAAAGATTGACGCGAAGGGCAGGCTGGTATTGCCGGGATTCATCAACGGGCACACGCACGTGCCGATGACGCTGTTTCGCGGACTGCATGACGATGTCACCCTGAACGACTGGCTCTACAAATATATTTTCCCGGCGGAAGCGAAGAATGTGAATGAAGAATTCGTTCGCTGGGGGACCCGTTTGGCGGCGGCGGAGCAGATCCGTTCCGGGGTGACCACCTTCGCCGACATGTACTACTTCGAGGATGCAGTCGCGGAAGAGACGAAGGCGGCGGGGATGCGCGGCGTGCTCGGTGAAACGTTCATCGATTTTCCCGCGCCGGATAACAAGAGCGAAGCGGAGATGCTGGCGTATACCGAGAAGTTTCTTCGGCGATGGCAGGGCGATGCACTGATTCATGCCGCTCCGGCGCCGCATTCGATTTATACGTGTTCGAAAAAGACGTTGCAGGATGCGGCGGCGCTGGCAAGAAAATATCATGCGCCGATCCTGATTCATGTTTCGGAGATGAAGAAGGAGTGGGACGACAGTGAGAAGGCTAACGGCATGTCTCCGGTGAAGTATTTGGAATCGATTGGTGTGTTGGGACCGGACGTGGTGGCGGCACATTGCATTTTTGTGGACGAGGCCGACCGCACGCTGCTGGCGGAGCGGCAGGTGGGATGCGTGCATAATCCGTCGAGCAATATGATGATTGCGAGTGGAGTCTCGCCGGTGGCGGAGATGCGCACGGCGGGAATTGCCGTGGGGCTGGGAACAGACGGTCCGGCGGGGAGTAACAACGATATGGACTTAATGGAAGAGATCGACTTGGCCGCGAAGCTGGCGAAGATTACGAAAATGAATCCGCTGGCGCTGAATGCGAAGGCGGTAGTCGAGATGGCCACGATTGAAGGCGCTCGAGCGTTGCACATGGAGAAGGAGATTGGCTCGTTGGAAGCAGGAAAGAAAGCCGATTTGATCTTAATCAGTTTGGACGAGCCCAATGCGGTGCCGATGTATGACGTCTACGCGCAGATCGCGTATTCGTTGAAGGGCAGCGATGTAGAGACCGTCGTGATTGGTGGTCGCGTGGTGATGCGGGATCGGAAGCTTCTGACCATCGATGAACCTCGCGTGCTGGAGAAAGCGCGAGAGTACGGGAAGTCGGTGAAGGCGTCGCTGGGTATGGAGTAGGGGAAGTCAGGTCGCGGAGCTGGAAGGAAGGTCATTGTCCAATACGTGCTGGTATTCGCCGAATGACGAGAGTCTGGGAGTCAAGCACTCAAAAAGAGCCCAGCGATAAAGTTTTTACAAGGTCAAATTCTGCGGTAGTTCGCGAGGAGTGCCACTCATCCCTTTATAATCAAAAGATTCTTTATGGCTGCCGTTCTTGACAGGATTGTGGCGGCAACGCGGGCCCGGGTGGCGGACGCCAAGCGCGGCGCGGATTTGCGCGAACTGGAACGACGCGCGGAGCAGCATGTCCCGCGCGGGTTTCGGCGATCGTTATCAGCGAAGAGCCAGGGCGGCGCGGCTGTAATTGCAGAGTTGAAAAAGGCGTCGCCATCGAAGGGGCTGATTCGCGAAGATTTTCATCCGGCGGAATTGGCGAAGGAGCTGGAAGCGTCAGGAGCGGCGGCGCTTTCGGTGCTGACGGATGAAGAGTTTTTTCAGGGTTCGCTGCGCAATTTGCGTGAGGCTTCGGCGGCGGTGAGAATTCCGTGCCTGCGCAAAGATTTCATTGTGGACGAGTTTCAGTTGCTGGAGGCGCGGGCGAATTCGGCCGACGCAGTGCTCCTGATCGTGGCGGCGTTGTCGCCGGATGAGTTGACCTCGCTGGCAGCTTCGGCGCGCCGGCGCGGACTTGATGTCTTGTGCGAAGTGCATGATGCCGACGAGCTACAGCGGGCGCTCGATACGGGATGCGATCTGATCGGCGTAAACACGCGGGATCTGCGAACGTTTCAGGTTGATTTGCGGACGGCGTTTGCGCTGGCAGAGAAGTTTCCCGCGGGTGTGGTGCGGGTGGCGGAGAGTGGGATTCATTCTGCCGACGACGTGATGCGGCTGCGTGATGCGGGATACGACGCGTTTCTGGTAGGGGAGTCACTGATGCGGGCGGAGTCACCGGGAGACGCCCTTCGGCAGTTGATGCGAGTGCCGAGCGACGAGTTGCGATCTGGAGACTGACGCGCCTTTTTTGGCTTCAGTTGCATAGATCCTTCGCGTGGCTCAGGATGACGAATTGAAATGACTTGGGTGAAGATTTGCGGTATGACGAATGTGGAGGATGCGCTCGTCGCCGTGGAAGCGGGGGCGGATGCGGTGGGGTTCCTGTTTTATGAGAAGAGTCCGCGGTGCGTGACGGTGGAGGCGGCGCGGGAGATTGTGGCAAAGCTGCCCACTCGAATCGAAAAGGTCGGAGTGTTTGTGAATCAGCAAGAAGATATCATCTGCTCCGCCATAGAGCAGGCCGGCATCACGGCAGTGCAGATGCATGGAGATGATGAGGATCCTCATGTCGCAGACTTGATTGTGAAGTGCCGTGCAGGTGTGAAGATCTTTCCAGCGATTTCTATGCGGCAGCCGAATCCAGGGGGGCGGGCGATGAGGTGGAATCTGAATTCAATACGAGCCTTTCTTCTGGATTCAGGAAGTTCGTCGAAATACGGGGGAACCGGCCAGCCGTTCGATTGGAAGGCTTCGATTCCCGTGACGAATCAGATTAAGGTCTTAAGGAATGTCGTACTGGCAGGTGGGCTGACACCACGAAATGTCGTCGATGCTATCAACATCCTTCAACCCTGGGGTGTGGATGTGGCCTCTGGAGTGGAGGCGCGACCGGGGAAAAAAGATCCGGAAAAGGTGCAGGCATTTCTGCGGGTAGTACGGGAATTTGATCGGAAGGTAAGTTAGAAATGGCTTCGGTTGCGCGAACTGCGAAAGTCAAAGCCTCCACGCCTCGCAAAGGCGGCGAGACCTGGGGCACCCCACTTATGGTTTCGAACAAGGCTGCGAAGAAACCCGGACGGTTTGGCGTTTATGGCGGCAGATATGTCCCCGAAACCTTGATGGCGGCGCTGGACGAACTGGAGCGAGCGTACGAGAAGGCCAAACGGGATAAGAAATTTCAGGCGCGTCTCACGGAGTTGCTACGAACCTATGCGGGGCGCCCGACGCCATTGTCTTTTGCGCAGAGACTTACGAAGAAGTTGGGCGGGGCGAAGATTTATTTGAAGCGCGAAGATCTTCTGCACACCGGAGCGCACAAGATTAATAACTGTCTCGGGCAGGGCTTGTTGGTCGAGCGCATGGGCAAGCATCGCGTGATCGCCGAGACGGGTGCGGGACAGCATGGCGTGGCGACGGCTACGGTTTGCGCGCTGCTGGGATTTGAGTGCGTGGTCTATATGGGCACCGAGGATATGCGACGGCAGGAACTGAACGTCTTCCGCATGCGGTTGCTGGGAGCCGAGGTGCGTGGAGTCGATTCCGGTTCGCGCACGTTGAAAGACGCGATCAATGAGGCCATGCGCGACTGGGTAACGAACGTTCGCACCACGCATTATTTATTGGGGAGCGTGCTGGGAGCGCATCCCTATCCGACGATGGTGCGCGATTTTCATCGCGTGATCGGGAGCGAGGCGCGGGCGCAGATTCTGAAGGCCGAAGGGAAATTGCCCACGGCGATCATCGCTTGCGTGGGCGGGGGATCGAACGCGATTGGCGTGTTTTACGAATTCATCAAGGACAAGAAAGTTCGCCTCATCGGTGTTGAGGCCGGCGGGCGCAGCGAGGCGCTGGGCGATCATGCGGCGCGTTTTCGTGGGGGCTCGCCGGGCGTTTTGCAGGGGACTTATTCCTACGTGTTGCAGGATTCCAGCGGGCAGATTGCTCTGACGCATTCGGTGTCGGCGGGGCTGGATTATCCCTCGATTGGGCCGGAGCACGCGGCTTTGCGGGATGCGGGGCGGGCGGAATATGTTCCGGCATCCAATGCCGAGGCTTTGGAAGCGACCACTTTGCTGGCGCGAACGGAGGGAATTATCCCGGCGCTGGAGTCGGCGCACGCAGTGGCGGAAGTGGTGAAGCGGGCTCCGAAGATGAGGAAGTCCGATGTGGTGATCGTGAATATTTCCGGGCGCGGGGATAAGGACATTGGGATTATGCGGGAGAATTTGAAAATCGATTGAAAAAGTCAGAATGCAGAAGTAAGAAGTCAGATTGAAGATTTCACATTTCCAGCGTGTAGGTTTTCAATTCTGCATTCTGAAATCTTACTTCTCAAATTTCCTTATGCCTCTTGCTTTTCACAAAAAGCCGGCGCTGGTCGTGTATGTGACTTGCGGTGATCCCGATCTTGCGACTACGCGGGAGATTGTGCTGGCCGCGACAGAGGCCGGCGCGGATGTGATTGAATTGGGCGTTCCGTTCAGCGATCCGGTGGCGGATGGGCCAGTGATTCAGCGGGCGAGCGAGCGGGCGCTGCAGCGTGGGACATCCCTAGCGCAGGTACTGACGCTGGCGGCGGAGGTTCGACAACAGTCGCAGTCCACCGGGTTGATTATTTTTTCTTATCTCAACCCGATTTTGCGGATGGGGATGGAGAAGTTCTGCAAAGTGGCGCGAGCGGCGGGAATCGACGGTGCGCTGGTAACGGATTTGCCGGTGGAAGAGGCCGGCGAG
>Ga0210400_10004812_pt1 | contig 11595 bp, 7 predicted proteins | sample IncBWH26MmetaG_FD_155456 | JGI IMG/M metagenome (GOLD analysis project Ga0210400, IMG submission 155456) | Forest soil microbial communities from Barre Woods Harvard Forest LTER site, Petersham, Massachusetts, United States - Inc-BW-H-26-M | ecosystem: Environmental > Terrestrial > Soil >...
TCGGTGGGCCCTGTCTCGGCGGGCCCTGTCTCGGCGGGCCCTGACTCGGTCATGGCGAGCCACCGTTGGAAGGAGGTGTCGGGCGATGCCTGCTGCCAGACCTCATCGATTGCTCGGTTTACCGTTCCTAGCCTCGTATCGATCGGTGCGGATCCGGACATGCGGATCAGACCGCGTCGGTCGACTTCTTGGTGGTAGTGGATCCCGGCCGGCTCTGGTGCATCGGGCCGGATCCGGGTCGGGTCGTGGGTGGGAGTGTTCCAGCGCACGTCGAGGGGCGTCGATGCGATGCCCTCGGAGACCAAAGCCAACGCCATCGACACCTGATCGACGTAGACGGCCCATTCCTCGAGCAACTCGGCTCGGTCGAGGAGCCATCCGGCCCAGTGCGCCCACGCCGTCACGACCCTGGCCAGCAATGGGCCGGGAACCAGGTAGAGGCCGCCGTTGTTGTTGCCGGAAAGGGTCCACTCGTCGTGACCCCACGGAAGTTGCACCTCCGGCGGCGCGGTCAGACCTGACGCGCCGAAGATCCTGAGCAGCACCTCGAGCGGTGGGACAGGAGCATCGACGATCTTGCCTGCGATGGCTCCCTGCTCGAGGCTGATGGGCCGAGGATCCTCGAGGAGAACCACGTCGGTGTCGCAGAGGACGGCCATGCCGTCGATCACTTCGTCGGCGAGCCGAAGGGCACCGGCGATCTTGTTGCAGTGGGGTGAGCGAGGATCGAAGCCCTCCACTCGGCCCACGGTTACTCCTTGAGACCTCAGGTAGTCGAGGACCTCCGAGGACCTGGTGCCGACAACATGGACGACGAGATCGGTGGGTGACACCCCGGCCAGTTTCGTGAGCGAGGCGAACCAGCGGAGAGCGTCGAGATGGAAGCGCGGATGCTCATCGACCACGCAGGAAAATCGACCCCTGGACCCACTGACGAGCGGTGTGGCGGGCCCAGAGTCCTGAGCACCGCCACTGACCGAAGGCACTTCTTCAACGTCCCCGCTGGAGGCTCCGACACAGGCCCACGTCCGTCGGGGCCTGTGTGGGCCCGTTGGCAATCGTCACGACCGGGAGGGCAGACCCAGGAACGACCGCTGTCGTCTGCACGACCGCCGGCCCACCGCCGGCGACGAAGTGGTTGATCATGATCTGGGACCCGTACCATTGGACAACGAAGCGGTTGAGATTGGGATCGACCGTCACGGTTATCTGCAACTGTTCGTGCAGTAGGTCAGGCCGTACCGGAAATTTCCAACCCACCGGGGACGGCCACGTGATGGGGGTGCCCGAGTTGACAAGATGGAAGCGGACGTATCCGTGGCCGGCCGGCTCGAGTACCAGGGTGCTCTGACCGTAGGTCATGACCGGTACTGGCCTGGTGAGGAAGCTCGCTGGTCTGTTGAAGGTGAACCCGATGGTGTGGGTGAACGCTGCGCGCTGCTCCACCGGCATCCAGGTGTAATGCTCGATCTGTTGACCGGGAACGTCCTGTAGGTCGTTGCCGGTCGAGAGGTAGAGCCCCGAGCAGTTGTTGGTGGCGAATAGCTGTCCGGCCGGGGCCCAGTACGGCAGCGTCGACCCTCGTTGCACACTGTCGGCCAGGGAACTGAAGCTTAGAGACTGCTGGGCGGAGACATAGTTGGCGCTCTGGGTCATGGTCCATTGCGCCACCGGAAATGCGGCGATGGCCACGTTGGCTGCCACGCAGTAGACGGCGACGACGATGATCCCTCCAAGGGCGAGGCTCCTCGGCCGCCGAGGTCGCGTGGCCAGGCGGCGCCACACGTCGACGAGCCCGATGCCACCGGCGATGATGAAAAAGGGCATCAGGTCGGCCAGGTACCGCTGGGAGATGTATCCCCACACCAGGACACCCGTGGCCGAGCCGGCTGCCCCCAAGAGGATGATCCGGGTCAGCCGTACCTGCCCGACCCCTCTCGGCCGGAAGGCGGTCACTGCACCCCAGCAGCCGAGGAGGACGAGGAGCGGGCTGGTGGCCGTGAGGCTGGCGGTCGGGTAGGTCTGGTCGATCACCGCGCCGTTGAGCCACCCCGCCGGTCCTCCGGGCGGATAGAAGTACGGGAAGAGACCCCCGACGCGGAGGCCGAAGGGCTGAAGATAGGCCGACAGGGTGCTGGGCAGGAAGGCAAGGTTGAAGGCCTTGCCGCCGTTGGCGGCCAGGAAGTGGCGGCGATGGGCATTGACGGTGGTCCAGACCTGATCGGCCATGGGCAGGCCGACGGGGATGCCGAATTTGGCGTAGGTGACCACGGATCCGACGAGGACGGGCACGATGCCCACGGCCAGCATCGGAGGGGCCCAGCGCCGGTTGGACGCACCCCCTCGTCCGAGGGCGAACCATCCCGCCACCAGGACGGCGGCGATGGAGCAAGCCCATCCGGTCGGGGTACGGTCGAGATTGGTGCAGAGGATGAGCAGACCGCTGGCGATGACCCGGCCTGTCGACGGACGCTCCAGCACTCCGAGCAGGGCGAAGAGGCTGCCGACGGTGAGTGCGACACTCCAGGCGAAATCCTCGTTGTAGACGAAGGGAATTGCTCCCAGATACAGGACCACCGAGCCGCCCATGATGGCAGCCATCAGGGCACCGTACGACGCTGCCTCGGCTCGACCGACCACTGCCGATCCTCGTATGAGTATGCGGGTCCGCCAGAGCATCAGCGAACTGAAGAGGGCGGTCAGCATCCAGGCCACCAGGATTGATGGCGCCGTCATGTCCCCATCGAGCCGACTTGTCACCAGCAAGATGGGCATGCGGATCAGCGATGGAAAGATGCCGAAATAGGTGTAGTCGTGGCCGTCGTGCACGAACGCCTCGATGCCCATCTTCCCGTTGGGCAGGTAGAGGTGACCATGGAACATGCCTCTGGCTTGCAAGTCGTAGAAATAGTCGTAGGGGACCCCCCGCAGCGGATTCACCGAGCCCGACCACAGGTCCCACATCAGCCAGAGGAATACCGGCAGGACGATGGCGGTCCCGGCGATGACCGCCACGGTGAAGCGTCGTCGGTTTGGATCAGCCGGCGATCGTCGATGCGTTCGCTCCGGGTCCGGGGGTAGCTCGTCGCCCCGGGGGGCGTCGGGCTCCCTCAAAACGGTGGCCGTGTCCGCCACTCGCTTTAGGAGCCCCTCTTGCGGATGCGGTCGCGCAAGCCGAGCAACTTGCTGGCGGTCTGGTCCGAGATCCCCAGGTGCCGCTTGGCCCAGTCATAGGTCCTCAGCATCTGGGTATCGGCGAAGATGGCGATGGAGTGCGCACCATCCCCCGGTCGAGACCGGTACTGGGTGGAGCGGACCAACGGGTCGTCCTCGACGCTGAAGTAATAGAGGGCCAAGGACCGTCGGGCCACACCTTCGGGACAGCGCATCGGCTCAGGGTGGCCGTGGAACGATGTGGCGCCAGTGGTGAATATCAGGACTCGATTTGCCACCGGACTGACCTTCTCCACGCACCCTCGCATGTCGGCGCTCCACAGCTCGAGGTCGCCACCGTATTCGGGCTTCCAACCGTCGTTCAGGTAGAGAAGGATGTTGGCGCGGCGCTGCCATGTTCGATTGTGTGGATGCACGGTGTAGTCGGAGTGGATGTTGAGGAAGCCGCCAGTCGTCGACTGGTGGAGGCCCCCACCCTCGAGGGATGGGTCAGCGATGATGTTGTCGATACCGAGAAGGTTGCCGATGAACCGCACGAAGCGGGGAGAGTTGAGCTCCTCGAGGATGCGCTGCAGGGTCGGGCCCCAGGTACTCGGATCGGTATTGCTGAACTTGCGCTCATTGACATGGAGGTAGTTGTTCCACCGGTCGGGGTCCAGAGGCGGAAACTCGGCAATGGCAGCTTCCGCCGCACCGGGCTGAAGGAAGTCATCGATGACGATGTGCGGGTAAGGAGCGGCTGACTGGTACTCGAAGTGCAGGCGTTCGATGTCCTGCTCGTATCGGTTGATGTCGATGAGGGTAAGTGGAGTCTCGGTCCCGGGCTCCATGGTCACCAGCCCCGAGTCCCTAGTCCCGCCGCCGTGGTCACGATCACCCTCGTGTGGCGCACTGCTGGTCCTCCCCCCAGATCGCCCTGGCCGACAGCCAGATTACCCCCTCGTCGGCGTCGTGGGCAGAGGGCAGACATTGTCAGAATTGGCCGGAGGCGGCTCGGCGTCGGCTCTTGGCGGCCACTCAGGCTTCGGCCTCAACCTCGGCGTCGTCCTCGACCTCGGCGTCGGCGATGACCGTGAAGAGTCGGTTGAGGACAACAAATTTGACTAGCCACAGAATCCCGAAGGCGGCGATATTGGCCGCGACCACCAGTGCGGTCCGAGCGAGATGATGAAGATGATGGGCGTCGGCGAAGTTGTGCGCCAACCACGACGTGTACAGGGCGAAGACGATGCCGGATATGGCCATGACCCAGAACGGGAGGATCTCCCGCCACAGGTGGGATCGTCCTGACTTCTTCCACACCCACCGGCGGTTGAGGAAGTATGACGGAAAACCGGCCATGACATTGGCGAAGAATGCGCTGAAGACCTCACTCCAAAGGCGGAACACGCCGTAGACAATTGTCAGTATGAACAGCGAGGTGAGCGCCGAGATCACTGACACGAGCGTATAGCGGACGATCTTCAGACCGTCGGGGGTTCGACAGAAACGCCACGGATGAATCAAGGCATCCGCCATGAATCCGAGGCTAGCCCCACGGGTTCGAGAATGTTGTGGGTGGCGGCAACAGGCCGACACCGTCGAGAAGCGCAACCAAATTTCGGCCGTTGAAACCGCCCCCGTGTTGGCTACGCTCGCGCCATGGGGGAAGGACCCGCCGGCTCGCTTCGGGTTACCACACTCGAGGGAACCTCGGGCGACTCGACCGTACGCCTCACGCACGGGGTGGACGTCTCAACCCCGACAGCAGATGCCCCCACCGTGCGCTCAGCAGTGGATTCCGGTCGGCGACGATTCACCTGGGCCGCGGTGATCGCCATCGCCCTGACCGCGGTGCCGTTTACTTGGATTCTTTGGTCACTGTGGGGACCCTTCAACCTGTTGCGCCCCACCTACTTCGAAGACAACTTCTACGACCTCCAAGCGCGCGCCATGTTCCATGGCCATCTCTGGCTGGCCCATGGCTCTCTCGGCATCGAGGGGTTCGTCCACGGTGGGCGGACCTACACGTACTTCGGCGTGTTCCCCTCGATCGTCCATATGCCCGTCCTGCTGGTGACCCATAGCGTGGACAACGGCAGGCTCACGGCCACGTACGTGCTCCTGGCGTGGTTGTTGACGGGGCTGTTTGTTTCTCTGTTGCTGTGGCGTGTCCGGTTCCTGGTTCGGGGCGATACGGTCATGGGGAGAGGCGAGGCCACTGCATTCGGGGTCCTGGTGGCCACCATCATGGGCGGCACGATCTGGATGCTGCTGGCCGCCACACCCTTTGTCTTCAATGAGGACATCGCCTGGAGCATCTGTCTCACCGTCGGGAGTATCTTCGCCCTCCTCGGGGTGATCGAGCGACCGTCATGGGGTCGAGTGCTCGCCAGTGGTGTCCTCATCCTGTGTGCCAATCTCGACCGGTCAACCACGGGTTGGGCCTGTGTGGTCGGCGCCGGGCTCATCGCCGTGTGGTTCCTCCTCGGGCTCGGAGGTCGAGAGAACCGTCGATGGTTCTTCCCCGTTCTCGGGGCCGGCCTGGTACCGCTGGTGATCGGGTGCGCAGTCAACTATTCCAAGTTCGGCGTCCTGTTCGGTGTCTCGAACGTCGACCAGGTCTGGACGCACGTGAATGCGTACCGGCGCAAGTTCCTCGCCGCCAACCACGGCGCGGAGGAAGGCACCATCTTCGTGCCGACCAACGTCCTCACCTACTTTCGCCCCGACGGGCTGAGCCTCACATCCGTGTTCCCCTTCGTCACCCTGCCCGCCAGTCCGCCGCGGGCGTTGGGTGGAGTGCTCTTCGACCGGCTCTATCGGACGGACAGCCTGACGGCATCGACGCCACTCTTGTTCATCCTGAGCATGTGGGGTCTGGTGACCGCCTTTCGGCCCCAGTCGATCGGAAAGGTGGCCAAGACCCGGCTGTTGTTGGTGGCCGCCGGCAGCGCCGGCGCCGCCCTCATGCTCTGGGGCTACATCGCACCGAGGTACCTGGGGGATTTCGTCCCATTTTTGGTATTGGCCAGTGCGGTGGCCGTCGCCGACATCTTTCGCCGGCTGGAAGGGCGGAAGCAGTCGGTGCGGGTCGGGGCCCTGGTGGTCATGGTCGTGGCCGCCCTCTTCAGCATCGCCGCCAATCTCGGCATGGCCATCGTCCCCAATGAGGAGTGGAACGGCACGCAAGTGCGCAATTATGTCCAGGCCCAGAAGACCGTGAGCGATCTCACTGGGCATCCCTTGGAGGCGAACGTGGTGCGCGGGACCTCATTGCCCCCCTGGGGCCCGGCCGGTCAGCTGTTCGTCATCGGGAATTGCAATGGTCTGTACGTCTCCAACGGAGAGGACTACTCGACTGTGCCCGCCCAGCAGTTCGTCCGCACCACGTGGATGACCGTCGAGCTGGGTCCTGGGTTTCAACACGCGTTCCGAATCTCGGCGAGGAGCCTTGCTCCAGGCCAGACGGAGTCGGTTCAGTTGGTGAGCGCAGGGAAGTACGTCGTGACCGTGACCGCGACGGGCACCGCGGACCCGGGTCGGGTTCGCATGGGATTCGGCTTGCACGGCGGGGGAATTGACGTTCGCAGTTACACGACCGTGGTCAACTCCGGTGCCCCTCAGGATGTGGTGGTGACCACCGACGCGGCCAAGCACATGTTGGAGGTGACCATGAACGGGGCGTACCGGTTGGGGAGGACGCTGCCGGCCGAAGAGCCGATCCGTGTTGACTCCACAGGAGGTTCACCCGCGCTTTCAGTGTCCGCCGCATCGGCCGATGCGTCGCAGCCGTCGCTCTGCCAGGGGCTGCTTCACTGAAGAGGTGAAGAGGGGGGTTTCAGGGCTTGGAAGTCGATGATGCCGCCCTCGTCGCACAGCCACGCGACGGTTTCGAATGGCAGCGCAGCGATGAGAAGAACCCCGTAGATGGGCGTCTTGCCGTTTTGCATGGGGGGACGCCAGCCCCAACGTACGAGCGAGTTCTGTAGCGAGATGGTCGATTGGATGTGGGGTGCAGACCGGATCGTGACCGACGAGAACCCGACGTCCTCAAGGAGACCGGATAGCCCGACCTTGGACGGGATCTGCAGGTGTCGCGGGTAGTGGTAGCCCCCCCAGTTGTGCCCGAACAACCTGTTCTCCCAGGACGAGACGGTGGGCAACTGGCCGATGAGATGTCCACCGGGACGCAACAGATCGTGGGCGCGTTCGAGCATGGTGTGCGGATAGACGACGTGCTCCAGGACGTGGTTCATCGAGACGATGTCATAAGTTCCGACATGGTCGGTCAGATCGACCGTCTCGAGCGTACCTTCGAGGACGTCATATCCTCGGGCCCGGCCCTTAGCCGCGATATCCGGCTGAATTTCGACGCCGGCGCACTCCAGGTCGAGATGGCGACGAAGCTCGTCGAAGTGCCGGCAGTCGCCGGTTCCGACATCGAAGATGCGGCCTGGACGATTGGGAATCAGTCGGCCGTAGGAACGGGCCCGCGAGCGAGCCCTGAACTGAACCAGCAGCCGGGCGAAGCCATCATGGTTTTCGTTGTAGGCGTGGTAGTCGCTGGGATAGAAGGGTGGAAGCTCGGATTCGAGCGGGCGGGGGTCGAGGAACTCCGACCCGCACCCACCGCATTTCCACATGTCGAAGCGGCGAGGCGGGACGACGAAATACTCCAGATCAACGATGTCGGACCGGTACCGCCAGGTTTGACCCGAGAAACAGATCGGGCAGCGAACCGGCCCGGCCTCGTCCCCCAATTCCTCTGCTCGAGGAAACGCTGACTCGGCGTCCGACCGCGGCTCCATATCCCAGTCTTTTACCCGTTGATCGGTGATCGATGCGTACTGTACTGTGAAACGCGGGGAGGCCTCGAACCATGGCGATCCAAAGCGGACGGCAGGCAGAAGGCAGCAACGAGCGGCTCTGGCGGAACCAGGTCCTCGAGATCGTGAGCCCAGAGGAGATCCGGGCTCTGTCGGAGCAGTCGCTACCCGACACATTCGCGGCGATCGGGGCGTTGTGGGTCGAGGTGGTCATTCTCGTGGCGGCCGCCAACCTCCTTCCCCGCCTGGCCTTGGCCTGGGCCGTTCCGGTGGGAATCCTGATAGTTCTGTTGATGGGACTGAGGATGAATGCCTTTGGCGTGATTCTGCACGAGGGCTCACACGGGCTGTTGGCAAAATTGCGCCCTCTGAACGATCGGATCTGCAACTGGGGAATCGCATTTTGGACGATCAATTCGGTGGAGGAATATCGGCCCACGCACCGGCTCCATCACCGCTACCTGGGACAGGAGCGCGATCCAGACCGAGTCTTCTATCTGGTTCCGTTTCGCCGTGGCGCGTTGACGAGCCTCATCCTCCAGGATCTCGTTGGAGTGACGGCCTTCAGGAGGGCCACCACTCGGATCTCGGGCACCTCGCAAGAGTCAGGCGCTCCGGCCAACTTGTTGACGAAGCCGCAACTGCTGATCGGCAAGGTCATCACGCAGTTGGTCGTCCTCGGTCAGTTCATCTTTTTTCAGGGAGTCTGGAGAGGGATCTTGTTCTATGCCGTGTTCTGGTTGGTTCCCATTGTCTGCATGTATCCGATGATCCTTCGATTGAAGACGATCACGGAGCATTTCGACGAGGGATTGCGCAACCCGAAAAGCGTCCGGTGGATCGCCCGCACCAGCAGCGCCGGGTGGCTCGAAAATCACCTGGTCGGAGCGAGAATGGAGTATCACTTCGAACACCATGTCCTGCCCACGATCCCCTATCAAGGGTTGAAGAAGTTGCACCGTCAACTGGGTCAGACCGATTTGTTCACACGCCACGGCGAGGTCCTCTCGCACGGCTATGTCCGCTTCCTTTCCCGGGCAGTGCTCGCCAGCTTTGCCAGGAGACGGTCAACCGTGGCGAGCTGACCTCGTCCCGGCATCGCCCCACTGGTAGACCCACGACTTGCCGGAACGAAAGAGCGCTCGCTTCGGCTTGGAGCGGTGATAGCTGGCATGGCCCCGTGGGCGTGCGCAGGTAACGCTGAGCGGTCGGAGAGCACCGGACAATTTGGCCCGCCCATCGTCGGTCTCGAGCCAGCCCTCAGCTCCGCATTCCCCCTCGTCGTCGGCGGCCATACCGGGGTCGGCCATCAGGACGCGCTTGGGGACCTCCGTTGCCCCTCTGGCCTGCGAGGTCTCTGTACCCGTGGGCGCGGCGCGTGACGACTCGGGTGTCCGGGAATTCCCCCGGGTCGGCGAGCCGCCCGAGGTCGGCGAGCCGCCCGAGGTCGGCGAGACCCGCTGATGGCCAGGAGCGCCCCGACCCTGCACTGAGCCTTCGCGACCTGGAACCGGCGCCGCCGCCGGTTCCTCCGACCCTTTGGCGTCTTGCGTCCAGATCGGGTCGTCGATCCCTCCAACCTTCGGCCGTCTCGGAGACATGCCAGAACGGTACCGAATCTCGACGGGTTGATGGGAGCAGGCACCGGCCCAGCGGCGCCGTGTCAGGTGAGCGACCTGGTGAGCAGGCTCGTTCTCGGTACCACCGGAGGGCCCGAGCCTCTTCGCCGGCCCGGTCAGGTCCGTCAGTGGATGTGGCGTTCCCTGCCCCGCCAGAACGGCTCGCGCAACTCCCGCTTGAGCACCTTGCCGGTGGCGTTGCGGGGAAGGACCTCGGCGAAGGCAACCGACGTCGGGCATTTGTAGTGGGCCAAGCGGTCGCGGGCAAAGGCGATGATGACCGCCTCCAGCTCTTCGTCCGCCACGTCGTCGGGACTCGGGCCCCTTGGGGAGCCGGCTGGTGCCCCGGCCAGTGGTCCACCGGTCGAGCGCACCACGATCGCTTTGACCGTCTCACCCCATCGTTCGTCGGGGACGCCGATCACCGCCACGTCGGCAACGCCGGGATGGGCGAAGAGCACGTTCTCGACCTCAGCCGGGTAGATGTTCTCGCCACCGGACACTATCATGTCCTTGATCCGGTCGTGGAGGAACAGGTAGCCCTCGGGATCCAGCCAGCCGGCGTCCCCGGTGTGGAACCAGCCCTCCTCGGTCAGTACGGCGGCGGTCTCGTCTGGCTTCTGCCAGTAGCCCAGCATGTTCTGGTCCGACCGCGTCCACACCTCGCCGACCGAGCCCTGGGGCATGATCTCGCCGTTGTCGGGGTCGACGATCCGAAGCTCGACATGATCGAACGGCTTGCCGGCCGAGCGGAGGAGCCGGGCTCGGGGTCCGTCGGGGTCATGGTCCTCGGACGGCAGCGCGGTGATGGCCCCGCACGTCTCGGTGAGCCCGTACAGCTGGATGAAGTCACAGCCGAGTGCCTCCATCGAGCGGGTGAGGACATCTTCGGAGATGGGTGAGGCCCCATAGAAGATGGTCTGCAGCGATGTCACGTCGGTGGTGGACAGCGCCGGGGTGGCCAACAGGAACATCAACACGGCGGGCACGACGAAGGTATCGGTGACCCCGTGTCGCTCGATCGCATCCAAGACCTGATGGGGATCGAGGTCCCTGATAATGACCGAGTGCCCACCACGGGACATTCCGACGAGGGCCCAGCCCGAGCCACCGATGTGGAAGAGCGGCATGGCCACCATGCTCACCGTGTCACCGGTGACCTCGAAGGCCTTGAACGCGTTGGTGATCAGGCACGTGATGTTGTCGTTGGTCAGCATCACCCCTTTGGGCTGCCCCGTCGTGCCCGAGGTGTAGAGCTGCATGACCACGTCACTGCCCGCGATCGGATGATTGGGATCGGTTGGGTCGCCGTCGGGGGAGCGCCGGGCCACCCAGGCATCGATGTCGGGAAGCGCCACGCGGTGGACGACGTGTGGAAGTGCTGATGCCGCCGCTTCCATGGCCGGTGCGTAGTCGGGGCCGCAGAACAGCACGGACGCCTTCGAGTCAGCGACGACTGCAGCCATCTCGGCGGGCGACAGCCTCCAGTTCACGGCCACGGTCACGGCCCCGATGAACGAACAGCCGAAGAGGACCTCGAAGAACTCGATGCAGTTGCGATCGAGGATGGCCACCCGGTCGCCCGGCCGCACCCCGGCGGCGATGAGGGCATGGGCCATGCGACGCGACCGCCGGTAGACGTCTCCCCAGTTCACGACCCGCTCACCGGCCGTCAACATGGGTGCGTCGGGCTGGACCGTGCCCCACCGGCGGATCATCTCGGCCACGGACGTGTCGTCCCTGGAGCCGAGCGAACCGGCATCGGCTCCCTTATCGGTGCTCGTCGCACCTCCACGGCCTCGATGGTCAGCTGTGTCGCTCGCTGTCGTCGCGCTCACCCGTGCTCTTCCCTCCGCTTCCTGCCCACTCGACCCGTCCTTATCCTTCCCGCATGCCCCGACCACCCTACGCCTGGGTCAACTGTCAATCTCGATCAGCGGGCGAACGTCGACCCCAGACCCGGTGCATGGGCCCTGATGGAAGACGGATCCGGG
>Ga0210400_10004813_pt1 | contig 11594 bp, 7 predicted proteins | sample IncBWH26MmetaG_FD_155456 | JGI IMG/M metagenome (GOLD analysis project Ga0210400, IMG submission 155456) | Forest soil microbial communities from Barre Woods Harvard Forest LTER site, Petersham, Massachusetts, United States - Inc-BW-H-26-M | ecosystem: Environmental > Terrestrial > Soil >...
AAAGCCGTCCATGCAAACGTCGGCATCGTTTCGATTACATCCCGAAGTTTTCTTTCCTGATGCCGCACCTGCTGGATACGGACTTGATACAGGAGCCAAAGCACTCCCAGGAAAGCCGCCACGCACAGAGTACGGAACCAGGTGGTCTGGTAATAGGCCGGGGCAATGGAAAAGTCCAGGAATGTTCCGGCCTCGTTCCACACGCCACTGTTGTTGCACGCCATTACACGGAAGCGGTACTTGCCGGGAGAAAGATTGGTATAGAACGCTTGCCGTCTTGTGCCCGCTTCCTGCCATGCCGCGTCATGGCCCTCCAACTCGTAACGGAAACGGACCTTTTGCGCTACGGCCAGGCTCAGCGCGGTGTAGTCGATCTCAACGTCGCGGGTCAATGCGGGTAAACGAAGCCTATCGTCAAATCCGTAATCCTTGTGGTCGGCAATTACCTTTTCTATGCGAACTGGCGGCGGAATGGGATTCCTGTAGGTTTGCTTGGGATCAATCATTTCTGCGGATATCAAGTTGAGGAACCAAAGCCTCCCATCCGATGTTTTGGACGCGGTGGGCTGACTAGCGTGTGCGACAGCACCCGGGTGTGCGCCGTCATATTTGTCGAATACCTCAACCGTCAGTTTGATGTCACTCCGTTGACGCCACCCGTCGAGCGAGGACCGGTCAACTTTCACGATGCCACATTGTGAATAAAGCCATAAAGCTCCGTCATCGTCTTTCAGCGCGGAATAAATCACGTCGCATGGAAGGCCATTGCGTTTATCGAGTACCCGCCAGTCATTGCCATTCCAGCGAAACAGACCGTTGCTCGTGAATACCAGCAGAGAATCGTCGCTGTCGACAATCAAGCCAAAAACCGACGATGAACTATCGAGGCCTTTTGGTGAAATTGTCTGGACACTTCCGTTGCGATAATGGGTGAGAGTGGCGTACCTTCCGCCAATCCAGATACCGCCCTCGCGGTCTGGTGCAAGAAAACCTGTCCTGGGGGAGTCGCTGCTCAATGACAGAACTTCCTCCGGGATTCGATCTTTGATGCGAAAAACACGATGTAGCGACGTCAATGCCCAAATATTCTGGTTCGTGTCCTCGCTGATTGCGAAGAACCCCCCGCGCTCAACGCTCTGGATTTTGTGGAGTCGGCCGTTCTCATAAGTCATCAAATTGTTGCCGACCCCGAGCCAAACAACCCCGTTGTGGTCCTGAAACAGGGATTCGATTGTAGTTCCTGACAGTTCTTTCCCTGCGAGAAGTGAGTGACGCCCTCCTTTTAGAATGTCGACGGCTTCCTTATTTCCAATCCAAACTGAATCATCCCGTAATGCAAGAATCGAGTAGGTCGATGCTGCAGACAGTCCCTCGCGCATGGAATAGTTAACGACTGGAATATCGCGAAACATGTCGAGCCCTCCAGCTGTCAACACCCACATATTGCCCTCGTGGTCTTCAAAGAAAGAAACTACAGAATCGCCCGATAGGCCGTCGGCGGCTCCATAGTGGTCGGCTATCCCATCGTGAACCCGATAGAGGCCATTCTGTTGGGTTCCAATCCACAGCGATTGATTGCGATCGACGAATAATGCTTGAGACTGCACTTTTGTTCCATCCAGGCCTGGCAGGACATAAGCGGACCATTTTCCACCGGAAAAATAGCGAAGTCCAAGCTCCGGGCCTACTCCGTCGATCGCGGCCCAGACCTCTCCAGACGATCCAACTGCAACATCTACTACGCCGTCTCCGGCATCCTTATACTTTCGTATTTCGTTTAGATACGTCTGGGCAGAACCTTGCCGCCAACGACAAAGCACAGTTGATCCGAACCATATATTTCCGTACTTGTCCTCTCTTAAGCCGAGGCCGAACCTGACTGGAATTCCGTCGGCTTCGCCATAACAATGGAGACCATTTCCCTCAACCCGGCACAATGGCCCCTCGCCTCGCGGGACGTTATAGCGGGTAATCCAGATGGTCCCTTCGTGGTCCTCCAAAATCATGCTGATCCCACTGTTATCATCCGGTTTGGTGTAGACCTGCAGCCTGCCGTCTTTCAACCGCAGTAGACCGCGTCTCATTCCAATCCATAGGCTGCCGTCGCGCGCGCCTAAGAGAAATGTAAAACCACGAGTGGGAAGGTTAAGCCCTGGAGGAGCGAACGGAACAAATTTGACGCCATCGAAACGAAACAGGCCATTCGATGTTCCCAGCCACAGGTAGCCGTCGGCGGTCTGAGTGATCTCGCCTGCAGGATCGATAGCTCCATCCTGTACTCGCCACCCCGTGTGACCATACTGCGAGATATGACGGTTCGGATCGAGTGCGTTTGCCGGGGCGCACAGGATCACCATCGCCAAACAGGCCCCAAGATTGAGACAAGACCGTCCGAGAAACGCCAGAATCGGTCCCGCACTCGAAATTCGCCGGATGGCCAAGGCCGTCATGATTCCTCAGAAATATGGCCCTATAAAGGAGGCCATTATACATCTGGCTCGCGAGCCTCGCTCTAAATGTGCTAATCGGGGGTGGCCCATTCATCCCGTGCATTTGTGTGGGCGAAGAGTGTTTCTTCGAAATCAAAACTGGCGCGTATATATACTGGTTGCGAGAGCTCACGATCAATCCTCGGCAAACAATGTTGGTCGAGATCGGTAACGGGAAGTCAGCTTGTGTTTACCAATCCATCGCTCAGGAGAAGCGCGTTTATCGGTTCTAACCCGAAAGACGAACCGATAACTTCCCGGTTGCCCGTGATGCTTCCGCAGTGGGCAACGGCAAACAGAGAAATGCAAGGAGCGCTGACAGAGAGCCGCACGACTATTGCGGGAGAACCGTTTTATAGAGAATGGCTTTGTGGCGCGGGCCAGGGCTGTGGGGGTCGTATACTGGAGCGCCTTTACATCGATCACTGCTTGCCTTTAACAGTGGAATTATTTCGTCAGCTTGCCTTTTTCATTCTGAGCTGCAAGCCCATATCGTATTGCCGCTTCAAGCGTAACGATGTTTATATCCTTTAGAGCTTTAAACCGGATGCAATATCCGGTCACGCTCGCCTTGCCTAGTTTTTTTTCATACGTTTTGGCTAAGTACTTCTTATCTTTGAGACCAAGAACATAGACAGAGATTCCGGTTTTGTTTCCGCTCACACCAATTTGAAAAAACTCTCTACTTTTTCCATTGGCATATTTTATTGTGTGAAATCCATATCCAATCGTAGGGTTGGAAACAGTATGATTTTTGCTGTCTTTACCATCGAAGAACCATAATTTGCATTCTGGTGACACTTGAAGTGTGAGCCGATGCAACTCTCGCATGTCACTGCGTTTTGGCTCCGGTTGGCTGGTAATATACTTCTTGATTTGTTCTTGTACGTTCATATGTTCTGCTCCCCCGTTGCGCGCACGAGATTATACGACGTTTAATCCTTCTCCCCCTTGCAAGGGCGGGCGGCCCTGACCGTTGAGGTCACTCGACCGCGAGGGCGCCCCGCAAGCCGTTGTTGCGTGGGGGCTTTTCAGAATTCCCAAAGGCTTGAAATGTGTGGAGCGCCCATCGCCGCGAGAACGATTGTGACGACCAGGTAAGCAATATTCATGATCAGCTCTTCTGGTAGCGGGTCAGTTTGCAAACTGACCCACTACCGTTCTTCTTATCAGTTTGCGGCGAAGTCAGCTGTGCCGTCCGACCACTGTCGCACCGGAACCAGGAATATAGTCAGGTGCTCCCAGGTATCGTTGAACGCAAAGATGGGAGAGCCCGGCATACCTGCGGCCCATGCCGCAGGGTCGGTCTGCGAAACGAAGAACATGAGATGCGGATGCCAGTGTCCCGCGAGGTCGCTCAGGTAGCCCTGCTTTGACAGCATGTAACACATAGCCCCGGTTTCCATCGCCGGCAATTCCCCCTTGTCGACTGCGGCTGCGATGGTCTCGATCATCTGAGCTTTCGTCCGTCCAGCTAGTACCAAGTTGGTCTTCTTGATCGTGCGCGCAAGGTAGGACCGTGCGGCTGCTGCATTTAAGCAAATCGGAGCACGCCCCTTAGGATTCCAAAACTCCGGGTCATCGATTGGAGAAGTCCAGGAACGTTCAACCATGCACACGAAGCCGTTCTTCCCTTGGATCGCAGTTTCGTAACCGTGACGTCCGAGGACCATGACGTCGGCATCCTGGGAAATGGATCCCGGGGCAGCGCTCCGCGCCAGCGCTATCTCGGCGTTTCGTTCCATCAGGTATTGCTCCAGCGGAGCCATGCTCGGATACGGTGTTTTCGCGTCTTGTGCCTGCGCCTGCCAGGTTGCGCCGGTTTCCTTGTTGGTAATGGAGACTTCCGCCTTGGGGATGACAGCGCCGGTCTTGTCAGCCACCAATCCGCCGAGGCTGGCGCTTGCCGTGGCCTGCCCCCACGCGCCGGCGCGGGTCAGCATCAGCAGACAACCGATGACTGCGGTTAGTAAATGTCGTTTCAAACTCATTTTTCTTCTTCTCCTGTGCTTGATTGGTGATGCTCGCTGCAACTGGGCTCACTCAGGAGCCCGCCTTCACACAAGCTTCCGTGCGGCTCGGCTACCGTGTGGTCTCACCGGTGCATGCTCGTGGCCATCTACATCAAGCCGGGTGGTCTAAGTGATGACGAGACAAACGCAAGATTCAGACATACAGATATACGAAGCAGACGGACGGGATGATTAGAAGCGTGTCTTGAGCACTGCAACTTGTTTTCACGAAGCATCTACTAGAAAGCGAATGCTTTCGCGAAGGAGCCTATGGAAAAACAGAGAATCTGCTGGGGCTGAACTTTTACGCGCGCATTCGAACGTTGCTGTCAAGTAAATCGAGACGTTTACTTGAGATGGCTGCAACTACGTGATGGCAAGAGCGAGGATCAATGGGAGACGGTATCCGCTTGTCGACTTTAGATGGAGCTTATCTTTAAACGTGGTCCACTCACAGTCAGCCGTTAACTCGTCTACAGGCTGTGCTGGAGAATGAGCAGTAATGGCTTCCGGGCAGAAGACGCCCCGGACATTTGCCGTCGATTGTGAGGCCCAGGATGCCGAAGAAGCACGGTCCGCCCGATCCGGCTCAATCAAGAGAATGCGTCGGTGCCAATCCAGAATTGCGCGATAGATCTTAGGTTGTTCTTGTACATGCGTGAGACTGTGAGCTCTTGACCACCCCTGATTCGGAGCACATATTCGCCCGTAGGCCAAGGCCGGATTTCCTCAACGAAAGAAGTGTTAACCAGCACGGAACGATGAATGCGTATAAACCCATGCGGTTTTAGCTTTTCGGCCACGATCGAAAGCGACTCCCGGAGCAGATAGGATCCCGACCGCTTTTCCAACAACACGTAGTTGCCTTCGGCGCGGATTACAGCCACTTCGGTGGGATCGATGAAAAGGATTCTTCCCTTAGCTTTGATCGCGATCTTGGAGGACTGCCTTGCCAGGAGTGTCTCAAGATGCGGCAAGATCTTCAGGATCCGGGCCGCGCGCTCGTTCTCCGTTCGTCGAAACGCAACATTCAAGGCCTCGTGAATGCGGCCGCTGGAGAACGGTTTCAGAACATAATCGACGGCATGGTTTTCGAAGGCTGCGATGGCATGCTGGTCGTGCGCGGTGACAAAGATGATCGACGGTATCGGCTGATTTCGTTTGTTCAAACGATCGGCAAGTTCAATACCAGAGAGTTCCGGCATCCCGATGTCGAGAAGGAATACGTCGTAATTCTCTTTTTGCAGCATCTCGAGGGCTTGGACACCGTCTACGGCCGAATCCAGCGCTTCGATATCGCTCCTCGTACACAATATCTGCTCCAGCGCGCTACGCGCGAGCGGTTCGTCATCAACGATCAACACCCGCATGTTTATCTCCTAATGAGTTTCCCCCGGCGAACAGGGCCGCCTCTTCTGCGGTACAAAAACCCGGAAAAGTCAGTGTTGCAACCGCCACTCCGTCTGGATCGATCCTGAACACAAAGGTTCCTTCATTCGCGTACAAGTGCTTGATCCTGGCCGCCGTATTCCGATGGCCCAGCCCTAGTCCTTCCTGGCTCTTTCCACCTGCACTATTCCTGATTTCAAGCTCCACCCTATCACCGATTTTCCTGGAAACGATCTGAATCCAGCCTCCTTCGCGGCAGCATGAGATCCCGTGCAAAATCGCATTTTCCACCAAAGGTTGCAAGATCAGCTGCGGTACGAGGCTTGCTCGCGTCTCCAAGTCAATATCCCACGAGATCTGCAGCCTGTCCGCCAACCGCATTTGTTCGAGCTCCAGGTAAGATCTCACAAAATCCAATTCCTCCGCAAAAGAGATGAGATCAGAATTTCCATACTCGAGTGACGTGCGGAGCAAGTTGGAGAGCTTGATCATGCTGGCCTTGGCTTTCGCGCGGTCGCTGTCGATCAAAGTGGCTATTCCGTGTAACGTATTGAACAGATAGTGTGGGTGCAATTGGCTCTTCAGCATTTGCAGTTCGCTCGCAGCCAGCGCCTGCTGCAGTTCTGATCGCTCCAGTTCCTGCGCTTTGGCCCGCACGAAGGAGTAGTACGCATGGGCGGCCACTAGAATTGCAAGATAGCACCAGATCTGAAAGCTGAAGAGATGAGTAATGCGAAACAGTGAGTGCAGCGTGCGATGTGTGAACTGGTACGTAGCGGTATTCAATGGGGGCAGCAAGACCCACCGGATAAGGGCCGAGACCACAAGGTAGGGCAGGGTTCCCAGGAGATAGCCTGCCGCCCTTCCTGCACGATGGCGCTCGACGATTGGATAGCGACGGACGACAGCGAATATTGGCGGTGTCAAGAGCGCAACCGTGATCATCCAGGCGCCGTCCGACAGCAGCAGGATCCAGTAGGGTACGTTCACACCACTGTCCAGCAAATCGACTCTATCTTGTCCGGCATTTATGGGCGCCAGGCTCAGCCAAATCAAAATGGACCACAGATAGGAACGCGCAATTCTCGAAGCGCTTTGCGAGACGGCTTCCATTTCGCCGATTATACGCCAGGTTTTCGGAATATTAAGACGTTGTGGTGTGTGCTTACTTATCTGCGATGCGAACGTACATGAAAGCGGTGTGAAGCGGATAACCGCAGTAGATCTGACCGGCTCCCCAGGAATTGATCTTCCAACGAGTGGAATCGCCTGATTACCAACAGTTAACTTCCGCTTGCCGTTATATGGGTAGCTAAGGGCTTCCGCAGCTACTTTCGAAAACATCGACAACAGCGTTGAATCTCGAATTTCGTAACCTCTCGCCAGTGTGTGTATGAAAAGCTGGAGAAACAATCGCCCTAGTTGTTTTCGGGTCGCCCCAGGAAACTGTTAGTTCGCCACTTGTCTTCGAACTCTGAAGTGTTGGGCCTGTCGTATCACGTAAATCGTTCGTGAACATGGAACACCACATGCTCCCTAACCGTGAGAGCGCCGAGTGGCCTCTGATGTAAATCGCCAGTTATCTCGGCACCACGACTTTACCGGAGGAATGAGAAGACAATGAACACACATAGACAGTTGCGGAATTTCTGGATACCGTGGGTCACGACCTTTGTTCTGGCTTGCTTCAGCAATGCGGTCGCTCAAACGAGCTACAAAGTTACCGATTTGGGCACTCGGAACAATGACAACTTCAGCATGGGCATGGGACTCAATAATCATGGCTGGACGGAAAACATGGATGGGGTCGTAAATCCTCCCATCAATTCGCTTTTCACGACCCCTGCAAATGGTCACGCGGTGATCAACATCGGTGAACTCAAGATCGACCTGGGCACGCTTGGAGGACAGAACAGTTGGATCAACTGGGGCGGGATCAACGACCGCGGGGAAGCGGTTGGTATGGCCGAAACATCTGTTCCAGATCCGGACGGAGAAGACGTTTGCGCCTTCGGCACGGGACTTACCTGTCGTGCGTTTCTTTGGCGAGACGGCCACATGAGCGCTCTCCCGACAGTGGGCGGAAACAACGGGCAGGCCAGTGCTATCAACAATCGCGGAGAAGTCGCAGGCTTCGCGGAAACGGCTGTTCCTGATTCCTCATGCCCAGCTTCCGCGCCTTCCAAGACTGATTCGGCGGTGCTATGGGAAGAAGGCCAAGCCCAGCCTCTGCCTACGGTGGGTGGCGATCCAGACGGGGTCGCATTCGGGATCAACGATCGAGGCCAAGCGGTAGGCTACTCGGGAACCTGCACCAGAGCGCTTCACGCCGTATTGTGGGAAAACGGCACTGCCTTCCCGCTTCCTGGCCTCGGAATTGCGCGTTCCAATATCGCCTACGCCATTAGCGACCGGGGCCAAATTGTTGGGCAAAGTCGCAGCCCTGACGGCACAACCTTCCTAGCCGTTCTTTGGCAGCACGGCGCAGTCACAAACCTCGGCACTCTGCCGGGAGATCATGCCGCATTCGCCACCGGCATCAACAACCAGGGCCAAGTGGTGGGAAGCACCTTTGACTCCGGCTTCAACTGGTCGCATGGCTTCATTTGGCAAGACGGCGTGATGACCGACCTTAACACGCTGTTTCCCGCAGATTCCAACCTCTTCGTGATCTCGGCTACCAAGATCAATGAGCGCGGACAAATCTCGGGCATGGCAACGGTGCTCAGCGGGCCGGATGCGGGCAATATCCACTCCTTTCTGGCAACTCCTGTAAACGCAAACATAGGCAGGTCGGTTGCAGATGTCGCACCTGTACACCCGAAGTCCAATTTACCCGCGCATGCTTGCCACCAGGCTTTGCGGAGATTCGGACTCGGCCGATTCGAACAATAAGGCATCGTTCCCCTGGGTATGTGCCTCATCTCTGTTTGATTCTCCAGACGCGAAGGCACGCACGGTCAGGAACACGAACCCGTGAGGCGTGATAAACGGCACGCCACACGGGTTTTTTGAGCCACCAGGAATGTTTCTGACATGTGAGCTGATTCTGCTCGGAATTGCACATTAACAGTTAGGGAACTGGTTGTCGGCAATCCGGAAATTACGAATCACTATGTCGCCAGGTTGCTGGCAGTAGCGCATCTGCACTCCACTCAGGTGATCCCCTTGCCGCCCTTGTCGGCCGAAAACGCCCCAATTCGGCATTTAGATTCAGCAGTTTAGCTTCCCAAATTGGTCTTGGAGATGTAGAACTCAGGTGAGCCTAGAATTCTGCCTCGGATAGTCAAAACTACTTTCCCCTTTGAAATCAATAAGATAAGCCCTCGGGTAACTCCTCTGCGCCCAAACCGGGAGCCTTAGATATCCGCCGATCCAACTTTAACAATTTACCCCGTAATGTTGCTGTCGCAGCTCAACTCTGGCACTATGCGAAAGACCAAAGACGCGATCAAGAGCGCTTGTGCTGAAGTTCGCTCGCCGGAGTATTGATAACTTTCATTGACAAAGGCAACGGGCTCGCGTCCGTGGCAACAATAACCCTAGGGTTACCGGAAAAGCTCTTTGACAACTAAATAATTGAGGCAAAGGGCCTTCTGCAGATGCACGGGCTGGCCACGCTGCATGGCGTGTGTCAGCCCTTGGGGCCGGAGGCCGCTAATTAAGTCGGTACAAAGTCTTAGAAGGGTTTGGGCCAATTGCTAATTGCCATTTGCTATTTGCTCGAATGTAGCGGGTTGTAGCGGCATGTAGCGTCTCAAAAACGCGCCATTTCTAGAAACTATTTATGGCCGTAACTGACGGAAGACAAATGGCTTCCCAGCAAAATGGACAAAAAATGTAGCGGCGTAGCGGGTGTAGCGGCAATCTTTGGCATCGGGGGTATTCAAATCCATCAACCGATCCCGCGTCGGGAACCTCAAGTCGTCACGGCTCGAATGCAATATTTGCAATCGTCCAACGGTCTTAGATGCTGCCGATTTTTCTGGCCAATTGCTAATTGCTATTTGCTATTTGCTCGAATGTAGCGGGTGTAGCGGCAATCTTTGGCATCAGGGGCATTCAAATCCATCAACCATCCCGTGGTCCTCAAGTCGTCATAACCCGAATGCAATATTTGCAATCGTCCAACCGTCTTAGGGATGCTGCCGATTTTTTGAGATGCTGCCGATTTTTCTGGCCAATTGCTAATTGCTATTTGCTATTTGCTATTTGCCATTTGCTATGTGCTAGCCGTCAGAACCTGATTTCAGGGCGTCATAAATCGATTTCAGGGCGTCAGAACCGCGGTTCAGGGCGTCAGAAATCAGCCTTCAGGGCGTCAGAAATCGACCTCAAGGCGTCAGAAAAAGGCGGCTCGTAACCCATAAGCCCAATGCTTTCAATGCATCTGGTCAAATGTGCCGGGTTTCCTCGGGAAAAAAGGAAAAACGAGAGGAAATGTAACCAATGGTCAACCGTGACTGGGGCCGCGCAGCACACGTGCAGGCAGGAAGAGGATTGCCTTGAGCAGCCCCAGGACTCCGTCCACCGCAATCCCCAGGATTCGGAACGGCAAAAGCAAGAGCCACACCAGCGGATACAAAACCAACGCCAGCAACGCGAGGGGCCAGCAGGCAACGAACAGAATGCACCACAAAAGGAATGTCAACATGGTTCGGCCTCACCTGATACTTATACGCAGGCCGGGACCTGGAAGTTCCCGCTTCGCCTCGTGGTCGTTTGGCCTTGGCTTTGGCATCCGTTGTTCACCTCGCGGTGGGGAATTCTAAGGAATTTTGAAGATTGATACAATTCGAGCTGCAGCATCGAATTGCCATGAGAATTGATCGTTTGCTCTTTGTGATCGGATTTGCGCTTTACGCTGGCGCCTTTTTTCTTCCGGCAGTCTTCGAAACAGGCTCCGCTCCCCTGCGCGGCTACGACTGCGCACTGGTGACTCTCATTCAAGTTTGGACACACGACAATAGAGCTCTCATCCACGAAGAGCCTGTCACCTACATTTCACTCCTGGTCAGTGGGTGGATCAACCCGCTCTTCCTGCTTACCGCAATTTTCACAGCTTTCCGGAAGGCCCGGAAGTTGGCAGGCATCCTGAGGATCCTTGTTCTTGTGATGATTCCCTTCTGCTGGATTGCTTTCCACAACGTAAAGGTGCGTCCCCGGGAAGGTCATTTTCTCTGGATTATCGGCATGCTGCTCGTGCTCTTTTCAAATCAATTCAGGCCGGCAGATGAAAAAATGCTGCCTCGGACGTGAAGCGCCAGATGCAATCTGCGATTCAATTTTGGTCTGCCCTGCAAATATTGGCCTCTGCTGCGAATCCTCGTTGAGAAAAGTCGTAAAATCAAAGCTGTTATCTATTTCCACGGTCATCGGAATCAGTCAAATGGCTTCTCGAATCGCCGTCATCTTGTTGCTGTCGTCCCTCACGTTCGCCGGAGTTATTGAAGACGTGCGCGGCGCCATTGCGCAGAATAATTTCAGCGCGGCAGACTCCGAACTCCAGGCTTATCGTACGCAGCATGGCATTGATCCGGAGTATCTTGAGGCGCTTTCCTGGATGGCCCGGGGTTCCCTGGCGGCCCGCGAGCTGGACCATGCCTTGGATTACTCGCGGCAGACCCAAACCCTGGTTGCGCAGCAGTTGAAAAAGGTCCAACTCGACTCCTCGGCCCACCTGGCCCTCGCCCTGGGCGCAGCC
>Ga0210400_10004814_pt1 | contig 11593 bp, 10 predicted proteins | sample IncBWH26MmetaG_FD_155456 | JGI IMG/M metagenome (GOLD analysis project Ga0210400, IMG submission 155456) | Forest soil microbial communities from Barre Woods Harvard Forest LTER site, Petersham, Massachusetts, United States - Inc-BW-H-26-M | ecosystem: Environmental > Terrestrial > Soil >...
CCTGGTCAACGAACCGCTGTGGAGAGTGGTGCAGGCCCAGCCGAGCGCCGCGGTGTTCCCCGGGGGCGAAGGTTTGGCCCAGGTGCAGGCAAGGGCGGTGACGGCGGTTCGCGAGCACGACCGTCGCCTCGCCGATGAGCAGGGGGGTGACACGCTGTGGCTGGCCTGCACCCATGGCGACGTGATCAAGGCGGTGGTCGCCGACGCGCTCGGCACGCACCTGGACAGCTTTCAGCGGATCGTCGCAGACCCGGCGTCGACCAGTGTGATCCGCTACACGCCGATGCGGCCGTTCGTGCTGCACGTCAACAACACCGGAGACGACCTGGCGTCGGGGCTCAAACCGTCCCCGGCCGACGGGCAGGTGCCGGCGTCCGACGCGGTGGTGGGTGGCTCCACCGAATAACCGCCGAACGCAACGTGACGGCGCGAAATCGGCCTCGATTCCACCATAACGTTACGTTCGCGGACGTTCACCGATTACGAAGGTGCTGCGCCTACCGGTATTTTGGATGTGTCATGTCCCGCGCTATCCATGTGTTTCGTTCGCCCGACCGCTTCGTGGCCGGGACCGTCGGGCAGCCCGGAAACCGGACCTTTTATCTGCAGGCGGTGCACGATTCCCGCATCGTCTCGGTGGTGTTGGAGAAGCAACAGGTCGCCGTGCTCGCGGAACGGATCGGCGCGCTGCTCACCGAAGTCAACCGTCGCTTCGGCACCCCGATCCCGCCCGACACCGGCGACGTCGACGACCTCAACCCGTTGGTAACGCCGATCGACGCGGAATTCCGGGTGGGCACGATGGGGCTGGGCTGGGACTCGGAGGCCCAGACCGTCGTCGTCGAGCTGCTCGCGGTGACCGACACCGAGTTCGACGCATCGGTGGTGCTCGACGATGCGGAGGAGGGTCCCGATGCGGTGCGGGTTTTCCTGACCCCGGAGTCGGCGCGGCAGTTCGCCGCCCGGTCCAATGCCGTCATCTCCGCAGGCCGCCCGCCGTGCCCGCTGTGTGACGAGCCGCTCGATCCCGCCGGCCACATCTGCGTGCGCACCAACGGCTATCGGCGCGGAGCGCTGTACGGGTCGGCGGATGACGCCGAGTCGTGACGATGTTGAGGCGCTGAGCCGCGGCGAGCTGACGGTCATCGGGCGCATCCGCTCTGCCAGTAACGCAACGTTTCTTTGCGAGGCGCAGCGGGCCGGCCACCGAACGCACTGCGTGTACAAGCCGATCGCGGGTGAGGCACCGCTGTGGGATTTCCCAGGCGGCACCCTGGCGGGCCGAGAAGTGAGCGCATACCTCATTTCAGTCGCCCTGGGCTGGAATATCGTGCCGCACACCATCATTCGCGACGGGCCAGCCGGCAGCGGGATGGTGCAGCTGTGGATCGAGGAGCCCGGCGACTCGTCGACGGACATCGAGAGGACCACGCCGGATCTCGTCGACCTCTTCCCCGCGGGAAAGGTGCCGTCGGGCTACCTGGGGGTGCTCCGGGCTTACGACTACGCAGGCGACGAAGTCACGCTGGTGCACTCCGAGGATGTGCGGCTGTTCCGGATGGCGGTGTTCGATGTGCTGATCAACAACGCGGACCGCAAGGGCGGCCACGTTCTGGTCGGCCTGGACGGCAACGTGTACGGCGTCGACCACGGCGTGAGCCTGCATGTCGAGGACAAGCTGCGCACGGTGCTGTGGGGGTGGGCGGGCAAGCCGATCGACGACGACACACTGGCCGCGGTGGCAAGACTGGCTGAGGCGCTGCGGGGTTCGCTTGGTGACGAGCTGCGTTCGCACATCACCCGCAATGAGGTCGTTGCGCTTCGCGGGCGCGCCGAGGCGCTGCTGGAGAATCCGGTGATGCCGACGCCCGACCGGCGCCGTCCGATCCCGTGGCCGGCGTTCTAGCGTGGCAGCCGTGATCCTTACCGACGCGGCCCTGGCCGCCGAGCTCGCCGAGGCCGCAGGTCGGCTGCTGCTGGGCGTCCGCGACGAGCTCGGGTTCAGCGACCGGTGGGCGCTGGGTGCGGCGGGCGACAAACGCGCCAACACGATGATCCTGGACCGGCTGCGCGACGAGCGGCCTGACGACGGCGTGCTGAGCGAAGAGGCCCACGACGACCTGGCCCGGTTGAAGAAAGAGCGGGTCTGGATCATCGACCCGCTCGACGGCACCCGCGAGTTCTCCACGCGCGGCCGCGACGACTGGGCCGTGCACGTCGCGCTGTGGCAGGCCGGTTCCGAAATCACCGATGCCGCGGTCGCTCTCCCTGCCCTCGGCGAGCTCTACCGCAGCGACACGGTCAGCGTCGGCGCGACTGGCGACGCGACTAGCGACGGGGCCGACCGGCCGATCCGGGTCGCGGTGAGCGCGACCAGGGCGCCATCGCTCCTGTACCGCATGCGGCACGACGTGGAGATGGAGGCGGTGCCGATCGGCTCGGCGGGCGCCAAGGCGATGGCGGTGGTCCGCGGCGATGTCGACGCCTACCTGCACGCGGGCGGTCAATGGGAATGGGATAACGCGGCGCCGGCCGGTGTGGTGCTGGCGGCCGGGCTGCACGCGTCCCGGCTCGACGGCTCGCCACTGCGCTACAACCAGTTCGATCCCTACCTGCCCGACTTCCTGATGTGCCGCCCAGCGATCGCGCCGACCCTGCTGGAGGCCATCCAGCGAGCGGTCTGGTAATCGGCCCGGCCTACCCTCGACAGCATGCAATCGTGGTCGTCCGCCCCGGTACCGGCGCTGCCGGGCCGCGGTCTGGAACTTCGGTTGTACGACAGCGCCGATCGCCAGGTGCGGCCGGTGGCGTCCGGGCCGACGGCGACGATGTACGTCTGCGGCATCACGCCCTACGACGCCACCCATTTGGGGCATGCCGCGACCTACCTGGCGTTCGATCTGATCAATCGGATCTGGGTCGACGCCGGCCATGACGTGCACTACGTGCAGAACATCACCGACGTCGACGATCCGCTGTTCGAGCGGGCGAACCGCGACGGGGTGGATTGGCGCGAGCTGGGCGACCGCGAGATCGAGCTATTCCGCGACGACATGGCGGCGCTGCGGGTGTTGCCGCCGCGCGAGTACGTCGCCGCCACCGAGGCCATCGACGAGGTGGTCGAGCTCGTCGAGAAGATGCTGGCGTCGGGGGCGGCGTACATCGTCGACGACCCGGATCACCCGGACGTGTACTTCCGGGCCGACGCCACGTCGCAGTTCGGCTATGAATCCGGCTACGACCGCGAGACGATGGCCCGGCTGTTCGCCGAGCGCGGCGGCGACCCGGACCGCCCGGGAAAGGCCGACGAACTCGACGCGCTGCTGTGGTCCGCCGCACGCGAGGGCGAGCCGAGCTGGCCGTCGCCGTTCGGCGCCGGGCGGCCGGGCTGGCACGTCGAGTGCACGGCGATCGCTCTCAGCCGTATCGGCACCGGCCTTGACATCCAGGGCGGCGGCTCGGACCTGATCTTCCCGCACCACGAGTTCTCGGCGGCGCACGCCGAATGCGTGACGGGGGAGCGGCGGTTCGCCCGCCACTACGTGCACGCCGGGATGATCGGATGGGACGGGCACAAGATGTCCAAGAGCCGCGGAAACCTCGTGCTCGTGTCGAGGCTGCGGGCCGACGGCGTCGAGCCGGCAGCGATCCGGCTGGGCCTGCTGGCCGGCCATTACCGAGCGGATCGATCGTGGAGTGCTGAAGTGCTCCAAGAGGCACAGGCCAGGCTGGCGTGTTGGCGCCAGGCCGTCGCGCTGCCGTCGGGACCGGATGCGACCGATGTGCTGGCCCGCGTCCGCCGTTATCTGGCCGATGACCTCGATACGCCGAAAACCATTGCAGCCCTTGATGGTTGGGCCACCGACGCACTGGAGTACGGCGGCAGCGACGCCGATGCACCCGCCCTGGTGCGGACCGCCGTGGACGCCTTGCTTGGTGTGGATCTGTAGGTTTTGCCCATGAGCTCAGTGACGGACAAAGTCGTCTTCATCACCGGCGGCGCCAGGGGAGTCGGCGCGGAAGTGGCCCGGCGGTTGCACGCCAAGGGTGCGAAATTGGTGCCCGACCTGATGCCCCGGATGGACGCCGAAGTCGCTGCGCTCGGGCGGTCGATGAGCGCTCGCACCGACGCGCTGGAGAATAAGCAGATCAACTAGCCAGCCAGCTAGCCTCGGAAACCCGGGCCACGGCGGCGCAGGTAGCGCTCGAACTCTGCGGCCAGCGCGTCGCCGTCGACCTTGCTCAGCGCATCGGTCATGTCGACCTCCGCGTCGCCGCGCTGCTCGAGCTGAGCGACGTACTCGGCGATTTCTTCGTCGTCGGATGTCATCTCGGTGACGGCGGCCTCCCACTCCTCGGCCTGCGCGGGCAGATCGGCCAGCGGCACCTCGATGTCGAGCACGTCCTCGACACGCCTGAGCAGCGCGACTGTCGCCTTCGGGTTCGGCGGCTGTGACACGTAATGGGGAACGGCGGCCCAGAACGTCACCGCCGGGATCCCGGCGTTCACACACGCGTCCTGGAACACGCCCGCGATCCCGGTCGGCCCCTCGTAGCGGGTTTCCTCGAGCCCGAAGAAGTGCGCTGACTCCGGCGAGTACGCCGCGCCCGACACCGGCACCGGCCGGGTGTGCGGCGTGTCGGCCAGCAGCGCGCCGAGGATGACGACGGTCGACACGTTCAGCTTGTCGGCGATGGCCAGCAGCTCTGCGCAGAACGTGCGCCACCGCATGTTCGGCTCGACGCCGTGCATCAGCACGATGTCACGGTTACTGCCTGGCGGGCGGCAGTGCGAGATCCGCATCGACGGCCACACCAGCTCCCGCGTGACCCCGTCGACCTGACGGATCACCGGACGGTTCACCTGATAGTCGTAATACGCCTCGTCGTCGATCTCGACGATCGGCTCGGCCTCCCAGATCGCGTCCAGATGCTCCAGCGCGTCGCTGGCCGCGTCACCGGCGTCGTTCCAGCCTTCGAACGCCGCTACGACCACGGCGTCGTGCAGCTCGGGCAGTTCGAAACCTCCTGTAGCATCCGACGGGGTCATAAGTTCAGCGTAGAGCGTGTTTTGACCGCACGAGCGTCTTGGCTCAATCCCAAATTTTGCTAGACCGACTACCCTATTAACGTGACCGCCCCGTCCCGTCGTGACTATGACACCGACCTGCTGGCGACCCTGTCTGACCGGGTCGTGCTGGGTGACGGTGCGATGGGCACCATGCTTCAGGCCGCGGACCTGACGCTCGACGACTTCAGAGGGCTCGAGGGTTGCAACGAGATCCTCAACGACACCCGCCCCGACGTGCTCGAGCACATTCACAGGGCGTACTTCGAGGCCGGTGCCGACGCCGTGGAGACCAACACGTTCGGCTGCAACCTGTCCAACCTCGGCGACTACGACATCGCCGACCGCGTCCGCGATCTGGCGGAGAAGGGCACTTCGATCGCACGGCGTGTCGCCGATGAGATGAGCACGTCCGACCGTAAGCGTTACGTGCTGGGCTCGATGGGTCCGGGCACCAAACTGCCGACGCTCGGACACACCGAGTACGCGCTGATCCGCGACGCTTACCAGCAGGCAGCGCTTGGCATGCTGGACGGCGGCGCCGACGCGATCCTGGTCGAGACCTGCCAGGACCTGTTGCAGCTCAAGGCGGCTGTGCTCGGTTCGAGGCGGGCGATGGCGCAGGCGGGCCGGCACATCCCGGTGTTCGCGCACGTCACCGTGGAGACCACCGGAACGATGTTGCTGGGCAGCGAGATCGGCGCGGCGCTGACCGCGGTCGAGCCCCTCGGTGTCGACATGATCGGGCTGAACTGCGCTACCGGGCCCGCCGAGATGAGCGAGCATCTGCGCCACCTGTCCCGTCATGCCCGCATACCGGTGTCGGTGATGCCGAATGCTGGGCTGCCGGTGCTCGGCGCCAACGGCGCGGAATACCCGCTGCGCCCAGAGGAATTGGCTGAGGCCCTGTCGGGGTTCGTCACCGAGTTCGGGCTTTCGCTTGTGGGTGGCTGCTGCGGTACCACTCCTGAGCACATCCGTCAGGTCGCCGAGGCAGTACGCGATCTCGAGCGGGCGGCCCGGAACGTGACCTGCGAGCCGGCCGTGTCGTCGCTTTACGCGGCGACACCGTTCGCGCAGGATGCCTCGGTGCTGATGATCGGCGAGCGGACGAACGCCAATGGCTCCAAGGCTTTTCGCGAGGCGATGATCGCCGAGGACTACGAGAAGTGCCTCGACATCGCCAAGGAGCAGACGCGCGACGGTGCGCACCTACTCGACTTGTGCATCGACTACGTCGGCCGAGACGGTGTCGCGGACATGAACGCGCTGGCCAGCAGGCTGGCCACGGCGTCAACGCTGCCGATCATGCTGGACTCCACCGAAACCCCGGTGCTGAGAGCGGGTTTGGAGCACCTGGGCGGGCGCTGCGTGATCAACTCGGTGAACTACGAGGACGGCGACGGCCCCGAGTCCCGATTCCACAAGACGATGGAACTGGTCGCCGAGCACGGCGCGGCGGTGGTCGCGCTGACGATCGACGAGGAAGGCCAGGCCCGCACCGCCGAGACGAAGGTGGAGATCGCCGAGCGGCTGATCGACGACATCACAACGAATTGGGGAGTCGACGAGTCGTCGATTCTGATCGACTGCCTGACGTTCACGATCTGCACGGGCCAAGAGGAGTCGCGTCGCGACGGCATCGAGACCATCGAGGCGATCCGCCAGCTGAAGAGGCGTCACCCTCAGGTCCAGACCACGCTCGGCTTATCGAACATCTCGTTCGGCCTGAACCCGGCCGCGCGGCAGGTGCTCAACTCGGTGTTCCTGCACGAGTGCCAGGTAGCGGGGTTGGACTCCGCCATCGTGCACGCCAGCAAGATCGTGCCGATGAATCGCATCCCGGAGGACCAGCGCAACGTCGCCCTGGATCTCGTCTACGACCGCCGCCGTGACGGCTACGACCCGCTGCAGGAACTCATGCGGTTGTTCGAAGGCGTGTCGGCGTCGTCGTCGAAGGAATCGCGTGCCGCTGAACTGGCCGCGCTGCCGCTGCTGGAACGGCTGGCCCGGCGCATCGTCGACGGTGAACGCAACGGCCTGGAGGGCGACCTCGACGAGGCGATGACGCAGAAGCCGCCGCTGGAAATCATCAACGATGACCTGTTGGCCGGTATGAAAACCGTTGGGGAACTGTTTGGTTCCGGCCAGATGCAGTTGCCTTTCGTGCTGCAGTCCGCCGAGGTGATGAAGACCGCGGTGGCCTACCTCGAGCCGCACATGGAGAAGTCCGAGGACCCGGACGGATCGAGTGGGAAAGGACGAATAGTCCTCGCCACCGTCAAAGGTGACGTCCACGACATCGGCAAGAACCTGGTTGACATCATCTTGAGCAACAACGGCTACGAGGTGGTTAACATCGGCATCAAGCAGCCGATCGCAACCATTCTCGAGGTCGCACAAGACAAAAGCGCAGACGTGGTCGGCATGTCCGGGCTGCTCGTCAAGTCCACCGTGGTGATGAAGGAAAACCTCGAGGAGATGAACCACCGCGGGGTGGCCGACAAATTCCCCGTGCTGCTCGGCGGTGCGGCGCTGACCCGCAGCTACGTCGAGAACGACCTGACCGAGGTCTACCAGGGCGAAGTGCATTACGCGCGCGACGCGTTCGAAGGCCTGCGTCTGATGGAGCAGATAATGAACGCAAGGCGAGGGGTGGCGCCGGACACGGACAGCCCGGATGCGATCGCGGCCATGGAGAAGGAAGCCGAACGCAAGGCCCGCCACGAGCGGTCGAAACGCATTGCCGCGCAGCGCAAGGCGGCCGAGACACCGGTCGAGGTGCCGGCGCGGTCAGACGTCGCCGCCGATGTCGAGGTGCCGGTGCCGCCGTTCTGGGGCACCCGGATCGTCAAAGGGGTCGCGCTCGCCGACTACACAGGCCTGCTGGACGAACGTGCGCTGTTCCTCGGTCAGTGGGGTCTGCGCGGGGCCCGCGGCGGCGAAGGGCCGTCGTACGAGGATCTGGTGGAATCCGAAGGCCGCCCGCGGCTGCGGTACTGGCTGGACCGGCTGTCCACCGACGGCATCCTCGCCAACGCCGCGGTGGTGTACGGGTATTTCCCTGCGGTTTCGGAAGGTGACGACGTCATCGTGCTGACCGAGCCGAGACCGGATGCGCCCGAACGATTCCGGTTCACGTTCCCGCGCCAGCAGCGTGGCCGCTTCCTGTGCATCGCCGACTTCATCCGATCACGCGAGCGGGCCGCCGACACCGGGCAGGTTGATGTGTTGCCGTTCCAGCTGGTGACGATGGGCCAGCCGATCGCCGATTTCGCCAACGAGCTGTTCGCCGCGGACAGCTACCGCGACTACCTGGAGGTGCACGGCATCGGTGTGCAGCTGACGGAGGCGTTGGCGGAGTACTGGCACCGCCGGGTGCGCGAGGAGCTGAAGTTCGCCGACCACGCGATGGCCGCGGAGGACCCGGCAGCGGTGCAGGACTACTTCAAGCTCGGGTACCGCGGCGCCCGGTTCTCGTTCGGGTACGGCGCGTGCCCGAATCTGGACGACCGCACCAAGGTGATGGCCCTGCTCGAACCGGAGCGCATCGGCGTCACGCTGTCCGAAGAGCTACAGCTGCACCCCGAACAGTCGACCGACGCCTTCGTGCTGCACCACCCGGAGGCTAAGTACTTCAATGTGTAGAGCGTGATGCGCGCCGTTCTCTGGGACATGGACGGCACCCTTGTCGACTCCGAAAAGCACTGGGATGTGGCGATGCGCGCGCTCTACGACCGCCTAGGTGGCGTGTTGTCGCCCGAAGTGCGCGCGTCCACGGTCGGCGGCTCGGCGGAGGGTGTGATGCGCATCGTCTACGCCGACCTGGGCCTTGAACCGGACCCCGTCGACATGGCCGCCACCGCCGACTGGCTGCATGAGTACACCGCGGACTTGTTCGACCAGGGATTGCCGTGGTGCGAGGGCGCCCGGGAGTTGCTGGAGACGTTGGCAATTGAGGGCGTTCCGATGGCGCTCGTCACCAATACCCGACGCTCGCTCACCGAGCGGGCGCTGAACAGCATTGGCCGACAGTATTTTTCGGTGACCGTGTGCGGCGACGAGGTGGCGGCTGGCAAGCCCGCGCCTGATCCGTACGAGTTGGCCGCAGAGCTGTTGGGGGAGTCGCCTGAGGATTGCCTCGCCATCGAAGATTCCGTGGCCGGCACCGCATCCGCGGAAAGCGCCGGTTGCCCGGTGTTGGTGGTACCCAACGACGTCGACGTGCCGCGCGGCCCGCGGCGCCGGCACATTCGATCGCTTGCCGAGGTCGACGTCGCCGCGCTGCGTGCGATCCACGCGGAGCTGGATAACGAGTTGGAGGAACGCACCGCCTGACCCCTTGCTCGGTGCTTGAATGTGAGTCTCATCACTCAACGCCGAGAAGGGACGCCTCATGGCTGGTCACGGTCCGGTGGATGATTCACCCTCGGTCTTCGAGGACGACGAATTCGTCTCCGGTCGCAGCGCCGTACGCATCGCATCGGTAGCAGCGCTCGGTGGCCTGCTGTTCGGTTACGACACCGCGGTCATCAACGGCGCAAACGACGCCATGCAGAAGGCATTCGGGGCCAGCAACTTCATGCTGGGTGTCGCGGTCGCCTCGGCGCTCATCGGGGCCGCGATCGGCGCGTTGACCGCCGGCCGGATCGCTGACCGGGTCGGCCGGATCGCGGTGATGAAGCTTGCGGCGGGGTTGTTCTTGATCAGCGCAATCGGGGCCGGATTGGCACCCGACGTTTGGTTCGTCATCGTGTTCCGTGTCATCGGGGGTCTTGGCATTGGCGGCGCATCCGTGATCGCCCCGGCCTACATCGCCGAAACATCCCCGCCAAGCATCCGTGGACGGTTGGGCTCGCTGCAGCAGCTCGCAATCGTCTCCGGCATCTTCTTCTCCCTTGCCATTGACGCCGGGCTGGCGCGGCTCGCCGGAGGCGCGGACAAAGAAATTTGGTTGGGTCAGCCTGCCTGGCGGTGGATGTTCCTCGTGATGGCCTTACCCGCGATCGTTTATGGATCCCTGGCTTTCACAATTCCGGAATCGCCGCGGTATCTTGTTGCCACCCACCGGATTCCAGAAGCGCGCAGGGTGCTCACCACTTTGCTCGGCGCAAAGAATCTGGAGCTCACCATCAACCGGATTCACGACACGCTGCGCGCTGAGAAACCGCCGTCCTGGGCAGACCTGCGCAAGCCGACGGGTGGGCTGTACGGAATCGTCTGGGTCGGGCTCGGGCTGTCGATCTTCCAACAATTCGTCGGCATCAACGTGATCTTCTACTACTCCAACGTGTTATGGCAGGCGGTCGGGTTCGGTGAGGAATCCGCCTTCACGATCACCGTTATCACCTCGATCACCAACATCGTGACGACGCTGATCGCGATCGCGCTGATCGACAAGATCGGTCGCAAACCGCTATTGCTGATCGGTTCGACGGGCATGGCCCTGTCTCTTGGCACGATGGCGGTGATCTTCGGCACGGCGACCAAGCACATGGTCGATGGGAAGGAGCAGCCGTTCCTCGGCGGTACGACGGGCCCGATCGCGCTGATCGCCGCCAACCTGTTCGTGGTGGCGTTCGGTATGTCGTGGGGACCGGTGGTGTGGGTGCTCCTCGGGGAGATGTTCCCGAACCGCATCAGGGCGGCCGCGCTGGGCTTGGCTGCGGGTGGCCAATGGGTGGCCAACTTCCTGATCAGCTTCACGTTCCCGGTGTTGCGCGACGTGCTCGGCATTGCGTACGGCTTCTACGCAGTGTGCGCTGTCCTGTCGTTCCTGTTCGTGTGGCAGTGGGTTGAAGAAACGAAGGGCAAATCGCTGGAGGACATGCACCAGGAGGCCTGGCACCACGAACCCCAGGTGGCGAGCTGACGTCGCGGCTTGGGCGAAACCCGCGTGACCGGCTCGCGTCCCGCATGACACAATCGCCAGCCGTGAAGACCTTCGATGCGCTGTTCGCCGAGCTGAGCGAAAAGGCGCGGACCCGCCCCGCGGGCAGTGGCACCGTCGCTGCCCTCGACGGTGGTGTCCACGGGCTGGGCAAGAAGGTCCTCGAGGAGGCCGGCGAGGTCTGGCTGGCCGCCGAACATCAAGGCGACGACGAGCTGGCCGCCGAGATCAGCCAGCTGCTCTACTGGACGCAGGTGCTGATGATTTCACGCGGGCTGACCCTCGACGACGTGTACCGGACGCTGTAGATGCTCAGAGTTGCGGTGCCGAACAAAGGCGCACTAAGTGAACCGGCCACCGAGATCTTGGCCGAGGCCGGGTATCGCCGTCGCAGCGATCCCAAGGACTTGACCGTCATCGATCCCGCCAACGACGTCGAGTTCTTCTTCCTGCGGCCGAAAGACATCGCGATCTACGTCGGATCCGGCGACCTCGATTTCGGCATCACCGGGCGGGACCTCGCTCAGGAATCGCAGGCACCGGTGCGCGAGCGACTCGCGCTGGGGTTCGGGTCGTCGAGCTTTCGCTATGCGGCGCTTCAAGGCCGCGACTGGACCGTCTCGGACCTCGCGGGC
>Ga0210400_10004815_pt1 | contig 11592 bp, 12 predicted proteins | sample IncBWH26MmetaG_FD_155456 | JGI IMG/M metagenome (GOLD analysis project Ga0210400, IMG submission 155456) | Forest soil microbial communities from Barre Woods Harvard Forest LTER site, Petersham, Massachusetts, United States - Inc-BW-H-26-M | ecosystem: Environmental > Terrestrial > Soil >...
TGGAAGGAACGTAGGAGCAAAACATGAGCTCAGCTTCTGATTGCGTGACACAAACTAAGGAAAATACAGGAAACATGCCAATGAACGTCATTGCTTATCGTAGTGACGAGCTACGCGCTAGTGAAGAGGACCGCGAGAAACTTCCGTTTGTAGAGACGATCGTGGGTCGACATGGGAGTCTCCGTGACATCCTCTCGCTAGTCGAAGCTGTTGCGCCCACGAATGCGACGGTTCTGATTGCGGGCGAAACCGGTACCGGCAAGGAAGTAATCGCACGCGCGATTCACGAGTTCAGCCCTCGCCGGCACCAAAGTTTGGTAAAGGTGAATTGCGCGGCGATCCCCGCTGGCCTTCTGGAAAGCGAGCTCTTCGGCCATGAACGCGGAGCCTTTACGGGCGCTGTCAACTCTCATGTCGGACGCTTCGCGTTGGCCGATCGCGGCACTCTGTTCCTCGATGAAATTGGAGACCTTCCACTAGAGGTTCAGCCCAAGCTGCTCCGCGTCTTACAGGAGCGTGAGTTTGAGGCAGTCGGCAGCACGCGCACAACGCGAGTCGATGTTCGCGTCGTCGCTGCGACCAACCAAGACTTGAAGCGAATGGCTCAGGATCGTGAATTCCGAGAAGACTTGTACTACCGGTTGAATGTGTTCCCGATTTATCTGCCGCCACTGCGTGAAAGGAAAGCCGATATTCCCGAACTCGTGAAATATTTCGTTCAACAGTTTGCAGCTTCGATGGACAAATCGATCGAATCGATCCCGCCGGAAACCATGCGCTCCCTGGTCCGCCATCACTGGCCCGGCAACATTCGAGAGCTCCAAAACTACATCGCGCGCGGCGTCATTCTCTCGAATGATGGCGTCTTTGAATCAGCGCCTCTCGAAAGCTACCAGCCGCCGGAGCCCGAGATTTCAAACCCCACCCTTGAAGACAAGATGCGCAGAGAAATTCTCGTCGCTTGCCAGCGCGCCAATTGGAAGCTCGGAGGTCCGCGAGGTGCAGCTGCCAGACTTGGCCTGAAACGCACCACACTATTTCACAAATTGAAGCGCCTTGGTATTGCGCCACCAGCAGACCATTCGCAGGACTGAGTCGCAAATCTGAGTGCACCTCGACGGTCAAAGCTTCGAATGAACGCGTGACGTTTTAGAAAGAGCAGGTTGAACCAATGTCTGCAGTCGCAAACAGTTCCGCAATCCTCCCGATTCCGGGCTTTCCCGCAGGAGTCCATATGCACTGGGAAGCGCGACGTCGAGTTGTGTGGAATGAACAAGAGCACGCGCCCGAGGAGCACGAGTTCGTCTACGAGGTCAGCTGGATCGAAGATCTCGGTCTATGGCGCACTTTTCTGAGGTCGCACCACAAGGTGAACGACTGAAGAAGTCGTTTCCAAGACGCCATTCCGTGAAGTCAGCGCCGACCTTAGTGCGCACAGCGCGGGAACAGCGTCGCAAGTACCATCAAGTCCCAGGGTCTGAAGAGCCGTTCGTGAGCCTGATTGCCCTGAGTCTGCACGGCTCGTGCAATAAAGCCCAACCGGTGACGCTTTGTGAGATTTTCCAGATGCTCGGCACAAATCCCAGTAAGTTTCGTGACCTCAGCATAGGTGAAGATTTTTTGGCTCGCTTTCACAGTGATCATTCGATTCAAGTCCTCGCCTGTTCTGTACTCATTTACGTTTCACGAATTCAGAGGGAAGGTTCTTCTTATGAATGGGCGCCACAAGAGCGCGTCCCGTTTCCGCAACGACCTGCTGTTTAGCGCGAGACAGCCGCGCCTTGAAGGTCCCGGTTGAAACACCGAGCAGGGCGGAGGCTTCTCCGCCCGACAACTCGTCGAAGTAAGTCATAGTGAGCGCCTGTCGCAGCATGGGTTTCATCTTTCCTAGGATCCCGTCGACCAATTGAAGAGTCTCCCGTTCTGCGTGAACCATTTCAGGATCAGGTTCCGAGTCCGGAATATTTTCCGTCCAGTCGACTTCACGCGAGCTGCTGCTCTCGCGGAGTGGATGGTTCGTGGATGGTTTACGTTTGCGTTGAATCATGTAAGCGGCATTCAATACGATGCGCGTTAACCAGGTCCTCAGTGCAGACCGCCCCTCGAAGCTATGCAAGTGACGATACGCTGAAAGAAACGCCTCTTGCACCGCGTCTTCCGCATCTTCTCTATTCCTCAGAATGGACTGCGCAGCCGCCACGAATCTTTTGTGCGATGCGACAAACATCTCCTCCAAGGCGTCTTTTCTTAGAACCTGCTCTCGTGTCTCGGCCAGCTTGCGGTTCCCGTGGGTTGCCGTCCTGGAGGGGGTTGAGCGGACATTCTTTTTCAGTGTCCGAAATACGGGCATAGCCTTTCTGGCTGCAGCTTCGATGCTTTGTCCGCTTGAACTCGCGGTTCCCAATGCGTAGGTCACTTGCGATCTCCGTTTACTCATTTGCTTCGTTATGCAACCGAACGTCCATTGCGGACTTCGCCAAGCACGGCAGCTATGCGTTTTGTTTTCAACGATGCTGGAGGACAGGGCCAGGACGGGAGAGTTTTTGACGTCGTTATTTAGGTTAGAAACTTAACGATAAAGTTCACGTTGTGACCCCGGGCGTAGGCCCAATAACATCTGTCGCGTTTCTTGCTCTTCGTGCGACTTTCATAGCAACGATATATTCCGACCAACTTGTGACTGCGTTTCCGTCTCCGTTCTCTTCGCCGACCAATGCGACTGTGAGAAGTCCACTCGCGTCTTTTTTATTGAGTTCGAAATACGTCGGTTAATGCTTCGGCTGTTAAGTGAACGTGTTAACCGAGCATCTGCGATGCGAATCATCTCGCAAACAATAACGCGCCTCTTTTCAGCGACGTAAGCCAGCAACCATCTTTGGCCACCAGGATGCTTTTAGTCGCGGTGGAATTCACAAACACAAGGCAAAAGGAACAACAGAAAATTTCATGGAGAGGCCAACAAAAGAGAAACAGTCGCAAAGCGTTTCTGTTGGGACGCCGCTTGAGGAAAAGATGGCAAAACCGAAAATCATCATCGTCGGCGGGGGCTTCGCGGGATTGGCAGCCGCCAAAGCGCTGAGAAGGACGCCCGCGAAAGTAGATTTGATTGACCGTACCAATCACCACGTGTTTCAGCCGCTGCTTTACCAGGTCGCGACTTCCGTTCTTACGTCCAGTCAGATTGCGGCTCCGATCCGCAGCGTTCTTCGGAATCACAAGAACACGACAGTGATACTGGGGGAAGTCACAGGAGTGGACAAGGATCAGAAGTGCGTCTTTTTTAGTGATGCGGACCGTCAGAGCGTGCCGATCGCCTATGACTATCTAGTCTTGGCGACTGGTTCCAGTCACAGCTACTTCGGTCATACCGAATTTGCGGAGTACGCGCCCGGTTTGAAGACTCTTGCGGATGCCGAGGCGGCGCGAAACAAGATCCTACAGGCATTCGAATTGGCAGAAGCCGAGGAAGATCCGAGCCGCCATCGTGACCTGCTGACTTTCATTCTCGTTGGCGCTGGTCCTACCGGCGTGGAAATGGCCGGCGCATTGGCTGTCTTCGTCCGAACCACACTGAAATCAGACTTCCGAAGGATCGATCCTAGGTCCGCGAGAATTCTCCTCGTCGATATGGCGCCAAGGGTTTTACCGCCGTTTTCGGAAAGCCTTTCCAAAGCCGCGAAGCAACGGCTTGAGAATTTAGGCGTCGAAGTCCGCCTCGGACACAGCGTCGATCAGATCGACGCAGACGGCATCGTGGTCGCGGGCGAGCGCATTGCAAGCAAAACCGTTATCTGGACCGCAGGCGTGGCGCCATCGCCGGCGGGCAAGTGGCTGAATGTCGAGACCGATCGCGCGGGTCGCGTACGCATACAGCAAGATCTCACGGTGCCCGGACATCCGGAGATTTTTGTAGTCGGCGATACGGCGTCGCTCGACCAAAATGGCAAACCGCTTCCCGGGGTCGCTCAGGTGGCGATACAGCAAGGGCGTTATGCCGGAAAGCTGATTCATAACCGCATCGTTGGCAGTACCCTGCCTGGGCCATTTAACTACTTTGACAAAGGCACCATGGCCGTGGTCGGCAAGAGTTTTGCCGTATTGCAAAGCGGCAAAGTCCAAGTAAGCGGCTTTCTGGCTTGGCTGACTTGGGCCGTCGTGCACCTCCAATTCCTCGCCACGTCGAGCCTCCGTTTGAGCGTTTTTCTGCAATGGGTGTGGACCTATGTGACAGGGCAGAGGGGTGACCGGCTAATTGTGAATCACCATGGAGCGGAATATGCGAAGGCTGCAGCGGACGCGACCATCAAACCGGCATTTGCGGGAAGGTAGAAGTCTGAATAGCACAAACGATTTTGTCTCAAACTTGAAAAACTCTAAGGAGGATTACATGGCAAAGAATAACGAGATTCGAAACGTGGCTATAGTTGGCACAGGAGTCATCGGCGCAAGCTGGGCCACTTATTACCTGTCCCGCGGATTCAACGTGGTAGCAACCGACCCTGCGCCGAATGCGGAGGCTAGCCTGCGAAAGTATGTTGACGCGGCCTGGACCTCGCTCAGCAAGAATGGTATGGCACCCAGCGCTTCGCGCGACCGGTTGACCTTCGAACCGAAAATGGCTCAGGCCCTCGCGAAAGCGGACTTTGTACAGGAAAACGGACCGGAACGACCTGATTTCAAGACAAAGTTATTCGCGGAGATAGACGACGCCACGCCTCCGGATTCAATTCTTGCGTCAAGTTCTTCGGGTATCACGATGGACGTTATCCAGTCCGCGTGCAAGCGTCCCGAGCGGTGCGTGATTGGACATCCTTTCAATCCGCCTCACGTCATTCCGCTGGTGGAAGTGGTGGGCGGAGCTAAAACGTCGCCCCAAACGATCGAGAAGGCCATGGCGTTTTATTCGTCGATTGGGAAAAAGCCGATTCGTCTGTTCAAGGCGCTTCCCGGCCATGTCGCCAACCGACTGCAGGCGGCGCTCTACAAGGAAGTCCTCTACCTCATTCAGCAAGGCGTACTGAGCGTCGCCGACGCCGACGTGGCAGTGAGCTACGGGCCTGGGCCGCGATGGGGCGTGATGGGACCAAGCCTCCAGTGGCACCTCGGCGGAGGGCCGGGCGGCATTCACCATTTTATGGAACATATCATGGGCCCTATGGAGACCTGGATGAAGGCTCTTGGCACCCCTGACATTACGCCGGAGCTGAAGCAGACCGTCGCCGACGGCGTGCTGCAAATGGCGGGCAATCGCTCGGTCGAGCAGCTTGCTGCAGAGGAGAACGAGATCGTGACGGGGCTCCTCAGTAGCCGCGCGAAGGTTGGTTTTTAGGCTTTTCTTTGAACGACATGAAAACACAACAAGGAGATTTGAACATGAGTGCGATAACTTCAAGACCGATCAAAGCAGGAGCTGATAAGTCAACGCCGTCCGGGCGGCTCTTTTTCCTAGATATCGGAGGCGGCCGCGTGTTGTCCGCAAACCCGGACGGTTCCGATTTGAAGACCCTCATCAACGAGGGCCGACAATTTCCGGACGGACTGGTGGTCGACGCCGCTGCCGGGCACATCTACTGGACCAACATGGGCAATTTTAAAAAGAATGATGGCTCCATCTTCCGTTCGGATCTCGATGGCAAAAATTTGATCACCATCGTTCCTCCAGGCGGCACATTCACGCCCAAGCAGGTCCATCTGGAGAAGAAGAGCGGCAAGCTCTACTGGTCAGACCGCGAAGGCATGCGAGTGATGCGAGCAAACCTGGATGGGTCGAAAGTCGAAACTCTTGTGGACACGAGCGACGGGGATCCACGCCCCGGACCGGACGCGAGGAAATGGTGTGTCGGCATCGCCGTGGACACCGAAGGCGGCAAGTTTTATTGGACCCAGAAAGGGCCTGACAACGCCGGTGAGGGCCGAATCTCTCGCGCTAACATCGAGATCCCGCAAGGTCAGTCACCCGCGAATCGCACTGACATTGAACTTCTTTATGAAAACCTGCCTGAGCCAATCGACCTGGACCTCGACCTCGCCAATCGAACCCTTTATTGGACCGACCGCGGGGATGCGCCGCGTGGCAACACGGTGAATCGTGCGCCCATGGACCGGCTGCCAGGAAATCACCAAGAGCCTGAGATCCTTTTCACCCATTTAGAGGAAGGCATTGGGCTAGCTTTAGATCTGAAAGGCGGTCGCATGTTTATCACCGATTTCGCCGGCTCGCTCCGCAGCGCCAATCTCGACGGATCAAACCAGAAAACGTTGCTGTTTGCCGAAGGGAACCTAACCGGCATCGCGTATGTAGAGCTGCCAGCCGGGCACTAACAGAATTTTCCGGGTTCGCCCTATTCGGCAGCAAACGCTCACAGGCTGAATCCCGGGAAAGCATTACCAGCAAAACAACTTCGAAAGGATATTGCACATGACTACTGCAACGGTGAATCTAGTTGAAGAAAAACGCGCTGAAACACTCACGGAGGCCCTCCAATCTAAACTGAGCAATCCCGCGACTGCTTCGGACTTCGACTTGTATGGCGGCGTAAATGAAGTGTTGAAAGATGTCGGAATGACGGCCACCGACAGCGGAGGCGAACTTACTTTCTACGGACAGGATCCGATCGTGCCAAGCCCATTCCGTTTTGGCACTTCGGCCGCAATTGGTCTGGCTGCCAAGACCGTTGCGGCAGCGGCGGTCTGGAGAGATCGAACCGGCGAAGGGCAGGACATCCATTTGGATCTTCGCAAGGCATTTCGCCGCTTCTGCGGTTTCTACGAAGGGGTTTGGGAAACGGTAAATGGGCGCCCTCCCGCTCCGGGCTTTTTCGAAGGAAATCCCTTCTTCACGTTTCCGGCGTTCCATGAAACACGTGATGGACGGCATGTAGTGGCTCTAAACTTTTATCCCAAGCTGAACTGGCGGACTCTGAATTTCTTGAGGTGCAGCCAAAGCCCCGAATCCATCAATAATGCCATCTTGCAGTGGCGCGCAGACGACCTGGAGACAGCTGCTGCTGAGCAGGGACTCGTCCTGGCGAAGCTTCGCAGTAACGAAGAGTTTCGCAAAGAACTCCAGTACACCGAGGTGCTCTCGAAGATGCCCCTCATCACCGTGGAGAAGATCGCCGACAGCGAACCCATTCCATTCAAGCCTGGCGCAAAAATGCCACTAGACGGCATCCGTGCCCTCGGGATGGGCCATGTGATCGCGGGAACGGGAATGGGAAGAGATCTGGCTTTCTACGGCGCTGAGGTTCTCAACATCTCGAGACCCAACACTACCGAAATGGAGTCGTTCTTCTGGGACACTTATGTCGGCATGCGCACCACCATCCTGGACTCATCTAAGGAAGATCGCGCCAGGTTCGACCTCCTGCTCAAAGATGCCGACGTTTTCTTCGCGAACAAACGCCCTGGATACTTGAAATCGCACGGCCTCGATGCCGAAGAGTTGTGCGCCAAGAAGCCCGGCTTGATCCATGCAACGGTCGTTCTTCATGGAGAGAAAGGGCCATGGTCGAATCGTCCGGGCTTCGACGAGATTGCCGCAACGGTGGCGGGCTTGTACCCTCTTGAGGGTTCTCTCACCAGTCCAAAACAGCCCCCAGTCGTTCCCGTTTGTGACAATGTCATGGGTTGGTTGGGCACTGTGGGTATTCTCGCGGCGCTCCGCAGGCGCGCAGTCGAGGGCGGAAGCTATCGAGTCGTCGTCTGCCTCACGAGAACAGTGCTTTGGCAGCTCTCCTTGGGTATTTTCGACAAGTCATATGCACAGGCAACGGCCGGTTCCACGGATGAGCACACCATCGTTGCTCCGGATGTCTTTACCAGGGAGACATCGCTCGGAACATACCAAGGTCTCGACGAGCAGGTTTACCTTTCCAAGTCTCCGGGATCTTTTCGGACCGTACTCGTTCCGCGTGGGTCGTCAAAACCGGAGTGGTTAGAAGTGAAATAAGTACGATGACCGCGGCGAGATCGAGGACACATGGAATTTGATTCCAGTCCGATTCTACAACACCTAGTGCACTCAATGTCTGATGCAGTGATTTACGCGGATGCGCAAGGACGGATTGAGTTGTAGAACAGCGGGACGGTCGTGGCGACTAGGACTGAATTACGTGAAGCGTTTTGGCCGCGCTCCGTGGCCAAAACGCTTTTTCATTTGGACAGCAGACAATGATCTACATTCATTCACTCGGCCGGGCATTCCGGTACTACCCGCAACGCGCGGCGCTGGTTGTCGGCGGTGCCGCTATTTCTTTCAAGGCGCTTCATAGTCGCGTCCGGAACGTCGCGGCTGCGCTCGTCAGCTACGGTTTTGCCGCGGGTGACCGTCTCGCTCTTCTGCTACTGAACTCCCCCGAGTACATTGAGTTGGTCTACGCCTGCAGTTGGCTCGGCGTTACTGCAGTCCCGATAAACGCACGGCTCTCCGCAGCCGAAATCGACGGAGTCCTGCTGGATGCAAAACCGCGTGGGCTGGTGCGGCATTCCTCGCTCCCGAATCCTAAGGTTCAGCTTCCCTGGCAACTCGTGCTCGATGAACAGCCTTTGAACATTCAGAATGACTCCTGTCCAGATCCGGTTTATGACCCGCAAGCAATTCTGGCCCTCATCTACACGAGCGGCACGACCGGCAGGCCGAAAGGCGTGACGCTGACTCACGCCAATATCCTGGCGAACGTCGATCACCTCAGCTATTGGATGGGATACCGGGAAGGCGGTGTCTATCTGCATGCAGCACCGATTTTTCACATTGCGGATTTTCCCGCCATGTTCGCAGCGCCGGCTTTCGGTGCGCGCCAAGTCACACTTCCGAAGTTCAGCGCGGCAGGTTTCTGTGAGTTGGTCCAACACGAGCGCGTAACTCACACCGTGCTAGTGCCCACGATGCTGAACCTGCTCACGCAGATGCTCGAGGCCAAGCCGTACGACTTGAGCAGCCTCGAGGTTCTGTGCTATGGCGGTTCTCCAATAGTGCCCGAACTTGTCCGTCGCACCCGAAAGTTCTTGCCAAACGTGAAACTTCTCCAGTGCTATGGGCTCAGCGAGACCGGCTTCTTGACAGGTCTCGAAGATCGGGAACATGTCGAAGCCAGACTCCTATCTTGTGGGCGGCCTTGTCCGGGGATTGACGTGCGAGTCGAAGACGAAACGGGAAAAGAAGTGGAAGTCGGGCAGCACGGCGAATTGGTCGCACGCGGCCCCAACGTCATGCGGGGTTACTGGAACGATCCAGAAGACACGGCTCTCGCATTTCGAAACGGAATGTTTCGCACGGGAGACGTGGGCTATCAGGATTCGGACGGCTATTTCTACATCCTCGACCGCTTGAAAGACATGATTGTCACAGGTGGCGAAAATGTTTATTCCGGCGAGGTCGAAGCCGTCATCTACAAGCATCCCGCAGTTCGTGAAGTAGCGGTCTTCGGAATTCCTGACCCCCAGTGGGGCGAACTCGTGATGGCTTGTGTCGTGCTGAAGCCCGGCATGGCGCTGAGCGCGAACGAACTCTCGACCCATTGCAGGCAATTTCTGGCGAACTACAAGATCCCCCGCCGTATCGAGTTTTCAGATACCGAACTACCGAAAAACGGTTCCCGCAAGATCCTCAAGAAAGTTCTGCGTGAAGATTTTTGGGCTCATGAGGAACGGGCCGTAGGTTAGATGCCGGATGGGTTCCGCATCGCGCCCCACTGGCACCCGAACAGAGAAAACGTCACGATCATTTCCGGAACGTTCAAAGTTGGCATGGGCGACGAGATTGATGCCAACAAGATGAAAGCGTTCATCGCCGGTAGCTTCGCGTTTCTCGACCCAGACATGCACCACTATGCCATGGCCTGCGGAGAAACAATTGTCCAGGTCCATGGGCAATCTCCACTTCAGTTCAACTACGTGAATCCTGACGACGACCTAAGCAAGAGTAAGTAGTCGCTACTCACGCACTAAAGGTGAGCACGCAAAACAGCTCAGGAAGCAACAGCGATCGCTTCTTGAGCGTAACCCAAGTAAGCGGAATCGTGGGAAGCCCGCCTATAGGATCGCTGAGCGAAGAGTCAAAGAAATCGCATTTACAAAGGATACCTAGAATGGCACTCGATAAGGACAAACTGAATGTGTTCGTAGGGCAATTCGTCGGGGATCTAGGCGCGGCGGTCCACTCTGGCATGGTGGTCATTGGCGAAAAGCTGGGGTTGTACAAAGCTCTCGCCGAAGGCCCGTTGAATTCAGCCGAACTGGCCGCTAAGACCAGGACAGACGAACGTTATGTGCGTGAGTGGCTGAGCTCACAAGCTGCCAGTGGCTATGTCACCTATAACGAGCAGACTCGCAAGTTCAGTCTGAGCGAAGAGCAGGCGTTTACGCTTGCGAACGAAGATAGTCCCGCATATCTTCCAGGCGCCTTCCAATTGGCCCTGGGCTCTCTGGCCGCTGTTCCCAGGATCACCGAGGCTTTCCGGTCCGGCGCCGGCATGGGTTGGCATGAGCACGATGAAGATGTGTTTCATGGCTGCGAGAAATTCTTCCGGCCAAGCTATGCAGCAAACCTTGTCAGTTCCTGGATTCCTACCCTGCACGGCGTACAGGCTAAGCTCGAGGCCGGAGCGCGCGTCGCCGATGTTGGCTGCGGCAAGGGTGCGTCCACCGTGCTAATGGCCAAAGCCTTCCCAAAATCGCAATTCTTTGGCTTTGACTATCACGACAAATCCATCGAGGGCGCGCGCGCAACTGCCGCTAAAGAATGTCTCGAGGTTCGCCTCAACTTTGGTGTCGCGAAGGCCAAAGCCTTTCCAGGCAAGGACTACGACTTGGTCACCGTGTTCGATTGCTTGCACGACATGGGTGATCCAGTCGGCGCCGCAACCCATGTGCGCAATTCACTCAGCAAGGATGGCACATGGATGATCGTCGAACCGTTTGCCCACGATGAACTGAAAGGCAATCTGAATCCAGTCGGCCGCGTGTACTACTCTTTTTCAACTTTGTTGTGCACTCCCTGTTCGCGTTCGCAGGAAGTTGCGCTGTGCTTGGGTGCGCAGTCAGGCGAAAAACGGATTCGCGAGGGAGTCACCGCGGCCGGCTTCAGCCGTTTCCGCAGAGCTGCGGAAACACCGTTTAACCTCGTGTACGAAGCTCGTCCATGAGTTGCTAGGGTTACGGAAAGCAACCGGGGAGTTGCAACCGTGCTGGCTTGCCGGCACGGTTGCAGCCTGTAATAGGAGCCAGGATGCAACAGGGCTGTTTGGCAGTACTCTCGACGGCAGGCCCCAGTCACAGGCTATGCGGAAGTAATTCCAGGAGATCCGATTCGCCCTATTACTTCCGGCTTGCCGACAATCCGGGAGTCGGTCCGTCAATGACCACAAGGGCGTTTCTTGGTACTAATCCGACGGACGACTGATAACTTCCGAGTTTCCCGTTAACCTACAACAATCCCGCTAGGCCTCGCCGCGAGCACTTGCGACAGCGGACTTGCCGGCAAGCGCTGTACCAAGCATGTCCGCCTCCATCTTTCGCGCAAGAGAAGCGGGCACGAGGGCGTTCATGATGCGGTTCAGCCGACCTGGAACGATTCTGGAGCGATTTTCGAGC
>Ga0210400_10004816_pt1 | contig 11592 bp, 8 predicted proteins | sample IncBWH26MmetaG_FD_155456 | JGI IMG/M metagenome (GOLD analysis project Ga0210400, IMG submission 155456) | Forest soil microbial communities from Barre Woods Harvard Forest LTER site, Petersham, Massachusetts, United States - Inc-BW-H-26-M | ecosystem: Environmental > Terrestrial > Soil >...
CCGCTCCGGTTTCGGGATCGTTCATGTCGAAGCCCGATGGAGCGCTTCGGGAACTCGGACAAATCGAGCGCGCCAGCATTGGTTCTCTCAAGAACACTTCGGACCGCGGGAACGGAGCGAAAGGCTCGCTCTATCATCCAATCATGCGCTCGGAGAGACAACCGGCCATCAATTTCGTATATCACGCTCCTCCTCCCCGCGCCGGAGGTTCAGGACGGAGGTCGGAGCGAAGCAGGTGAAGCGTTGGCGACGCAGCTCTTTGGACAAATAAAGGATCGAATGCTCTAATAAGGTTGCGATTAGTCAGGAACGCATGAGCCGGTTGAGCATAGCGGGCTCGCTAGGTTCGTACGTTTCGCGAAAATGGCTATGGGGGCTGCGACCAGTTATTACCGTTACTCTTCCGCATCGCGCCCTCCTCTCCGCATCGGTTTACTTCTCGACTCTCGAGACAAGCTGCCCGCAGCGTTTTCCGCCGTCATAGACGATATCCAAGCCAGTAATTTTGCAAAGATCGAGTTGCTGGTCGTCAGAAAATCAAGCGCCGCGCCCGACCCCGCGCAACGATCGCGCTCTCTCCGCTTCCTGCGCCGCATCCTCGATGCGCGACAGAGAAGGCGTCTCCTTTACGAGCTGTACCTTCGCCTCGACGCGCGAATGAAGCCGCCAAACGACCCGGTTGCAGAAGTCGATTGCACGGACATCCCCTCCGGAATAGAAACCATCGACGTAGAACCGCTGGGAAAGAAATTTATCCATCGCTTCCCCGACGACGCTCTGGAAACAATTCGCTCCAGGAATCTCGATGTTCTCATTCGCTTCGGCTTCAACATCCTCCACGGCGAAATCCTGAAGGCCGCCCGCTACGGCGTCTGGTCGTATCACCACGGAGACAATGAGTTTTACCGTGGCGGCCCAGCCCACTTCTGGGAGTTGTACGAAGGCTCGCCACTCTCCGGAGTAGTGCTCCAGGTTCTCAGCGAAGAATTGGACGGCGGTCTTGTATTGTGCAAGTCGCTGTTTGCCACCAAGCCCACTCTCAGCGTCTCTCAGAATCGATTCGCTCCCTATTGGGGCTCGGTCGACATGATCATCCGGAAGTTGAATGAGTTGCACCAGTTCGGTTGGGATTTCGTGCTCGAAAAATCCGTTCCCCCCACTCCCTATCGCGGGAGGCGAAAGCTCTATAAAACTCCGACCAACTTGGATGTTCTCCGCTGGCTTGGGCCTGCGCTCCTGAGGAAGTTGGTAGCTTATCCATTCCGCAGACCGCTGGTCCAACACTGGAGAATCGCCTGCCGCTTCGACGGCACGCCGCTTCATGCCTCAGTCTCGGAGCCAGATATTTCCGGCTTTAGGTGGATCGATTCTCCCGAAGGCCACTTTTGGGCCGATCCATTCGCCTTTGAATCGGACGGAAAGCTCTGGGTGTTCTTCGAGGACTACTCCTATAAACAGAAGCGCGGAGTGATCGCATGTTCAGAAATCTCACCACAAGGCAACTGGGAACCGCCGCAAGTTTGTCTGGACGACCCCGGCCACCATTATTCTTACCCTCACGTCTTCCGGGCGGGATCTGAGATCTACATGATTCCCGAATCTTTCGATTCGAATTCCGTCATTCTTTTTCGCTGCCAGGAATTTCCCAATAAGTGGGTCAGGGAGGCGACTCTGTTGGAAGGCAAGTTTGTGGACACAACCATTTGGGAGCACGACGGATTGTGGTGGCTCCTAACCACGACTGCCGAGGCCGAGTCTGGCGGTGTTGCTCTCTTGCTGTTCTATGCGGAATCGGTGAAAGGGGAATGGCATTTTCATCCTTCAAATCCGATCTCCACCGATATCCGGAGTAACCGCGGCGCGGGTTGCGTGATTCGAAGCGACAATCGCCTGATAAGGCCCAGCCAGAGCTGCGCACCCTCCTACGGCTACAGCGTCACCTTCAGCGAGATCACCGAACTCTCGAAGCACCGCTACAATGAGCGCCCATTGCGAGCCATCACCCCCGAACAGTGGGAGGGACTCTCCGGCATTCATACCTACAACCACGCAGGTGGGCTGGAGCTCATCGACGGGCGCACGACCGTGCCGCTGAGCCAGGTGTAGCCCTCTAGGCCATGCGCCAGGTCGAATTGAGCGCCGCTAATGAAAGAAATTCGGGTGCTCATTCAGATAACCAACCGCAAGAACCATGCAGGTTACGAGTCCTACGATAGCAATCGAAAAGCAAACGATGGCGGGCACACTGGCAGTGCGGCCTCGTAGGATGTCCCATGAGGTCTTTGCCAGGGCCTTGGTTGCTTTCCACACAAAATACAGTCCAAGAGCGATAAGGCCAACAAGCCCCAGCGCAGCCAAGAGCTTCAGAATTAGCCAAAACAGGTCAAGGACAGTGATATCGTTCATGGCGCAATCACGAGCCAGTATAGTCCACCGGGACCACCAATTTGGCAGGTCCAGGAGGTGGTACAATCCGCGCATGGGAACTTTTCAGATAGACCCGCCGCCAATTTCCTCATATCCCGAAAAATGGGCAGAAGACATATTCGAGTGTGACTGTGGCACGAAGTGCCGGATTCACTTTGAGGACCTAGGCTCGACGTTTGCCTCCCAGCAATTCCAGCACTCCTGTGGTCGCGGTCAGATAAAGTGGATACCCGGCCGAATATTCGCAAGTTGGGAGCTGCGCAGTGACGCGTGGCTCTTCATTCCACAATCACGCTAAGGATGGGGGCCCCGGGCGGAGTCGAACCGCCGACCAACGGTTTAGGAAACCGCTGCTCTATCCAACTGAGCTACGGGGCCGCTGCGACGCAAGCTCATTATCTCACGCTAGTTTATCGAAGCAGGCACTGCGCGAGAGGACGCGAGGGGCGTCGCAAGGGTCTCGTCTATTTGACGGTCTACACTGCTACCGAGCCCACTCGCTCGCCGGCGATCGAGCCAATCCAGCAAAAGCAATCCAGCCAGAAACGCCAATAGCCAAATAATCCGGCTCTGGAAGCGGTCCTCCACCATGGACAAAGTTCCCGTAACCATCGCATTCGTAATCACCGTAAAAACGATCAGCGTGCTAAGCCCAACGAACCGAGGCGAGCCGTGACGCCACAAACGAGGGGTGAACGCGCCAATCACCACCACCGATACCAGGATTGTCCAGTTCTGAACGGACGTGAAGAATTCCAGCGGCATCGCGTCCCGCTTCTGCCGGCTCTGCAGATAATGTGTTCGTTCTCCCGGGAGCACGCCGCCGAATGAGTCCAATACCCAATCGCTTCCGTCGAGATCGAACAATCCGAAGGTCCCCAGTTGTTTCCAGAAAGCGGCGGCCGACTTGGACAACTGCTGCCGCGGATAAGCGCGCAGAGTGGCCAACACGAACGGGATCTCTTCCCGCTGGAAACGTGCCTGCGTTTCGTCGTCAATGTTCTGCCAGATGCCATCCTCGCCCCAGAGAAAATTGTCGGGATCATCGGGGAGCTTTTGGACATAATCGCAGATGGCCAGCTTCACTTCACTGCAATGCTGCTCCAGATACCAGCGCCCCGGACCGTCGGCAATCACGCGTGCCATAAGAAACGGCGGCCGATCGCCATTCAAAGAGGGCTCGCCATAGAGATAAGCATGCAACGCCAACTGAGCGCCTGCCGCCAGCACGATGACGATAGCCACTTCGCCAACCGCCAGCCATCGCCGTTGCATGAACTGGCGCCGAAGAACAAGCAGCAACGCCAACAGGAGGAAAATTCCGACGGACACCATCAAGTGCGTGGCATGCGACGCCACACCCCAACAGGCAATGAGAAACACAGCCCCATGGTCAGCGCGCGTGAGACTCTCCGGAGCAAACACCAGCAAGTAAATACAGAGATACAGAATCGGGCCGAGAATGTCCGGCAAAATCACGCTCACGTACCAGCTCAAACTAGTAAAGAGGCTAAGCACGATCACAAGCACGAGATAATGCCTTGCAGGTCGCCGCGGCACGACCGACCGAACGACCAGCCAGAGGACATACGCCGCAATGAGCGCCTGAAAAGCAACGATGGGCCACGGGTTCACGTTCCAGTGCCACGGAAGAATTCCGAGGCTATAAATAAAGGAGCGCATCCCGTAGTACTCGGAGAATTGATGCAGGAACAACGCCCGTGCGACGGGAGGGCCGTCTCCGATGTAGGTCATCGAATCCGGATAAAGCAGCGGATAACCGTTATAGATTGCGGGCCAACTCATCAGCAGCGCCCCCAGCAAAACCACGGCGCCGCGGATCGTCTGTTGTGTCATTAGTTTCAGTCGCTGAGATTGTAGCGCAGCACCTTTGAACCGTCGTGGAAAAAACCGGTGGCACTCCGGCAGCAGCGGTTTGCCCGAAACGCCGCAAATGATTTACTCTCGCCGCAGCCATCATGAATCCAAACCGCACCAATTCCGACACTGCAACGGGCCGCTTCGCCCATGCTATGCGCCGGGAGATCTATGAACAGCCCCAGGCCATCGCCAAAACCGTAGACCGTCACCTGCAGAACGACATTCTCTTCCCCGGCGCGCTGCAATCGATCGAGAGTGCGCTGCTCACCTTCGAGAAGCTCATCATTGCCGCCAGCGGATCGAGCCGCCACGCCGGACTCGCCGGCGAAATCATGATTGAAGATCTTTCCGGCGTTGCCGTCGACGTAGAGTACGCCAGCGAGTACTGCTATCGTTCCACCCACGCCGCAGTCGATCCCATTGTCATGGTGGTGACGCAATCCGGCGAGACCGCCGACACGATCGCCGCGCAACGCGAGGCACTCACACGCGGCGTGAAGACCATCGCCGTCTCTAACGTAGCCGAGGCCACGATTCCTCGCGAAGCCAGCGCGGCCTTGATCACCGGCGCAGGCCCCGAACTTGCCGTGCCTGCCACAAAGAGTTTCACCACGCAAGTCACGGTTCTTTATCTGATGGCCTTATTCCTGGCGCGCCGGCGCGGCCGCATGACCTCTGAAGTCACACGTTCCTATCTACAGCGCCTCCTGCAGCTTCCGAAAGCCATCGATAGCAATCTCAGCGCATGGGACGATCTCGCCGACCAATTCGCAGAGAAGCAATTCCACGCCGAGAAATTCCTCTACCTCGGACGCGGTGTCCACTACGCCATCGCACGCGAGGGAGCGCTCAAGCTAAAGGAAATTTCCTACGCGCACGCCGAAGGCTATCCCGCTGGAGAATTAAAACATGGGCCCAATGCTCTGGTTGACGAAAAACTTCCCGTAGTCGTGCTGGCCACTTCGGACCATCATGACCCCGACTCATTGCTGCGCTATCGCCGCACCCTCGATGTCATAAAGGAAGTCAAATCCAGGCATGGCCGCCTCGTGGCGGTGGCGACCGAGGGCGATCAGAAGATAACCAGCATCGCCGACGATATCTTCTTCGTCCCTGCCGCTCCGGAACTGCTGCTGCCCATCGTCGAAGTGATCCCCCTGCAGCTCTTCGCCTATCACGTCGCAACCAAGAAAGGTTACAACGTGGACCGCCCACGAAATCTAGTAAAGGCGGTGGTCACCGAATAATTGCCGCTAGCGTTTCACCACGGAGACACAGAGACACAGAGAAAACCAAAGTAACAAATTAAAGATCTTCTCTGTGTCTCCGTGCCTCCGTGGTGAAAAGACTTTTGACTTTCTGATCCTTGCGAGAACTCATGCCCAACAATCCATCTCATATCGACCTGCAAGCCGTCGCAAAAGAAATCATGAAGGGAAGGGGATTCGACCCCGACTTCCCTCCCGCCGTCCAAAAACAATTAGCTGACTTACGCACTCATCCTCCGCAAATCGCCGCTGGAAAAGATGTGCGCGATCTGCGAAACCTTCTATGGTCCTCGATCGACAATGACACCTCCCGCGATCTTGATCAGATCGAAGTCGCCGAACGCCAACCCAACGGCGACGTGAAAGTTCAAGTCGGCATCGCCGACGTAGACGCTTTCGTTCCCAGGCAAACCGCCATCGATCAGCATGCCGCGAGAGAAACAACCACCGTCTACGCCGGTGTCCGGAACTTCCCCATGCTGCCGGAGGAACTTTCCACCGGCAAGACTTCCCTGCTCGAAAATCAAGACTGCCTAAGCGTGGTTATCGAATTCGTCGTTGATGCCGGCGGGCACGTTACTTCAAGCAACGTCTATCGCGCCCTGGTTCGCAATCACGCGCAACTCCAGTACAACTCACTGGGAGCATGGCTGGAAGGCGGGACAGCGCCGGCGAAAGTGGCGGCCTCTGCCGATCTGCAAGCGCAGCTTCGCCTGCAAGACGAAGTCGCCCAGAAGCTCAAGAACCAGCGCTTTGAAAATGGAGCGCTCAGCCTTCAGACCGACGAACTCCGTCCCCTGATATTGAACGATCAAGTGGTTGACATGCAGAAGCAGCAGAAAAATCACGCCACCGAATTGATTGAAGACTTCATGATCGCCGCGAACGGCGTAGTCGCGCGGATGCTCGAAAAGGTTTCATCGCTGCGCCGCATCGTGAAGCAACCGGAGCGCTGGGACCGCATCGTCCAACTAGCGGCCGCGCATGGCGAGAAACTTCCGCCCGATCCCGATTCCAAAGCCTTGAATGATCTTCTGCTGAAACGCAAAGCGGCCGACCCCGATCATTTCGCCGACCTCTCTCTCACCGTCATCAAACTGATCGGACCCGGCGAATATGTTCTCGAGCGCCCCGGCGATCCTTCGCCCGGGCACTTCGGCCTCGCGGTGCAGGACTACACTCACTCCACCGCGCCCAACCGCCGCTTTCCTGACGTTGTGACCCAGCGCCTGATCAAAGCGATGCTCGCTGGCCGTGCCAATCCTTATTCGGATGCCGAACTCACCGCCATTGCCGCCAACTGCACCGAAAAAGAAGACGCCGCGCGCAAGGTCGAACGCGAAATGTCCAAGCGCCTCGCGGCCGTCGCCATGCAGAATCGGATCGGCGCAACCTTCGACGCCATCATCACCGGCGTAACACCGAAAGGAACCTTTGTCCGCGCGCTCCAACCTCACGTCGATGGACTATTGGCGCAAGGCGCTCAAGGGCTCGACGTTGGAGACAAGCTCCGCGTCAAGCTGATTCGCACCGATGTACAGCACGGATTTATCGACTTCGCCAGGGCGTAGGGCCCACATTCCTCGCGCAAATCATGGGAAGCCTGAAACCACTACCGTTACGGAGTGACCTCGAACACCGTGCCGCTACCAGTAGCCCCGCCCTCAATCGTCGCGCCATAAAGGTTTCCTAGAGAATCGAAAACCAAGCCCGAGTTGGGATACAACCCGTCATGCCCCAATCCGAAGCTATGCAGCAGCGTCTCGGTCCACACCCCACCGCCCGCGGGCGTCAGTTTGAACACAGTGCCACCACCGTGAGCGCCATCGCCACCTGTGGTGCCGTATAGATTACCGGAGGCATCGAAGATCAGGCTGTCATCGGGGGAAGACCCGTCCGTAGTGTTGCCGTTGTAGTTATGGAGCACCGTCTCGGTCCAGCCTCCGCCGGTTGCGGGTGTCAACTCAAACACCACGCCGCAGCCAACGGCAGAGGTGCAACTCGTACTGTTGCCGCCGCCGGTCGTGGTGCCATAGAGATTGCCGGAAGCGTCAAAGATCAGGCCGCCATAGGGAAAGTTTCCGTCAGTGCCGTAGTTGCCGAAGCTATGCAGAATCGTTTCGGTCCAGGGCCCGCTGGAGGTAGGCGTTAACTCGAACACGGTCCCGCAGCTCACGTGAACATCAGGATTGCAACTTGTGCTGCTCAAGCCGCCGTAGTAGGTCGTACCGTAGAGATTACCGGCAGCATCGAAGATCACGTTTGAAGCGGGCGTGAACCCGTCATGTCCGTGGCCAAAGCTGTGCAGAATTTTTTCGCTGTAGCCTCCCCCAGTTTTCGGCGTCAACTCGAATACGGTCCCGCCATTGGCGCCCCCAGCGCCAAACGCGCCGCCATACTGCGTCGTACCGTACAGATTGCCGGCACCGTCCAGAACGAGGCTTCCAGTGGGACCAAAGCCGTCGATGCCCGCGCCGAAGCTATGGATAATCCTCTCCGTCCACCCTCCGCCGGATACCGGCGATAGTTCGAACACTGTCCCGCTGTTATTTGTGCCGCCGTTCACGGTCGTGCCGAAGAGGTTTCCCGCGGCATCGAAGATCACGCCCGCCCAGGGGGAGGCTCCATCTTTGCCGCCGCCGAAGTTGTGCAACGGCTTCTCCGCCCAGCCCCCGCCAGTTCTCGGCGTCAACTCGAATACAGATCCGCAGCCTTCACCGGTTGTATAACAACCTGCATTGGCGCCACCATAGCCAGCCGTACCGTAGAGATTGCCTGCGGCATCGATAGTCAGGGTGCCCACCGGATGGAACCCATCCTTCTGGTTATAACTGAAGCTGTGCAGCACGCCTTCCGTCTGAGCGGCGGCGCGTGTGGACATCATGAACATTCCCGCGAACACCGCCAGCGCTGCGATAGATCCTATAGAAACACTCTTGACTCCCATGATTATCCTCCTCAAGATTTCAAACCTGAACCTAGTGTGCGATCTCGAACACCGTGCCGAAAACGAAAGCCCCGCCCGCCGTAGTCGTACCTTTGCGCGGCCGCCTGCATGGCCGTCATGAGGAAGTTGCGGCAAACATCGCCAATCCCAAATTCAACTCAGTGGAAAGTTTCCAGCGTCGCATAAATATCTCCTCCAGAGTTTTACGTGACGAGTGGTTGATGGTGAATCGTGGCCCGGTTTCTAAAAAGACGCGAAGCCCGGCTCTGGGGGTTTGTAAACGTGAGGGCCAGTCTCACTTGGGGAGGAGAAAAAACTATAGTGCTTGGAACTACGAGAGTCAAGGCCTTCGCGAAATATTCTGTTTTCTCAGTTGAAGACTCGCTCATGTGGGGACAGCACGCGGCTGTTCCCAATTAGGGGGCGAAATGAAACGCGAGGCCTTCAGTGATTCCCGTCGACTCGACTGCATTGCCCGCGACCTGATCCAGCTTGTCGATGGCAACGAGCTCCGTCTCGCGCGCACCCGGGACGTCCACCTGGACGAGGGTGCCGTCTGTTTTCCGGACAAACCCGTGCTGGCTGTTGGTGCTGTCAAAGAAGTACCCAACAGCGATCCCATCCGGGCCAATATTGGCAAGGACGGTCGAAACCGATCCAGTCGGATCGATCGTGAAGAGACTTCCGCCCCGCTTGCGGAGAAAGCCATGCTGGACTTGGGCCGCGTCAAGGTAAGTGCCGACCACGTCGCCGCCGTCGTTGATGGAGGTCGCCAACGTGTGAACAGAACCAGGCGGGTCAAACTTGTGGCAGACGCCAACAGCACTCCGGACAAAGCCGCGCTCTACGTTGCCAGAGTCCGAAAAGTAGCCCGTGATCTGGCCCGTCGAATTGATGGAGGTTGCGATCGTATTCGTTCCGCCGCAGGCGTCGAACGACGCAATTGTTCCATCAGCGTTGCGCAAGAAGCCATGAGCGGCTCCTGACGCGTCAACATAAAGGCCCACGATCTGGCCGTGAACATTCATGCCGAGCGGCTGGGTCACGATCGAGGTGGACGTCGCGTCGAAGGAGACGTAGTTGCCACCGCCGTCACGCACGAAGCCGTGGAGGTTATTGGCCGCGTCCTCGTAATAACCACTCACCTCTCCCACCGGAGTGCTGCCACGCGCTACAGTGAAAGTGGACCCGGGAGGGTCGAGGGACAGGATTTGGCCACCGCTTGTACGTAGGAAGCCATGAAAAACGCTGCTGGCATCGGTGTAAAAACCGGCCACCTGCCCTGCCGAATCGATCGCACCTGGATAGGTCTGTATGGCGCCCGGAGGCGTGAAAAAATGAAAGTTAAAGCTGGGTGCCTCACTCTGGGCGAAACTCAGGGCACACAGCGCAAGGAAGGAAATGGCCACAGTCATTGGCCTGGCAGAAGCTCTAGGGAACCTTGATTTCATGGTTTTTCACCGTACCGCTCGTCGTGCGGAAACTCGGATCGGGGAAGGTGACCGGAAAACCCTCAACTAACGTTCCCAGCCTCGGAAAGCTTATCATGCATCCGGACATTTGCCTGAAAAATTTTGATGTCAGCTTCCAAGAAAATGGGAGTCCGGCCGCTCTCGGCATCACGCAAGCCAATACCCGCCGCGAACTCCGCCAGCTATCCTTAGCACAAGGAAGTTGGTGCGGAGAAAAGGCGGGGCTCTGTTTGCTCGAATGGCGCAATCTCGTTTGCGGCGTGATCTGCGGAGTGACGATCATGATTGGGCCAGCGTCCCTCTGGGCTCAGACGACCGGCGGCGCCCTGCTCTACAGTGAGGGAGGAACCTGGCTAAACGAAAACCCGGCGCCTGACACCTCCGCCATTTTCCCCGACGCCGTCATCCAAACCCAAAAGGGACACACCGCCAAGATCGACGCCAATGGATCTACCGTCATGATTCAACCAGAAACCATCGTGCAGTTTGAAGGCGACGAACTAGTCCTCGACCACGGCTGGCTGCAACTGAACACCGCGCGCCAAATGAAGGTCCGCATCAATTGCGTCAACGTAGTTCCCCTCACGCCAGACCGGACCCAATACGATGTCACCGATATCGATGGGAAAATCAAAGTGGCGGCCTACAAGAACGATGTCAAGATTCAGTACAAAGCCGCAGTCACGCGAAGGTCAAGACACTCGGATTCTTCCGACATTATCGTGCACGAAGGCGAGCAATTTACCCGCGATGACAAATGCGGCACAGCAGTAAGACCTGCAGATGTGGTCGATGCGAAAGGAGCAATCCTCAACAGCCTCTGGGCCAAAAGCGCCGCAGTAGCAACCGTGGGCGCATTGATCTGCCTTGGCCTGTGCCGCAGTGACAATCCGATCAGTGCCTCGATACCTTAAGAGAATCATAACCCATGACGAGGGGAGTCGTCCCCACGCGCGGGCGGGCCCCACGCTCATCCTCCTCCACAGGGCAGAAGTAAGCGACGCAAACGAATACTCGCCAGGCCGTCAATAGCAGCGCCCTCCCGTCGAGTGGATGCCGTCATGGACCAAAGTGAGACGCGGTGAAGCGATCACATTACGGGCCAGACATTCCCGGCGCGGCTCGACCGCCCGTCTTGGGACCTCCGTCGTATACACCAAAGTAGACTTCCTGATTCGGGGCTTGCATAGGCCGCCGCGGCAGGAGAGGCTGGACGCATGTCGAACCTTTCTCTTGCCGAGGCAATCCGGCTCGGAAGCCTCTTAATCACGTTGCCACTAGGGCGCGACACCCGTCACTGCGCCATCGGGATGGTGCTGCTGGCGAATGGCATTGCGCCGCTCGGGACAGTGGAGGATCACGCCCGCGCAGTGAAGCTCTACGGCTGGCTGACTGCGCCCCTGGCTTGCCCCTGGTGCCGCGAGGCCATGTACGATACGCGCGTTCTCTACCACCCATTCGACCGCCACGTTATGGGCGGCCAGATCACGATCGACGAATTTTGCGAATGGCTGGCGGGGATCCAGCCGCGCGTTTCTGCAAAATGGGGGATTGGTGCTGCTGCTTTTAGCTGCTTAAATCCTAATGCCAACTTGAA
>Ga0210400_10004817_pt1 | contig 11590 bp, 12 predicted proteins | sample IncBWH26MmetaG_FD_155456 | JGI IMG/M metagenome (GOLD analysis project Ga0210400, IMG submission 155456) | Forest soil microbial communities from Barre Woods Harvard Forest LTER site, Petersham, Massachusetts, United States - Inc-BW-H-26-M | ecosystem: Environmental > Terrestrial > Soil >...
GACGCTGACGCTCCTGCTGGGAAAGCGGGCCTCCGCGAGCATGATGTAATTCTCGATTTCAACGGCACTGCGGTTGAAAGCGAAGAGCAGATTCGCCGCCTGATCCGCGAAGTCCCGCCCGGACGCACCGTCACGCTCGGCATCAGCCGCGATGGTGCTCCCATGAAGATCAACGTCCAGTTGGCAGACCACGGCACCGTCGTAGCGCAGGCTGCTCCCCGCGTCATTATTCCAACTCCGCGGCCTCGCGAATTTCCCCGCAACAGTATGGACTTCCCCTTCCAGATTCAGACCTACTCTTCCGTACTGGGGGTCCAGACGGAAAGCCTAACGCGCCAACTGGGTGAATATTTCGGCGTGAAAGATGGGGAAGGTGTGCTGGTGCGATCAGTGGAAAAAAACAGCGCCGCGGAAAAAGCCGGACTAAAAGCCGGTGACGTGATCGTGAAGGCCGATAATGAGAAGCTCACCGACCGTAGCGACCTCAGCCACATTCTGCGCAACCATCGTACCGGCGGCAAGATGATCCTGGTTGTAATGCGCGACAAGCACGAGCAGACGCTCACCGTAACGCTGCCGGACCGCGGATCGCGTGACTCATCTTTTCTAAATCTTGATACCGAAGAGCTGCAAGCCTCACTGAGCGACATTGAAGACACGGTCCAGGATCTGGACTGCGATCACATGACCTCTTTCGATGACTTGGCTGCGCTCAATGGCAACATGGCTCTTCTCGATATGGCCCACCAGGCAACCGACTGGCTGCAAACGCCCGAAGCCAAGAAGGCCATGCAGCAGGCGCAAAAAATCCTGCAGGATTTGAAATTCGGCTCCGATCCTATCTAGACGTTTCCTTCATGCTCCTCTCAGCTTGAGCGTGGCCAACGGCCGTCACGCTCTTTTTTTGAAGAGCAACCATCTGCACAGGCCAAACAATTCTTCAGCGTTCGGAAGAGATTATTCTCAATTTCAGTTTGCCGGAGGATGCAACTCAAGCAGCGTTCTGGGATCAAGATATTCACCGTGCCAGCGCACGGCAAAATGCAGGTGCGGCGCCGTAGCCCTGCCGGTGCCGCCGCTGAGCCCCAGCAGCTGGCCCTTCTCGACTGCGTCGCCCTCTTTGACCTTGAACTCTGAGAGGTGCAGATAAAGCGTGAGCAGTCCCTGGCCGTGGTCGATGATCACGCAGTTGCCTTCAAAATACAGCGGCCGGGCCAGAATGACCGTGCCACCATTTGTGGCAACGATCGGCGTGCCCGTGGTAACGCGGAAATCAAGCCCCGTATGCTGGCTCTTCTTCACGCCGTTGAACGTGCGCGCGGATCCAAAAACCCCAGACACCTCGGCCTCCGCCGGCGGCTGAAAACTTCCGGACCAGCGTATCTCCGGCATCGTGGTTGCGAAAACCTTCTTCTTGGTGGCCTGCTCTTCTTCAATCCGGGCCAGCGTTTCTTTGGGCGGTTCCACAAATCCGGACGCTACTTTAAGCGCACTGGTAGGGTAATGCGCCGCCGCGACTGTCACCGAGTAACTCATCGCGGCCTCTTTTTCGCCAGCGCCTTTGCCCTCGACGCGCAGCGTGTACGTCCCTGGCTTGGTGGCCAGGCTCACACCTGCAAATCCATACCAGCAGCGGCAGGCCTGGCTGGAGCGAAATGAGAATTCCTGCCCCAGAAAATTTCCCCGCAATTCAGTCAACTGAATTGGGGCCGTTACGCGAAAAAGCACAGGCGCGCCATTCACCAGCTTCATCGGTTCCCACTGCGCGCTCCACTTTCCGCGCGGCTGCGAGCCAGCGGAAGCGCACGCAGTGGCAAGCAGCAAACACAAGATCGAGAGTTGCCGGCGGAAAGGTGACATGAAATTAGTCGCAGATGTCTGAAACCGGCCCTGAGCTCGGGCCGTTTGATCAGTGTAAATCAGTGGCGAGGTTTCTTATTCCATCCACCTTTTGAAGATCAGCGAACCATTTGTGCCGCCGAAGCCGAATGAATTGGAAAGTGCAATATTCAGCGGCGCTTTGCGGGCCACGTTCGGCACGTAATCCAGGTCGCATTCGGGATCAGGATTTTTCAGATTGATGGTTGGTGGAAGGATCTGATCTCGCAATGCCAGGATCGTGATACCCGCTTCCAATCCACCCGCGCCGCCCAGCAGGTGTCCGGTCATGGACTTCGTCGAACTCACGGGAATTTTTGTGTCCGTGCCAAAAGTCCGTTTGATGGCCATGGTTTCCAGCACGTCGCCAATTGGCGTGGAAGTTCCATGGGCATTCACGTAATCGATATCGGCCGGCGTGAGTTTTGCGTCATTGATGGCGGTCGTCATTACGCGCCAGCCGCCTTCGCCTTCTTCCGCAGGCTGAGTAATATGGTAGGCATCGGCGCTCATGCCGTAGCCGATAATCTCAGACAGAATCCTGGCGCCGCGGTTGCGCGCAAACTCAAGGTCTTCCAGCACCAGGATGCCTGCGCCTTCACCAATCACAAAACCGTCACGTTCGCGGTCCCAGGGCCGGCTGGCAGTTTCCGGATCGTCATTGCGCGTGGAAAGCGCGCGCATCGCAGCGAATCCGCCCACGCCCATCGGCGTGATCGCCGCTTCGGATCCGCCGGCAATCATCACGTCAGCGTCGCAACGTTGAATGATCTTGTAAGCGTCTCCAATGGCGTGTGCGCTGGTCGTGCAGGCCGTGGCTGTGGCTTCGTTGGGGCCCTTGGCCCCGTACCGGATGCTCACGTGCCCGGCCGCCAGGTTTACGATTGCAGCCGGAATAAAGAAAGGAGATATCTTGCGCGGTCCGCCTTTCAGCAGTTCCGCGTGCTCGCGCTCGATTACGTCAAAGCCGCCCACCCCGGACCCGATATGCACGCCCACTCGCGTCGCATTTTCCGGCGTGACCTTCAGCTCTGACATTTTCATGGCTTCATCCGCCGCCGCCATGGCGAAATGGATGAAGCGCCCCATCTTTTTGACCTCTTTTTTCTCGATGAACTTCAGCGGATCAAAATCTTTCACTTCCGCCGCGATCTGGCAGGCATACTGCGTGGTATCAAACCTGGTAATTTTGCTGACGCCACTCTTCCCGGCAACAATGTTCTGCCAAACCTCAGTGCTGGTCTGCCCCACTCCGCAGATCAGCCCCATGCCCGTTACAACAACCCGCCTGCCCAATCACTTGCCGCCTTTCGCATGCTTTTCAATGTAATCAAACGGCGTCCTTTACGGTGCGGATCTTTTCCGCGTCCTCGTCCGGAATTTCTATGTCAAAGGCTTCTTCAAACGCCATGACCAGTTCCACTGTGTCCAGTGAATCCGCGCCCAGATCGTCCACGAAGGAGGCATTGGGCGTAACTTCGCCTTCATCCACTCCAAGCTGCTCAACGATAATTTGTTTTACTTTATCTTCAACGGCTGCTGCCATAGGCTTTAGTGTCTCCTTCTAATGTTTGCTTGACTAACGACTGCTTGACTAACGTTTGCTGAAATTGTTGCCCGTTACTGTTTTACTGACTTTGCATTCTTCTGAATGTAATCAACCGCGTTTTGGACTGTCACAATCTTTTCCGCGTCTTCGTCTGGAATCTCCATTCCAAACGTTTCTTCCAGCGCCATGATCAATTCCACGCGGTCCAGCGAATCTGCCCCAAGATCGTCCACGAAGGAGGATGCTGCGGTTACGTCTCCGGCGTCCACTCCCAACTGGTCCACAATGATCTGTTTTACCCTGTCCTCGATTACTGGCATGGAGGCTCTCCTGCTTATATGTCAAACCGACTAGTGTAATTGCTCTAAAAATGTTGTGTAAAGGGCTGCTTCAAAAAGGTTTTCGCGCCACCACCAGCGCCTCCGGCATCGGCTCCAACGGAATCAGCCGGGGCGTTTCCAATCCGGCATTGCGGCACATCGTGCCATACTCCGCCAGAGTGTAGGCATCTCCCTTCGGAGTGTTGCCAAGCATGGTCAGGCTGAACAGCGCGGGTACCGGTGGTGAAACGCGGTCATCATTCGGCACAAACTCTAAGATTATCACCTGCCCGCCGGGGTTGAGGGCAGCATAGGCCTTTTTCAGCATTTTTTCGTTGGCGGCGGGCTCAAAGTGATGCAGCAGGTTTGTGATCAAAATCGCGTCAAAACCCGTGCCGTAGTCCACGTCAAAGGCGCTGCCGGGAAGCAGGTGATATCTGTCTGCCAGGCCCTGTTTCCCCGCGTTTTCTTTGGCCACCTCAAGTACGTTGGCCCAGTCCAGGGCATAGATATGGGCTTTCGGAAGCCGCTGGGCCACTGTGATGCCGAACAAGCCATGGCTGGCCGCGATATCAAGAATCTTGGCCGACGGGCGGGAACTCAGCTCCGCCGCTAGAATGCCTGCCATCGCCTGCGCTGCGGGCATCATCATCGGAGCCATGCCCTTGGCAAACTCTATCCAGATCGGATCATTCGGGGCCAGGGTAGTATCTTCTTCTGACGAGCCACCGTTTCGCACCGCTGCCCCTAAATGCGCAAAATGGGCCAACTGCGTGGGATGCATCAGAAACTTGAATGCCAGCCCCAGGTACGCGGGTGAGCGGCTGTCGAGAAAGAATGCCGTGTCGGCCGTAAGCGAGTAACGGTTTCCATCCTTGGTCAGAAAGCCCATCACCACCAGAGAGTCGCAAAGGATGCGAACGCCCCGTTCGGCTGCATTACAGGCCTTGGCGATTTCTGCCGGCGTGCGGCTGCCCTTGGCGATCACTGTAAACAGATCAAGATCCACCGCCGCTTTCAACGCAAACGCGCGTTGGTGTCCCTGAACTGTATTGAATATCTGGACCGGGCTGGGCGGGGTGGCGGGATGCTGCTGTGCCGACATGATTAAAAACCTCGTAGCCATTCTATCTGTTTGTGCGGTTGTAAGCGGGCGAGTACCGCGTCGTCCCAATTGCGCGGGTGTTGCGCACAGTTCGACACTTCAATCGGCCGGGCCAGCAAAGAGAATGAGATTTCCATCGGGATCCATGACAATGAAGGTCCTGGCTCCCCAAGGCTCCTTTTTCAGTGTTTGCTGAAAGCGCACTCCCGCGGCCTGGTAACTCAAGAAGAGTTGTTTGATCTCATCTGCGGTCGCGACGGTGAGCGAAGCGGAGAGCAGATGCTCACGCTCCCGAATATCAAGAAACACGGGTTCGCACACCATCCTCAATGCAAGCCGCGCTTGGTCGCGACTGACCTGTCCGTAGTATGGCGGATCGCCATAGACGAAGTCGACCGCGAAGCCGAGCTTTTGGGTATAGAAATTACATGATGCGTGGATGTCGGCAACGAACAATTGTGCGGCGGTTGAGGTGAGAACAGGGCGTGGTACAGGGTGTCCGGCTTCATGGGTCATGACATGGGCTCCTGATTTGAGCTCCTGCCATCCTTCGAAACCCCTCTGCCGTGCCACCAGCTCCTGTGCGTCGGCGAGCTTAAAGTTCGCGTCCAGTACCTGCTCGTCGCTGAGGTGGCGAAACCGGGGCAGGGCTGCCCTGATTCTGGCTGCGACCGGATAATACCGTTCCCGGTGCCAACGCAGATATTGTTTGGCTTGCTTCTTCAGGTTTTCGATGTTCGGCATAAGCGCCGGTGTTTACATGTCATAGGTGGGCGTAGCCCTTTCGATCTGCACCGATGCGCCCTAAGCAGCATGAAAATAGTGCCTCTGCCAGAGTAAAGTTGTCAACATCTTCGCCTGCTGCTCTTCAAACTGAGACACTACCAATCATCTGCCAGCTTCCGGAGGTGCGAGAGGGGCTTTACAATAAATCCTTGTCCGCTCCCAAGTTTCTTCTTAAATACACTGCCTGGCTCGCCGCCCTCAAGACCCTTGGGGCGTGGGGCGTCTTTATCATCTCTATTCTGGATTCCGCCGCTTTCGGCGTCCCCATGGACCCGCTGGTCGCAGGGTACGTCTATGCCAATCCGCATAAAGCCTGGCTATATTGCCTGGCCGGAGCCCTTGGATCGGCCCTTGGAAGCCTCGCCCCCTACGGCCTGGGACGAGCCGGCGGCGAACTGTTCCTGCTCAAGCGCATCGACGAAGCGCGACTCAAGCGCATTCGCGATCGCTTTGAGCGCCAGGAATTTCTGGCCTTGATGGTCCCGGCCATGCTGCCGCCACCCACACCGTTTAAGCTTCTCGTCTTCTCGGCCGGCGTGTTTGAAATGAAGCCCGTAGCCTTTTTGCTGGCCATCATCAGCGGACGCCTGGTGCGCTTCGGCTTGCTCTCTATTCTCACCGTTGTCTTCGGCCCGGAGATCGTGGCCGAGACAAAGCTCTTGATTAAGACGCACCCATCCGTGCTGGTGCTGATCGGTGTTGGATTGATTCTGGTTTGTTATCTGGTCTATCGACTACTGCGCCAGCCGGCAAAAGAAATTGCGGAAGAGATCAAGCACGAAGACGAGATCAAGCAGAAATAGCTCGAATTCGCCCGTGGATTTTCGCGGATAAAAAATGCGCACCACGGATGAGACGGATTGAATTCAACTCCGAAATCCGTGGCATCCGTGTTTATCCGTGGTGAGATTTTTCAATCCGCGTGCATCCGCGCAAATCCGCGGTAGACAGTGTTACGCCGCTGCGCCCTTGCTGGCAACGCCCTCATGTTGCGCCTGCGCTACCAGCGCCCCGATGCCAAAGAACACCAGCGAGAAAACCACATCCGAAATGATGCCGTTGCGGAAGAACGGAATGGCCTTGGTATAGCACAGGATCAAGCCGGACAGGTTCTTGGCGTAGGCGATGTTGCCGAATGCCCAGACGGCGAAGTTGCTGGTGAGGAAGAAGCCAATGCCTGTACCCAACCCCGCGCCGAAGACGCTCAGAGGCTTGATGCGGTCACGCAGGAAAAAGCCAATGAAGCACGGAACAAGGTACCAGCTCCACATCACGATCTGGTCCAGTGAGAAGGGTAACTGGTAAACGCGCAGGTTCAGGTAAATATCGGAGCCGATGAACAGCGCGGCTGGAATCCAGAAGTGCTTGCGCGGCATCCGTGATCCAAAGAACAGCAGTGAAGCGCCCACCAGGCTGAAGCCCAGGGTCGCGAACGCGCCGGTACCGGCCACCAGACGCAATAACACTGCAAGAACCACAAACAGATAAGCGAGCATACGCACCTCAGACTAAGTATTGTGACGGGTAGGAACTGTAACGTCAAGACGGCCGCTGTTTCCGGTAGGGATCAGTTTAGGAACAACTCATAGGCAACGAGGATCTTTTCGCCTTCAGGAGTTATTCGTTCTTTGCACCTCACTTTTTGCCCCCGATTAAATTCCCAGCATTCGTCCTCCCGGGCGCTATTCTCACTAACGATCTCAAATATGTCAGCATCCACATGTCGACCGCTGACTGGACGCCAGACGTCCGTGCCTTCACCTGTCAGATACACGTAGATTGTTCTCATCGCGAAATTTATCCTAGCCAACCTACTTACGATTTGGAACAACATCCGGCCGCTTTCCTGTGAACATCTGTTCCACGCGCAGTTGCGGGTCAAGCACTACATGGCCCGCAAGCACGGGCGGCCGATGCTGGGCCACGCTTTCAGCGCTCTCAAATCGCAAGTCTTCAAACTGCACCTGATATCTTCCGCCTTCCAGCTTCTCCGTCGTCACCAGCGGGTAGCGGGCCCAGTCCAGATAGACCCTGCCCAGGCGCGACTCCTTGGCCGCCAGCGTAACCGGCGTCTCTTCCGGCTTGAACCGCACCACATCCATGTTCAAGGGGTCGACTTCACCCGAGCTAGACTCCACGGGAGCCATCTGAAAGAAGTCGCGGGTCTCCACCACGCCATTCCACGAGAAAGGATTGATGGGCTGGGGAAAGGCGGACGCCCGCAACGGTTCCTGGTCGTGATAGGTTCGCGCATTGAGCGCATTCACCGCACGGCGGTGTTCGAAGTCGCGCACCAGGATCACCGCGGCCAGGCATAGCAGGGCAAAGATCGCGGCTCCGCGTCCGCGAAACTGCGGCTTATTCGAACCAATCTCTTCGGTGATCAACGCCATCAGCGCGGGCAGCACCAGCGCCAAAAATAGCGCCAGCAACATGATGGGATCGACGATAAAAACGATGTCCCACGCATACCACTTGGGATTGAACGGCGCAAACGGCCGCACCCCGTAGTTATTGGTAAAGTCTTGAAAAAGATGCACCAGCGCGCCCATCAACGCATACCCATATAGCAGCTTCCAATTGGGCGGCAGCCTGGGAAACGCGCCGTCGGACTTGCCTGCGCCGCCAGTCTTCTGGCGCGCGCTTCTCCAACGATGCACCCCATAGACAATCGCAATCACCCCGGCGGCCACGAAAGGCGCTCCAATCAGGCTATGCGTGAGTCCGCGGTGGTGCTGCAGGCCTGTAACGCCTCCACCGAAGTAGAAGATCGAGTCGATGTCGGGGGCCTCAAACGCCAAAGTCAGCGTGAGCGTTGCCAGACCGGTTTTTCGATTCAGTCCAGCGCGGCTCACACATGCGCCGGTCAACAGGTGCGTGACAGGGTCCAAGAATTACCTCGAAAAATCAAACTAGCATTCTAAACATGGGTGCCTCATGCGCCTAACTTCGTCTGGTATGTTTCGCCGTTTTTGTCGCCCCGCGACATGTTGTCGAAATGGTTAACAAAATGGAATAATAGTCGGCGTTCTCCTTATGAATTTGGTCCAGAAGTCCGGCACTCGCTTGCTTTTGTGTTCGCGCGACGGCGACTCGCTGCTCGCCATGCAGGGAGAGGTCTTTCGCGCCTCCGGCTATGAAGTGGTCGCAACTGCCTTCAAAGAACAAATCCAGGAGCATATCGAGAACACAGATTTTGACGTAGTTGTGCTCAACCACACGCTTTCGTTCTCCGACCGGAAGACAATCGCCAGGAAAATCAAGCAGCGCAATCCCAATAACGGAGTGCTGGTCCTGCACCATAGCGGCTCTCTGGGAAACCCATACGTTGACCTGGCCGTGGATTCTCGTGGCGGTGTAAGGTCTGTGCTGGATACTCTGAAACGCATTGAGGGAATGCAGCATGCTCGCACCCACCACCGCCCAGCCGCCGAAGGCGAATATGTTGTAGTGGCTGACCTCAATCGCAACTACACCTTCGCCACCGATCCTGTCTGCGAATTGCTGGGCTATGACCGCGCCATGCTGCTGGAACTTCGTATCGATGACATTGTCGACGGCTCAACCCACGTGGCGGCCCCGCTGTTCCGCGAATTTGTCGGCCAGGGAATGCAGACCGGAAGAATTGCCCTCAGACATCGCTCCGGCAGGAAGATTCAAGTGAAGTATTCAGCCATGGCTGAGCCGGACGGGTGCATGGTCGCGCACTGGGAACCACTGGAACCTTCAGCAGCGGTCTGACTCGACTTTCGTCACTCCATCAGCAGCTTTACCGGCCTGCTCTCAATGGTCAACTCCGCTGGCAACGTCCCCAGCAGCTCGCCATCGGCCTGCGAATGCACTGCGCGCATCCCCGGAATCGCGGTGCAGCGAAACCACCTGGTGTGGATCGCATCCACGCTTTCGACCTTCCAGTTCCGCCCCGTGGCCACGCTGGCAAAGTATGAGAGAAACCGGCGGATTTTGTTCGTACGAAAGAGCAGCAGACAAAAGTCATGGCGCAGAAGACTTGTTCCCAGGTTCACCAGGCTCAACAGTCCGGGAAACTTGCCCGCGCGCACACACATCGCCAGCATGGCCGCGCCCTGGTGACGAGTTCCACTTTCATCTTCCCACTCAACCTGGAACATGGGATAGCGGCGGCGCAGGGCCATCCGCGCCATCTCAAGAAAATATGCATTACGTCCCCAGCGCTCTTTGGCTTCCACTTCCGTGCGATACATCAATTCAGCGTCAGAACCCACGCCGGCCGCAACCAGAAAGTAGCGCTTCTCCGGACCATTTTCTCCCTGCGAACACACCAGGCCGGGACGAAACTCACGTGGATGGTAGGTCAGAAGTTTCTTTGCTGCCTCAACCGGATCAGAAGGGAGTCCCAGGTCTGAGGCCAGCAGATTGCCGCTGCCCAACGGCAACAGTCCTAATGCCACATCCCCCGAGGTTTGCTTACCAGCAGTTCGCGTAGAAGAAGCCTGCATGATGCCGTTCAGCGCCTCATTGGCCGTACCGTCGCCGCCGCAGGCCACCACTGTGTCAAAACCCCGGCTTGCTGCTTCCCGCACCTGCTCGATCGCGCTGCCCAGATGCGTCGTAGCGCAAGTTTCGACCTCGACACCCGCCGCCCGCAGCACCTCTTCTACAGCCGCGATGGCTTGCTTGCGCTTCTTGCGTCTGCGCCCTGAGGCCGGGTTGTAAATAAGAAAAGCCTTGCGCACGGCTGGATTATAGTAGGCGATCTTGAAACGAGTGAGCAGTTAGACAAAATGGTCTAGAATTCAAGACCGCCATGCCATCCGAAGCCACGCAAGCCTTCCGCTCCGCTCGCGACTTTCTTCTCGCCCATCGCGACGACTACGCTACAGCCTACGCAGGCTTTCAATGGCCCAAGCTCGGTCGCTTCAACTGGGCGCTGGACTGGTTTGACCAGATTGCCGCCGGCGATCGTCGCAACCAGGTCGCATTATGGGTGGCCTACGAAGACGGCCGCCAGGACAAGCTTACGTTCGCGGAACTTTCTGAACGTTCGAACCGCATCGCCAATTATTTCCGTAGTCTCGGCGTACGTCGTGGCGACCGCGTATTGCTGATGCTCGGCAATATTCCGCCACTGTGGGAAACCATGCTGGCCATGATGAAGCTGGGCGCGGTCATCATCCCCGCAACCACGCTGCTCACCGCCGACGATCTGGCAGACCGCATCGCCCGCGGCCACGTACGACACATTGTCTGCGCCGCCGATCTTGCGCCCAAAATCGAAGCTGCCTGCGGAAGCTGCACGCGCATAGCCATCCCACCCCAGTCCGCGCAAAACCAGCGCGGTCCGGGGGCCCCGGTTATCGGCGGCAAAGCACCGGGCTGGCATGAATACGAACAAGGCTATTCATCTCCTGCCGCATTTCAGCCTGAAGGCGAAACCCGAGCCAGCGATCCCTTGCAGCTTTATTTCACCTCCGGCACCACGGCCAAGCCCAAGCTGGTGATGCACTCGCACACCAGTTATCCGGTAGGCCATCTTTCCACCATGTATTGGATCGGCATTAAGCCCGGCGACATCCACTGCAATCTCTCATCGCCCGGCTGGGCCAAGCATGCGTGGAGCTGCTTCTTTGCGCCCTGGAACGCCGAAGCTACAGTCTTTGTGATCAACCAGTCGCGCTTCAGCGCCCGCGGCCTGCTCGACGCCATTACCGGCTGCGGCGTCACCACCTTCTGCGCGCCGCCCACGGTCTGGCGCATGCTCATCACAGAAAGCCTTAGCGATTGGAAAGTCCGTCTGCGCGAGCTGGCAAGCGCCGGAGAGCCGTTGAACCCTGAAGTGATCGAACAGGTGCGCACTGCCTGGGGGCTGACGATCCGCGACGGTTACGGACAGACCGAGACTACCGCTCAGGTCGGCAATCCTCCGGGACAGAAGCTCAAAGTCGGCGCCATGGGACGTCCGCTCCCCGGCTA
>Ga0210400_10004818_pt1 | contig 11588 bp, 10 predicted proteins | sample IncBWH26MmetaG_FD_155456 | JGI IMG/M metagenome (GOLD analysis project Ga0210400, IMG submission 155456) | Forest soil microbial communities from Barre Woods Harvard Forest LTER site, Petersham, Massachusetts, United States - Inc-BW-H-26-M | ecosystem: Environmental > Terrestrial > Soil >...
GCCACAACCGACGGCTGAAATACTGTTGTGTTTTTAACGAGATGAGCCGCGCACTTTCCCAGGCTTGTCCATAAGTCGGTGGGATGCTCGGAAACCAGACACAACACGCAACGTGTACGGCTCGCTCAGGAGTTGGACACCAATTGGTAATCCTGCTCTGCCCTTCCGATAAGCCGAGTGGATAGCTTACGGTGAGCGACAATAAGTCCAGAAGATAGAACCGCTAGCCTTCCGCCGGAGAACTACCCATATCCGTCAACAGGAGGCGCAAGTTCCCAGGATTTGTAGCGTACGCGAGTCCGGTTCTGGCGTCCATGACGCCGGCACGGACGAGTTTCTCGATCTCTCCATCGAAGTGCTGCATGCCGTCGGTGTCGCCATCTTTCATGGCTTCGAGCAGCGTCTTGCCATCCTGTTCGCCCTTTTCTATATAATCGCGGGTTCGCAGCGTTGATTTCAAAATTTCGACGATTGCCACGCGTCCGCTCCCATCTTTCCGCGGTATCAGACGCTGGGAAATGATGGCGCGGAAGCTCTTCCCCAAACGGTTCCGAATGATTTGTTGTTCCCCCATCGGAAATGCTCCGATGATTCGCTCAACGGTTTTGGACGCGTCAATGGTATGGAGTGTGGAAAGAACCAAATGGCCCGTTTCCGCCGCCTCCAGTGCGATTTCAATCGTCTCCTTGTCCCGCATTTCCCCGACGAGAATGACCTTCGGCGCTTGTCTTAATGCTGCCCGCAGAGCGAGAGCAAAGCTGGGAGTGTCACTGTGCAGTTCCCGCTGGTGAACGATCGAGCGCTTGTGCCGATGCATGAACTCGATTGGATCTTCGATCGTCAAAATGTGATAAGCGTGGCTCTCGTTAATCCGATCAAGAACCGCAGCCAAAGTTGAGGATTTCCCGGATCCCGTGGGGCCAGTGACCAGGACGATTCCGTTCTGGAGATCGGCGATTTCGGCGAGGTGCGGGGGCAGGTTCAGGTCAGCGAGAGTGGGAATGACCTGGGGTATGACGCGCATTACGATGGCATAGCTGCCGCGTTGTTGAAAGATGTTTACGCGAAACCGGCAATGCCCCGGTACACGATATGAGATGTCGCAAGATCCCAGATTCTGCAATGAGTCAGTTGCTTGTTTGTTGCCCTCGATCAGTTCGTAGGCAATGCGGCGTGTGTCCTCTGGAGTTAACGGGGCCATTCCAGAGATTTTGACCGGAGTCAATTTGCCGGAGAGTTCCACCATGGGCAGGCTTCCCGGCGACAGGATCAGGTCGCTGACTTTACTGGAGACGCCAAGCATGGCCAGCAACAGGGCCGGGGTCGGAATGGGCTTGGACAGAGACAACACGGGCGACGGGGCTCGCTTGGCCGCAGTTTCCACTTTGGGATCCTTTCGAATGTCTCCGGGTAATTTACCGTCTCAGACGCCCCTAGCCCTAGCGAGGATAGCTGCCGCGTCCTTCGTGTTAATGGAAAGGAGGTACAGTTATGTCACCTTGCACGCGGAAAGCCGTTCTCAACGCTCGATAGCCGAGGGTGAGGTTCTCTAACTCTTGCGGGATCAGCCAGCCCACCCCGGGCGGTTGCCGCGTTCGGCTCACCGTTCTCAGCGACTGTCGCTTTTTTGGATTACCGCGCGATTCGCAGACAGTTCGGATCCGCTCTTGGCCGTGAACGCGACGAAAGGCTCACGACATCGTGTCTGCGTAGCCTCTCAACCCAGCGATGTTGAACCTGGGTCCCGGCGGCGCCATTTCCATCTCGACTCGGAGAGCAAATTTCGTAAAACTGAAAATGGCTGTATGGCCATGGCGAAGTCTTTTAGGCGGGTGTCCCTTACCATTCTGAAGCAGTCACAATGCCATCGCCGATCCAATGAGTAGGAGACCTGCCGGTTGACAAAATGCTTCATCCGCCCGACAGTGGCAGACAGATTGCTGCATTGCCGTTGGGGGAGAGCATGTCCGTTGCGGCAAAACCAAGTTGGGCTAAAGGTGTTCGCAAAGAACCGCGAACCCCTGCCTGCAAGTCTGTCACCGTCTCGGGTAGGGACATCTTCGGGAATCCCTTCTCACAAAATACTTTTACTCTAGAGATCGCAGCATATGGGGCTCGACTACGGGGCTTGCCCCCATTGGTCGTGGATACGATCCTCCTCTTGGATCATGGAGGAGAGCAAGCAAACTACCGAGTAGTTTGGATCGGTGAGAAGGACAGTGGATATGAAGGACACATTGGTCTGGAATGTGTCAACCGAAATAAGTTTATTTTTGGTATCGAGCCTTCTAACCCCGGTCTGTTCTACGATGAGTACATTCGCGTCGAAGCTGAACTGCACAGGAGTCAAGATCGGTATCGGAGCGTGGTCGAGAATAGCCTTGGACTCATCTGCACTCACGACATGTCGGGTATTTTGCTTTCAGTTAATCCGGCGGCCGCCCGGGCGCTCGGTCGTCAACCGGACGGCTGTGCTGGCAAGAACCTTGCCGAATTTCTAGCGCCTTCTGTACGTCACACATTCCCCGAATACCTGCAACGCGCAAAAGAGCGTGGTCAAGATTCCGGCTACGTACGAGTCATAGGTCGGGACAGAAAAGTGCGGGTGTGGCTATACCGCAATCTGGTGGTAGATGAAAGTGGCAATCCACCTTACATTGTCGGCCATGCCCTCGATGTGACCGAGCAGAAACGAGCGGAGTGCAAACTTCAGTTTACGCTGGACAGGCTCCAAAGAGCACTCGCCGAGGTAAAGACTTTAAAGGGCCTTCTTCCAATCTGTGCCTGGTGCAAAAAGATCCGCACGGAAGATGGAGGCTGGAATGAACTGGAATCTTACGTTACAAGGCATTCTGAAGCCACTTTCAGCCACGGCATTTGCCCCGATTGCTTGTACCACGCAAAGATCGGCGACAACCCAAATGCTCCTGTGCGCGACAACCTATAAAGTCCGGCTGCGTTTGCAAGCGAGCCGCAGGCAACGTCCGGCATGACACCAGACATGGCCTTTGCACGTTTGCTGGTTACTCATGATCCAAGAGTATTCAGCACCTTAACCCGAATATTACGGGATCTGTCAATCTGTACCGACGTCTGCTTGAGCTCGTCAAAAGGCCCTCAACTAGTTAGCGAAAAGGCAGTGCACACCTGATAGTGATTGATTGGGAAGAGGCTTCGTTCTACACTGTTGGACGAAATCTGGAAGTCAGACCATTGGCACAAACCAACCGTTGTTGCGATTTCCTCTCAGGATCACTGTCTACCGGGTGTCCATCTTGTTATCGACAAGCCTCTCACGGATGGATCCGGCAGACAATCTCTCTCAAAGTCGCCTACTCTAGAATGTAGCCGGATTATCGCCGTCATTCACGATACGCCCCGAGCGCAGGTACTACGCATGAGAGTCGGGCCTCCGCGATCTCTATCGGATGCGTCACATAATAGAAGAGCACAGAATCTCGTCCGGTGTTCAATGTGATCAGGATCACTTTGTCGTTAATGGCATGCAGTCGTTAGGCACTGTACCAATGCGCTCGGCACTGGCTATCGACAGAGCGTAGCCTTAAGACATGCATACAACGACCAGAAGCACTGCAGGCGGCACTTTTGCGATAAGGGAAAAGTCTTGAATAGCAATACAACCTTGACGCCGGAACAACGAGCGATATGCCCAGTGGCTACGCGCTACTGGCGTGGAACATCCTTCTGACGATCTCATCGACGGGACTCGAGAGCGCGCCCTTTCACAGATCGACACAGCTAAGGAACAAAAGCGACAGAATAATCTGAAACTGGTCGCACTTATATCCTGTTGTCTGTCGATCGTCGCATACCTGTGTCTCAAGCTCTGATGATCCCTTTGCGAGTTCCAATCGCGCAATCCCTTAACTGGAAACCCAAAGCGCGTACAAACCGCATCATCCGCATCTGCGCATGAGCCGGAAGAGCAAATCTTTCTTGAGCGAACGGTTAGTCGTGGAGCACAACGTTGAGAAGTGAACTGTGGACTTCAAGCTCGCCGTTATAGCGAACGAAACCCAATTTCCTGAACCTGTTCATAAAGAAATTGACTCGCCCGCGTGTCGTGCCCACCATCTCTGCCAGAGTCTCCTGACTGATCCTGGGGATTGCAACTTCGGGCTTTCCGTCTTTGCCGAACTGAGCGAGCAGGAGGAGAACGCGAGCAAGGCGTTTCTCGCTGGAATTGAAAAGCTGGTCAACCAAGTCTTCTTCGTAGCGGATATTCCGTGTCAGCAGGTATGCTACGAACATGTCGGAGAAAGCCCGTTCCCGGTGGATCACATCCGTCATGGATCTCTTGTCGATTCGCATCATCGTGCAATCGGTCATTGCAGTTGCGGAGCACATCCGGAGGGGTTGCCCCGCGAGGCAGCCCTCGCCGAAGAAGTCGGCCTCGTTCAGGATGCCTATAGTGGCTTCCTTTCCGCTCCTGGCCACAACGGTAAGTTTAACTTTCCCCTTTTGTAAATAAAAAACAGAATCGGCCAAGTCGCCCTGAGTAAAGATTGTCTGCTTTTTGGGAGCGATCGCGATTGTCCTGCCACCGTCGATGGTCGAAAGGAAGGTCTTGAGGTTAAACTTGCGGCGCTTCTTGACTGCTGCCACGGGCGTCACGAATAGGCCCCCTTTCAATGCTCAAGGAACCCAAGAACCCAGTGCATGAACCAACTATTCTATTCTAAGTTCGGTACATCAACAGCAGCAACTCTTTCCGCGTTCCAAAAACGGGACAGACTAGCTTGGAGAACGGTATGACCTCGTAGGTACAACTGTCGAATCGCGCAATTCTTGCAGAATACGAAGCCGTGAGACAGAGGCGTACCATTGGGCATGCACCGAATGAATCCAGGCCACCTAATCACACGGTTAGCCGATATTCTTAATCCTCATACTCAATCCCGTCACAAAACACATTGCGACGTTGCGGAACGAAATCGCACGACTTAGTGAGGCGAACCGATTGTACCTGACGGCAGCAAGAGTGAGGATAGGGGCGCACGAACGCCGGTTTCAAAGATTACAGGACATCCTCGACGAATGGATGGCGTTGGCCGACTGGAAAAAGCTATGAAGTGGCATGACTGCCAAATTGATACCTTCGCATTCAAAAGGCCGCCCTCTGCAGTCCTATAGGGTTATCCAGCCTTCGCAGCACGGCGTCGATCTTCTTCAGGCGGCGAGCAAGCGTTTGCCTGCGCTCGATCAGCTTCCGATACTCGTTCGAGAGCTGCTTGTGAGCGATTCTCCTGCTCCTCCTCGCACTGCGGTCATCTTGGTGGTCGAGTCCCATTGCGGGTTGCCTCACTCTCTTGGGGATGGCCCTTCTGCTCGGGGGTTGACCCTCTGACTCGCCCGTAACAACGTCTCAAGATCATTGATTCGCTGCAACAAGTTGAACATCGGTAGGCGACATTTCATTGGGGTTTCCTTACCCTCTTTCATGCAAGTGCCGGGCCATCAATTGGCTGCAAAGGAAGTCGTTGGATGTAAACGAAGAGGTTCTGATGGCGGCGGAAGAGATCTGCCGACATGTCGGCAGCCCTGCCGATATTTTGGCAGTCTGACGAATGAGGCGGGAACGCGAACCGCGTGATAAGAGTCCAGCTCAGTTCCGCTCCGTCTGAAACGAGAACCGCCCAACAAGCACGAGCGAACGCATCGCTCGTTGAGAGTGCGGATGGAAGCATGGCGACAGTGGCCACTCGGCGGGAGAAGCAAACTTTGTTGAACGAAAAACGAAACAAACCACTTGACTGCGACCGGCCTCCTGATGGGAGGCCATCTCACTCAAACACCCCACCGCGAAGGATGATGAGTGTAATGATTCCATAACAATGTCGGCTCCCAGGCCCGAGTAAACTTTGGAGGCTCAAACCAACCAAGGGGCTCGGGGGAAGGAGCCGAACAATGCTGATTATAGGTTGTGATTATCATCCGGGCTTTCAGCAAATTGCTTTTGTGGACACAGAAACAGCTGAGTGCGGCGAACGGCGACTCGCTCACCGCGAAGAAGCTGAGCAGTTCTATCAAGACCTCAAGCAGCACAATTCAACCGTGCGGGTGCGGATGGAACCGAGCGGGCACTCGCGCTGGTTCGAACGCTTGCTGCGCGACTTGCAGTTTGAGTTGTGGATCGGGGACGCGGCCGAGATCCGCACGAAACGAGTGCGCAAGCAGAAGACGGATCGACAGGATGCGCAGCTGTTGTTGCGGCCGATGATGGAAGACCGCTTTCCCCGGGTCTGGGTGCCCGACGCGGCCAACCGGGACCTGCGGCAGTTGCTGTGGCATCGGCATCGCTTGGTGCAGATGCGCACGCGGGTGATGAATCAGTTGCATGTGGTGGCGCTCAACGAAGGCCTGCGGCGCAAGAAGGCGCTGTGGCGGCCGGCGGGGCGCAAGGAACTGGAGTCGATCGTGTTAGCTCCCTGGGCGGGGCGGCGGCGCCAGGACTTACTCGACTTGCTGGGTCAACTGACACCGAAGATCCAGGAAGTGACGCGGGCGTTAGGAGAGGAAGTGGAGAAGCGTCCGGTAAGGCCGGCGGTTGATGACGCATCCCGGAGTCGAACTATTCGGCGTGTTGATAACATGTAACTTATTGATTCTATAAACTGCCAGAACGGCTAAAAAGGCACCATTGCCAGATCCATTGTACGTTTATTGTACGAAAATACTCTCGCTTTGGAGTCTGACAGACCACATAGCGACCACAGTATCCCATAAAGTCGCGAGAATCGATCGGGAAATAACTCGACCGCTTCTCGCCGAACTTATCGCCTTGCGGGTCCCGGCACGGGCAGACTTCCCAAACCATTTTAGCGACTGTCTTTTACCGCAGAGATATCATTAACTTCTTCCGAACGTCGGTCCGAGGGTTCAGGGCGCATGCTTTTGGCTCGATCGAGGGCGTCCGCCACGCCCAAGCAAACATTCTTCGGTCCGAGATGGCCGTGAAGTCCCGCCTCTTCACCGCTTCCTATCGACCCGCTATCTGGAGCTCTTCCGATGGAACTTGCTCTACGCCCGTGTCTCCAACCTGCAGTGTCTCAGACACCGCATGCTGGTTTGTCCGGATTCGTTCGATAAGAGAGTGCCCATCATCCCCGAGTGCTACGACTTTCTGTGCTGCTACAAGGGCGCGACCGTACACCGCATACGCCACCAAGTAGTTGTGGCTCCCGCGATGGAGGTTGGCCAGGGAGCACAAATTTTCCGCTAACGCCAGCCACCGTTGCTGGCGAAGTCGCTCTAGCCCGTTCGAGTTGTTCCTCGAATGTTCAGCTTCACGATGTTCTTCGATCCGGCTGATTTGCTTACGTAACCAGCCGGCGAGGGCCTCTTCCAATTTCAGCAATTGCAGCTGTGTACCACGGCGGTAGAAATAGTCGATCGTCTCACCCTTGTCAGTGAGTGGAATATGCCGGCACGGTGAGACCTCGCCCCTAAGCTCGCGGGAAACAAACCTCATCAGCAAACACTTGGCGCATGAATGTGGCTTGGTAGGATCGCCGAAGTTAGGACAGGTAGGCGAGTCCTCAAACACAACTTGGCGCCGCCGCGGGGTGTGTGGAGAGCGTCCATAGCCTCCGTCTTCCAGAAATTTCAGCTCAAATTTAAGGACATCCAGCAAGTCACGCTCGTCTTGCGCCATATGCCACCTCACCCTCACAAGAGTTTAGGGTCGCAGAAAGGGCTCTCACCGGCCTATGTGATCAGGATCACAGGACGCGCTTTGGTTGTAACGTGAGTCACGGCGGGATCACCCCGATCGAACAGCAGCATGCGAAATTCACGGAGCCGTTGTTGGAATTCTCCAAACCGGCAGAAGCCTAGGGGAAAAAGGTTGCCTGTCATTTCACGCAGAGTGGCGTGTGGCGAGCGGCATACTCAGGAGTTTACGATTTTCTCCAGGGCAGGCTTATTGCAGATGATCAAGGTGGAGCCATTCAACTGCAACAACTGCTTCTTCTTGAAATCGGAGAATAAGCGGCTGACCGTCTCGCGCGTGGTGCCAATCATTTCCGCGATTTCTTCATGTGTGAGCGTCAATTTCAGATGCGCTGGCTCGGTCGCATTCTCCGCGTTGGGCGACCAGGAGAGTAGTAGCTTTGCGAACTTCCCTGAAGGTGAACTCATCAAACCTAGAGTACGGATTTCCTCATATGCGGTGTAGTAGTTACGGCTGAGTTGCTCCGCAACTCGCAATGCCACCTCTCCATATTGGCGCAGGAATTCCAGGAGCGCGTCGCGGGCGATGAAATTGGCCTGGCCCGGCTCCATCATCTCGGCTGTAACCTCATAGGGCCGATTGGAGATGGTCGCGTTCAGACCCAAGACATCTCCGGCCTCCGAAATCTTGGTGATGATGGTTTTGCCCCCGGTCGACGATGTGGACAGTTTGGCCTTTCCCGCACAGAGCACGAATACCCCACGCGGCTGTTGGCCCTCGACAAATAGCATCGTCGATTTCGGATACATCGCAGTGGACTTGATTTCATTGAGCCTTTGTACCGCAGAAGGAGATAAATTACAGAATAAATGCTCCTCACGCACGGGACAGATGAGGCAGTTATCGATGATATTCAAGCCGTAAGGGACGCGCATTCAGCACCTTCGAAGTGAGCGTATTGTAGCACCCGATGTGTGATTGGCATCACGCACAGCCGTGATCTCGGTCACCGCTTTATTGGGGTCCCCTGGCACAGAATCATCAAGAACAAGGGCTTACACGCACTTTCAAAGCGCTCAAGGCAATGCGCGGGCGTCTCCCGGTTGATTTAGTTGTTCTCGGAGAACCTCATGGTCCGTTTCAGCCAGATGGTGGTGGAGCATCCTTGGATCGAAGAAATCGATCTTAATCCTATGCTCGCCTCGTCCAAAGGTTTGTTAGCGCTGGATGCGCTTTCTTCTGCACGACGCGAGCCGGCATCCAGACCAACTTCCAAAGCCAGCTATGCGTCCCTATCCGTCGCAGTACATTTCACAATTCACGATGAAGGACGGCACGGAGGTTACACTCCGGCCGATCCGCCCCGAAGACGAACCGCTGATGGGAAAATTCCATGAGACGCTTTCCGAGCGAAGCGTCTATATGCGTTACTTTTCCTCGCTGAGCCTAAGCTCACGCGTGGCGCACGAGCGTCTGGTTCGCATCTGTTTGGTGGACTATGATCGCGTGATGGCTCTAGTGGTGGACCTCAAAGACGGGGTCACAGGCCAGCATCGGATCCTGGGGGTCGGCAGGTTAATCAAATTACCGACGAAGAATGAGGCCGAAATTGCCATCCTCGTGTCAGATCAGTTCCAGAAGCAAGGCCTGGGAATCGAATTGCTGCGCCGCATCGTCCAGATCGCGCGCGACGAGAAACTAAGTAGCGTCTCTGCCGAAATGTTGCGGGACAACGTGACCGTGCAACGTATTTTCAAGAAAGTTGGGTTTCGTCTGCGACCGCTGGCCGACTCCTCTTCCATATCGGCCGTGCTTGACCTCTAAATCCTGTGACGCCAGCCTTACGACGACAAAAACAGGTCTACAGAAATTACTTGAGGCCTGGCACTCTCCCTCAAGTCTGAAACCTTTTCCCGTTTTGGCACGCTGAGTGATCCCAGACACGTTGTTTTGTGACCTGGATCACAGAACTGTGCTGGTCTGCCAGTAGACAATCGGCCTGCAGGCGCTGCTCCCACAGTCAATCGCCGGCTGAGACCAATTCGCACCAGACAAGCGGCGCTGATTGATTGTTGAGCGATGAGCAATTATGAACAGTCTCGGAACTGTAAGTCACATTAGAATTTCTGCAATTTCCAGGAAATCAAACTGGTGACTGGGGGCGTCTCGCTCTGCTTGATGAGATGAAGCTGAGGGACTCAAACTTATGAGCCACGAACTTTATCACAAAGCCTGTCGAGTTCTTCTGTTCTCGGCGCTATGTCTTTTCGTTGGGGGCGCGCATGCCGGCGGCCAAGCGGGCCAGCAGACAGCTGCTAAGAACGGCCAATCCGCCACCGCACCTACGGCCACTGCGCCCTCTTCCGAAGATTCCAAGTATGTGGGAGCCGAAACCTGCAAGACCTGTCACGAGGAAATCTACAACGCATGGGAGAAAACGCCGCATTGGAAGACCACACTGAACATAAAGGGCGGTCCCTCAAAGCAAGGTTGTGAGGGTTGCCATGGGCCCGGAGCCGACCACGTGGCGGGCGGCGGTGACAAAACCAAGATATTTATGTTCGAGGGGAAGTCACGGCAGGAGACTAGCGCTCGTTGTCTAAGCTGCCACGGCGAAGCTCACCAGCAATCGCATTTCGCCGAATCCTCCCACTCCAGTAGCGATGTCGGATGTCTTGACTGCCACTCTCCTCATCACTCCAAGAAAAAAGAGTCCCTGCTAGTCCAGGAGCAACCCCAGTTATGTTACGGATGCCACACATCTGCCAAAGCAGATTTCGCCAAGCCGTATCACCACCGCGTCAACGAGGGATTGGTGCAGTGCGTTGACTGCCATAACCCACATGGGACAGCAACCGTGCGGCAGCTACGGAGCCTGCCGAGTGGTGACGCCGTTTGCTACAAGTGCCATGTCGACAAGCAGGGTCCTTTCGTCTACGAGCACGTGCCGGTGAAGACTGAGGGCTGCAGCAGTTGCCACACTCCCCACGGTTCCACCAATCCACGGCTACTCAAGGTGATGCCGGTGAACATGCTCTGTCTGCAATGCCACACTTTCTCGACCCAATTGACGGCCGGCGGGCCCAGCGGTCCCGCGCACAATCAGTCGGCGAAGTATCAGGCCTGCACCATGTGTCACGCCCAGATTCATGGCTCCAATTTCAGCAGTGTGTTTTTCAAGTAGGGAGCACGAATGGCGGCGCCAAGAAAACTCGTGCACCAGTCTTCGCTAATCGAGAGACCGGCGTCCGCGTGCCTGCACGCCGAGCGCAGCTTATCGGACGCCTGCGGTCACAGCAACTGGCGAATAGCGATGGCTCTGGCGCTGCTTTTGTGCGCAATGATCCTGTCATCGCCAAAAACACTATTCGCCCAAACTCCCACGGCGAGTCCGACCCCGGCCGCAGCTCCGCCTGCCGAGCCTGACGGCATAACCAGCGGAGGGTACCAGATTCACCAGTCCATCGAACTGGGCTACCGGAGTACCGACGTGAGCGGCAGCGGCGACATGTACGACACACTGGTAAATCTGCAGACTGGCCCGCGAATCCTTGACCAGACGCTTACGATGCAGTCGGTCGATCACCAGGGCCTGCTGTTCGACAATCTCTTCCTCAACAGCGTGGGGTGGGGAGGCGATCCCAACAACTACGCGCGCCTTCGCGCCGATAAAAACAAATGGTACAACTTCCAGAGCAGCTTCCGTCGGGATCAAAGTTTCTTCGACTACGACTTGCTGGCAAATCCGCTGAATCCCCCGACCTCTGCTCCCTCGATTCCGATACTGGACTCGCCTCACTCGTTCGCCACGACGCGACGCATGAGCGACGTCGATCTCACGCTGCTTCCGCAATCCGCGGTCAGCTTCCGTTTTGGATACTCGCATAACAAGATG
>Ga0210400_10004820_pt1 | contig 11585 bp, 11 predicted proteins | sample IncBWH26MmetaG_FD_155456 | JGI IMG/M metagenome (GOLD analysis project Ga0210400, IMG submission 155456) | Forest soil microbial communities from Barre Woods Harvard Forest LTER site, Petersham, Massachusetts, United States - Inc-BW-H-26-M | ecosystem: Environmental > Terrestrial > Soil >...
CAATGGTGCGATAAACTTTGTCTTCCAGCGCCTGAAAATCTTCAGGCGGAACCTGCGCAGATACCTCTTCCACGGTTTTCACGGACATGAGCACCACTCGCTTTCGGGGAATATTTCAGCGTTGAGGCGAAGTATAGCGCAGTTTGCTGTGGAAGAACCGCTACTTTTGCCGCACCCCGTGCAACTCTCTAGAGACGCGAGCGCAGCTTTTCCAGCCGTCGCGCCGCCTCATCCAGTGTCTCAGGCTTCTTACAGAAGGCAAAACGTACCTGTTGGGATCCGTCTTTCGGATGCTTGTAGAAACTCGACCCGGGCACACATGCGATGCCGATTTCTTTTACCAGGTAAGCCGCGAAGTCCACGTCGTTCGCGAACCCGAAGGCGCTGATGTCGGTCATCACGTAATACGCCCCCCGCGGAAGGTAACAGCGGAAGCCGGCTTTCTCGAGCGCCGGAATCAGGTGATCGCGCCGCGTGCGGTACCGGTCTGCCAGTTCGCGGTAGTAGCTGGCAGGAAGGCTTAACGCGGCCGCCCCAGCTTCCTGCAATGGGGCAGGCGCACCCACGGTCAAAAAATCGTGCACCTTGCGGATCGCATTCGTAATGGCCGGCGGCGCCACCGCCCAGCCGACACGCCATCCCGTGACGCTGTAGCTTTTTGAGAGCCCATTGATGGTGATCGTACGCTCGCGCATCCCGTCAAGCCGCGCGAGAGAAATATGCTCCGATCCATCGTAGAGAATGTGCTCATAGATTTCGTCCGTGATGGCAAGCACATTGTATTCAACGCACAGGTCGCGAATCAGTTCCAGTTCTTTCCGGCTGAACACCTTGCCGGTAGGGTTGTTTGGCGTGTTAACGATGATGGCTTTGGTCTGGTGTTGACTGGTCTTGTGTTGAAATGCCTCGCGCAATTCCTGTTCGTCAAACGTCCACTCGCCGTGGGATGCTTGCGGCGGACGCAAACTGACGAACCGCGGCTTGGCTCCGCTAAGAATCGCGTCCGGCCCGTAGTTTTCGTAGAAGGGCTCGAAGACCACCACCTCGTCGCCCTTGTTGCAAACCGCCAGCAGGGTCGCGATCATTGCCTCGGTCGAGCCGCAGCACACCACGATTTCCTTTTCCGGATCGACCTCGATCCCCTGCCATTCCCGCATCTGCCGGGCAATCGCAGTCCGCAGACTCTTCGCACCCCAGGTAATGGCGTACTGATTCACGTCGGCGGCGATGGCTTCCTGCGCGGCGCGCTTGATCTCCGCAGGCGCCGAGAAATCGGGAAACCCCTGCGCCAGATTGACCGCGTAATATTGCATCGCCTGCCGAGTCATCTCGCGAATGACAGACTCGGTAAAATGCTCAACCTTGTCGGAAAGAAAGTGCTTCGGATGGGCCGAAACTTGGGTCATGGAAAGTAAGGCTAGCACAAGAAATGGTCAACGGTGCCTCTGCCTAAATCCCTGTCATTCCTGAGCGCGGCAAGAGCTTCACGAAGTGAAGCTCCCGCGACTCCACTCAGGATGACACTATTCAAGGAGGTCAAATGGTCAAACTAAATGACCATAGTATGTTAGAATGACTACAGAGAACATTATGCAGGAAATCGCCATCTCTGAATTTAAAGCCAAGTGTCTTGCGTTGCTGGAACAGGTTCGCGCCACGAAAAAGCCGATTCGAATCACTCGGTTTGGTAAGCCAGTGGCCGAAGTCATACCGCCGACCGCGGTAGAAGATCGTGCGGCCTGGATCGGATCGATGAAGGGCACGTTCGAAATTCTGGGCGACATCGTGTCTCCGGCAAACAACGAGGACGAGTGGGAGGTTCTTCGCGATTGAGATTGCTGCTTGATACCCACATCTGGTTGTGGAATTTCCAGGAGCCGCGGCGGCTGGGGCGACGGGTCTTGCGCCATCTCCAGGACAAGGAAAACGAACTCTGGCTTTCGCCGATGAGTACGTGGGAAGCGCTGACCCTGAATTACAAAGGCCGGATTCGCATCAAGGAAGATTTGGCGACCTGGTTAACGCGGGCCACGGCAGGTACTCTCGAGGCTCCGCTCACCCATGAGATCGCGCTCGTAGCGCGCCAATTGCCGCTGCATCAGGATCCCGCCGACCGCATTCTAGCCGCGACCGCAGAGGTCTTGGACTTGACTCTGGTCACGGCCGACGAACGATTGCTGGGATTGGGAACGATTCGGACCATGGCCAACCGCTGATTGCCAGCGTTTCTCGGCATCACGGTTGAGAACATTCCTTACCGGCCTCATTTGCAACGGTTTATTATGGCTGAGCCTACATCAGGAGGTATCTATGGTTTCTACGCCCAGCCTCGTCCAGCTAACCAAGGCGACTCAGGTGAGATTGCGCGATGCAGGCGTCACCGAGACTTGGCTAGAAGATGTTATCGAGAAGGATCCAATAATTCTCGGACTCGGTGAGGCGACCGTAATCGACCGGCAACGGAGACAGGAGAAGGCAGGGCGACTAGATCTGCTCCTTGAAGACCAAGACGAGGAAAAGCGATATGAAGTTGAGCTTATGCTTGGCAGCACCGATGAGAGTCACGTAATTCGGACAATCGAATACTGGGACATTGAGAGAAGGAAATACCCGGGCTACGACCACTGCGCCGTATTAGTCGCCGAAGACATCACGACGCGATTCTTGAACGTTATTAGCCTATTTAGTGGGTCAATCCCGATAATCGCCATTCAAGTGAATGCACTGAAAGTTGAAGACAAGTTGGTGCTGAACTTTGTGAAGGTGCTCGATAGCCGGAAGCTCCGCAAGGATGATTCAACCGAAATTAAAGCAAAAGATACAGATCGTCAGTATTGGGTGTCAACCGCCAGCGCGGCGACCGTGGATCTTGTTGATAAGTTCCTGGGGATAATCAATCAAGTGGCCGACAAGCCTCGACAACTCACCTATAACAGATATTTCATCGGACTAAACGATGGCATGCGACCGGGCAACTTCGTTACGTTTAGGCCCAAGAGGTCCTTCCTGAATGTCAGTTTCCGTGCGCTCAGCCAGACTGAGATTTGGGAAAAGCGACTTGGTGAGAGCGGCCTTGAGTTTGATACAAAAAATGAAAGCTTACGAATCAAGCTTACCCCAAAAGACTTTGAGGAAAATAAGGGTCTTCTGACGGAAATCCTTCACCAGTGCGTAAAGGACTACGAAGCAGAATAGCTTGCCCGCACCTATACCCTCCGCGCACCGCCCAGCGCTTCTAGCGCCTTCATGATCTGTGCCGACCATTGTGCCACCTCGTCGTCGCGCAGGGTGCGCTCGGAGGACTGGAACGTGGCCCGCACGAGGATCGAATAATTGCCGGCAGTGACGAACACTATCGACCCGCCCCTGAAAACTTCTGCTGGGACGAAGCTGCGCAGCTCGGCGATACCCAATCCAATAACGCTCTGATGAATTTTCTCGAACTCAACGCCGTCGTCAAACACAAAGGAGAAGTCGCGCTCGACGGCAGGGAATCGGGGCAGCGCTTCATAACGCACCTGCCGCAGATCGTGCTGGTACAGCCGGTCGAGATAGATCTCGGCGACAAAAACATCCTGCCGTAGCTTGCGGGCCGCAGTCACATCAGGGTGAATCTGGCCAAACTGGGCGACAGTAGCGCCATCCAGCACGGCGCGGGCGGAGCGTCCGGGTTGGTAGTAGTCGGCCGTCTTCGCGTCATAGTAAAGGGTCCACTGGCTGAATGGAGCGAGCAGGCTTTCGATGTCGCCCTTCAGGTCGAAGAACGAGAACGGACGCCCTCCCGCCCCTGGAGCCAGTCCGCGCACGACTTCCGCATCCACATTCCCCGTCGCACCCATTGAGATGCGCTTCAGCTCCAGCGCCTTTTCCACTAACTTTGAATCTGCGCCCGACGCCTCAAATACATTCCCAGCTTCGAACAGGCGAACATTGTCGCTGCCGCGATTCAGGTTGTAAGCCAGCATGTTGAGCATGCTCGGAACCATCGAGGTGCGCATCACCGAAGCCTCATCGCTGATCGGGTTCGCGAGGTCGAGTTCGGGGGCAGGCGAAAAACGCCGGGCGTCGTCTTTTGAAATAAATGTGAGCGAAGTGGTTTCGTTGTAACCGAGCGCCAGCAGTCCAGAGCGCAGCCGCGCATCTTTGTGCGCATCGGGCAGCTCGCGAACCTCCCCGCTGTAGGCGGGAAGCGTGTCTGCAAACTTGTCGTAGCCATGAAGGCGCGCCAGTTCCTCGATGATGTCGATCTCGCGCTCGATGTCGAGACGCCAGCTGGGAATATGGATCAGGTACCTCTCTTCGCCTCCGGCGAGCATCGCGAAACCGAGACGAGTGAGGATGCGGCTGATCTCAATCGTGCTGAGTTTCTCGCCAAGAATTCGATTCACTTCTCCTAAATCGAGCTCCACCGGAGCCAGGTCAAGCTTGCGGGCGATCACGTCGATTACGTCGCCGACGAGCGTACCGCCGCCGGATGCGAGGATCAGCTCGGCGACGCGGTTGGTTGAAGGAATGGTTGATTCGAAATCCGCACCGCGCTCGAATCGGTGCGACGCGTCCGTATGAATGCCGTGCCGCTTCGACATCCGGCGCACCGTGACCGGGTCCCACCACGCGGATTCAATCAGGATGTTCTTCGTCTTCTCCGTGATCATGGTGTCGAATCCGCCCATCACGCCGGCCAGTCCCACCGGCTTCTTCGCGTCGGCAACGACGAGATCTTCGGTGGAAAGCTTGCGCTCCACACCGTCCAGAGTTTTGAGCGTTTCGCCGGCCCGGGCGCGGCGAATGACCAGCCTGCGCCCTTCGAGCAGATCGAGATCGAACACGTGCGTGGGCTTGCCACTCTCCCATAAAACATAGTTGGTAGCATCCACCGCATTGCTGATCGGCCGTTGATCGAGCAACTGAAGACGGCTGGCGATCCTCGCGGGCGAGGGCCTGATGGTGACGCCGCGAATTTCGCGCGCAGTGAAGCGCGGACATAGTTCAGCTTCTTGAATGTCGATCGTGACGTCGGATTTGCCTTGCGACGGCGGCAGCTTCGGCTCGATCAGCTTTAGCGGGAGATCGTAGAGAGCCGAGGCCTCACGAGCCACACCATAATGATTCATGGCATCGGGGCGGTTAGTCGTGATCTCCATCTCAAAGACTGTGTTATCGCCTTCGCCGGAAATACCTTCAACGGCAATGCCTGCAAGCGTGAGTTCATCCGCCAGTCTCGTGTAATCGACCGGGAGGTCAACGAAGTCGCGCAGCCAATGAGGAGAGATTTTCATGACAACAGCTATTAGTGATCAGCTTTTCGCTTTCAGCTTAAATCTACTATTTTCTCGGATTGTCATCCTGAGCGAAGCGAAGGACCCGCTGTCTGGCGCGCCGACAAAAAAACAGGCCTTCGCTTCGCTCAGGATGACAATAATTAAGAGTGCTGACCTAACGTATGGCTATGTTGCGAACAGTGAACGACGAACCGCGAACGACCAACGATCTTCTACCCAAACTGCTCCAGAAACCGCACATCGCCCTGAAAGAACAGCTGAATATCATCCACGCCGTACTTCAGAATCGCAATTCGTTCCACGCCCATGCCGAAGGCGAATCCCGAAACTTTTGCGGGATCGTAATCCACGAACCCGTATACATTCGGATCAACCATGCCGCAGCCCAGCAGTTCAATCCATCCGCTGGCCTTGCAGTTGCGGCACGGAGCGCCGTCACGCACGCCTGTGCCATCGCAGAAAATGCAACTGATCTGCACGTCCGCGCTCGGCTCGGTAAACGGGAAGAACGACGGATAAAAGCGCGTCTTAACGCTCGATCCAAAGAGCGCCTTCATGGCATGATCGAGCGTGCCCTTCAGATCGCAGAACGTGATGTTGGTGTCGACCGCGAGCCCTTCGACCTGGTGAAAGATTGGCGAGTGCGTGGCGTCGAGCGCGTCATTGCGGTGAACTTTTCCCGGACACACCACGCGCACCGGCGGCTTCATCTTCTGCATGGTCCGAATCTGCACCGGCGAAGTGTGCGTGCGCAGCAGCAAGCGGTCGCGCAGCGGCTTCGATTCCTGCCCGGCAATGAATAGCGTGTCCTGCGTATCGCGCGCGGGATGGTTCGGCGGAAAGTTCAGTGCCTCGAAGTTGTAGTAATCGGTTTCAATTTCCGGGCCCTCCTCGACCGAGTAGCCGAGATTGCGGAAGACCCCAACAATCTCGTTCATCGTCTTGATGACGGGATGCTCCACGCCGATCGGACGACGAATGCCAGGAAGGGTGATATCGAGGCGGTCCGTGGCGAGTTTGCCGGACGATGCGCCGCTCTGAATGCGGGCGAGCGTCGCATCAACTGCCTGCTCAACTTTGGTCTTGACCTCGTTGACGCGCTGTCCGACGTCGCGCTTATTCGCTCCCGGCGCGGCTTTCAGCCACAGATCGTTGAGCTGGGTGAGGATGCCGTTCTTGCGCGCCATCCAACGATCGCGGAAGGTTTTCCAGTCATTCTCGGAACCGACCGCTGCCGACTCTTGATTGAGTGCAGACAGAAGCTCGCGCACGGCACCATCAAGAGACGAGGCCGAGAAGTCGCGAAGTTTGGGAACGGTGTAAGGCATCAATCCCAACAAAATTTCTAAGGAAATTGTCATCCCGAGCGAAGCGAGGGACCCCTACTCATCCGAAAATGTGTGCTACGAGTAGGGGTCCTTCGCTTCGCTCAGGATGACAAGATTAAATCAAGACTGAGAGCTGACGGCTGAAAGCTGACAGCTACTTCTACGCTGCCGCTGCGTTCGCCTTCTTCGCCTGCTCCGCCAGATGTCCAAATCCCGCCGGATCCTTCACCGCCAAATCCGCCAGGATTTTGCGGTCCAGTTCCACGCCGGCCTTTTTCAGTCCGCTGATGAACTGGTTATAGTTCAGTCCGTTCAAGCGGGCGGCGGCGCCGATGCGCACGATCCAGATCGAGCGATACTGGCGCTTCTTCTGCTTGCGGCCGGAATAGGCAAACTTCAGCGCGCGATCGACGGCTTCCTTCGCCGAGCGGTAGAGTTTGGATTTAGTTAGGAAATATCCACTGGCGCGTTCAAGGATCTTTTTGCGCTTGGCGCGGCGTTTGGTTCCGCGTTTTACACGAGGCATGGTGCTCTCCTTTTTAGTTCGTCTGGCGGCTGGAGGTAAGGAGGCTTCTACCCAAAGGGATTTCTGAAGCCCGACCTCTTCACGCGCCGCTGCGAAGCATTTCGCTCCGCAGACTTGGTTGTCGCAAACTCTGTCATAGACGGGCCGCGACACCCGTCGCTCCATTATCCCTGTTAGTACGGGATCATGCGCTTCACTTTTTTGAAATCCGCGTCGCTTACCAACACGGAATTCCCCAGCTTTTTCTTGCGCTTCTTGGCTTTCGAGGTCAGGATGTGGCGGAGAAACGCTTTGTGCCGCTTTATCTTTCCCGTCCCGGTTTTCTTGAAGCGCTTGGCAGCGCCTTTGTGTGTTTTCAGTTTAGGCATAAATAGCTCTCGGCTCTCAGTTACTTCGTCAACATTCCGCAGCACAAATATTCACCATGAGCGATCACCCCAGCACGTTTACTGATAGCTGATAGCTGACGGCTGAAAGCTGCGTCACGCTGTCTGTGCGCCGCCTCGCGACGCGGGCGGAGGCGCGGGCTTCGAAGGCGCGGGCGGTTTTTCTTTTGCTCCGCCTTCACTTTTCTTCGGCGCCAGAATCAGGTGCAACGTATTACCTTCTTGCCGCGGACGGAACTCCACCAAACCTTTCTGGTCAACGTCCTTAATCAGACGTTCCAGAATCTGGCGGCCCAGGCTTTGCCGTGTCATTTCGCGTCCCCGGAAGAAGATGGTCGCTTTCACCTTGTCGCCTTCATCGAGGAAGCGCAGCACGTGATTCTTTTTGGTTTCGTAGTCGTGATCGTCCACGTTAATACGAAACTTTACCTCTTTGACCGTAATGGTTTTCTGCTTTTTCTTGGCTTCGCGCTCGCGCTTTTCGTTCTGATACAGGAATTTCCCATAGTCCATGATGCGGCAAACTGGAGGTTGCGCGGTTGGGGAAATTTCCACCAGGTCCAGGTTTCTTTCGCGGGCCATTTTGAGCGCCTCGAAGGGAGGCATTACGCCAATCTGTTCCCCTTCGTCACCGATGACGCGGATTTCGCGTGCTCGGATGCGCTCGTTCATGCGGATAAAGCGTTTGTCGATACTGTCCTCCGTCTACTGATCTGACAGGAAAGATGCTTAAAAAGTATAGCATGCGATCAACGCGACGGGCGATCAAACGCCCTCCCGCAAAACACAACGGGCATGCGAATAACTTCAGTTCGCATGCCCGCCACGGCCATATCTGAAGCAATTTTACGCTATTCTTTTTCGCCGGTGTCCGGATTCAAGAACAGCACTCCGCTGTGTCGAATTTTGCTAAAGTCAAACATCTGAGTGATGGAGTTGGCGATCCCATCGAAGGAACCCTGGCCAATGCGTTGTCCGCCCAACCAGTTGTCTTCGACGAAGCGGATGATCGATGTCTGGTCGGTTACGCTGTGGTCCACAAAGTTCTGCCGCGCCCATGGTGAGACAATCAGCAGAGGCTGTCTGGGACCGTACCCGCAACGGCCGAGAGCGTGCGTGTTCGCCGGGTTGAGGCCAGGGAGCGCCGTGGCCGCCGTGCCGCACGTACCAGGTCCGGTTAGAGCATCGGCCGAGCCCGTCGAGGTGTTGACGATCGGCCCCATTTGATGGTCGTACCATCCGTCGGAGTCGTCATACATGATCACCACCGCTGTGCTGCTCCAGGTGGGCAACGATTGCAGAAAGTTGATCGTATTCACCACGAAAGTCTGCTCGTCCAGCGGGTCGGAGTATCCGGCGTGGCCGTCCTGAAAAGCGGATGCCTTCAGGAAACTTACTGCCGGCAGATTGCCAACGGCAGCCGCGCTGAAGAAATCGTTCAGGTCGTATTGGTGGTTTGCCTGACCGGCATTTCCGATTTCGGCAATCGACGCAGGCCGGGTGTGCGCCGGATTCGAAGTCGACGTGTGATAGTTAAAGAACGAGTGATGCGGAATGTAGTCTTTGGTGGCGACGCCATTAATTGCTTTGGAACTGCGGGAACAACCGGTGGTGCCGTTGGGGTTTACGACGGTCAGGTCGAAGCCGCCCATGAACGATCCCCAGGTTACGCCAGCGCCGCTCAAAAGATCGCCGATGTTCTTGCTTCCCATGGTCACCTGGTTGCGGGTCGGGTTGGAACAAACGTCGCCGATCGGGTCGGGATCGCCGGTCACGGTCAGCGAACCATCGCTGCCGCCTATCACTTCATCGCCCGTCCCGTTCAGGGTCGCGGTTACGCCGTTCGTCTGGCCTGAAACCAGATTCATCAAGCCCGGCGTCGACGGCCCGAATGTCGTGCTGTAGGAATTGTCGCTCATCGCGAAGAACTGGGCGTAGTTCCACAGACCGGTGACGGTATTGCCGTCGAAGTAGCCCATGACTTCATTGCCGCCCGAGCTTGCATCTGCCGGGAACAAATCCATAAGGCCGGCATCGAAGGCCCGTTGTTCCGCAGTGTAGTCATGGTTCTGGTCGGGCGTAACCGCTTGCGAGCGATCCAGGCGGAAGGGGTTGGAGGCGCCCGCGCCATTCGCAGGATTTAGGTTGGGATTGTTGTTCAGCAGAGTGTTTGTCAGGCCATTGATCGTGGGCGTGTTCGCCGCCGCTTTGAATTTCGGTTCCCCAGCCGGATTCAGCGCGTTGGGATAGGTTCCGAAGTAGTGATCGAAAGAAACATTCTCCTGAAAAATCACCACCAGGTGCTGGATCGGTGTCGCCGTGGCGCTGGCTACGAGTTTTGTTACCGGTTTGGCGGAAGAGGCGAAAGCGGGGGTAACGCTCGGTCCCATGGCTATGGTCATCGTCAGTAATGACGCTATCACCCGCTTGAAATTGGGGGAGGGTTGCTGCTGTTCAAACATGCTAGTTCTCCGTTTCTTCGGATTGCCCGCCGCAGGTATGACAGGCCGCGGCGTGGCGAGAAACTGCAAAAACAGTAGGGAGGTGATATTTCGCCACGGTAACTAGAGTATTAAGGGAAGGTAAAATCGAAAATTCGCGGCGGTTCGATCCGTCTATCGCCCGCCTGTGACGTCCAGAATTGCACCAGTTACGTACGACGCTTCGCTCGACAGAAGCCATAGAATCGCCGCAGCCACCTCTTCCGGTTGCCCGCCGCGCTGCATGGGTACGGAGGTCTTGACGCGTTCGACTCGCTTCGGTTCTCCCGCTTTGGCGTGCAAATCGGTGTAGATGAATCCAGGCCGAACCGCGTTAACGCGAATACCTTCTTCGGCGACTTCCTTCGCCAAGCCGATGGTGAGCGTATCGATGGCCCCCTTACTGGCGGCATAGTCGATGTACTCGCCGGGCGATCCTGCCCGCGCTGCACCCGATGAGACATTGACGATCGCTCCTCCCTTGCCCCCATAGCGCGTGGACATTCGCCGCACGGCTTCGCGGCTACACAGGAAGTGCCCAACGACGTTGGTCGCGAAGGTGCGGCTGAGGCGCGCGGCATCCATGGTGTCGAGCCTGGTCTGGCGCTCGATGGTTGCGGCGTTATTGACGAGGCCGGAGACGTGCCCCACTTCCCGGTCGACGGTCTCGAAGAGACGTACCACATCAGGTTCTGAACTGATGTCGGCCTGCACGGCTACGGCGCGGCCGTTTTCTTTCTGAATGGCACGCACGACCTCTGCGGCTTTCTCGCGCTCTCGCAAATAGTTGACGCAGACGGAGAAACCTCGCCGGGCGGCGAGAATAGCTGTGGCCGCACCGATCCCTCGGCTGGCGCCAGTCACGATCAGGACTGGAGAGCTTTCGGGAGACGGCTCTTGCACTTTCACTTCGCGCCGGGCGGCCATCAGGCCACAGCGACTTTCGCCGTCCGCAACCGCCGATACAGCCGTAGATAGTCGTCCACCATCCGCCGCGCAGTGAAGCGCTCGCGCGCTCGATTGTAGGCTCGCGTCCCGTAGAGGCGGGTGAGTTCGCGGTCTGCGTCCAGTTGGCTGAGCACTTCGCTCAGGCTGTCGGCATTATTACGTTCGAAGTACAGGGCCGCGTCGCCCCAGAGCTCGCGATACACCTCAGTGTCGTTTGCCACCAGCGCGCAGCGGGAGAATGCGGCCTCGATCGACGCCAGTCCCGTGGGCTCGTAGCGCGAAGTTGCCGCAAAAATCGTTGACTTGCTGTAAAGCGAGCGCAGTTGCGATTCGGTCTGCGCTCCCTTCACCGAAATCTCATGCTCACCGGTGGAGACGCGCACGTCGGCTCGGATCGGCACGGGCGGCGTGGGAATCGGATTGTCCGCACCGACGATGCACACCGGCAGACCGTGCGTGTGCTGAGTCAGCAAAGCGACCTGCTTTCCAGAATCCCACAGGCGCCCGATTGCCAGCACCGACTCTTCCTTAGTCACAAACGGATTGAAGTAGATCGGATTGCGTCCGTGCGGAATGATGTGTCCTCGAAATCGTCGCCGTAGGCAACGCGCAGCATCTGTTCCATCCAGCGCGAG
>Ga0210400_10004821_pt1 | contig 11583 bp, 24 predicted proteins | sample IncBWH26MmetaG_FD_155456 | JGI IMG/M metagenome (GOLD analysis project Ga0210400, IMG submission 155456) | Forest soil microbial communities from Barre Woods Harvard Forest LTER site, Petersham, Massachusetts, United States - Inc-BW-H-26-M | ecosystem: Environmental > Terrestrial > Soil >...
ATGCGGACGTGAACGGTCTTGGTGTCGCCGCCGACATATTGGTCGTAAGCGGCAGCCACGTCATCGACCTTGAACAGCTTCATGAACGGCCGGGCGCCCGAAGCTTTCTGGGCGGCCAGGTTTGGCAGATTGTAGGTGTCCGGATGGTCGATCAGCATGTGGCACATGCCGTCCAGCATGGCGTTATTGAACAGCTGGTGGCCGAAGACGTGCAGATGCGTACCCTGCAGATCGATGTCCTGGACCCAGGAATCGACGTCGGGGTCGGTGTTGTTGATGACCTTGAGCAGCGTGCGGAACGGCTTGGCTGACGCGGCATCAACCGCCTCGCGCAGCTTGTTCAGTGCGAAGGTCGAAGCCAAACGCGCGGTATAGCGTGTGTCCGACTCTTTCTCGTACTGCGGCAGGAAGGTCTTGTCCTGGGCGCGCATCGTCTCCGTGCCGCCGTAGACAGCGCGCAGCATTGCCGTTCGCGTCTGCATCGTGGTGGCAGCCGCCGACAATAGTCCGGGGTTACCAGTCTGCGGAGAAGGCGTGTAGGTGTTGGTGATAGCAGCCATTTTGGTGGGTGGTCCTCGTTACCAGTCGAGGACTGCCGCCCGTCTCGGTCCGAGCAGAGCGTTGAAGGCGTCGGAAGCGGCGTCGACCTGGTCGTCATTGACGCCAAGCGGGAACATTTCCAATTCATCGGTGAAGCACTGATTCCAGTGTCCCTTCACCATCTTCACGTTCTTTGCCTCGCACTGCGCAGCGAATGCCGCGGCGCGGGTCTCTTTCGGTCCTGTGGGGCGAACAGCCTTGACGATGTAGCCGGCGAGCCGGCGGATGAAGCTTTGGGCCTGACTCTTGCCTGCCTGGCCGGGGTCCTGCGGAAGGATAATCTGCACCGATCGGCCGTCGTTCTTGGCCGTCTCGAAGATCTTCTTCTCGACCCCCAGCGGGGTGTCGCGGAAACGGATGATGTTCTCGATGTAGAAGACGCCGTTGGTGTCCTTCGACATCAGCACGCCGACCGTGTAGTCGCCCTCAGCGGACGCGGCCAACTCCCAGGCACGCACGCGGACGCGCTTGGCCGGCAGCTCTGACGGGGCTTCGAACCAGTCGGCACGAAACATGCCGCCGTCGTCGGTCATCGGTTGCTGCTGGTAGAGAGCAGAGAATGACCGCTCGCCAAGAACGTCCTGGCGGTCCATCAAAGCGTTGTAGGAAAAGCGTCGCGGAGCCAGCGGATCGTTCGGCTTGCGGCGCAGCGGATCGCCGGGAACGGTGCCGTCGTCGTTGAGGATCAGCTCCTTGGTGCCATCCTCGCGCTGGATCGACTTGGTGTACGGCAGCGCCGGTAGATACAGGATCTCCCAGGGCAAACCCTTGCCATCGTTCATCAGCTCGATCAGCCGGCCGGCGATGTCGTCGTAGTGCCAGCGCGTCAGCGTCAGAACGATAGCGGCATCTTCTTCGAGACGGGTGTAGACAACGTCTCGATACCAGTTCCACTGGTCCTCGCGGAAACCTGCGGAGTTGACTTCCTTACGGTCCTTGATCGGATCGTCGATCAGAAATAGATGGGCGCCCTTACCGGTGGTACCGGTGCCGACGCCGACGGCGAAGTACTTGCCGCCCTGTTCCAGCTCCCACTCGTCAGCAGCTCGATTGTCCGATCGGATCTTGATCTGCGGGAAGAGAGTGTCGAACTCCTTGCCACGGACAATGTTGCGGACGTCGCGGCCGAAGGTGGTGGCGAAGTCTCCGTTGTACGAAGCCGAAATGACGTTCTTCTCGGGGTTCCTGGCCATGAAGTAGGCCGGGAAACGCCGGGTCGACAGTTCGCTCTTGCCGTGCCGCGGAGGCGCGAACAGCATGAGACGCTTGATCTCGCCACGCTCTACCGCTTCCAGCTTTTCAGCGACGAGGTGGTGAAACGGGTCCGCCTTGTATTTGGGGAGCGTGTATTCAGTGAAGTCGATGAGGTGCTCGCGGCCCCTCCTACGACGCAGGATTTCGGCCGCCGCCTCCTCGGGGGAGACGTCGATAAACTCGGTCACGGTAATTTCCGGATGAAATGAAAAAAGGGGCCGCCGGTTAGGCGACCCCTCCCGAAACTCCCTTACGGGACTCGCGGTTTAGATGTTGCGGGCAACTTCCGGAGCAGCAGCATCGGCAGCAGGCGCATCCGCAGCGGGAGCATCCGCAGCAGGAGCATCGGCGGCCGGCGCGTCAGCGGCGGGAGCATCGGCGGCAGGAGCATCGGCGGCAGGAGCAGCCGGGGCATCGGCGACCGGAGCGGTATCGGCCGGAGTGGCGACCGCGTCCTGCGCTTCCGCGACCGTCGCGGAGATGTCGGCGGTGACAGCCTTGATGGCCTCAAGATCTTCAGCCGAGATGCCGGCGGCGGGGGCCGCGGCAAGCTTGGACTGAAGGCTGAGAACCTGGGCCGACACCGTGTCCAGTTTTCCCTTCATCGCATCCACAGACGCCTTGAGCTTGGCATCCTGGTCGACGAGAGCCTGGACTTCGGGGGTAAGAGCCATGAATAGTTCCTTCAGATGTACGAGGTGATGTTCGACCGCCCGAAAGCGGTCATTTCCCACACGGCGTTGTTCCGAGTGGGATTCCAGGAGCTGCGAGAGCGTCTGACGAAGGTTGAGTATTTCGAAAATAGACGACATATGTCGCACCTCTTTTGGAATGAGGAGGTCCCCACGCCCGCTGGCCAAGCGGATCGTCCTGTGCTCAGGACTTCTGGTGCGGTCGAGATCGCCGGGTAACAAAAGGTCCGGCCGCCATCTCGATCCCGTCAGGGGACTTGTTCTCGGGGTTCCGTTAATGGACGTTGAGCTTCAGGGCATCGAGCTGGGTGAACACCCTGTTCTCCCAGGTGCGAACCTTGCCGCGCATCACGAAGGAATACTTCGGGTCCTTCTCGAACTCGCCGAACGGCACGGCAGCCGCTTCGACGTGCTCGGTAGCGACGGGGTCCAGCATCGGTATTTCGATGGTGGCGGTGCCGCGCTTGAGCGCGTCCTTGCCGACGCTGTCGATCGACTTGAAGAACTCGGCGGTCGAGGTCTTGTTCAGGACGATGTAGTGGTTGATGCCGTCGAGCTTGTCAGCGGTCGTCTCGATCTCGTTGAACGAGGCTATCGTCGAACCGATGATGTGCATGAACGCGAGGTTGATCTTGCCCTGGCGGGCGAGATCGAAGAAGCCGATATCGGTCAGCAGATCGAGGGTCTCTGCCAGCAGACCAGCGCGCATGTCGATCAGGACGACCTTCGAGCGGGTGATCGAGTCGAACACCTTGATCTGGTCGTTCGAGTCACGAAGGTTCACGACCGAGGCCACTTCCTTGTGGAAGCGAACCAGGTTGCCATTCGGGCTCTCGGTGTCATAGGCCTGCGTGTCCAGGCCCTGCGCCTTGAAGTAGTCGAGCAGCACGCGCGACAGGGTGGTCTTGCCGACGCCGCCCTTGTCGGCAGCGACGATCACTACGGTGGGAAGATTGGGAACAAACGACATTGGTGGAACGATTTCCTTTTTGATGGTTTGCCGACGCGGCGGTGGTTCGGATGGCGGCACCGGCACAGGTGCTGCCGGCGGAGGCGTCGGCTCCTCGGCCTGAATGGCGATGATGGGTGGCTTGGGTGGCTCAGGCTCCGCGCGCGGCGGAGCTGGAGGCGGAGGCGGATGCGTTGCTTCCGCCCTAGCCTTTTCCTGCTGCCCCATCAGGTTCTCGATGCGCTGCCGGCGCACAGCGTCAGTTACGATCTGCCGGCGCCGGATTGACATCAGTGAACACTTTCCTTCTTGGGCTCTTCCTTCGGCGGAGACTTGCGCATGGCAATCTCCATCAGCTCGGCTTCGCTCATTTCAACGGCCGGCTTGCTGATGTTCATGTTGGTGGTGTTCTCGTCCTTCTGGCCGAGGTAGTTCTTGCCGAGGAAGATGGCTGCCGGCGCATTCTTGTCGGCGAGCGACAGCTGCTTACGGCGCAGCGAGACCTTCGCGTGCATCAAGCCGTCATCCCAGACTTCGCGGGCCTCCGGACATGCGCCCAGGAAATTTGAGAAGGTCTTCTTGCAGACGCCGAGAACGGCGGCGACCTCTTCCTGGGTGCAGAACAGCTTGCCAAGTTCGCCGATCGTACGGAGGGTCTCCTCATCAGGCTGAAGCTTGGTGTTGCGCCGCTTGATCGGCTGGGCCAGGACTTCGTCGAGGAACTCAGTCTTCTCGTTATCCTTCTTGGCTTTCGCCTGGGCTGCGGCCTCGCGAGCCGCCTTTTCCTCATTAGTCGGGCGCCCACGGCGCCGCGGTGGTAGACCAGTCATTGTTCTTGTTCTCTTTGGTCTGGTTGAATTTCAGTGGACTGGGGGCGAGACCCATTCGTCTCGAAGCTGTCTGAGGTCGACAGTGAGGTGCCAGCTTTCCGGAGGCACCTTCACGATGACGAATACGGCCTCGTCCTTGTCGAGCGTCTCTTCCCCATCCCTGTCGAGGATGTTGGTGATCGGGCAAACGAACCCACCATCGAACGTGCAGGTCTCCGTCTTCAGGTCGATGACGAAGCCGACGTCGTCATCACCGATCATTTCGGAGGCTTGGGATGGACTGCACCATCCACTGGACGATTTCCTGTCTGGAACCGGATCCGAAGCGCTTTTCCGTCACCACTCCGTTCTCGACCACCAAAAGAGCCGGGATTTGGGAAAGGTGATACCGCTGGGTCATCAGCTGGCAGTGCTCGACGTTGGCGGTGTAGAATTGAACGCGGTCGCCGTATTCTTTCTCGATGTCGAGGAGGACCGGCGTCATGGCCTTGCATGGAGCGCACCACTTGGCTTCGAACTTGATGACGATGGGCTTCTTGGTTTCAGCCAGCTCGGCGACGATGCTTTGGTCGGTGATGGGTTTCATCGTGAGAAGATCTTCTTGATCGCCGAGACGCCGGCCACGCCGCAGATCGTCATGACGATGTTGTATTGCATGTCGGCATAGAGTCCTGGCAGCTTGGCGACCTGCCAGCTACCGACCTCGTGACCGAGAAGCGGAATGCTGTCGAACACGACAGCGGCGACATGGATGATGAAGATCGCGAAGGCGGTCGGGACCATCCAGGCCGTGAACCAGTGTTCACGGTCGTCCTTGCGCATGTCGGCCGCCATACGGGCAACTTCGACTTTGTAGCGCAGCTCGGCGACGTTCAGCTGGATGTCGCCGCCGATCGCCGTCTTGAACTTCTCAAGGTCGGCGTCGGTTTTCTTGTTGAGCCAGGTCAGCAGGCCGCTCATCAGCCCCGGGATCAGGGCAAGCAATCCAAACATGGTTTTACCTTATGAGGTAAATCGCCGAGCGATTTATCTTGTAAGTGAAATGGCACCAGAGGAGAGACTCGAACTCTCGCACGACAGTTTTGGAGACCGCGCGCCTACGCCAGAGGACCCTGATGTGAATGACTTCCCCAGCCCGATTTCTTCACGCGACGGAGTGACCAGTCGTCGGGACGCCTTGTTGGGGGTTGACGTGCGCCTTTCGGCTTTGATGGTGCCAGGGGGAGGAGTTGAACCAACGACCTGCGGTTTATGATTCCGCTGCTCTACCGTTGAGCTACCCTGGCGAATTGGGCGAGCCGTTAGCGGGGCGCAGGCCCAACGGCTCGGAGATATCCTGCGCTCTGCTCGCACTCGCGAGCACGCGGCTTGACGCATGGCCTCATTTAACCAGCCACCCCTATGTCTTCAGGTGACGATCGGCTGGCACCGCAGCGGGAGGTGGGAGCGGCCACCTATTTCCTGTCTTCAAAGTGGATCATGGGCTTCAGCAGTGCGATGTAGAATGGCACAAGCGCAATCATGATCGCAGCAACCTCCGGGCTCATGTAATGCAGGAGGAGCGGCTTCAGGTCGATGACCTGCAGCTGTTCAAGCAGCACGGGGAGAGCAACGGAGAAAGCCGCGATGAGAGCATGCCACCTGATACGCACGCGATCCCGAAGGTCGCGAATTGCGTTCATCGGTTTTCTCTTCTTGGTTTTTATGAAGGTGCCCGAGTTTTGCAGCAAGCTGATTTGTCTCGGGCGCCGCAGGGAGGAAAGGAGGAAACTCCCCGCTGGCAGGCCGGGCTTAGCAGTCGGTCAGCAACTACCATGCGGTGTGCTGCTCCCTGTTCTGTGCTCCGGGGATGGTGTACTAGCCGCCGGAAGCGGCTCTGGCTTTGATGCGGCGGCGTCGGCGCTTGCGCTCCAGCCGCAGCTCGGTGAATTTGAGGTTCTTGGACACCTTCTTGATTTGCTTTTTCTTCATTGGACCTCAGGCGACGTGCTCTTGCGGGATCTTCCAGTGCGGAGGCACCGTCGTCACCGTCTGGCACAGGTGAGGCACGAGCTTCTCCAGCACCCAGTCGCAGTGCTCCTTGAAAACACCTTCGCTGGGACGGATGAGCTTTGCGTGCTGGTAAAGGTTCTTGAGCGGCTGTCCGTAGACAACCGGTACCCATTCAACGGGGTCGAGTTTCAGCCAGGCGATCATCGCCTCGGCCTGCCTCTTGGAAGAGGCGACCATTGCACTAACCATGGTTCAGGCTTTCTGAGCGATAGCCCGGTCGATCCAGGCGTAGATTTCCGGGTTATCCCTGCGAGCGGCGATCTGGATGGGCGTCAGCCGGTTGACGACCGTCTCTTCACTGGCCCGCGACTTCAGCTTTGCAGCTGCCCAGCAGGCGTGATTGATTTCGTGCTCCAGGATTTCAGCGAAGTGCGAGTCGGGCAGGTCTTGTCTGACCCTGATCTCGAAGGTGAATATGTTGCATTCTCCACGGCAGCCAGCGGCTTCCGCATCGACTGGATCCCAGTGGATCAGTTTGTATTCGGAGACGCTGATCTTGATGATCGCTGGGAGCGTGTTTCGATCCTGCGGCTTGCGGCGTCGGCTAACGACAGGTCTCACGGCATCAGTCTTCTTCTTGCGGAAACAGGATGAGATCCGAGAGAGCTTCGACCTTCTCCGACAGATCCTCGATCGCGTTCGAAACCGCGTTCGCCACGACGATCAAACCAATAGCGATGAGCGCCGCACCAATGATGGTCGACATGGGACTTCCTTCAGATGATCTTGAACTTGCCGGTCGGCGATACGCGCCCTGCCCAGCCGTGGACGCGTCGCTCGAAAGCGACGAACTGCTCGGGCGTAACGCGCCAGTGCGGGCGGATCACGACCATGCGTTCGTAGAATAGACCGGCCGTGTTCTCGGATAGCGTCCTCGCCTCCCACATCTCGGTGGAAAGTCCGAAGGCGTCCATGTACTGCTCGGCGATGTGCCTGGTCTCCGCGATCACCGCGTTCCATGGGGTCGCCATCTGCAGTCTCATTGGTTGGTCTCCGGCTTGACGTATTTCGTCATGACGGCGGTCTGCGATCCCATTGAGAGGCTCGCGACGTCGCCGCCGTTGATGCATTCGATGATGCCTTCCAGGATGTATCCGCGATCGATGGCGAGCTTCTTGTAGAACTCCAGCTCGGCTTTCATCTTGATCTCGTCGATCTCCTGGTGGTGCCGGTTTGAATTGCCTCCGGCGCGGTAGTAGATCGTCCGTTCGGTCGTCATTCACGTTTCCCTGGCGGAGACCACGGCTCAGCAAACACGCCCTTCTCCATGGCCGCCGCCTGCACGGCGCGCTTCACCTCGTGGATGCGGCCTTCCTTGATTGCCGTCACAGGTGTCGCGCCGCCCAGCAGCGGGTTGCCCCTCTGCATGAAGAACGTGGCCTCGGCCACGCCCACCAAGGGGTCGAGGATCTTCATTAGCTCGTACGCCTGAAGAGCCTTTGGACTGGTCGAGATCGGATCAGGCGGCACTGCTGTTCTCCGAAAGCTTGCGGTTGACCTCCAGCTCGATTTCGTCGAGGTAGAAGTTGATCAGCCGGCGAGATAGTGTTGGCTCGCGCAGGCGCTTCTGCGCCCGGATGATGTTTCCGCGCCGCCAGCTTAGGGCGTAGATGCGGGATGCCGCGTTCGCCGCGGCGAACAGCTTTTCCATCAGCCTGACACCGACACCGCGCCCAGGACGGCCTCGACGACTTTCTCCATGGCGAAGCGCAGCAGCAGGTCGTCGGCGCTCTTGGCCGGCACGTCGTGATAGATCACTGACTGCTCGTGGACGTCCGGAGGGATCTCTGCCGGGCCGATTTCCCCCAGCGGAGGAAACCGCATCAGTCGGGTGATACCCGGGTACATCGGGATGCGGCGCCAGCAGCCGACCTCTTCCTCAAGCGCGTCGAGCGCGAGGTCGGTCAGTTCAGCTGGCACATGCGCTTGCGGCATCTCGACCTCTCGAATGGTGACCCGGGCTGCCGTTGCAGGCCACGGGCTCTGTGAAACTTGGTCTTCTGGGGTGTCAGATCGTCGCCTTGGCTGAGCGGAGGCTTTTCTCGAACTCGTTGCAGGCGTAAGCCCCGAGGATCTCCCGCATGATCATGTCGTCGAGCATCTTGCTCATGCGCCGAACGTCCTCGTCGCTGAGCGTGACCTCCGGCTCGTCGATCTGGATCGTCTGCGTGTAGGTCCCGGTGATCATCAGAACACCATGGCCGCGACGAGCAGCAGCAGGCCGAGAACGACGCCGATCGCCACGCAGACCGCGGTCGCCGCGGCGTTTCGGTTTGACTCTGGCGCGAAGCGCCCCGCCCGTTCAGCGCGGATCAGCTGTTCGGCTCGGTTCAGAATTGCTTCTCGACGCTCGATCGGGAGCCTGTTGAATTGATCCAGGACGCTCATTGGTGCCGAAACCCGAACAGGTGCATCAGGATGGTCACGAACAGCACGACGAGGACACCGATGCCGCCCGTCTCGATCAGTTGCAGGATCGTGCGGCTCATGACCGCGATGAACTCAAGGTCGGCCGTCATGTGACGATTTCCTTTCGTTTGCATTCATGCAATCCTTGGAACACGCCGAACTCCTGTCGCCTGGCCGAGCCGCATCAAGGCGGCAAGCATGGGGTTTGTGGGTCCGGGAACCGCCCAATTTCCCGGCTGATGGCCGGACCGTGTCCTGGGGGCTTAGTTACGTTTGCACGAATGCTAACGCTAATCCATCTCCTACAGCCATACCCCGGTTTTGTCAACTCCAGCCGGATCAGGAATGCAAACTGCGTGCAAATTATTGAAACCCGGGCTGTTCGATGGCATATTGGAACCATGACCGAAGAAGAAATAGCCTTCGACAAGCTGAAGACCTCCCTGCTCCAGGCCATGAAGCGGAAGCCGGGGACCGGCGTGCGCGTCACGATCGAGAGTTTCGTGGCGGCGGCCGAGCTGGTGCGCCACGACCAGGCCGAGGTCTACGAGCTGGGAGGCCAGCTGTTCATTCGCGAGCCGGTGTGACCGCTCTCACCCGACGCCCCGACAAGGACACCCACCGCGAGGGGTGGAATGTCTATTTCGGCGACGTCCGGGTCGGCTACATCGGCATTCAGGCCGGCGTACCGAACGATTGCCCGCAATGGGGATGGTCTTGCGGCTTCTCCCCCGGCTGCGACCCCGGCCAGCATTACAACGGAACCGCCGACACCTTCGAGGAGGCGCGAGCTGAGTTCGAGGAGGCCTGGGCCCGGCTGCGGCCGACGCGCAACGAGGTGCATTTCGAGATTTGGCGGCGTAACCGGGACTGGACCGCCTGGAAATACCGCATGTTCGACGCGAAGCTGCCGCTGCCGACGCAGACCAAGAACGATCGGGCGCGGTGTTTCTGCGGCGCGGAGATTACAAACCGGTCACTTGACGCGCACGTCCAGGAATCTCACCGCGGCATCGGAAACTGATTCGCAATCCCGCCCCGGACCGCATATTTTGGTCCTGGGAATGTGGGAGTTGCGTATGAGTTCACCGTCGATCATTCCGAACGACCGGCTCGATCGGGACATCTACCTCGTGCTTGAGGATTTTCGTGCCGGCGCTGCCTGGCGTGAGACCGATGAGGACGGCACCGATGCCTCGACGGTCGTCGAAGACCTTCTCACGGGCCAGTATGAGCAGCCGCTGCGGGTGGTCGCATTCAATCCAGCCGAAGGCTGGTCGCGTGATGCCACCGAGGAAATCGCCGAGGAGCTGGAACGGCGGATTGCAACGGGCCGCGAGGTTTCCCAGACGCTGCAGGATTTCATCGAGAGCAACATCGGCCGCAAGATCGGCGTCCAGCTGGCGCTGCCGTTTCGCGCCTGAAAACATCCTAAGCAGGATTTCGTGGAGGCGCCAACGGATGATAAGGTTACCCGTCGTCCGCAGCGCGCCGAAACCGGACGGAGGGCTTGGGCGGCAGTGGGCCAGCAGCGGACACAACACGCCGCAAAATGATGGACGATTTCGAGGCTCACAGGATGCTAAAGACTAGGCATGACTGGATTGGCAAGCTCGCAGCGGAAAGCGACCTAATCGCTGAAATGCAGCTTCAAACCGTGCTAAAAAACGCTGCCCTCGACCCAGATGCACTTTATCTCGCCAATTGTGACGCTCATTGTAACTTGGTTACCCGTGCGATCAGAGAGATGGTGGATTGTTCTTCGAAAGAGATCGCCCGAATCCTTCTTTGCAATCTGATCGAGCGACATACCTATGGCGCATTTGCGGAACTCGCCGCGTACGATTGGTTGATCCGTTGTCACCTCAGGATTGCACCACAAGTGGCCCTGACTGCAACTGATGTTCTTGCCACCAAAGGTTCGACACTCGACGGCAAGATTGAGCATACCGGCACCTTTTTTGACGTGAAGGCGTTCGGGTCGAACGGGCGACTTGCTCAGCGTCTGAAGGAACGGTTGCAGCAAGAACTCCCAGATGAACAGGTTCTCGTTGAGGAGTCGTGGGACCTTTCCTTTGAAACATTCCGCGATCTGATCGAGGCGGCGCCAAATATTGCCGCTGAACTCAAGCAAAAGCGGATCGTGTGGAAGGGGCGGATGGTTATTCGTCTTGACCCTACGACGGTTTCGGGGCGCAACGTCGATTCGTATCACCTCGCCAAAGAGAATGCGCTTTACCCCTTTCGCGACGCAAAGCAATTCACCCGGAATAGCCCATTTATATTGATATTTGTTGTGCACCCGTGGTTTAATGCGCTTTCAATCCACAATGACTTCGCGGGCGTAGATACGACATTTACTCGTTCGCTCGCCCGTCGCGCTTTCATGCAATTTTCCGCAGACTCAAGGCCCCTCACTTCGATAGCCAAGCACGTCCCCAATGACGTGACCCTGGCCGATGCTTCGCGGCTGTTGTCGGCACTGTTCTTTATCAATGTCTGGCCCAGGGAGGCGGACCCCTCCATTACCGATCCCATGCCTTCATGGCTTTATTTTAATCCGCGCGCTACCCATCCATTTCCGAGAAGTGGGTCCCTGTTCCGTGAGCAAAATCCCAACCGTACTTACATCGACTGCTTTACCGACGATGATTATTGAGGAGATTTCTGACTATTGCGATGGAAAGTCGTCTTCCGGTATCTCGACTCGCATTTCATGGCTCCGTGCATAGATGGCGGCCATGTCCCAGTTTGAGTTTTGCAAGCCCATTGCCCGCAAGGCCGTGCCGAGCGGCCC
>Ga0210400_10004822_pt1 | contig 11576 bp, 13 predicted proteins | sample IncBWH26MmetaG_FD_155456 | JGI IMG/M metagenome (GOLD analysis project Ga0210400, IMG submission 155456) | Forest soil microbial communities from Barre Woods Harvard Forest LTER site, Petersham, Massachusetts, United States - Inc-BW-H-26-M | ecosystem: Environmental > Terrestrial > Soil >...
GTAGATGTTGCCGCCGCCGATGACGATGGCCACCTGAACGCCCAATTCCACGATGCTTTTGATATCCTTTGCGTATTGTGCGATAACTCCGTTATCAAAACCAAAACTCTTGTCTCCCATCAGGGCTTCTCCGGATAATTTGAGCAGAACACGCTTATACTTTGGCACCATGTCGGATGATTCTTAATTATTTGAGCGAAGGTAAAAAAAAGACCGTCTAAATACAGACGGTCTTTTTTATTTTTTAGTTTATCCGAGTTGAACTCTTTTGAACTGGGTAACCTTTGCCGAAGCGTCTACGCTTTTGAGGTAATCGCCAACTGTCTTTGAGGCATCTTTTACGAAGGCCTGGGCGGTGAGAGTATTCTCCTTGAAGAAGGCATTTAGTTTACCGACAGCGATCTTGTCGATCATCTCATCGGGTTTACCGGCCATCTTGGGATCGTTCTTGATCTGTTCGGTCACGATGGCTTTTTCCCGGGCGACGACATCAGCGGGAACGGAGTCCGGATCGACGGCTACGGGATTCATAGCGGCGATCTGCATGGCGATGTCCTTGCCTGCTTCGAGTACGGCGGGGGTGTTTTTGGACAGTCCGACCAGTACGCCCATGCGGTAGGCGCCATGTATATAGGCGGAAACGCCATCGGCGTCGATACGTTCGAAGCGGGCCAGCTGGATCTTCTCGCCGATACGGGCAACCTGATCGTTGATCTTATCGGCTACCGTAGCGCCGTCGAGGCGTGCGGCCAGGAGTTCTTCCAGGGTCTTGACATTTCCTTTAACGGCTTCGGCGACGATGCTCTGAGCAAAGTTGACGAAGTCGGTGTTCTTTGCCACGAAGTCTGTTTCGCAGGCAACTGTCACGATGAACCCGGTCTTATTGTCCGCGGTGGTGGTTGCGATGATGACACCTTCTTTTGCTTCACGGTCGCTGCGCAGGGCGGCAACTTTCTGGCCTTTCTTACGCAGGTAGTCGATCGCTTTCTCGAAATCACCGTCGCTTTCCACCAATGCTTTGCGACAATCCATCATGCCAGCGCCAGTCGTCTGACGAAGTTTGTTGATATCTGCTGCTGTAACGGTTGCAGTTGACATATACGTGTTTTTTGAAGATTAATATTAGCGTCCTCCACCACCGGGACCGCGACGGGGACCCGAATTCGGAACCCGGCGTTTGGGCTGGGTCGTACCCCGTACCTTCTCTCCGCGGCCACGGGCTGCCTCGCTTTCTGCTTCCGCCTGCAGCCGGGCTGCCTTTCTTTCGTTCTCGTCGGCGCCGGATTCTTCCACATCCTCTTCTTTTGCGGCTTGTCTTTCGGCAAGGCCTTCGGCGATGGCGGCGGTGACGTAGTTTACGATGATGGCGATGGATTTTGTCGCGTCGTCGTTGGACGGGATCGCGAAATCCACCTTATTGGGGTCGCAGTTGGTGTCCACCATCCCGAAAGTGGTGATACCCAGGCGCTTGGCCTCAGCCAGTGCGATGTGTTCGTGACCGATATCGACGATGAACAGGGCGGCTGGAACGCGACCCAGCTGTGCAATACCACCCAGTACCTTTTCCTTCTTGTCGCGTTCGCGGGAGAGGGTAAGGCGTTCTTTCTTGGTGATGCTATCAAACGTTCCGTCATTGAGCATTTTTTCGATGCTCTGCATTTGCTTTACGCTTTTGCGGACGGTGTTGAAGTTGGTGAGCATACCCCCGAGCCAGCGTTCCGTTACGAAGGGCATATTGACCTTGCGGGCGCATTCGGTGACGATCTCTTTCGCCTGCTTCTTCGTGCCGACGAACATGACCTTCTTTCCGCTTTTTGCGATCTGCTTGAGCGCCGCAGCGGCCTCCTGCAGGCTTTCGGTGGTCTTGTTAAGATCGATGATATGGATACCTTTCTTTTCAGCAAAGATGTAAGGCAGCATCTTGGGGTTCCACTTCTTACGCAGGTGACCAAAGTGGACACCGGCTTCGAGGAGTTGTTGTTGTAATGAAGTGTTATTTTCCATTGTATGAGTTTATAATAATAGTTGTAATAAAGATTAACGTTTGCTGAACTGGAAGCTCCTTCGTGCCTTCTTGCGGCCGGGTTTCTTTCTTTCCACGGAGCGGGGGTCGCGGCGCAGGAGGCCGGCGGCTTTCAGAGCGGGGCGGAATTCGGCATTTACTTCGAGCAGTGCACGGGCGATGCCCAATTTCGCAGCTTCGGCCTGGCCTTTCATCCCGCCGCCGGTGGCGTTGATCTTTATGTCGTACTTATCCAGACCTTCTACCGTTTTCAGGGGCAGTTCGACCTGGTTCTGCAGGTAGACCAGTGAGAAATACTGTTTGTAGTCCTTATCATTGATCGTGATCTTGCCATCGCCCCTGGTAAGGAATACGCGGGTTACAGCCTCTTTACGGCGACCAACTGCATTTTTTTGCTTTTCCATTTATCTGAAAAATTAGAAGGTTAAAGTTTTGGGTTGCTGTGCGGTATGCGGATGCTGGACACCGGCGTACACAAATAATTTCTTATACATCTTACGACCCAGCCGATTTTTCGGGAGCATCCCTTTTACGGCTCTCTCGATTACGGCATCGGGGCGGCGCTTCAGGAGGTCCTTGGCGATCTCTTCCTTCTTACCGCCGGGGTAACCGGAGAAGTTGATGTAGATCTTGTCTTCCAGCTTGTTACCCGTGAAAACAACCTTGTCGGCGTTGATGACGACCACGAAATCGCCACAATCGACGTGAGGGGTGTAATAGGCCTTGTTCTTGCCACGCAGAACGGCGGCGATCTTGGAACACATGCGGCCTACGGTTTGATTAGTACCGTCCACAACGTACCAGTCGCGCTTAACGGTAGCCTCGTTCGCATGTTTGGTGGTGAAATGCAGTTTGCTCATTTTCTTTGATTTTACATGAAGCCGTCGCTATCCCAACGGCAGTGAAATTGTTGATCCTTTTGAAAGGAGTGCAAAGGTACTTTGAAATGGGGCGATGTTCCAAGAAAAAAAGGGTTAATTTTTTATGATGCTTTTGTAATAGATTGATTTACAATAAAAATTTTGACTGTAAAATTATGATGCCTAAATTACGCCCCAAAAAAAGACCATGTCCACCCCGATCCTTGCGCTTGGGCGCAGCAGTTTTGGCGATGCGGCCAATAAAGACAATTTGTTAACGATAGACGAGGCGCATGCGCTGTTGAATGAATGGGTTCCCAACGAACGGCTGCGGATGCACATGATGCAGGTGGGCGCTGTGATGCGGGCCTGGGCGCTGGAGCGCGAGGGTGCGGATGAGCGGACCGCGCTGAAATGGGAGCTGGCGGGACTGTTGCATGATGCCGATTGGGAGAAGCATCCGGAGTCGCATTGCCGGATCATCATCGAAAAGTTGGAGGAGCTGAAGGTCGACCCGGAAGTGATCCATGCCATCGCATCCCATGGGCCGAAATATTTTGGAGTGGAGCCGGAGACGCGGATGGACAAGATGATCTATGTATTTGACGAGCTTTCGGGCTTTATCCATGCCGCGGCGCTTATCCGCCCCACGAGGTATGAGGGGATGGATGTGAAGGGGATACTGAAGAAATTGAAGACGCCCTCGTTTGCCGCGCAGGTGAACAGGGATGATATCAACGATGCGCTGAGCCGCATCGATACACCGTTGGAAGAGATCATCCAGTTCATCATCGACCACCAGAAAGACGTTCCGGCAGGAAGCTGACCGCAGCGCTGGTGCAGAGACGGCCTAATTGCGGGTATAAGTGGCTTGATAACCGTAATCAGGCACCATCCGGAGAATGAGTCTGTCCCGGTATCTGACCTTCGTCAGCCGGGCCTGGTAAAGAGTGGGAGAATCCAGGAGCACATTGCCTCCGTTCATGGCGAGGATGTTTACCGGGTTCACAGGCGATCCCTGTTGCCGCAGGGACCAAACTCCCGTAAAGACCACGCTGCCGTTGCGAAAGCTTTGCACTGTGCTGTCCGGCAGCAGGCGCATGATGATCAAGTTGTCCTGGTTTATCGGACCTACGTCGATGAATGCGCTGCCCTGTACCTGGATCATCCGCCACTCGCCGACGAAGCCGGTGTCGGCAGGTGGCGTGGATTTTTGGCAGGCGGACGGCAGGAGGACACTCACCACGAGGGAGAAGTACAGGACAGGCAGCCGCATGGGAATTTTTAGTCATTGACAACTGTCGCGGGCCGGTCGTTGCACGGCGGCCGCCCAAAGTCGGGGGTTAGAAGTCGATGCCGAACCATTTCTTCCGCTCCATTTTCTGGTATTTGTCGTAATTGAACTTATATAGTTTTCCGGGGCGATGGGGTACGTCCGACTCCAATTCGCCGGTATCTTCCAGCAACCCCATGGAAAAGAATTTCTTGCGGAAATTGCGGCGGTCGAGTTTCACATCGAGGATGGCCTCATACAGGTTTTGCAATTCGCGGAGTGAGAATTTCTTTGGCAGGAGGCTAAAACCCAGGGGGTGCTCCTGGATGCGTTTCTGGAGCCATTTATAACAGGCGTCGAGGAGCTTCCGGTGATCGAAGGCCATGTCCGACAGGGTGGTCACGCGATGCCAGTGCAATTCGTTGTCGAGGATCTTCAGCTGGTGGTGTTCGATATTGATCAGGGAGCAGTAGGCGATGGTGACCACGCGGGCGGCGGGGTGGCGGTTCACTTCCCCAAAGGCCTTCACCTGTTCGAGGTATACATCGTCCATGCCTGTCCGTTCGCGGAGGACGCGATAGGCGGCTTCGTCGAGGTCTTCGTGGTTGCTGACAAGATCGCCGAGAAGGGACCATTTGTTCTCATAACGTTCGAAATCGGATTTTATCAACAGCACCTTTAGCTCGTTGTCATCAAAACCAAAGATGACGCAGTCAACAGAAATACCGATGATCCCGTCGTTTTCGAGTTGTTTGAGGATCGTCTTTATGTTCATTTGACCTGTGGCAGCGGTGTCCGTGGAGGGCGGACCATCGTTAGGCATAGTTTCAAAGTTCATTCAACTACTAAGTTAGGCTTTTAGGTTACTATTCGCTTAACTTTATGCCATTAAAATTGATCTATGTATTCCGCCGACCAGACGCAACAATTGCAGAAGGAAACCACATCGCTTTTATCCATCGTAAGGGAACATCCGCCGAAAAAAGGGCAGCTGGAAGAATTGCGCGAGGTGCTGCGTTTCCACGAATACCGGTATGCCATACTCAATGATCCCCTGATCTCGGATTTCGAATACGATATTTTATACAAGGCGCTGGAGAAGCTGGAGGCGGATCACCCCGGACTGGTCACCCCGGACTCGCCAACCCAGCGGGTAGCCAGCGGCCTGACGAAGGAGTTCCCCAATACACCCCATCTGGTGCCGATGCTGTCGCTGGAGAACTCCTATAACGAGGAGGACCTCCTCGACTGGGACCGCAAGGCCAGGGAGCTGACCGGGCTGGCAGAGCTGGAATATTGCGTCGAGCCAAAGTTCGACGGGGCAAGCATCTCCCTTATTTATGAGAACGACCGGTTGTTGCGGGGCGTTACCCGGGGGGACGGCGTGGCGGGCGACGAGATCACGGCCAATATCCGGCAGATCCGATCGGTGCCCCTTTCGGCGGCCTTTTCACGTTATGGTATCCAATTGATAGAGATCCGCGGGGAAGTACTTTTGAATAAGAACAATTTCAATAAATACAACGAACAATTAGCCGAGCAGGGTATTCCCCCGCTTGCCAATCCCCGGAATGCCGCGGCGGGCTCGTTGCGGATAAAGGACCCGAAGGAGGTCAGCCGACGGAACCTGGAGGCCTTTCTGTATCACGTGAGTTATTTTACCACGATCGATGGCTGGCAGATCAGGGATGGGCACGTTGCCGCCGCGGACGAAGACCCCATGGCGGGGGAACCGGTCAGCAGCGCCCGGGATATCCCCATTCATCCGGCGCTAAAGACCCATAGCGGAAGTTTGAAAATGCTCTGGGATCTCGGCTTCCGCAGCCCGCAGAAGGAAAAGCGGATCGTCAAAGGGATACAGGCCGTGATCGACTATTGCCGGGAATTCGAGCAGCAGCGGGACGAGTTGCCCTATGAGATCGACGGAATGGTCATCAAGGTGAACCAGATCGTCTTGCAGGACCGGATGGGAATGACTACTCACCATCCCCGCTGGGCGATTGCCTTTAAATTCGCGGCGCGCCAGGCTACCAGTACGCTCCGGAAGGTGGAGTTCCAGGTGGGTCGTACGGGAAGTATCACGCCGGTGGCTAAGATCGACCCGGTTCCCCTGAGCGGGGTTACCGTCAGTTCCATCAGCCTTTTTCACGAAGACGTCGTTCGGGAGAAGGACCTGAAGATCGGCGACCAGGTACTGGTCGAGCGGAAGGGAGACGTAATACCCTATATCGTCAAGCCGCTGGCCGATGTCCGCACCGGCAAAGAGACGGATATCGTATTCCCTACACATTGCCCGGTATGCGGCCATGCCCTGGAGAAGCCGGAAGAGGAAGCGGTTTGGCGTTGTGTCAACCTCAACTGTCCCGCTCAGGTGGTGGAGCGGATCATCCATTTTGCCAGTAAGGATGCGATGGATATCCGCAGTTTTGGGGAAGCAAACGTCCAAAAGTTCTATGACCTCGGGTTCCTGAAAGATATTCCAGGCATTTACCGGCTCCCGTATGAAAAGATCCGGGTCCTGGAAGGTTTTGGGGAGAAGAGCGTCAGCAATCTGCAGGCGGCGATAGAGACCTCCCGGCATCAGCCCTTGCACCGGCTTATCTTCGGATTGGGTATCCGTTATGTCGGCGAGACTACGGCCAAGACCCTGGCCACAGCGGTGAACCATTTGTCGGAATTTTCCGGCTACTCTTTGGAAGACCTTCAAAATCTGGAAGATGTGGGCCCCAAGGTGGCTACCAGCGTCTATCATTTCTTTCACAATGCCGATAACCAGCATTTGTTGAAAGACCTGGAAGCGCTTGGCCTGAATTTACAGAGCCAGAAGTCGAAGGCGAGCGGCGGCAACCTGGATGGGCAAACGTTCTTATTCACCGGAACCCTTAACCGGTTGAAGCGTTCCGAGGCAGAGGCCTCGGTAGAGAGCAACGGGGGTAAGATACTGAGCGGCGTCAGCAGTAAACTGAACTATCTTGTTGTGGGAGAGGATGCGGGCAGTAAACTGGAAAAAGCGAAAAAGATCCCTTCCATTCAAATACTCACGGAAGACGAGTTCATCAACCTGATTGCGCGTAGCTAACGGCCGGCGGCCTGTGATCTAACGGAGGGTAGACACGCCCAAAACATATAATAATATTTTCTTACGTTACTGGTAAATCGAAATTCTTTTTCGTAACTTTAAGAAAATTGACAGGCATGATTAGAAAACTCACCGGCGAAGTGTGGAAACCTTTACAGTTTCCCGGCTGGAAACAACTCCGAAAAAAATACGCACTTTCTTCCCTGGGTCGCGTTGCCAGCTACTCGGAAGATGTGCTAGCCGACGGCAAATTGCTGAACGGCAGCCTTACGACCGGTTACAAGACCCTGAATCTTCACCGGCCAGGCAACAACGGCACGCTATACATCCATCGGGAGATCGCGCGCCTTTTCCTTCCCAAGGCAGGGATCAAGAACAAGTATGTGATCCATGTGAATCACAACAAACTGGACAATGCCTCGAGGAATCTGAAATGGGCAAGCCTCGAGGAGATGATCGAGCATCAGCAAAAAAGCCCCGCGAAGATCGCCTACAAAAAGGTGCAGGCTAACCGTACCGTCGGGCTTAAACTTACGGCCTCCCAGGTAAAGACCATCAAGAAAACCCTATCCAGCAAAAACCGTCAGCTTACCATCAAGAAACTGGCTGAAAAGTACAAGGTCAGTGAAATGACCATGTATCGCATCAAGAGTGGTGAAAACTGGGGCAGGATAAAATAGACCGATAGATCGATCGAGAATTAAACTATGCTGCAAGTCTCTACGCTGAAATTCCTAAAGGACCTTAAGAAGAACAACAATAAACCCTGGTTTGAAAAGAACAAATCCGCTTACCTGGATGCAAAAGAGGATATGGACCATTTTGTAGAGCAGGTGATCGAAGGGTTTGGCAAAACAGATCCCGAAATAGCATCCTTACGCCCCAAGGATTGTACTTACCGCATCTACAGGGATGTCCGCTTTTCTCCGGACAAAACACCCTACAAAACGCACATGGGAGCTTACCTCAACAAAGGCGGCAAAAAAGTGCCTACGGCCGGGTATTATCTGCATATCGAGCCCGGCAAGAGTATGGCCGGCGGCGGTCTGTGGATGCCCCAGGCTCCGGAACTGAATAAGGTCCGGCAGGAGATAGATTATAGTCTCGCCGAATGGAAAAAGGTCCTCGGTGAAAAGCATTTTAAAAAGAACTTTGCCGAAGGACTCGAAAAAGAGGACATGCTATCCCGGCCGCCCAAAGGCTATGACGATGAAAACCCCGCCATCGAATACCTCAAATTGAAGAGTTTTATCGTTACCCGAAATTTTTCGGACGCGCAAGTCCAGTCAAAAGCCTTTCTTACCGAAATAATCAAGACGTTTACGTCGATGACGGCCTTTGTTCGTTTTCTGAACCGGGCCCTGGAGTAAGGGCGGATGTTCAGAGCATCTTCTTAGCCGCAAGATATTCCGCGATTTGTACTGCATTGGTAGCGGCGCCTTTCCGGAGGTTGTCGCTAACCACCCACATATTGAGCGTTTTTGGCTGCGTCTCGTCCCTCCTCAGCCTTCCCACAAATACTTCATCGCGTTCATGCGCGTCCCTGGGCATGGGGTACTGCTGGGTAGTGGGATCATCGACTACGATCACCCCCGGCGCCTTACTTAACAGGGAGCGGACCTCCGCGAGATCGAACTCGTTCTCGAATTCCACGTTGACGGATTCGCTATGGCCGCCCATCACGGGGATGCGAACCGTTGTCGCCGTTACCCGGATGCTGTCGTCGCGCATGATCTTTCTTGTCTCATTGACCATTTTCATTTCCTCCTTTGTATACCCGTTGTCCAGGAAGACATCGATTTGCGGGATCGCGTTCAGGTCGATGGGATATTTATACGCCATCTCACCGCTAATGCCTTTCCGCTCGTTCATCAATTGGGTCACGGCCTTTACGCCCGTACCGGTAACACTTTGGTACGTGGAGACGACGATGCGTTTTACCTTGTATTTCTTATGCAGGGGGTTGAGCGCTACCACCATCTGGATGGTCGAACAGTTGGGATTGGCGATGATCTTGTCTGCTGCGGTAAGCGCATCGGCGTTCAGTTCGGGGACGACCAGTTTCTTTGTGGGGTCCATACGCCACGCGCTTGAGTTGTCCACGACCGTAATCCCCGCGGCCGCAAATTTCGGCGCCCACTCGAGAGAAGTGCCGCCGCCGGCCGAGAACAGGGCAAGGGCGGGTTTTGCAGCAATTGCATCTTCGGCGCTGACGACGGTGTATTTCTTTCCCTTGAATTCGACCTGCTTCCCGATGGATCGCTCAGAGGCTACGGGAAGTAATTCGGTGACGGGGAAATTCCTTTCTGCCAGAACTTGTAACATTTTGGTGCCAACCAGTCCGGTGGCGCCGACGACTGCAACTTTCATTTTTTGTTTGGTTTTTTGTTTGGTGTGCGCTGTAAACGACAGAGCCTTCCCGGTTGCGGGAAGGCTCTGGATATCTTGGCATACAAAAAGATCAGATCCTGTCCCGCTGCGGGAGGCCCTTCTTAATCTGCTTTGTATGTGTCATCATTTGCATTGCGGGGCAAATATAGAGCCCGAAGGCTAAAAAAACAAATTTATACTAACTGAATATCGAAATTGACCAGATCGACAAATTGCCTGATGCGGGAATCGATATCGGCGCGGGTGATCTCTTTCAGCCGGGTGGGGCCGAACTTCTCCACGCAGAAAGAGGCCATTGCGGAACCAACGATGACGGCCGTCTTCATATTCTCGAACGAAATATCGCGGGTGCTGGCGAGCCAGCCGATAAATCCGCCGGCAAAAGTGTCACCTGCGCCCGTCGGATCAAATACTTCTTCCAACGGCAGCGCGGGGGCCACAAATACCTTGTCCTCATGGAAAAGGAGGGCGCCGTGTTCCCCTTTCTTTATGATCAGGAACCGAGGGCCCATTTTCATGATGGCCCTGGCCGCCTTTACAAGGGAGAACTCGCCGCTGAGCTGCCGGGCCTCGCCATCATTGACGGTTAGAACATCGACCATGGTCAACAGTTTTTTGAGGTCGTCGAGCGCATTGTCCATCCAGAAGTTCATCGTATCCATGGCGATGAGCTTGGGCCGTTGCTTCATTTGCTTTACGACGCTGATCTGGAGGGCGGGCGTGATATTGCCGAGCATTACGAACTCGCTGCCCTGATAGCTTTCCGGGATCACGGGGTTGAAGTCAAGGAAGGCATTCAGGTCGGTAACCAGGGTATCGCGGGTGTTCATGTCCAGATGGTATCTGCCGCGCCAGAAAAAGGATTTCTTATCCTTTTTCACTTCGACCCCTTCCAGGTTGACCCCGCGCTTCTTCAGCTGATCCAGCTCTTCCTGGGCGAAATCATACCCCACGATGGATACCTGGTTGATCGGTCTTACAAAATTGCTGGCGGCATATGCTACATAGGTGGCGGCTCCACCTACGATCCAATCCGTCTTTTCGAAAGGGGTTTCTATGGCGTCATAGGCCATGGAACCTACTACAATAAGTGACATTCCGTTTATTTTGGGCTGCAAATTATGTAATAATGCACTAACAGTCGTTAGTAATTTTTATATTTGCTGAAACGGACGGAGGCTGGGGCCGAAATCAATGATTATGGCTAAAATTCAAAGTAAAAGGAACAGCACCAAAAAAGAGGTGATCATCGAAAAGGCCTCCCGGCTTTTCAGGGAAAAGGGGTTTGGCGCTGCTTCCATGCGGGACCTGGCCGAACATGTGGGGGTGGAAGCGGCATCCCTGTATAACCATATCCAGTCCAAATCGGAGATCCTGCAGACGATCTGCTTCAAAGTGGCCAACGAATTTATGTCCAACCTGGAACAGGTGGAAGCGAGTCCCCAGCCTACCCTCAAGAAGATGGAGGCTATCATCCGGTTGCATATCCGCATGATGCTTGACCAATATGAGTATGTTTATATTGCCGATCATGAATGGCGGCATCTGCCGGAGCCCTATCTCTCCAATTTCCTCAACCAGCGGCGGAATTACCGGAAGCGGCTGAGCGATATCATCGAAGGGGGCATTGCCAAGGGCGAGGTGAAGGCGATTGACCCATACACGGCCGTACTGGTCATCCTCTCGGCTATCAGTGGGATCGACAGCTGGCAGCGGAGCCGGAAGAGCACCAATGCCGAGACCCTCGAATCGAATATGGTGAAATACCTTATAGAAGGCTTAAAGAAATGAGTCATTTCCGAAAATTACTGGTCGAAGAGATCCGCCGGGAAACGGCCGATTGTGTTTCCATAACTTTTACCATTCCCGCCGAGTGGAAGGACGAATTCAGCTATCGTCAGGGGCAGAATATCACGATTCGGACCCAGATCGGCGGCGCGGAAGTCCGGC
>Ga0210400_10004824_pt1 | contig 11571 bp, 12 predicted proteins | sample IncBWH26MmetaG_FD_155456 | JGI IMG/M metagenome (GOLD analysis project Ga0210400, IMG submission 155456) | Forest soil microbial communities from Barre Woods Harvard Forest LTER site, Petersham, Massachusetts, United States - Inc-BW-H-26-M | ecosystem: Environmental > Terrestrial > Soil >...
GGCGGGTTGCGAGATGCGGCTGATTTCGATGCCGTCCAGCGCGCGGCGTAGAGCTTCCCGCAACTTGTGCAGGAAGAAACGGCGATTGCCGCCTTTGAGCCACAGCTCGTGGTAGTGAACGACGATGTGCGCTGACGTCATGATTCCAATGGCCATAGCCGGGCGGATGCGCGTAGTATACAGCCGCCTGCGGCCTGACCTGCAGGGAACCTGATAATGGGATGCTGCGATGGGGTGCAGGTAGGACCTTCGGCCCATTCCCTGGCACGAAACCGCGGTGCGCCAAGCAGCAATAGAGGCGCGAAACAAGTAACCCCGTAACGGGTTTGATACAAGAGAATAGGAAATGTCTCGCGGCGCGCGAGGACGCGTATATCGTTAGGCCCTCATGGCGATGTGCAGTAGCGCGGCGCCGAAAATACAGTGAACCTGAAGGGTTGGCCTTGCATCCAATCGGGCAGCAATTGCGTCGAAGGACAGTAGAAGACAAAGAATGACGACCTGGCACAAACGCGATTGGAAACAGTTCTATGAACTGGCGCGGCGCCCGTGGCAGCGTCATCGGCCACCCCGGCCGGTGTATCCAACGGGAATTAATCGCGTGTTGCCGGCGCAGGGATTCAGCTTGTCTGAGCTGGATGATGCGGGCGTCGACCTCGATCTCGCGGAGCGGCTGGGATTGCCTGTAGATGCGGGACGTATCGGCGCATATGGTCCCAATGTGACTGTGCTCCGTGACTTCGTGCGCTCTTCACGGCAGCCGCTGTAAGCCCTCGGTTGCGCAGTTATTCCCTCAAGTACAACTGCGGTCTGAAATGTGTAAGCGGATGCCTGCTCGCGGATAGTAGCTTGGCCAGTATCTGAGGTACTCGGCACTCTCTTCGAGTGATATCATAGGCCAGCTAAGATCGGGTACAGAGACATGAGTAACTCAACTGGTAATGTAAAGGACTATCAACAGCGCATCGTTCGAGACAAAGCAACCTGCGGCGGTGAGGCGGTATTTAAAGGCACGCGTGTTACATTGCGTACGGTTCTGGCCAGCTTAGCTAGCGGCGATTCCGTTGAAGAAATTCTTGCTGATTTCCCAAGCCTAACGGCGGAAGACGTTCGTGCGGCAATAGCGTTTGCGGCCGCTTCCGCCGAAGAAGACTTACCTGTACCAGCTGTGCCACATATTCGATGAAAATCAAGCTGGATGAGAATCTTCCTCACCGGCTTGCAGCGGTACTGAAAAATTTGGGCCACGAGGTCGATACTGCTCATGAAGAGCAGCTTGTCGGCCACATGGACGCGGAGATTTGGCAAGCTGCTCAGAAGGAATCGAGGTTCCTAATTACTCAGGACCTGGATTTTTCCGACATGCGGCAGTTTGCTCCTGGTTCGCACCACGGCATCCTCCTGGTGCGTCTTCATTCTCCGAGCCGCGCGAACCTGATTGATCGAGTTACGGAATTATTCCACAAGGAAACTGTCGAAGAGTGGGCGGGATGCTTTGTCGTGTGCACAGAACGCAAGATTCGCGTGCTGAGAGCTAACCGCAAGCCAAAAGTGTAAGGTTACTGCGGGTTCCCAATCCTTATACATTTATTCATTGGATTGTTGCAACTCGCGTTTTGAGAGCTAGAATGGCCGCGTTTTGCGTTTGGAGGCTCGAGCTATGAAACAATTGCTTGTGCTGGGCCTTCTTTTGGCGGCCGGAGCATCAGCCACTAGTCGGCCCGAATATTCCATCCAGGCGATTCGCTATGCCAATTCTCCGGGCGATTCCGTGGCGGATCTGGTGATGGGCGCTCCCAAAGAGGAAAAGATCGATACGATCTTTGCGATTTGGATGATTCGGGGCGGCGGCCGGAACATTCTTTTCGACAGCGGATTTCACCGCGAACAATGGTTTAAGTATTGGACCATCACGGATTATGTTCGGCCCGACGAGGCCGTGAGGCTTGCCGGCGTGAAGCCCGAGGAAATCACGGATGTGGTGATCAGCCACGCGCACTGGGATCACATGGGCGGCATCGATCTTTTCCCGAAGGCTACGGTGTGGATTCAGAAAGAGGAGTTTCGCTATTACACGGGAGAGGCTTGGCAAGCGGGCGGCCAACACGGCGGGATCGACCCGGAGGATGTGAAGGAGTTGGTGCGGCTGAATACGGAAGGGCGGTTGCGGCTGGTGGATGGAGATAACGTCGAGATTTTTCCAGGAATTCGCGCGTACACCGGAGGGCGGCACACGTACGCTTCGCAATACATCCGCGTGCAGGGCAGTCCTAGCTTCGTGTTGGCCTCGGACAATTGCTATCTGTATCGGAACCTGGCGGAGCATAAAGCGAGTGCAACGTTTTCCGAGGCGGATCAGCCGGCAAACATCAAGAACCAGGCGCGCATGATTGAATTAGCAGGTTCGCCGGACCGCGTCGTTCCGGGGCATGATGCGCTGCAGTTCCAGAAATTCCAAACGAAGGGGCGAGTCGCGACGGTCAAGTGACGCGGCACAGGAGCAAGCGGCGGCGGGCGCCATAGTTTGTGCGGGTGCCGCAATGCTGTAAAATAGGCCTTCGCTCAACCCTATGGCTTCTCCCTTTAACATCATCTCGAATACACCGATGCCCGCGGTACCGCTTCCGGGGGCGCATCCACGGCCGGAATGGCTGCGGGTTAAGTTTTTTGGCGGGGAGCGCTACCAGGATTTGAAGCGCATTATGCGCACCCTGGACCTGCACACGGTGTGCGAGAGCGCGCGCTGCCCGAACATGGGTGAGTGCTGGGAGCACGGCACGGCTACGTTCATGATTCTGGGGGACATTTGCACGCGGGCGTGCGGCTTTTGCGCGGTGCCGTCGGGCAAACCGGTGGGCCCGCCGGATGAAGAAGAGCCGCTTCGCGTGGCGGAGGCCGTCGCACGCATGGGTTTGCGCTATGCGGTAGTAACTTCGGTGAACCGCGACGACCAGCCGGACGGCGGCGCGCACATTTTTGCGTGCACGATCGAAGAGATTCGCCGGCGGGTGCCGGGCTGCAAGGTGGAAGTGCTGATTCCGGACTTCCGCGGCGACTGGAACGCGCTGAACACGGTGCTTGCCACCAAGCCGGACGTGCTGAATCACAACACGGAGACGGTGCCGCGGCTCTACCGGCAGGTGCGCAAAGGCGCGGTGTATGAGAGGTCGCTCGAGCTGCTGCGCCGCTCAAAGCAAGCGCATCCGGAAGTGCCTACGAAGACCGGATTGATGTTGGGGCTTGGCGAAGAAAAGGAAGAAGTGCTGTCCACGTTGCAGGATTTAGCGGCGCAGGGAACCGACATTCTGACGCTGGGGCAGTATCTACAGCCAACGAAGGAGCACCTGCCAATCGTTCGCTACGTGCATCCGGACGAATTTGCGGAATTCAAGATGCGTGGCGAATCCATGGGATTTAAGCACGTCGAAGCGGGACCGCTGGTGCGGTCGTCATACCACGCCTTCGAGCAAACCGAATCGGCTATTCGCTAGAATTCGCGTTGGCCATTTAGCTTATTCAGTAATCGTAGATGTGTTCGACTTTAATCCCCTGGGAAACAACCTGGTTCAACACCGAATGCAGCGAGCGCACCGGGCATTCGAGAGCAAATCGCAGCACCCCAGGTTGCGTCAGAAATTTCTCGGTGAATAGCAAACTTGCTTCGCCGGCCGGGAGATCGAGGCGCCAGCTTTGGGGAGCAACGAGAGTGAGCATAATTTCGTCATTACCGGCGATCTGCACGAAATGAATGTCGCGCTGAGCCAATTTCATGCCGAGATCCGTGAACTCCTGGTAGCGCGGAATGGTGACTAGGTAAGAATGCGGGGCCAGGTCTTTGAATTGTTTGACGCGCGGAAACTCCTGAAAAACAGATTGGGGCGCGTTCTCGATCCACGCATACGTATCGGCTGATTCCACTCCATAGGTCAGATGGCTGGCCTTCTCGAGAATGCCCGCATAGATCGCCTCCAAACCATAATCGACGCTCAGGATGAACTTGCGTTCCCACTTGCGAACGGGGTGCGCACCCCAGAGGCTCGTCTGCTTCCAGAGCTCTTTCAGAGCATGCGCAAAATGGAATTCATAAAAGGGGCGAACGTATACAAAATCAGCGTACTCCCTGGCCACACGCGCGGCGTACGCATCCTCTTCGACGAGCTGGTGCGAACTGGTCCACTCGCTTAAGCGCCCAACGCTCTGCTCATAGGCGCCACGAATCGCGTATTCCAGCGCGAAGCTGCCGCCCAGCACGAATGAACTCAAGTGATCGCCAAAATTGAATTGGCGCCGGCTCTGCGTCAACCCGCAAATGAAACAATAGGATCGCCAGTATTGGCCGATAGAGGCGAAGTACGGAAACCCGCTCGGCAAGTTCTTTGGCAGGTACTGCGCCCTTTCCTCATAGCTCCAAACGATGTGCCACTCGGGATAGTAAAAATATGAATTTTCGAGCGGCCGTTTACCGACTCCAATATCGGCGGCATTGCCGGTTGGGCTGGAAACAGCGTTAGCACGTGCCGCGAGCGGCGCAACAGGCGGATGCGCGAGTGCGCATTTCAACCAAAACACCACGACAAACAGCCCCAGAGCACCAAACGCGCCGAGCAGCAAGCGCAGAACGCGTTTCAGGAAGCGCTTCACGCGCTCGCGCATTCCGCGCTCACGCCTGGGCCGGACCGCGGCTTACTCTGGCCGCGATCCAGAATGCCGCGATAAAGATCAGAATGTGCGGCAGGTTCACCAGGGAATTCGTTTTCAGCGGTATCTGACTCAAATGCGAGAAAAAATATACGAGCACATCGATGAGATACCAGACTCCAAGTACGCAGAAGTAGACTCGCGCCCCGCGCTCGGAAGTCAAGGCCCCTATGACCGCCAGCGTGCCAGCCGCGAGATGCCCAAGATCCACGATCCGCGTCATGTGGAACAACCCGAACATCAGACCATTCGCGTCCATGACTCCAGGCACATAATCCAGCAGGTAGACACCGAGAAACAGCGCAGCAAATCCCCACGCGCACTTCTGGATAGTCGTTATTTTTTTAGACATCGGAAGCTCTCGTGAAATCTATTGGCAAGCATAGGTGCTCCTATACTTTTGGGGAAAGGCACTTCTCCAGCTTATTTATGCAAAAGATAACATCCCCTTCCCGCAGCAAACGCTGGCTGGCTGCGGCGTTGTTCCTTGCGTCTCTCTTGATTATTGCCGCAAAGAAGGTTTTCGATTATTCCGCGGCGCCAGACAAGGAGAAGGAATCCGATTTCGTCTACCCGCCAAATTCCGAGCAGGTGAAGCGGACCACACTGATATCACAAGTTTCACCATCGCCTCGAATATCCTTTGAGCAACTAGGCGGATTTATTGACGATGCCAGCCACCTGAACAGAACGGCGGTCTACGGCATCGTTAAAGTCACTTCGGTGGAAGACATTCAAAATGCGGTGCGCTTCGCGCGCGAGCACAAGCTCAAAATTACCGCCGCCGGCTCGCGGCACAGCATGGGCGGGCACACGTTTGTGAAAGACGGCCTGGTGTTGGACATGCGCGGATTCAACCAGCTGCGCTTAGATAAAGAGCACAAGATTGTGAACGCGCAGACTGGCGCCACTTGGAGGCAGGTTCAGTTGCTATTGGATCCCTACGGCCTGGCGGTAAAAGCGATGCAATCCATTAATATCTTCAGCATCGGTGGAACGCTCAGCGTAAACGCTCACGGCATCGCCCATGATCCCGGGCAAGTGGCGCCAACGGTCCGTGCTTTTCGCATTCTGCTGAGCAGTGGAGAGATCAAATACTGCAGCCCAACGGAGAACTCCGAACTATTTCGTCTCGCGCTAGGCGGCTATGGTTTGATGGGTGTCATTCTTGATGTGGACCTCGACGTCGTCGATAACGAGATGTACCTCTGGAAGACCCACTATATGGACTACAAGGAGTTCGCGGACTATTTCCAAAAGAATGTTGAGGGCAATTCGAATATCGGATTGACCTACGGCCGCCTTTCCATGTCTCCTTCGACTTTTCTACGGGAAACGGCGATTCACACCTACCAGAAAACAGATACTCCCGTGCCGCTCGCCCCTCTCAGGCTCCCAGGCTACGTCTGGCTGGATCGCTTCATCATGAATTTTTCAAAAACCGGGGGAGCCGGGCGCCGCCTGCGCTGGACCATGGAAAAATATGGAGAGCCACGCATTCACCGGTGCGTTTCGCGCAATCAGGCGATGAGCCGCGAAGAAGGTTGTTTCGTTTCCCGCAATCAGGAAATGTACGACTCGATGGATTATCTGGAGAACCGGCTGCCGGACACCGATATTCTCCAGGAATATTTTATTCCCCACCAGAAAATGCCTCAGTTTGTCGACGGCCTGCGGCGTATTGTCGAATCGAACGGAGCCAACCTGATTAACGTAACAATCCGAATCGTTCACAAGGACGACATCACGACCCTGAACTACGCCAGGCAGGATATGTTCGCATACGTGCTCTACTTCAATCAGAGATTCAACGAGCGCGAGGCGCACATCCTCCAAAAAACGACCACCGACCTGATTGACTTGGCTCTTGGCCTCGACGGAACCTATTACCTTCCCTACCAGCTCTTCTACTCGAAGGAACAGCTGCGCAGAGCGTATCCGCGAGCGAACGAATTCTTCGCGGCTAAGCGCATTTACGATCCTGAGGAAACCTTCACAAACAAGTTCTACGAAAAGTACGGGAGGTGACGGGGTTGGCGCTCCCTGCGAACTTCTGGGATTTTTCTCCGATTGCTTTACGTCAGGTGCCGGAGAGACCGAAAAGCGGCGGCAAGACCGCCACAAAAGCCTTCCCTCGCTATCAAGGTTTGGCTGGTTGAAAGTCGGCGACGCCGAACTGCCAAAGAGCAAAGCTCCATTCATCGGCGAGTTCTTGTTCCCTCTGAGTTTTGGTCGATCCTATTCCGTGACCCGCGTCGTAGTCCACGCGTAGCAAAACTGGTTTGCCGCTCGAGGTTGCCGCCTGTAGGCGCGCGGCCATCTTCCCAGGCTCCCAAGACACAACGCGCGGGTCATTGAAGCCGGTGGTCACCATCACCGCCGGGTATGGAGTGCCATCCTTTACGTGCTCATAGGGGCTCATTTCATACAGGGCTTTGAAACCGTCGGCTTCCTTAACCGTTCCGAATTCAGGAATGTTGGGCGGGCCGTTGGGAGTGAACTCAGCGCGAACCACGTCGGACATCGGCACGGCGTCGATGGCTACGGCGAACAGCTCGGGTCGCTCGGTAATAGAGCGCCCGATTGTGACTCCACCCGCACTGCCTCCCTCGATCGCCAGTCGAGGCGTTGAGGTGTACTTCTGGTTGATCAGATATTCCGCGCAAGCGATGAAATCCTTCCAGGTATTCGGTTTTTTCAGGAGCTTTCCGGCGAGATGCCAATCCTCGCCATATTCGCCGCCTCCCCGGACATGAGCTACGGCGAATACGCCGCCGTGCTCGTACCAAGCGATCATTTTGGGATCGAAAAAGGGGTCAAGCGTAATGCCGTACGCGCCGTACCCTTCCAGAAGCGCGGGGTTCGAGCCATCGAGCTTCGCACCTTTTCGGTACACGATCGAAAGCGGGACGAGCGTCCCGTCGTAGCTTTTGGCTTTGACTTCCACCGATTCGAGATCGGCAGGCGCATCAAACTTTCCCGCGGGCTGCAGCTTTGTATCCGTTACATTTTTCGTGCTCGGACTATAGTCGTAGATCTTGCGCGCCTTCGTCCATGAGGTCAGTTCTACGAGCGTACCCTGGACACGTTGCTCCGTCGCCGAGAGTCCCACACTGCCATCGAACGGCAGTTGAATCCGTTGGGGCTTGCCGCCGGAATACGATAGCTGGACCAACCGCCCGATTCCTCCGTCCAGCTCCTGAACGTAGAGCGCGTCACTGGCGGCCGCGATGTTTTGAACGACGGCCTCCCCGGGTGGTACAACGACTTCCGCGCGTGCCACGTCGGGATCGGAAAGCTTGGTGTGCAAGACTTTGTAGCGAGAGGCTCCATGATGGGACAGCAAGTACAGGTCACCCGCGTGAACATCAAACGCCGTCACATCATCATCGACATCGCAGAACCGCTTCCACGGCACAGGTGCCGCGCCGCTCAGCGTATCGAGTGGCGCGACGTAGGCCGTAATCTCATTGCGCACACCGTGAGCAATCACGCCCAAGGCGTAGGAGGCGCTGGGCCAGGTAGCGACAAACGGGATATCCGCTGGATCGATGTTCACATTCGGTGTGCCAACACCAAAGACCAAGCGGTCCTTGTCCGGTTGCGTGCCTAAAACGTGCAGGTAAGCGCGGCTGTTGAGATAGCGATCTGTGGGAGCAGAGGTCGCCTCGAGCTTTTGCAACCGGTTATATAGCAAGGATCGGCCGTCAGGCATCCAGGACGGACTGCCGAATTGGGCGCGATCGATTACATCGCCGGTTTCTTTCGCAGTGCTTGTATCAAACACGCGGAGCACCGCGTCCTCCGACCCTGCGGCGGAAATGCCGGCTGCGACGTACCTTCCGTCAAAGGAGGGCGCGTAATAACTGATCACATAGTGCGGTCCTCCCGAGGTCATGAACTTTGTCGGATCGACCAAGAGTTTCTCATCGCCTTTGAGTCCATCGCGGAAATAAAGCTTCGCGACATCCTCCGAGGCCAACCGTTTTTGGTAGAAATAGCGATCGCCGGGCAGGCGCCGCAAGTCCGTGATTCGCGCGGGCGCGCCCTCATCCAGAGTCTTGACCCTCGCTAGCAGTGCGGCTCGGCCCGGGATCCGGCCCAAGATTGCACGCGTGTAATCGTTCTCTTCCTTGAACCACGCAGCCACTTCGGGATTCGATAGATCTTCCATGTAGCGATAAGGATCGGGGACTTTGACGCCGAAGTATTCGTCGGTAACCACACGCACTGGTGCTGTGGGCGGCGAAGACACGTCCGGCTTGCCCCAGCCCGCGCCGGTTGCGAGGGCCAAAACGGCGCACAGGGTTAGCAGGAGCGCAGCGGATTGGTGATAGAAGTGGTTTTGGGGCATGGCCTTCCTCCCCGAGATGTTGAGCTCTGCGTTTTAAGGCCGCAGGAGCACGCGGGCCATCTTATTGCGGGCGAAAGGCGGAGTCAACGAACAGCACTAGCGTGGCTACGATTTGGATCTGCTGCCGATTAGGACGAGGGCCAATCCGACGACCAGGAGGGCGGCCGTTGCCGCGACGGGAATTTGCGCGGTTTTTTCTTCGTCGACCGTAGCTTGAAACGAGCCAATCTTCGCGACTTGCTCTTGCTGATGGTAGGTGTAAGTAGGATGCAAAACGGCGGCGATGCCCAGAAGGAGTAGCACAACGCCGACGATCATCAGGATGCGTTTCATCGGACACACATTAGCACGACAACCTTAACAACGAAATTGCGGCCCGTTTCCTCGTGCTCTCTAGACACACCCCTGCGCCATAAGGGCGCGGGGATTCCTTCGAAACGCTGGGAGATACTACGAATGGGCGGTTGCAGCGGCGGCGGCAACTTTCTTGGCAGCCTTAGCAGCTTTGGCGGCCGTGGACGCTTTGCGGCGCCTCTTGGTTTTGGGCGGCGTGGCAGGAGCTTCGCCAATCAACTCCGCTGACATCATGCTGGTGACGAACAGCTTTGGCCCGTGATCATCAAAATCAACCGCGGTACGCTCCTGGTCGGATGCCGTCACAATTCCCAAGCCGTACACATCATGTTTGATTGTTTGTCCTTCTTGCATTGCTTGCACAACGTCCTCCTGGACCACTCACTCGACGCAGAATAAACTTTTTGGTGGGTGCCCCGGCTTGGGGAGCCAAAGCACCCCAAATTTACAGGCTAGAGACCAGTTACGTTCTCCGCCTGAAGGCCCTTGGGACCCTTTTTCACTTCAAACTCAACAGCTTGACCTTCGTTCAGTGACTTATAGCCATCCATCATGATCGCCGAGAAGTGAACAAAAACGTCTTCCCCGGTTTGCCGCTGGATGAAGCCATAACCCTTCGAAGCGTTGAACCACTTCACTGTTCCTTGTTCCTTTGACACTGCTGCCGACCTCGAGTTTGGAATTGCTTTGCTTCTCTTGGTCCGTTTCCTGGTCGGCCTAAGCAGTGAACGCCTCGGTCTCCCAAGCGCCGTGACATCCTCCAGCCCGCAAAAAAAGGCCGCAAAGCTTGTCCTTGCAGCCTCTGAACGAGTCAAAAGGTAATACAAGAGCAACAAATGCTGATTCAAAGAATACCACAAAAACCCTAGGTTGTCCATGCTAGGAGGAGTCGGAGCAGGGCCTTAGGTGTTGCCGTAAGCTACTGATAGCATTGATGTTAGAATAGTTCTTGCGGAGGGCGGTCGTGTCGAAAGCGCTGGAATTGCCTACTCGAGAGATTCGGGTTGAAGGGTCAAACTGCCCTGGCCGGAAGACTTTTTCTCCCAGTATTTACGCACCCAGGCTTCCCAGCTTTTGCCGGCTGCCGGGTCGCGACCGGAGAAGGCCAGTGCCGCGATTTCGGCATAGGAAATTCTGACTCGCTGGTTGGAATCACGCGGCAAAATACGAACGAATGAGCTCTCCAGCGTTGTGCCAGTCACGCGGTCAAAGATATACCCATCAATTTTGCTGCCATCTTTCTTGGTGATCGCCACGTCGCCACGGTAATCGAAGGCCTTCTCCAACGCCACGCGCAGATCGTCTTCGGTAGCGAGCGCAGGAACCCAGCCTTCCACGCTGTCGTGCACGGTTCCGGGAGCCACCTCAAGAGTTTCCGGGTCAAGTTTCGGGTCAATTTTCGGATTAAGGGATGCGTTTGCCGCGCCGTGCCGGTCGGTATGCGTCGGGGCACTCACGCGCGCGTCTCCTCAAGCTGGGTCTTGCTGGAATTAATCTGCACGAGCGGATTGAACGCGTGTACCGGTTTTGCAGGTTCGTTCAGCAGGGCCAACGCATCTGAATCTTCGTATTTCCCGGCAAAAGCCGACTTGGCCGCCGCCCAGATGCCTCGCAGTCCGCTAAAGGTGTAATCCACCGCGCTGGCTTCATAGCCACTGTGCACCATGCAGTTCGCGCACTTCGGATTGCCGGACTCGGTGCCGTAATTTTGCCAGTCCGTCGTGTCCAGCAGCTCCTGGAACGTATCCACATAGCCGTCCTGCAGCAGATAGCACGGCTTCTGCCATCCAAAAATGTTGTACGTCGGCATACCCCAAGGCGTGCACGTGTACTGCTGTTTGCCCATCAGGAATTCCAGGAACAGGGACGATTGGTTGAAGCGCCAGCTCTGCTTGCGGTTGGAAAGGATCGCGCGGAACAAGCGTCGCGTGCGCGCCCGGCCCAGGAAGTGCTTTTGATCCGGAGCCTTATCGTAGGAATAGCCCGGAGAGAGCATCATGCCCTCCACCCCAAGCTCCATCATTTCGTCAAAAAACGCCCGAACGCTGTTGGGATCGGCGCCATCGAAGAGGGTGGTGTTTGTCGTTACGCGGAATCCCCGCTTGACCGCCTCCTTGATGCCTTCCATCGCCAGGTCGTAGCCGCCCTCGCGGCACACCGAAAAA
>Ga0210400_10004825_pt1 | contig 11571 bp, 7 predicted proteins | sample IncBWH26MmetaG_FD_155456 | JGI IMG/M metagenome (GOLD analysis project Ga0210400, IMG submission 155456) | Forest soil microbial communities from Barre Woods Harvard Forest LTER site, Petersham, Massachusetts, United States - Inc-BW-H-26-M | ecosystem: Environmental > Terrestrial > Soil >...
CACCTGCTGGCGCGCTCGGTCGCTCCAGCCAGGTAGAAATAGCCGACCTTGTTGTTCGCGGGCGAGCCAAACCACATTCGGCCTTGCGCATCGAGATAGAATTCCCTCATGGTATTCTCCGCTTGCGGGAAGGGATATTCGGTGACGTGCCCCGTCTTCGGATCCAGATTTCCGATGACGTCCAAATGTTCGGAGGAATACCAGACGCTATGATTCTTGTCGATTGCCAGCGCGTACGGAGTCGTGTCCGGACCCGGCAATGAAAATTCTTTGAAAGTTTCCGCCTTCGGATCAAACTGACCGATCTTGCCTGCCTGAAATTCTGCAAACCAAACCGTCCCATCGGAATCAATTTGGATTCGCCGAGGGCGGGCGTCCGGAGTTGGCGGAGACCACTTCGTCACCTTGAGAGTTTTTCCGTCCACTTTGCCGATCTTCCCGTTCGGCGTGTACTCAGCGAACCAGCAGTTGCCATCTTTGTCGATCACCAGGCCGTAGGCCGTGGGAACTTCCGAGAATCGCGTGAATTTTCCAGCTTTCGGATCGAACACGGTCAATGGGCCACCGGTGGCCCACACTCTCCCCTGCGCATCAATTCGCAGCGTGTGCTTAGACCCTCCGGCAACAGTGCCTTCTTTTCCAGGAACGTAAGCATCCTGATATTCCGTAATCGTTCGGGTCGTGGGGTCCCATCTTCCGAGTTTGTTCGACCCCTGTTCGGTTAGCCACACACTGCCGTCGGGCGCAGGCACAGCCGAATGAATTGCGGCTGTGCCTTGATTCGGCACCGGATATTCCTGGACCTCTCCACTCTTGGGGTCAAGCCTGCCGATTTTGTTCGCCTTCCCGTAATACGGCATCCAGAAGTTTCCGTCTTTGTCGGGAAACGCGCTCCAGGGCATCCGGTTCGGTCCGGGCAAGTCATATTCGACGTACACAATCTTCATGGCTTCATCGCCGAAGGACCGCACGATATCTCTGTATGCGGGAATTTCTGCCGGAGATTTCGGCAAAACCGAATTCTCTCCGAAAAGAGAATTAATATACGCGGTGACGTCAGCCGCATTCTGGTCGTTGAACGGAGCGCCAAGGCCTCCCAGGAAAAAATGCATCGCTTCCACCATGTAATTGACGCGGTCCCGCCACCCTTCTTCATCCCGCCGTATGGAAGCCATGCGCGATTGAAATCCGTGACACGCGAAGCATCGGCCCACGAGCAAATCCTTCCCCTTCGCATCCGGGAACAACTGCTCTCCTTGATACTGAGAAAGATCGCTCCAATGCACCACGCCTTTCTGTAGGGCAAATTCGTAGGATGCGTTCTGGTCAGCCGTCAGGCTCACGCCGGGGCGCGGATCGGTCCTGTAACCGACCGCTTTCACTTGCAATCTGTATTGACCGGCGGGCAAATTCTCGATCCGGTAGCGGCCTTCTTTGTCTGTCAGCACGCTGACCATGATTTTCGTATCTGAATTCTGCGCCTGGACAAATGCTCCGCGGAACGAAGCTCCATCCGGCCCTTTGACTGTGCCAGTCACCGTCGCGCCATTCGCGTACGGAACGACACACAAGACCAGAATCAGGAGACCCAAGGACTTGGAAGTTGGCTTCATAGCCCCTCCTTTTTCAAAACTCGCGATCGTTACCGGCTTATGGGCGGATTGTACAGCATTCTCAATCCAGCAGTATCGGCATACACAAAACGGGCTCCACGTGGAAATCGAGCCGGTTAATTTCCTGGAGGGCACGACCGAGCATCGCGCTGCCACACGTTTCCAGAGTAATGATGAACGGAAGCGCGGAGTGCGGATAGCCCGGCCTCTGTAGAACAGCATCGATGCTGATTCCGTACCTCGCAAACACAGTTGCTACTGCCGCCAATATTCCGGGCCTGTCCTTTATGACGAAGCGTAAGTAATAGGGCGCGGTGAACTCGCCGCTCACCTCTTTGGGCACCTCGACCGCCGGCAGATCATTTCCGGGCAATGCCCTATCGCTACGCGCGATGGAATACAGATCGGAGACCACGGCTACGGCCGTGGGATCTCCTCCCGCTCCGAATCCGGAAAAGACCATTTGCCCGGCATATTGCCCGGTCACCATCACGAGGTTCTTGCTTCCCTCGACATGCGCGACCAGAGAAGACAGCGGCACGAGCGCCGGGCGGACGAAGCCGTGGATGCTCAATCCATCTTCCGTTTCCTTCTTGGCCAGGGAAATCTGGCGAATCGTACAATTCAGTTCCCGCGCATAGGCAAAATCCACGGCTTCCACCGATGAGATCGGCCAGCAAGGAATTTGTTCGCTTCGCACGCGGACACGCAGGCCCGCTTGCGTCAATATGACGAGCTTTGCGCGGGCATCGAACCCCTCGACATCGTCCCGCGGATTCGCTTCGGCAAATCCCAGCTCTTGCGCTTCTTTCAGGGCCATCTCAAAACTTGCGCCGGTTGCTTCCATTTTGGTCAATATGAAATTACAAGTTCCGTTTAATACGCCCGCGATTTTGTAGAGCCGATCCCCAGCCAAGCCCTCCTGGATTCCGATAATCGCGGGTATCCCTCCAGCGACGGAGGCGCCGAATTCGATGCGCCTGCCTTTTTCGCGGGCCAGGTCCAGCAATTCGGGGCCGCTGTGCGCAACCAGAAGCTTGTTTGCGGTGACCACCGACTTGCTTGCTCGCAGCGCTTTCCGAATCCAATCGCCGGCAGGTTTGATACCCCCAACCAACTCCACAAAAATATCGGCGTCAGAGGAAAGCACTTCGTTGATGCTCTCGGTCCAACGCACACTGGGAGGAACCCAATCCACTTTTTTCCGGGCTACATTGCGATTGAAAATATGCGTCAATTCAAAGCTATCGTTCGCTTCCTGGCAGAGCAGTTTGGCGACGGAGCGGCCAACGGTGCCAAAACCGGCAAGCGCAATTCTCAACTTCTTGTGAGCAGGCTTCTTCCTATTCCTAGATTGCAGCTTGTTCTCGGACTTGGATTTCGCACGGTTCACTTTTGCCGCCAATTCATCACCTCGCTCGGAGCATGGACGGGTATCGTCTTCCCTTGAGACGGCAAGGATTATAAGGTATTTCGCTATACAGTCCCGGGAATCTGGTGAGCTAGCTGTAAATGCGACATCCCATACCCGGGAGGAATCTAATTGTTTATGGCCAAAATCGACCAACGATTACCGGAGAACGTGGAAGGCGACTTCTTCGTGGACTCCACATGCATTGATTGCGATGCCTGCCGGCAGATCGCGCCCGCGAGTTTTCGCGATCATGGCGGACAGTCCAGTGTTTACCGCCAGCCGCAAAATCCAGGAGAGTTGGACCGCGCCCTGATGGCGCTGGTCGCATGTCCCACCGCATCGATTGGTACAGCGTCCCGGCGCAGCGCCCGTTCGGGCGTCGACGCATTTCCGCTCCACGTTGTGGATGACGTTTACTTCTGCGGCTTCACATCGGAAGCGAGTTTCGGCGCGTGGTCGTACTTGATCGTGCGACCGCCGGAACAGGGCGGCAACGTGCTAGTGGACTCGCCGCGATTCACGACTCCTTTGGTAAAACGGATCGAGCAAGTGGGTGGCGTGAACCTCATGTTCCTTTCGCATCGCGATGATATTGCGGACCACATCAAATTTGCCGAGCATTTCCGTTGTCCTCGCGTCATGCATGAGGGGGACGGCGCCGCATCGCGCGGCATCGAGCGCGTGATCTCCGGAGTGGATCCGGTGCGAATCGATGACGATCTCTTATTGATCCCCACGCCCGGCCACACGCGCGGTCATCAGGTTCTTGTCTATCGCGACAAGGTGTTATTCACGGGCGATCACCTGGCATGGTCACCGGAGCGCCAATCCTTGACGGCTTTTCGCGACGTCTGCTGGTATTCCTGGAAGGAGCAGACGCGTTCTATGGAAAAACTGCTCGCCTATCGCTTCGAATGGGTACTGCCGGGCCATGGCCGAATCCATCATGGTGCCGCCGACGAAATGCACAACCATCTCGAGCGTTGCGTAGCACGCATGAAGGAAGAATAGAATAATTTGAAGACTGGCCGGTACTGTAGCGCCCGCCTCCAGCCGGGCATGTGCTCAAATCTAAAATGGCACTTGAAGGGCAGCGCCGCGAATTCCCGCCTCACACCCGCTCGAGCATGATGGCAATGCCCTGTCCGACCCCAATACACATCGATGCCAGCGCGTAGCGCCCCTTGCTGCGTTGAATCTGACGCGCCGCGGTCAGGACCAGCCGCGCACCGCTCATCCCCAGAGGATGCCCGATGGCGATCGCGCCGCCGTTGGGATTCACTTTTTCACTGTCGTCCGGGAGGCCGAGTTCGCGCGTCACAGCGAGCGATTGCGAGGCAAACGCTTCATTCAATTCGAACACATCCACATCCGCCATCGACATTTTCAATCGCGCGAGCAGCTTTCGAACGGCGAAGATCGGACCAATTCCCATGTAATCCGGCTCCACGCCCGCAGTCGCCACGCCCATCACGCGAGCAACCGGCTTCAAGCCGAACCGGGCAGCCGTGCCCTCCGAGGCCACCAACATGGCGCACGCTCCATCGTTTATTCCCGAGGCGTTTCCAGCCGTCACCGTGCCGCCTTGACGGAAAGGCGTTGGCAATTTGGCAAGCGCTTCGAGAGTGGTATCCGGGCGAATATGCTCGTCGTCCGAAACGGTCTTGACCGTTCCCTTGGACCCCGGGATATTGACGGGCACGATTTCCTCCGCCAGGATTCCCGCCTTCTGCGCCGCTGCGGCCTTCCGTTGCGAGCGCAACGCGAAGCAGTCCTGCGATGACCGGTCAATTTTGTATTTTTCCGCGACATTTTCCCCCGTTTCCGGCATTGACGCGGTTCCGTACACTTTCGCCATCAGCGGATTCACGAAACGCCAGCCGATGGTTGTATCGTAGATTTCCGTTGCGCGCGCGAAAGCGGACGCCGCCTTGGGAATTACAAACGGCGCGCGGCTCATGCTTTCCACTCCGCCCGCAATCGCCAGTGAAATTTCACCTGCGACGATCGCGCGCGCGGCCATTGAGACGGCCTCCATTCCGGAGCCGCACAATCGATTCACCGTTGCGCCCGGCACGGTGTGGGGAATGCCGGCAAGCAGCAATGCCATCCGTGCGACATTGCGGTTGTCCTCCCCCGACTGGTTCGCGCAACCCAGGAAGACTTCATCGACCGATTCCCAGTCGCTTTTGTCGAATCGTTCCCGCAAAGTCTTCAATGGGATTGCGGCTAGGTCGTCCGTGCGAATCGTCGAGAGCGCTCCGCCGTACCGGCCGATCGGCGTTCTAATTCCCTCACAAATAAAGGCCGTGGACATTTCCGTTGGTTTCCTCTTCCAATTCCCCGGGTCTCAAACTGGCAACGCGGCGGACTTGCCGAGACCAAGCACGCGCTGTGCGTTTCGGTAAAACACGCGCTCTTTGATGTCGTCTGAATAACCGAGTTCATCCCATTCGCGAAGCAGGCGCGGGTACGGAATGCTCGGATAATCGCTGCCGAACAGAATCTTGTCCTTCAACCGTCCGCGAATGTCGCGGACCAGGGAGGGCGGGAAATATTGCGGCGCGTAGCCAGACACTTCCCAAAACACGTTGCCCTTGTGCAGGGCCACCGCCGTCATCTCCTCGACCCACGGCCAACCGATATGTGCGGCGATGATGGTCAGGTTCGGAAAATCGGCTGCCAGTTCGTCGATCGCCGATGGATGCGCATGGCGAATCTTGGCGCCCATGCCGCCGGGCATTCCCGCGCCCATCCCGGTTGTGCCGACGTCGATCATTACCGGCACCTGCAGTTCATTGATGACTTCAAAAAGCGGATAAAGCCGCCGGTCGTTCACTGCGAAATGCCCCATGATGGGGTGGAAGTGAAATCCCAACATTCCAAGATCACGAATCGCGTGTCTTGCTTCACGAATGGCGGCCTCCCCCTTGAAAGGATCGACTGCGCCCCATGCTTGAATGATCTGGTCAGGGTGCCGTTTTTGCATGGCCGATACGTAATCGTTCGAACAGGGCGGAGTAGCCACCGTCGTTTCCAGATCGAGAGCCACCAAGATCGCCTCTACGCCCGCATCCTTGAAATCGCTGACAACTTCTTCCTCCGCCTTCGGAACCCAAGCCCGCTTCCAATACGTCGCCAGGGCGTCCACGTATGGCTGCTGGCAGGCGATCCACTCCTGAGTGTTTGGGTAGCAATGAACGTCAATAATTCTCACGGAATTCTCCAAGGAATTTTAAGCAGTCGGGTTTACGCAGTGGAGCGGCTCCTTTGTGTTCGCTCGGCTGCGACTCTTGGGGAAATCATTTCGACCAGTTTTTTCTTGGAAACCTTACCGAACGTCGACAATGGAAAATCTGGCAGAATTTCCAGGCGCTCCGGGAGTTTATACTTGGCGATTTCCTTGCCCATCAGGAAAGTTTTTAACACGTCGAAGCGCAGGTCCGCGCCATCCCTCAGCAAAACACATGCGCACATTCGTTCGCCCAGATCAGGGTCCGGAACGGCAATGCAGGCGACGTTCTTCACCGCCGGATGGGAAAGAATTAGGTTTTCCACTTCCTCAGCGCTGATCTTTTCACCGCCGCGGTTGATCAAGTCTTTCTTCCGCCCTTCGACCATATAATTTCCCGAGGGATGCTGCCGCATCAAGTCACCTGATCTGTAAAAACCGTCCGGGGTGAAGGTCCGGGAATTGTACTCCGGCACGCCGAAGTAGCCGCGCAGAGTGTACGGACCGCGGCAACATAATTCACCCACTTCGCCGAACGGAACTTCGTTGTCGTCGTCATCCAGAATCCGCACTTCATCGTCCGGGCTCACAGGGCGTCCCACGGTTTCAAGACGAACATCCTCAGGATCGTCAATCCGCACAAACATTAAAAGGCCTTCCGACATCCCGAAATTTTCTTGAACAAAGGCGCTCGGAATTAATTTCCTCGTGAGCAGCCGCACCTCTGGCTGTAGCCGCTGTCCGCCGCTCTGGATGTAGCGCAGCGAAGAAAGATCGTACTTTTTCACCGCAGGATCGTTGAGAAGCCGGATCAGCAACGCGGGAACGACTTTTATGTGTGTAACCCCGTGCTTCTCGATCAACGCGCAGATGTCCTCCGGCTTTGTGCTGGTGCTCACCACCACCCTTCCGCCGTGAAACATGAATCCCTGAATGCCGGGACACGCCAGGGGCAGATTGTGCGCGACCGGCAACACGATCAGAAGGATCGAATCCGCGGTAACACCGCAAACGCTCGCGGCAGTTTTGGAATTGTAAGCGTAATCATTGTGCGTGCGTGGAATCAATTTCGGGATTCCCGTCGTCCCGCCGGAAAGTTGGAAGACAGCGGGGTCGGTAGGGTCAATGTGCAAGGCGGAGAGGGCTGATCGAGGGAGTCTGGGAGGCGTAGCAATCATTTCCGAGAGCGATAGAAACCCTTCGCGTGGTTCACCCAAAACGATTCCGAACTTCAATGTCGGGCTTTCTTTTCGAATGCGATCGACGATGGCTGCATAATCGCAATCGCCTTGGCGGTCGGGGATTACACAGGCCTTGGCGCCGGAGAGTTGCACGAACTGGCTGATTTCCGCGTACCGGTGGGTCACCAGTGCGGCAATCGGGATGCACCCGATTTTTTGTAGCGCAAAGTAGAGGATTACAAACTCGGCCACGTTCGGGAGTTGAACAACGACGCGATCGAGCGGCGTGAATCCGGCGTCAAGAAGATGCAGGGCCAGATCGGTCGACAAACGGTCAAGTTCCGCGTACGTGATGGATTTGTCTTTGTCGATCAAGGCGACACGGTCCGCATAGCGTTCAAAAACAACCTTGAATTCTTCGGCGAGCGATTTGTCAGTCCAATATCCCCGCTCACGATAACGCTGCGCGAACTCCGGCGGAAACGGCGCCACCCCTTCCAACATGGGCTCTCCCTTTCGGTTCAGGTTGTAGCTGCAAATCCACCGTCAATGACAATGATTTCGCCAGTAACAAAGCGGTTGCTTACTATCAAGTTGACGATGACTTCAGCTACATCCTCGGGCGTCGCGACGCGGCGCAGCGGAGTGTGTTTTGCGCGGCGCTCCATTAAATCATCATACTTGTCCTTGAGCATTCGCACCATCCAGTCGCCGTCGATCCACCCTGGCGCCACCGCGTTCACCCGAATTTCCGGAGCCAAATTGAGCGCGAGCAGCTTGGTAAGGTTCACGACTGCAGCCTTGCTTGCAGCGTAAGGGAGGGGCTGGGGACCCGGCCGCAGCCCGACGATGCTGGCTGTGTTGACGACGCTGCCGCCGGCTGCCTTCAGAAGTGGCACGGCTGCGCGCGTAACTTGAAACACGCCGCGGACGTTGACCGCGAAAATGCGGTCCCATTCCTCGGCAGTCATTGCCTCGAAGTCCTTCGCCTTGATATCCGTAGTCGTACCGGCGTTATTCACCAGTGCGTCAAGCCGGCCGAATTCCTGCTTGGCCGCTTCGAGCATCTTGCGGACACATGGATCATCGCTGACGTCACACTTAAATAGTAACGTCTTCGCGCCTTTCGCCTGAGCCTGCTCCGCTGTGGCACGAGCCGCTTGCTCACTTCGGCTGAAGTTAATGACCAGATCGAATCCCGCCTCGGCCAGCGCCACCGCAGCGGCGCGCCCAATTCCCGTGGCCGCACCCGTTACTAGCGCTGCTTTTCTGTTCTGCGCCATGCATTTCTCCGAGCCGAAACGGCCCGATCGAGAACGTGCCGCGATGTGACACGTTGTAATGAGTGCCAGATTCTGAAGCAAGGAAGTTCGTACCACACATGCCGCAGATACTCAAACAGAGCATTTTTGAAAAAGGGTTCCGGATGTACGGATAAGGTCTAGGCATCGGGACCGATTGAGAGTTGAGTTGTACCGCGTCGCCCAATGTTCCATTTTGGAGCAGGCCATCGCGAATTGCATTCATATCGATTGATACGCAGGCAACTCGACGGGACGAGGCCAATCGTCGGGCTAGGGTCCGTCTTCAGCATCTTAAGCAGCACGCAGATGGGGATCCTGCTGGATCGCTTCCCCATTCCAGAGATTGGACGATTGCAGGAATATCTCTTGCCCCGAATTGCCGATTGAAATCCCTGAAACAACGTATTGAGAGAATCGAGGGGCGGCGCGCTATAAGTCAGCTGGCCCCGCTGGCTGCGGCTCTTTGATTCATCAATTCCTACGTAACTGACGCTCGTCGAAATTGAAATTTTGTGGCACAGTAGACCGCGATGTCTGAACCCGGGAACCCCTCACGCGCCGGGCGCGTTGCATTCAACCATCCCGACTTTGCACGTTATCAGCTGGCGCGATTTTGCATCGTTACCGGGCTCGAGATGCAGTCGGTTGCGGTCGGATGGCAAATTTATGAAATTACGAAGCGGCCGCTCGACCTAGGTCTTGTAGGTCTCGCCCAGTTTACGCCGGGTATTCTCCTGTTTCTGGTCTCCGGACGCGGCGGACCGCCTGGACCGTCGCGCAAGCTCTTGGTCGGCTGCTATGCCGGATTCTCCGCGTGTTCCGGCTTATTGCTATTCACTGCTTTGCGGGGAATGCACTCCGTTCTTCCCATCTACTCCGTCGTGGTGCTCATCGGTATCGTCCGCTCGTTTAATGGCCCCGTAAGCCGGGCCATGCTGCCGCAAATCGTCCCCGAAGAACATTTCCAGAACGCGGTGGCATGGAACGCTTCCGTCAATCAGGGTGGCACCATCCTTGGCCCATCCCTCGGCGGATTGATTTACGCGGTCTCCAAAGGCCCCTCGGCGGTCTACACGATGGCGATGTTAGCAGCGATAGGCGCAATGATTTGTATGTTGCGAATCAATCTCCGGGCCAAGGCGCGGCCGCGGGAGCAGTTCACCCTGAAATCGGTGCTGGCAGGGCTTCACTACATCCGCAAACATAAGGTCGTTCTGGGATCCATTTCGCTGGATCTGTTTGGCGTATTGCTCGGCGGAGCGGTGGCTCTGCTTCCGGTCTATGCGCGTGAAATTCTGAAGACTGGACCCTGGGGGCTTGGCCTGTTACGCAGCTCTCCCGCCATCGGTGCAGCTAGTATGGCGATCCTTATCGCACACCGGCCTTTGCGCAACCGGGTGGGCGCGACAATGTTGTGGTGCGTAGCCGGGTTCGGCACGTTCACCATTCTGTTCGGAATCTCGCGGAGCCTGGTCCTGTCGATGTTGTCCCTGTTGTGCGTCGGCGCCATGGACATGGTAAGCGTGGTCGTTCGCGGCACCTTGGTTCAGCTCGCCACACCAGATGAGATGCGCGGCCGCGTAAACGCCGTGGAGATGATTTTTATCGGAGCATCGAACGAGGTCGGACAGTTCGAGTCTGGACTGACTGCGCAATGGTTCGGAACCGTGCCGGCTGTCGTGCTAGGAGGAATCGGGACACTGCTTGTGACGGCTCTTTGTGCGTGGAGTTTTCCCGAACTGCGCCGCGTGGATCAGATTCCTTCAATGAAGGGCTAGAAGGCTAGCGGCTCAAAGTATTGCAAGATATCAGCTGGCCACGCGAATCGAGCGAAGTTACTGAAATCATCAAGTGGATTTCGTCTTTTCGAGTTCTTCGGTGAGCGCGGGGACGATTTCGAACAAGTCGCCAACGATACCGTAGTCTGCGACTTCAAAAATTGGCGCGTTCTGGTCTTTGTTGATGGCGACGATTGTGCGCGAGCCTTTCATTCCCACAACGTGCTGAATGGCGCCGCTGATTCCGAGCGCCAGGTACAGTTTCGGGGCGACTGTCTGTCCCGAACTCCCAATTTGGCGATCCATTGGTAGCCAGCCTTCATCGCAGATCGGACGCGATGCCGCCAGTTCCCCGCCCAGCAGCCGCGCCAGCTTCTCCGCCATTGGAATATTTTCCGGCGCCTTGATCCCGCGCCCCACGGAGACGAGAATTGGCGCTTGCGTCAGATCGACGGCTTGCTTGGCTTCGCGGAATATCTCGAGCGGCTTGGTGCGAATCTGCGCGGCGTTGAGTTCGACGGCCACCGGCGTGACGGGTGCTTTGGATGAGCCTTGCGCGACCAGATCCGCGCGAAACGCTCCGGCCTGGAATGTCGCGAACCAGGGTGGCATCCCTTCGAACACCACGTCCGCCACGGTTTTGCCCTGAAACATCTGGCGGACAAAAATCAGTTTCCCGTTTTCGTGACGGTAGGCGATACAGTCGCCAATCATGCCCTTGCCGAGCGACGCGGCCAGTTTCGGCGCAAAATCGCGTACCTGGTAAGTGTGCGGCAGGAGGACCAGATCAGGCTTTGCCTGCGCGATGACCTGCTGGAGCGCGAGCGTAAACCCGTCCGGAGTATACACAGTGAGCAGGTCGTGTTCGACAAGCAAGACTTCATCAAGCTTTGACGCGGCAAGCTCGTCGGCTAGCGCCGCGACTCCCTTGCCAATGACAGCCGCAGCCAGGCGGCTTTTCGTTTCGTTTGCGATTTGCTGGGCGGCCGCCAGCGTCTCCAAAGAACTTTTGTTCCACTTTCCTTCGCGCTGTTCGGTGATGAGCAGAA
>Ga0210400_10004826_pt1 | contig 11569 bp, 7 predicted proteins | sample IncBWH26MmetaG_FD_155456 | JGI IMG/M metagenome (GOLD analysis project Ga0210400, IMG submission 155456) | Forest soil microbial communities from Barre Woods Harvard Forest LTER site, Petersham, Massachusetts, United States - Inc-BW-H-26-M | ecosystem: Environmental > Terrestrial > Soil >...
TGGGGCTGCTGCGCTCACGGCTCGTCCTCGAGACCGATCGCGGCCGGCCGATCGTCACCCTTCGCGGGGAACCGCCCGATCCCCGCAACCACCCGCCCGGTTGCCCCTTTGGCCCTCGTTGTGAGCACCACGGAGAAGTGTGTGATGCGGCCCTACCCCCCTTGTTGGCCGTGACCGACGCTGATCGGACGACGAATCCGGAAGCAACACCTGATACCGATCCCGTCCACCAGGTCGCGTGCGTCCGTCTCGGTACGTTTCCGGCCGGACATGCCGCCATTGAAGCCGAGCGGGCCGCGCCTTGGGCGCCGGTCGCGGTCACCGTGCCCGGTCGGAGCCCGGCCGTGCTTGTCCATGGTGCCGTCAAGGGGTTCCCAGTGGGAAAGGGTCTCCGCCGCCAGACCCTTCATGCCTTGAACGGCGTGGACCTCGCACTCAACCGGGGAGAAGCCATCGCATTGGTCGGCGAGAGCGGATGCGGCAAGTCCACTTTGCTGCGCTCCATCGCCGGCCTGCAGGGAATCGACCAGGGGGACATCGAGTTCGGCAAGGGTGACCGGCCCCAGATGGTGTTCCAGGATGCAGGCGCCTCGCTCACCCCATGGCTGACCGTGGGCGAACAGATCGGCGAGCGGCTCCGCTCCGCCGGAATCCGGGGCGATGCTCGCACCAGGCGCACCCTCGAGGCGCTCACCCTGGTCGGGCTGCCCGAGGAGGTGGCCAAGGCCAAGCCGGCCCAGCTCTCCGGCGGCCAACGGCAGCGGGTGGCCCTGGCCCGGGCCACCGTTGTTCCTCCCGAGGTACTGCTGTGCGACGAGCCCACCAGTGCCCTCGATGTCTCGCTGGCCGCCACCGTCTTGAACCTCATCGGTCGGCTCCGCCGCGAACTGGGCGTGGCCATCCTCTTCGTCACCCATGACCTGGCTGCTGCTCGCATGGTCGGCGATCGGATCGCGGTGATGTACCTCGGTCGCATCGTCGAGATCGGGAACGCCGACGAGCTCTGCTCGGCACCGATCCACCCCTATACCAAGGCGCTGCTCGACACCGTTCCCGAAGTGGGCCGCGTCCACGTCCGGCTCAAGGGAGAGCCGGCCAATCCCATCGAGCCGCCCACCGGGTGCCCGTTTCATCCGAGATGTCCGTCGGTCGAAACGGGATGCAGCAGCGTGAATTTCTCCCTCCAGCCGGTCGGCGTCGCCCCGGGGCGACAGGTGGCCTGCCCGGTGACCCTTCGTCAGTGGTCGCCGGACTCGCCGGCAACCGATCCCGTCATCGACGAGGGGCACCGTGGCCGTCGCTGAGGCATTCATTCCCTCGCCCACGAGGCGGGGTACGGCCCGGCTGGGGGGCGCTCGGCGAGCCATCGGGCGCGTCTCCATTGCCGAAAAAGTGGGCTTGGCCCTGTTGGCCGTCTTGGTCCTGGCGGCACTGTTCGCCCCCCTCCTGGCGCCGTACAACCCGATCACCCCGTCGGGGCTACCGTTCCAAGCGCCGCTCACCGGCGGCCACCTGATGGGTACCGACGAGGTCGGTTTCGACATCTTCAGCCGGGTCCTCTACGGGCTGCGCACCAGCGTGGTCGGTGCCGTGGTGGTCGTGGCGTCTGGCGTCGTGATCGGAGGTCTCATCGGATTGGTCGCCGGGGTCACCGGCGGGTGGTTGGACACCGTTCTCATGCGGTTCACCGACCTGTTCCTCGCCCTTCCCGGGCCGGTGCTGGCCATCGCCTTCGTCGCCGCCCTCGGTCCGAGCGAATTCCATACCCTGTTGCCCGTGGCCATCGTGTGGTGGCCCTTCTACGCCCGGATCATGCGCGGCGAAATCCGCGCCCTGGCGGCGCGACCCCATCTCGAGGCGGCCAGGTTGGCCGGCGCCGGGGTCACCCGTCGAGCCGTCCGTCACCTGCTCCCCGGGGCGGTCCCGGCCATCGTGGTGACGGCCAGCCTGGATGTCGGCAACCTGGTCCTGACGCTGGCCGGCCTGTCGTTTCTGGGCCTGGGCGCCCCCGCCCCCGCCCCCGAGCTCGGGGCCATGGCCGCCCGCGGCCTGCAGTACCTCCTCCAGGACTGGTGGGTCCCGGTCATGCCGGCCATCGCCGTCTTCCTGCTCACCCTGGCCTCCAACCTCTCCGGTGACGGCCTGAACGATCTGATGAGCAAATCGTGAGGACTCAGCGATGATCAAGTTCGTGGCCAAGCGCCTGGTCTCGATGGTGGTCATCCTGCTCGTGCTCTCGGCCATCGTCTTCCTTCTGCAGAAGCTGAGCCACGTCGATCCGGCCCACGCCTACCTCGGCGCCAACGCGTCCCAGACCCAGGTAAAACACGAGAACCACATCCTCGGCTACGACCGCCCGCTCATCGACCAGTACTTCCACTACGTGTCGGGCGTCTTTCACGGGAACCTGGAGACGTCGTTGCGGACCCGGCACGCCGTCTCGACCGACATCATCACCTACCTCCCGGCCACGGTGGAGCTGGCCGTCACCGGCCTCGTGCTGGCCGTGTGCTTCGGGGCCATATTCGGCATCGTCTCGGCCGCCCGGTTCCGCGGGGCCGGGGCCTTCCGGGTCCTGCTCATGGCCTTCGCCTCGGCCCCGGTGTTCCTCCTGGCCCTGTTGGGCATCCTCTTCCTGAGCGGGAACCTCCACTGGCTGCCGGGGACGGGCGACACCGGCTATACCAACGCGCCCAGCGGTCCGACGGGCATGATCGTGATCGACGGGTTGGTGCAGGGGCAGCCCGCCGTGGCCTGGGACGGGCTGCGCCACTTGATCCTGCCGGCGTTCGTGGTCGCCCTGGGACCGGCGGTGTCCATCGGGCGCGTCCTCCGGGGCTCGCTCGAGGCGTCGATGGGCTCCGACTTCGCCCGCACGGCCCGGGCCAAGGGCCTGAAGGAACGGACCGTGGTTTTGCGTCACGCCCTCCGCAACTCATTGAGCGCGGCCCTGTCGATGACCGGGCTCCAGGTCGGGCTGATGTTCGCCGGCGTCGTGGTCGTCGAGTCCATCTTTGCCTGGCCGGGCATCGGCCTGTATGTGGACCAGAGCATCCCGCAGGCCGACTTCCCGGCCATCGCCGGGGTCACCCTGGTGCTGGGCGTGGGCTACGTGATCATCAATGCCGTCGTCGACATCCTCCAAGCCGTCGTCGACCCCCGGGTGACCTTGGAATGAGCCAGGAGCACACCATTGAGAAGCAGTATCCGGCCCGACTACGAGGAGGGACCATGCCCACCCAACCCACTGAGGACAGCAGTCCCCCCGGTCCGAGCCGTCCGCCCGGACCGATCGACCTCAATCGCTACCCACTGGAGATGGCCTGGCAAGGTATCCAGACGTTCATGAAGCTGCCGGTGTGCCTCACCCCCGAGGACCTCCGCGTCGGCAAGATCGACGCCGCCGTCGCCGGTGTCCCCTGGGACCAGACCGCCATGACCCGATCCGGCACCCATTTGGGGCCCAAGGCCATCCGGGCCTGTGACCACCTGCCCAGCCCACCGTGGAGCCGGCCCCACCTGCACGTCCGCGTCGACCCCTTCGAGCACCTCAATGTGTGCGACTACAGCGACGCCGAGATCATCATCGGCAACACCGAACGGACTTTCGCCAACGTCAGGGGTTTCGTCTCCGAGATCCTGAGCGGTGGGGCGCTGCCCATCATCCTCGGGGGCGATCACGGCATCACCTGGCCGGTGGCCACAGCCATTGCCGACCACTACGGCTACGGACGCATCGGCATCGTGCACTTCGACGCCCACGCCGATACCGCCCCCGACATGCAGGGGGAGCTGGCCGGACACGGCACACCGATGCGACGACTGATCGAAAGTGGCGCGGTGCTCGGGAAGAACTTCGTGCAGGTCGGCTTGCGGGGTTACTGGCCGGGACCGGACGTGGTGGCGTGGATGGAAGAGCAGGAGATGCGGTCCCACTTCATGGCCGAGGTACAGCGTCACGGGTTCGACGTCGTGCTCGAGCGGGCGGTCAACGAGGCATTGTCCGGCTCGGCCGACCTGCTCTACATCTCCGTCGATGTCGATGCCGTCGACCCGTCCCATGCCCCCGGCACCGGGTCCCCCGAGCCCGGTGGACTGGCCAGTGCCGACGTGCTTCGTGCCGTCCGTCGCCTGGCCGCCGAGGTGGGCATGGTCGGCATGGACATCGTCGAGGTCAGCCCGCCGTACGACTCGGGCAACAACATCACCGCCCTGTTCGCCCACCGGTGCGTGCTGGAAGGGCTCACGGGCACGGCTATGCGCCGGTTGGGTATGACCGAGCCCGATTACCTCGACCCTCGCGCCGCCGACGGCCCGCCACCGCTGCGGGCATCGACGACGAACGGGTGAACCCTGTGCCGAGGCCATCACCCCGGTCCACCGTCGTACCGGCGTGGCTGCACGGGGCCTGGATCCGTCGGCACCGGTCCTTCGGCGACGGGCCGGTCGGCGAACGGAGCGACGTGGCCTGGCTCCAGGTCGGGCCGTGGTTCGCCGACCTCCGCATCCCCCGACTGGGGCAACAGGCCGACCACCCCTTCGACCAGACCCGGGCCTTCAGCGGGAGGTTCGAAGTGATCGAAACCCACAGTCGGGGTGCCACGGTGGCATGGCACCATGACATCGACACCGAGGCAAGGACCGGAGGCGAGCCCGACACCGCGGTCGTGACCCTGCGGGACGGCATGCTGGTCGAGTCGGGTACGGGCTACACCGAGACGTGGGGGCACCCCGACGGTGAGGGGTCGTCGGGCGTGGTGCTGATCCAGCAGGCAGGCCCGGCACGGCGGGAAATCAAAGACCCCACCGATCATGAGGCCGACGGCTCGGCGATCACCGCTCGCGTGGTGTGCGTCGGGACCACGGCCATCGCCGTATGGCGCGAACCACGGCCGGGGGGTGCCCGGTTCAAGGGATTCCCGTGGTGGGAGCCGATCCATGTGGTCGGAAGCCTGCCCCCTCCCTCCGACCTGCTGGTGGCCCTCCAGGCCGTGGGTACGGGCGACCCGTTGCCGGGTCGGTGGCGGCAACAGGATGAGCCGGCATGGTGACGCGCCCGGCCCGGGGCTCAGGGGTCCGCCGGGTGGTCCTGCTCACTCTGGGCTGGGAGGACCTTCCCAAGTCGGTATCGGTACACGGCGCACCTCCCGAGGAACGGCTTCGAGAGCCGGTGCCCGGGGTCCTTTTGCAGTGCGACGGGGGCTGGCTCCTGCTCGACACCGGCTTCAACCCCGCGCTCATCCGCGACCGAGCACTCCGGCGCCGGTTCCACGGTGACCCGGGATTCCAACCGATCCTTCCCGGCCCCGACGAGCCGCTCGAGGAGGCGCTGGACGCGGCCGGCATCGCCATGGACGAGATCGTCGCGGTGGCGGTCAGCCATTTGCACAACGACCATGCCGGGGGGCTGCGCCACTTCGCCGGGAGGGTCCCGGTCCATGCCCAGCAGGCGGAGTTGGACTTCGGCCTCTCCGACCATCCCGTCCCCGAGCGGCACGCCATCTACCGGGTCGACTTCGACGACCCGGCCATCCAGTGGGCCCTGGCCGACGGCGACGCCGAGATCGCCCCGGGGGTCACGGCCGTGCTTACCGCCGGGCACACCCCGGGCCACCAGAGCTTCGTGGTCGACTTGGACGAGTCGGTGGGCGGCGGCGGCCTGGTTTTCGCCTTCGACGCGGCCGATCTGACCGAGAACATCGAGCACGAGCTACCCATCGGTGGTCGGGTCGGCGTTCCTCCCGAGGCCACCATCGAACCCATACGGCGTCTCAAGCGATTGGCCGCCGAGCGGAACTACCAGCTCGTCCCGGGCCACGACCCGGTGGTGTGGCCGGCGCTGACCCAGTCGCTGGCCGAGCGCTTCGCCACTGGGGGATGACCACTGCATCGACGATGGACGGTCACGCACCGACCCGGTGAGGCTCACGGGCGGGCCAGGTAGGCCCGCCATCCTCCGTACCCGGTGATATTGCTCGCTCCGACCAGGGCCACCGGCTCACAGAGGAACCCGGTCACCTGCGTACCGTCGAGCAGCGTCACCGGCCCGACGGCCATGGGGGTGGGGAGCGACGCGACCAGATCGGCGAAGCCGATCGGCGGCAGGTCCCACACCTCGACTGCGATGCTGTATCCCGGTCGGTCCGCTCCCAGGCGGACAAGGCCGGGCTTGGGCGGGTCCGTTTCCAACACGTAGAGCTCGTACAGGGGAGCCGTCGAGGTGGTTCGGGCCAACCGGCCCCCTCGGTCCATCAACTGATGGTTGAGGGGCTGCCCGGACAGGTGAGCCCCGACCACCACCAGCGACATGGACGGTGGGGCGATCCCGGGCTGCTCGATCGGCCGCGGGCCGGCCGGGTCGTTGGCCGGATCATCACCCTCCAGTCGCCGGCCGAGGTCGATCTGTACCAGCTCGCTCCACGCCGGGCCGATCAGGCTGATCCCGAACGGGAGACCCTCGACCGTTCCGGCCGGAACGGACAGCGCGCACAGGTCGAGCAGGTTGACGAATGTGGTGTAGCGGCCGAGGCGACTGTTGATGCCGATGGGATCCTCGGCCACCTCGGCGAGCGTCGGGTGGAAGGGGGCGGTGGGGAGGATCAGGGAGTCGGCGCCGACCGAGGTCAACTGGGCCTCGGCCGACGCGGCCAGCTGGCCCAGCCGATCGATGTCGGCGGCCAGGCCACTGGCCGGGATCATCCCCGCAGCCGAGATCAGCGGCCCGACCACCGGGTCGACCGCATCGAGGTGGGCGTCCACCCACGGCCCCACCGCGGCATAGCGCTCGGCCACGAAGGCACCCTGGTAGAGCAGTTGGCCGGCCTCCAGAAAGGGGTCGAGGTCGATCTCCACCGTATTGCACCCGCGGTCCCGAAGTTGTTGCACGGCGTCCTGGTACAGGCGCCGACGACTGGCGTCGAGATCGACGAGGGTCCCGGAACCGGCATAGGCCACCGTCGGCCGAGCCGGCGGACCGAGCGGGGCGGAGGGAGGAATGGCGCGCCGCCGGGAGTCGCCCGGGACGGGTACAGCCAGGACGGCCAACACCCGTTCCATCACCGACAGCGACGGGGAAAATACCGAAACGCAGTCGAGCGACCGGCAGGCCGGCACGACGCCGGCCGTCGACATCAGGCCACGGGTCGGCTTCATGCCGATGATCCCGTTGAGCGCGGCCGGGACCCGCCCCGATCCTGCGGTGTCCGTCCCCAGGGCGAAGTCGACCAGTCCGAGGGCCACCGCCACCGCCGACCCGCTGCTGCTTCCCCCGGAGATGCGGTCGGTGGCGATGGCGTTTCGAACCGCGCCGTACGGGCTGCGGGTGCCGACCAGCCCAGTGGCGAACTGGTCCAAATTGGTCTTCCCCACAAACACAGCACCGGCATCGAGCAAGGACCGGACGGCCGGTGCATCACCCGTCGGTCGGTAGGTGAATGCGGGACAGCCGGCCGTGGTCGGCATTCCGGCCACGTCGATGTTGTCCTTGACGGCGAAGGTCAGCCCGGCCAAGGGCAGGTCTGCTCCGGCCATGACCCGAATGCGCAGGTCCTCGATGGCCTGACCGAGGTCAGGGATGGGAACCCGACTGATCCACACCTCGTCGCGCCCGGACTGGTCGATCCGACCGGTCAGCTCCTCGGCCGCCGGCAGTGCCGAAGCGATGACGTCACTCACCGGAGGGGCCCACAACCACGAGCGGCCGGCCCGCCGGCACCTGGTCCCCGGGCCCGACGAGGATCTCCATCACTACCCCTCGGTGGAGGGCAAGGACCTGCATCTCGGTCTTCATGGCCTCGAGGACGATCAGGGTCTCACCCGCCTCCACCGTTTCGCCGACCCGGGCATCGACCCGCCACACACTGGCCGTCATCGGCGACTCGACCACCGAGCCGCCTGCGGGGACGACGAGCTCGGCGGCGGCCGGTGTCGAGGCGACGTCGTCCCGGGTCTCGAACTCGCCCGACCTCGTCCACGCCTCCCGCTCGGCCGCGAACGCCTGGGCCTGCCGATGCCGGAAGTCGGCGATCGACTCGGCGTTGTCGCGCAACAACTGTTCGTACTGGCCCAGGCGGAACCTCCCCGGTTCGATCCGAACATCGAGGCGGCCGGCTGCCATCTCGGCCCGGGCGTCGAGCAGCTCCTCCGCGCTCACCGGGTACCACCGGATGCGGTCGAAGAACCGCAGGAGCCAGGGCACACCGGGCTCGAACGGTGCCCGCTGGGAGAACCGGCTCCAGATCTGCAGTGTCCGCCCGACCAGCTGGTATCCGCCGGGCCCCTCGAGCCCGTAGATGCAGAGGTACGAGCCCCCGATCCCGACCGAGTTCTCCGCCGTCCACGTGCGGGCCGGGTTGTACTTGGTGGAGACCAGGCGGTGCCGAGGATCGAGAGGCGTGGCCAACGGAGCGCCCAGGTAGACGTCTCCCAGCCCCAGCACCATGTAGGTGGCGTCGTGGACGATCCGGCGGACCTCGTCCACGTCCTCCAACCCGTTGATGCGCCGGATGAACTCGATGTTCGACGGGCACCATGGGGCGTCGTGGCGGATCCCCGACATGTAGCGGTCGATGGCTTCCTGGGTGGACGCGTCGTCCCACGAGAGGGGGAGGTAGACCTCCCGACTGGGCACCTCCAGCTCAGCGGTGGGGGGCATCCGCTCCTCCAGGCCCCCGACGATGTCCAAGACGGCATCGAGGGAGGTGACGGCGGCATCGAATTGGACCTGGAGGCCGCGCACGCCGGGGGTGAGATCGAGCACGCCGTCCATACCGGTGGCCGCCACCCGCTCGGCCAGTTCGTGTACCCGAGCCCGGAGAGCGAGGTCGAGGACCATGGGCCCGTATTCGACCAAGAGGTTGTCGTCCCCGTTCGCCCGATACGTGACCTCCGGACCAGCGCCGGCCGGTGACCGGGTGAGGATCCCGGACCGAGCGTCCCCGCTTTTCGACCGGAATCGGGGAGGCTCGGCTACCGGCACGAACCGGACCTGGTCACCGGGACGGAGCTGGCCGAGTTTCCAACGCTGCGAGGTGACCACCGTGGCCGGGCACACGAACCCACCGAGGCTGGGACCGTCCGGCCCGAGCAGGATAGGGAGGTCTCCGGTGAAGTTGACCGCGCCCACCGAGTAGGGCGTGTCATGGATGTTGGAGGGGTGGAGCCCCGCCTCGCCCCCGTCGGACCGGGACCAGGTCGGTCGGGGCCCGACCAATCGGACGCCCGAACGAGCCGAGTTGAAGTGCACCTCCCACTCGGTCCGATACAGAGTGTCGAGATCATCGGAGGTGAAGAACTCCCGATCGGCGTGAGGACCGGGCACGACCTCCATGGCCCACGAGCTACCCATGTCGGGGCGGTCCGACAGAGACACCGGGCCCCCGCCTTCCGCAGGGTGGCCACCGCGGCCGGGGCGGAGGATGTCTCCTTTCCGCAGCCCGTGGCCACCATGGCCGCCGAACGCACCGAGCAAGAACGTGGACGCGCTCTCGAGGTATGAGGGGACATCGATGCCCCCGTAGACCAACAAGTAGGCCCGGATGCCGGGAGGTCCGACGGCGGCGATGTCGAGTACCGCTCCAGCCGGTACCCACCTGGGCTCCCACATGGGGAAGGTCTGCCCGTCGATGTGGGCGTGGCACGGTGCGCCGGCAAGGCACACGAGCGTCCGCGACGAGAAGGACAGGGCCGGTCCCTGCAGCGTCAGCTCGAGGCCGGGCGCACCTTCGGGATTCCCGACGGCCAGGTTGCCGAGCCGGAAGGATCGATCGTCCATCGGCCCCGACGGCGGGACGCCGACGTGCCAGTAGCCAATCCGGCCGGGCCAGTCCTGCACGGTGGTCTGGGTTCCCGCTCGAAGGACTTCGATTCTCTGATCCGGATCGGCCACGCCGGCCAACGATGCCGTGGTGTGGGTGGCGGCCACCACGGCCGGGTCGTGGAGCGCCGCGCTGAGCAGGTGCAGATTGGTCTCGACGCCGCCGATCCGGCTGGCATCGAGAGCGTCGCCTAGCCCGGCCAAGGCATCCGGGCGCGATGCCCCCCAGACCACCACTTTGGCCAGGAGCGGGTCGTAGGCCGGGGTCACCTCGGTCCCCGCCTCCACCCATCCATCGACCCTGACGCCTTTTGGGAATACCACCTCGGTGATCAGCCCGGGGCTCGGTTGGTGTCTCTTGGTGGCATCCTCGGCGTAGATCCGGGCCTCAACCGCGCATCCGGCCGGGCGGGCAGTGGCCAGCTCATCGAGCACCCCAAGGTCCCCGTTGGCCAGGCGGAGCATTACCGCTACCAGGTCGACGCCCCATACCTCTTCGGTGACCGTGTGCTCCACTTGGAGCCGGGTGTTGACCTCGAGGAATGCCGCCTCCTGGCGGTCGATGTCGTAGACGAACTCGACGGTGCCGACGGACCGGTAGTCCACCGATCGGGCCAGACGGATGCTGCTGTCGGCTATCTCTGCACGCACGCCGTCGGGCAGGTTGGGCGCAGGTGCCTCCTCCATCACCTTCTGGTTCCGCCGCTGGAGCGAGCAGTCCCGATCCCCGAGGACGACCACCTGGCCTTGGCCGTCGCCCACGATCTGGACCTCGACATGTCTGGCTCGAGGAACGAGGTGCTCGAGGAACACGCCGGCAGTGCCGAAGCCGGCCTCCGACAGCCGGGCCACCGATTCGAAGGCAACCGCCAGCTCGTCGGGACCACTGCTGGGCTGGATACCGATCCCGCCGCCGCCCCCGGTGGCCTTGACCATGATCGGATAGCCGAGCGCCTCCGCGGCGACCAGCGCCTCATCGACGTCGGCCACCAGCCCGGTGCCTCCGAGCAGTGGAACTCCGGCAGCAGCGGCGGCCTCTCGGGCTCGATGCTTGACGCCGAAGAGGTCGATGTGACCCGGCGTCGGCCCGACGAAAACCAGGCCGGCCTCCTCGACCGCCCGAGCGAAGTCGGCATCCTCGGAAAGGAAGCCGTAGCCAGGGTGAACGGCCCCGGCCCCGGTGGCCAACGCGGCGTCGATGACGGCATCTGCTCGTAGATAGCTGTCACGAGCCGGCGCCGGGCCCAGCCGGATGGCGAGGTCGGCCATGCGCACGTGGGGTGCGCCCCGATCCGGATCCGAGAACACGGCCACGGTTTTGAGCCCAAGCTCGCCGGCCGAGCGCAGGATCCGACAGGCGATCTCTCCCCGGTTGGCCACCAGGAGCGAGTCGAATCGGCCGATACCGCTCACGGGGCGCCAACCACAACGCGTACCGGGGTCGGGTTGAAGCCATTGCACGGGTTGTTTATCTGAGGACAATTCGAGATCAGCGTGAGGACGTCCTCGTGGGCCAGGAGGGTGACCGACAGCCCCGGGGCCGAGATCCCGTCCACGATGCCCAAGGTGCCCGACTCTTCCACCGGGACGTTCATGAACCAGTTGATGTTGCTGACCAGGTCCCGCTTGCCCAACCCCCATCGGGCCCCCTCGGCGAGGAAGTTCTCGACGCAGGCGTGTTGGGTCCGGGTGTGGTGGCCGTAGCGGACGGTGTTGGACTCCTTGCTGCACGCCCCACCCAGCGTGTCGTGCCGG
>Ga0210400_10004827_pt1 | contig 11568 bp, 9 predicted proteins | sample IncBWH26MmetaG_FD_155456 | JGI IMG/M metagenome (GOLD analysis project Ga0210400, IMG submission 155456) | Forest soil microbial communities from Barre Woods Harvard Forest LTER site, Petersham, Massachusetts, United States - Inc-BW-H-26-M | ecosystem: Environmental > Terrestrial > Soil >...
TGCCAAGGCGGATCGGGAGCGATCGGACATCGGGGTTATCAGCTGTCCACATCGACTACAAAGCTGTACGTATTCGTGGCTCCGGCCTTTGCATTCCAGCTACCCTCGGCGCCCAATTGGAACACTGTTCCGTGGGCAAAATGATAATTAATCTTTCCGCCGGCACCGCTGCGTATATTCACGGCATTGGCTAGAGAGTTCGGGAGTCCCTCTGACGGGAGCGGAAGACTCTGTGGGTACAAATCAAAAGATGCCTCGGATTCGCCGTCACCTACGGTGATCGTGATGTGGATTGTGCCTCCATTCACAAACCGGCTTGCATCCAACAGGACGACCCGATAACTATGTTTTCCTCTCCCGGGCGCGACCAGCGTCCCAACTCCTGTAGAACTGGTACCGGGTGTCAGTTGAATTGTTTCTGGGGGCGAGGTCGCAACGAGGTCATCACCGGTGAGGACCTTCGCAGGAGCGGCGCCTTTCTGCTTGCGATTTGCACGCGCGGCATCGGCTATCGACTGCGCGGAACCCACGCTGCCGATCAGCAGAACTTCGATCAGCAGAACAATGCCCAAACTTTTTAGAGCAATTCGATGCATGAGACTCTCCGGGCGGATGATTTGGCAAGATGATAAATCGGTGTGGCATCAGACGGTAGTTACGGACGTACTCGCCAACTCCTAATCCCAAATGAGCGCCAAAAACAACATTGTGATCCCTTGGCCTATCGCCAATGACACCGCCACCGCTATGCTGCCGTCTAAGTTCGTTTTGGCCGGGGCTTTGGCAGACCAGAGTCAAACCTTCAAAGCGTTCACCTTTCCACTTGACTCCACCCCCAAAAACAGATAACTTCATAGAAGATATCTTATCTACAAGATAACCATCGATCCTTGACAACCTGATCCTGGCATTTCTGACTTGCTTATCTCCGCGTCCAAATTGGAACGCAAGACTCCGCACCCACAGCCATAACTCCTACGCCCTCTAGATTTTGCGCATAACTCCCGCGAACTCAAAGATCTAGCCAGCGTCAAAAATTTAAATCACTTGTTTTCTATATTTTGCGCGCGAAGGGGGGAGGGGGGTACCCGGTACCAACCAGTAAACTCCATCCCACATTGGGAACAACCCAGCCATCAAGGGCTGGCGCAACCCAAGCCCGTGGAACGCGGAACCAACCGGAAGCTGTACCGAAGCTCAGGGAACGGAGCAGATCTCACAACCAACTTTCTGAACCGGCTTACTCTCCTGTACCAATCATAAGAATGGGCATCGTCGGCACTGACGACCCACTCTCTGGCTCGGCCGTGATTGCGAACGCCTTGGCCTCCACGCCCTTGGGGAGCGGCGGATTGATCACGGTTGCGCTGCCGTGAGCATCTGGTTTGAAAATTCCGGCGGGAATCGGCGCGCCGTTGGTCGGAATCAGCCACAGTTCGTACGCTTTCTGCGGCGGCAACGGCTGGAAATTACTGGCAAGGAAAATCAGACTGGACCGATCACGAACATAAATTGCCTTGCCCTGCGGCTGCGGCGGAGTCTTAGCCGCGACCAGGGTCACGCGCATCGCATCAGTAGCGGTGAGCGTGGACACGACTTCGCGGGCCCGCTGCAGTTCTGTTTGTTGCTGGGCCGACTCATTCTCTAAGCCAGCAACCCGTTGCTGCAGATCTGATTTCTGCAGCCACATGGCTACCAGTCCCATCGCCAATGCCGCTGCGGCAACCCAGGGTACAAGCGTCCACCATCGCTGCCGCGAAGGAGCCGCCGCTCGACGCGGTTCGCGGGCCACTGCTTCCAACAAACGCTGACGCGCCCGTTGCGGCGGCACCGGCCCAGCCGTCGACAGAGCCATCAGCGCCAGGTCACCCCGCAATTGCTCCAGCTCGCGGCGGCAGGCGGCGCACTCCTCCAGATGCTTCTCGAGTGCCGCGCGCTCGGCGCCCTCCAACCCTCCAAGGGCGTGAAGCGCGAGATCCTCCGCGAATTGTTCGTGCACGCTCATGTTGCAAAGGCCTTGCGCAGAGCCAGAAGTCCGGCCCGAATGCGAGTCTTGATGGTTCCCAACGGCTCTCCTGTCTTGGCTGAAATCTCTCTGTGCGAGAGTCCCTCGAAGTACGCCATCTCCAGCGCCTGGCGCTGCGGCGAAGGCATGGAACCCAAAGTGCCCCTGACTTTCTCCATCGCTCGCGCTCGCTCTGCATCTCCCGCCAGGTCGGGTTCAACCGAAACCACCACATCGGCAATATCTGTCTCCGGACGCCGTTTGCGGAGCCCATCGATTGCCCGATGCCGTGCAATCACCGACAGCCATGGGCCCAGGCTGCCGCGGCTGGAATCGAACAGCCCCGGATTGCGCCACAATTGCATGAATACTTCTTGAAGCACGTCCTCAGCCGCGCCCGTATCGCCCAGTACACGGAGAGCAACTGAGTAGACGACAGCCGAGTACCGGTCGTATAGAGCTGCCATCCCATTCTCGTCACCCGAGCGGATCGCCGACAATACGGCAGCGTCGGTCAGATTTCCTTTTAGCTCAGTGGGGGACAAGCAGTTGATCTCTTTCCACTTGAAGTACGGATGGGCAGCCTGACAGGGATTGCAGGGCAATCCCACAGACCCGGATCCGATTTCCTTCCTACCATTTAACCAGGGGCAAAAATCGCAAGATACGAACGGCGAAACCATAACAGCATTGTCGACCTTCGACAAGCAGCCGCGAAACATTCCGTCGTTAGCACATGATATGTCCGGTGCGATTAGCAACGTCTCCGTTCTTCCGCAGTCTGCTAGAGGAGAGCGCATTCAGCTGAGGAAATCCAATCTGCGATCGGGCCCGTACTTGATGCAGTAGACGAAGCCGCTCGTAAATCGGTGGGGCGTGGCGCCGCGCCCCGACGGTTTAGCCCACGATGCAGTGACGTCCACGAATTCGATCCCCGAGGAAAACTTTATGAAGCGACTAAGAACGATGGCGGCTTTCGCCATGGCGCTGTTCATGCTGGTTCCTGCCAGCCTGTTCGCGTCCAGCCATCGCGAAGCCCCCATTTCCGCACTCGATCACTCCGCGGACGTAACTGACTGGTATGCGTTTGTCAGCTACGACCACCCAGACCGCGTCACCATGATTCTCAACGTCGATGGGTTTCTGGAGCCGTCAAACGGTCCTAACTACTTTCCGTTCGATCCTAACGTTCTTTACGAAATGCACGTAGACAACAACCGCGACGGAATTCCCGATATCACATTCCAATTCCGCTTCAAGACGGAAATTCGCATGCCGGATGTTTTCACCGGATTTGTCGGCGGCATCGCCGGCATTCCTCCGATTACATCGCTTTCCGGCAAGGGCTCCGAAGGGTTGAGTCTTCGGCAGACTTATTCGGTTGTGATGATTAAGGACGGGAAGCGGACTGTGCTGAGCGAAGGCAAAACGCTTTATGCAGTGCCTTCCAATGTTGGTCCCCGAACCATGCCGAATTACGACGATTTGTTTAACCAAGGAGTTTTTGACCTCGGCAATGACGTGCGCGTTTTCGCGGGAACAGTCGATGATCCTTTCTACATCGACTTAGGCGGAACTTTTGATTCCATCAACTACCGCATGGGCGTGGGCGGCATACTAACTGCGGCCGAGGATGCCGACGACACGCACAACTACGCGGCCGATTCAGTAGCGGGCTTCAACGTGAACTCGATTGTGCTCGAGGTTCCCATCACCATGCTCACGGTCGACGGGAAGATCCACAACGCCAATGACAAAGATGCGGTGATCGGGACCTACGGAGCTACGTCTCGGCAGCGCGTCAGCGTACGGCGAGCCTCTGGGGCCGATACCGACGGCCAGTGGCGTCAGGTCAACCGCGAAGGCAACTCACTCATTAACGAACTGATCATTGGGACTGGTTTCAAGGACAAGTTCAGCACCGACTTCCCGGTCAACGATAAGCAGTTCGGCAACTTCGTACTCAATCCTCTGCTCGCGCAACTGTACGGTGCTGTTTTCGGGGTTCCGGTGCCGCCGCCGCCGCGGAATGACCTGCTGGTACTGGTGCAGTACGAGCCTCCGATCTGCCCAGGGTGCGGTGCTGGCGATACCGGACCGATTGCGGACTTGCTGCGCTTGAACACCGGCATTCCGCCGACTGCAATTGGCAGCCAGAAGCGTCTCGGTTTCCTGGTGGGAGACCTGGCTGGATTTCCCGACGGCCGCCGACCCATTGACGACGTGGTGGATATCGCCTCCAGGACAGTGGCTGGCATTCTGATCGACTCGACAAAATACGGCGCGCGCATTGGCGATGGCGTGCAAATCAACGACGTGGGTTACGGTACTACGTTCCCGTGGGTGAAACCCGCCCACAGCGGGCGTGACAGCCACCACATTGGCCCCGGACAAAAGGGTTGCTCCGGCCAAGCCAATGATATCTGCCCCGTGAAGTAATTCTGCTTCGTGGCCGCTGGCAAATAGCGGCCCCGAACTTTTTCCCAACAAATTTCGGAGTCGTAAAGAGAGGAATATCATGAAACGAATTGCGGCACTTCTACTGTTGGGTCTCAGCACGATGGCCGGATTTGCCCAAAACTCGGGCACCCCTGCCGAAACCAAACTCTCGCCTGCCGAACGCAGCATGGCGCAGGCGAGAAAGTTGATTGAGAAAAACCCGAAAGACTTTGAGGCGTACAACGCGCTGGCCCTGGCACTTTCGCGACGGGCACGCGAGACTTCCGACGTCAAGTTCTATGCACAAGCGGAAGAGACGTTGCAGAAGTCCTTTGAAGTCTCACCAGACAATTTTGACGGTCAGCGAATTCACGATTGGCTCCTCTTAGGAAAACACGAGTTCGCCGCGGCCCTGGAGGCTGCAAAAAAGCTTAACCAGAGGATGCCGGACGACGTGATGCTCTGGGGTTTTCTCACGGACGCCAATGTTGAGCTCGGAAACTATAAGGATGCGGAGACCGCCGCGCAGTGGATGCTGGATCTGAAACCCGGGAATACCCCCGGTTTGACGCGGGCTGCGTATCTCCGGGAATTGTTTGGCGACGTCGAAGGTTCGCTGGAGCTGATGAACATGGCATACCAGTCGACGCCACCGAATGAAGTCGAGGACGGAGCCTGGATCGTGACCCAGATGGCTCACCTGAACCTGGCGATCGGAAAGATCGACGAAGCGGAGAAGCTTTCACAGCAGGCACTGGTCATGTTCCCGGGATATCACTACGCGCTCGGCAATCTGGCCAAGGTAAGAATCCAGCAGAAGCGATATGCAGAAGCCGTGGAGTTGCTGAAGCAGCGCTACGACGCAGGTCCTCACGCGGAGAATCTGTTCGACTTAGCACAAGCGTTGCAGTTGGCGGGGAAGACGGATGAGGCAAACAAAGCTTTTGCCGAGTTTGAACGGAAGTCGCTGTTCGAAACCGATCGCGGCGACAACTCCAATCACGAATTGATCCTCTACTATGCGGATTACGCAAATCAGCCGGAAAAGGCGCTGGAAGTGGCGCAGCGGGAACTCGCACGCCGCCACGATGTCTTCACACTAGAATCCTACGCTTGGGCCTTGTATCGGAGTGGGCAATACGCGGAGGCGCAGAAGCAGATCAAAGCCGCGTTGGCGGTCGGCGTTCGTGACGCAAAGATGTTCCGTCATGCGGGGGAGATCGCGCTGAAGTCCGGAGACAAGGCCGCCGCACAACATTACCTGCGGGAGTCGGCCGCGTTGAACAGTGTGGGCTCGGAGCAGGCGCGGATCACATTAGCAAGCCTTACGCAAGATGTGGGACGGTAGGATCGAGGTGCAACGACTCCTCCATGTCACGATTGTGCTTCTGCTGGCTGCTTCTGCGTTGGCGGCTGACGAGGCCAATAGCCAGCCAGCAGCACCTCAACCGCCGGCGGGAAACATCATGCAGCTCACATTGAGCGGGCAGGTGGTGACCGGGGATGGCATTCCCATCCCCAGCGCAATCGTGCACGCAGGACAATCAAGCACCACAGCCGACCCGCAAGGAAACTTCCGCCTGTCCCTAAGCCCGGGCGACCACAAATTGCAAGTCTCGGCGCAGGGTTATGCTCCGGTGACGCTGCCCCTATCGATGAACTCGGACACGGAAATCAAAATTCAATTGGGAGCATCGTCGACGGCCACAGTCATCGCTAATACCGACGACGTGGCGGCGGATCCTTCCACCCAGGTTTTTTCAGCCGATGAGCTGCTAGCAGCCACTCCCGGACAGCCTGGCATGCCAGTCTCGGTGCCGGGGTTTCCCTCTGAAACCGCATCGGGCGGCGTAAAAGCGCCACAATACTTCGCCCCCGGAGTGGCAGGCGACCACGGCGAGCCGATCGCCCAATACATTCAGATTGGTGATTTTTTATTTCAGAACAACTTGCCTGCGAATGCCCATGGCAATGGCTATGCCGATCCGAACCTGCTGATTCCGGCGACTATCGGAAATGTCACGACCGACGCCGGCGCTTTCGATGTGCGGCACGGAAATAACGCGGAGAACCTTGCGGTCGCTTATGGGCTTCGTCCTCGACTCGAACCGTTCGCGGAATTCACGGGAGACCTGCGCGACTACGATTTCGTAACCGGATGGAGTCCGGCAAATCCGCAAACAGGCGCGTGGCTGGCAATGGAGATTGCCGGTGGAAACGGCCTGCTGTCTTTCCCAGAGCATCGCAAGCAATACAAAATCAATGGCGAAAGGTCATTGACGTTTGGCCGTCATCAGCTCACGATCTTCGGTGCAGGCTATTACGGTTTCTCGCACGTGCCGGGACTCGTGCCGATTGACACGCCGGTGCCGTGCGACACGATCGACCCGCGGCAACAGGACCTCACGCATACTTCGTTAATCGTAGCCAGCGATACCTGGCAAATTTCTGACAAACGACAAGTACAGTTCTCCACCTTCTTTCGCACATACAGTCTCAGATTGCAGTCCGATTTTGGCGATGGTCTGATCCGCCAGTCAGAATTTCGCACGGTCGCCGGAGGCAACGCATCCTTTGACCAACAAATCAATAAAAAGATTTCTTTCGTCGTGGGATTGGACTTGAGGCAAGACGCCCCCCGCAATGCCGAGCTCGCCCGGGGGAATGCGAGCGGCACATTTCAGCCAGTGACACTGAACAACTTCAGCATTGGGGATGTTGCATCATACGCAGCCATCACTGGGACGCTTTCGAAGTTCGTGAGCTACAGTTTGGGTGTGCGCAGGGATGAAATTTTCTTCAATAATAAGGATCGGCTGTTTCCCGCCAATTCATACCAGACCACGTCGGGTCTCACTTCCCCACGCGGTACGCTCACCTTCCATGCACCCGAAAAAACTCACATTCCTCTGCTGGCATTCAGCTACGGTGAAGGATTTCATACAAACGATCCGCGAATCGGGCTGGGGGAGAGTCAGGGAACCCCGATCGCAAGTGCGGGAGCCTATCAGTTAGTCGCTGCGGAGACTGTGGCTGGAACCCAATTTCGATTGACATTGAGCCAAGTCAGCAATTCGCAGGAACTGGCCAAAATCGATCCCGATACCGGATTGCAGGAAGGTGTGGGTCCATCGCTGGTTCGTTCGCTGATGTTCTCGGCGCATCATCATTTCTCGTTTGGTTCTCTGCAAGCTACATTCGCGCGGGCCACAGCTGTCGAAACACTCACCGGGCAGCCCGTCCCAGAAGCACCGCGCCTGATTTGGGATGTCTCCGGCACAACGATTCGCCTGCCATGGGGACTGCGAGCAGGAGCGGAACTGGAATACGTTGGCCCCAAGCCTTTGGGAGACGGCTTCACGGCTGTGCCGGTGCGCGAAATTCGCGGATCGTTGACGCGCAGCTTCAGCGCTGGGCTATTCGACACCGGGGTTCACTTCTTACTGGCGAACGGCTATACCGAACAAACCCTGGAGACTCTTCAGCTACCCGGTGAGGCAAATCCATTCGAACGGATTGTGGGCGTGCGGAAGGCGTCCTGGGCCGGAATAACGCTTAGCTACCATTTCAGAAAGATGAATCAGTAAAAATTGAAGATCCAATATTTACCTAAGACGCTCATCTCACATGATTGACAGCCAAGTACACTGATCCAGTCTCTTGAACCAGATCTTTTGCTTCCGCTGGCTGCGAGCTCGCGACCGGGTGGACTGTCGAACTCACTACCTCAAACGTCTTAACGTAAGGAGCGGCGTCCAGGAGCTTTCCCAGAATCTTCAACACTTGTGGGTAAGCGCATGAGTTGTAGGCTTGCGCATCCTGCTCATGATCCCAGAAGCTGATCGTAGCGACTTCTGTGTCGCCAGGAACGGCTAGAGTGATCAAATCCAGAAAACCTTCCTGCTTGCGGAGCCAGGGAAGGATCTCGACTTCCATCAGACGCACGAATTCTGTAAGTGAGTTTGGTTTCAGGCGCGCAGCAACCTTGCGGGCAAACATGCTAACCTCCCCGGTGTTGGCTGGCTTTCCTAATCCTGCATGGAACCGATCTGCACGACACCGCATATTGCATAGTGCATTTCGGCGCCGAGGCGTTACAGTGACGTTCGTACAGCCCTACCACGGCCTTGGTCGCGCTCATGCGGGGCGTGAGACTCTTCTGCGCTTATGGCACGACTGAAGTCGTGCCCTTCCCACCGAAATCCGTCGCGGGCACGAGGACGCGCGCCCGACCGGCAAATGCAGATTCCTCTCTCTTCGCCTTCGGCTCAGTCGGATAACAATGGGTGGTTTGGAGAGGTTGTAGCGTGGATCCTTTTCTGGCTCTTACGGCACGACTGAATTTAGTGCCCTTCCCACGAAGGCCGGCGGGCGAGAGCCTGCCCTGAGCGAATCGAAGGGGTGCCCGCGCCACACGAGCAACATTGGCCCACCTCGCGGAGCGTCCCAGAACGGGAATACCCGCTCGTCCCTCGCACTTCTCCGCTTGACTTTGTCCGGCTATGCAGCTAATCCTATTGATTGGAACTTAGCTCTCTGACAACATAATAGCCCCTAAGTCCTTTGCTGGGAATATTTTGCATATAAGTCCTTATTCCTCAAAGATCTTGGTTGTGGTCTGGTCCTAACTCGATGATTGCAAAAGATCAGGGGGAGGGGGGTATACCCATAGTTGATAAAGAGTAAATAGCCTCACGGAAACGAGTCGGCCGCAGACAGGAGTGTCCGCGCTACACCAGACAGCGGGCCTGTTCCGGAAATGGAACAAGAATCATTTTTGTTTAGGCGTGTGCTTGCCGGTGGTGTAAGTAATGGGCTCTGTATAATGCGGGGCCCTGCATTTCGGCTCTCCCCCATCCGTGTATGGGCCCCGCACCTGGGTTGGCCTTCGGGTTTTGCTCCATTGGTTTTGCTCATGTTGAACCGACGGGTTGGCGGTATAATCCGCTTATCGGAGGAACATGTATGCGAAACGTAGGCCTCCTGTTGGTTTTGCTGGGCGGATTGGTTTCGATTTGCGGGGCCAGCGACTCGGCGCGGCAGAGTGCGTCGCCGGTGGCGAACGCTTTCAGTTCGAATTGGCTCAATGCTGCCGGGATCGTGCGTCCGGATTTTTCGATGGCTGGTGATCGCTCGGACCGGGATCGCCGCAGCTTCGATTCGCGCGATGGGGAGCTGACTTGCTACAAGATCCAGAGCTATCTGGTGAAACGGCAGAGTCCGGATTCCGATGTGACTGAGCCGATCGGGTATTCAACTTGCCAGCGGTCGTCCAGGTATAACGTGAAGAAGGCGGAGGAACCTGGCACCGCTCCTTCGCGTTGAGATTCTGCTGCTGGGTGCACGGGCGTCGATGCCCGCGTCTACGTTGTTCTTGTCCTGTCTTTGAATTAATCTGCGTGACCTTTTCCGCCGACTGTCGTTTATATCGTTAGAGGCGCGATGGTGGTTCGAGCACCGGCATCGAGGCGGTCCCCGGAGCAGGCGGAGGAACGCCTGCTGGTCGAGGCTGCGCAGCAAGATCCTAGCCGGTTCGGCGAACTCTACGAGATCAATTTTGAGCGGGTCTACGCGTTCGTGGCGCGGCGCGTGGGCGATCGCGATGCGGCGGAGGATTTGACCTCGGAGGTATTTCACAAAGCCTTGGCGAATCTGCGGCGCTTCGAGTGGCGTGGTGTGCCGTTTGCGGCGTGGCTTCTTAGGATTGCGGGCAATGCGATTGCGGATCGGGCGCAGCGGGTGGGGAAAGAGTTGACGGTGGACGATCCTCCGGAGTTTGGGGAGGAGGCGCGTGCTCTGGTCAATCTCGAGGAAGTGGAACATCGGGCGCGGCTGTTTCGGTTGGTGGAGGGGCTGCCGGAGGATCAGCGGCGCGTAATCGCGATGCGGTTCGCGGAGGAGAAGAGTATTCGCGAAATCGCGAACGAGCTACAGCGCACGGAGGGTGCGGTGAAGCAGTTGCAGTTCCGTGGCTTGCAGAGTCTGCGGGCGCGGATCAAAGGCGAAAAACCACCCGTCGCCGCTCAGGGCAGGCTCCGGGTAGGAAGCAACGCAAAGGGGAGCAAAAGGCCTGGTGGCAAAGATGCCTAGGCGCAGTTTGATCGACCAACTCGATGAGGCGGTGCAAGGTGTGATCCGTAATCTCGGCGCGCCGCTGCCGTCCGGGAACGCAGGCGTGAATCCGCTGGTGCGCGTTGCGGTTGAGTTGCGCGATTTGCCGCGAGAAGAGTTCAAAATCCGTTTGAAGAATGATTTGGAAAGGAGTGTTTCAATGGCAACCACAACAGCACCTGTAACTGCAACTCGCACCTTCGCGGCCCCCAGGCTGACCTTCAACGATGTGGCGAAAGCGATCGAATTCTACAAGCAGGCTTTTGCAGCCAAGGAGACCATGCGCTTCGACACCGGAGCGGGTATCGCGCATGCGGAAATCATGATTGGAGATTCGGTCATCATGCTATCCGAGGAATGGCCGGAGGGCGGACGGTACAGTGCTGAGACCACGGGCAGTTCGCCGGTCAGCATGCGGATCAAGGTTCCCGACGTAGACACCTTCGTGGACCGGGCCGTGACGGCTGGGGCAAAGGTGGAACGCCCGATCGCGGATCAGTTCTATGGATACCGCGAGGGAACTTTGCTCGATCCCTTTGGATACTCGTGGAGTGTGGCCACGGTGAAGGAGGAGATGTCGGTCGAAGAGATGCACCGCCGCTTCCGGGCGATGATGAAAGAGGAAGAAACGAAAAAGCCGACGGTAAATCCGATTCCCAAAGGCTTCCGTACGGTCACGCCTTACATGATTGCCAAGGACGGTCCAGCGCTGCTGGAGTTTGCCAAACAGGCGTTCGGGGCCGAAGAAACATTCCGCACTGTGGGATCAGCGGGCGGCCTCCATGCGGAGGCCCGCATCGGCGATTCGATGTTGATGGTGGGTGGGGGCATTCCGGGGCGCGAGTTCAAGGGTACGGCCAATACTCATGCGATCCATCTCTACGTTTCGGATTGCGATGCGGTTTATGAACAGGCGCTGCGGGCGGGGGCTACGTCCCTCGGCGAGCCTAGAGATCAAGAGTACGGAGAGCGCTCCGGCAGCGTAAAAGATCGGGCGGGAAACTTCTGGTATA
>Ga0210400_10004828_pt1 | contig 11567 bp, 7 predicted proteins | sample IncBWH26MmetaG_FD_155456 | JGI IMG/M metagenome (GOLD analysis project Ga0210400, IMG submission 155456) | Forest soil microbial communities from Barre Woods Harvard Forest LTER site, Petersham, Massachusetts, United States - Inc-BW-H-26-M | ecosystem: Environmental > Terrestrial > Soil >...
CGCAGGACTTATTTTAGGGGTGGCCGTCATCTGCTGGGGCGCGAAGGTCCACTCCGCCGAATAGCTGCTTAACGGCTTGGCAGCGAGTTGTTTCATCTGCACCAGCAGTTTTTGCAAGCTGCTATCTGGTTCGCTCGTAGTAGCTAAAATCGCGCCATAGCCGTGCGCCTCAATGGAAAAACTTAGGAACCGTTGGCCGTCAACGATGGGAGGCGAGAGTTCAACTCCGTGCCACAGGTCGAAATAATGCATCCCTGCCTGCACGGGAAGGCGCAACTGTCGGCCATCTACGTCATATTGCGTGCGATTGATCAGCGTCCACAGCGTGCTGTCTCCCTGTGGCCAGCGGCTGGCGAAAATGCCTGTCTGCTCCGTTTCTGCGTAGGGCTGCCACTCGGGGCTCACCAAAAAACTGGCCATAGCGCGTTCGACCGCAGCCACGCGCCGCACCGCTTCTGCATCGCGCGGGGTAATCTGGTTCCAAATGCCCCAGATGTTTTCCCAGGTTTCATAGCCGACGCCGTTGAAAAAAGCGTATTGCAGATTGTCGACCTTGCTATGGTTCCAGCGGTCGCAAACATTCAGCATATGCCTGGGCTCAAGCCACTTGAATACACTCACCATGGGCGCGTTCGGATATTGCCAATAACCCCATGCCATGTTGTTCCATGCCAACGCCTCAAAAGGAGAAGGGAATGCATGCTCAGGCTCGAGCACTAGAGGATGCCCCACCGCGTCAGAAGCTGTGCGGAACGAGCGCGGAATTCCCCGTAGTGTATCGCCGTTGATGCCGTCCGCGTCCACTTCCGCCATCTCTTTTGCGATTGCATCCCAATCGGCCGTGCCGATATCGCGCGTGCCCTGGTCCCAGGCCATGTAAGGAAAGAAAACTTTGACGCGACGGCGATGAAAATCCGCGACCATCTGTTTCACTCCGGCAATTCCGCCGGGCATGGCGCGAACCATGTCGTACTGATTGCGGTTGTCGATGCCGATGTTGGGATACACCGGCCACAGGAGAACGGAGTCGATGCCGCCGTAGCGCTTCTCCAAATCGTCCAGATATCGATCCACCGTATAGCGGCCCGCTTCCGGATCGTAGAAGTAGCGATCTTCAACCATCATTTGGGGTTGCATGAAGCTGGATTGTGTCCATTGGAGTTCTTTGCGCTCGTATTCCTGACCCAAATAGCCCGCGCGTATTCGCGCCTCCATTCGCCAATGCGTGATGTCCTCCAGCCATGCTTTGTAATCTTCGGGAGTGCAAATCTTTGGTTGTCCCGACGATGCCTTCACCGGACTGAGGCAGTCGGGGCCCGGAATCTGATCGCCGTCAGGAGGATAATGCGTAGTCTGCGCCGAGGTGGCGGCAACCAGCAAAATCAAAGGCAGAAAACGCGAAGGGAGGAAATGCATGAGGTTTTTTAGCATCGCGTGCATCCAGGAGCTCCAATTTGAATCCTTTCAAAATAACACGCAAATTCGTAAGATTGGACAGAAATCATGATCCCTACAATGATTTACAGATTGCCCATCCGCCAAGACTTATGGCTCCTTCTGTTTGCCGCCGTGATGATGTCTGCTCCATGGCAAGTTTCCGCCCAAATCGAAACCAAACCTTTCGTCCATAATGGCTACAACCGTCCCTATCTCATCTATCGGCCGGCTCATCTGGCACCTCATCCCGCGGCTGTCTTTATGCTTGGCGGCATTCGAAGCACGGCAAAATCCGCCTCGGAAGATTTCAATTGGATCGGCGAAGCGGATCGCTACGGATTTCTGGTTGTATTTCCCGAGCCGGTTGCGACCCATCCGGATCAGCCCCACGACCAGCCATTGGACCGGCACAACAACATCACCTTCTGGGAGATGAAGGGTTCGCGCACCCATCTTCTTGCAACCGGCATGTTGCCTGTTGATGACGAAGGGTATCTGCTGGCTGTTCTTCGTGAAGTTCTGCACCACGAACACGCCGATCCGAAACGTGTTTTCTTTGCCGGCTTTTCCAGCGGGTCGGGAATGGTGCAACTGCTTGCCTCACGTCATTCGAACCTGATTCGCGGAGTCGTCGCCGTCGCCACACCGCTTATGGACCCTCCTCTAAAGCTCACTCACCCTGTGCCGATCCTCTACATACACGGCGATACCGATGAGCAATTCTCTGGTTTTGAAGTGAATAGTCCGCAATTTGCTACCACGCCTCACGGCAATTGGGTCACTTGGGGATATTTGAATGGCTGCCGGATACAAACGGCTGCAAAAATGAACTGGGGTGTGCAGTTTTCCTGGCAGAACTGCAAAGGTCGCGTACCCGTAGTCGCCGACTTCGTGGCGAATTTCGGCCACGAGTGGGCGGGCAGCTTGGATCCCTCCGCGAAAAAAGGAAATCCTCAAGCCGTGCCGCTGGATTTTACAAACATGGCCTGGCAGTTCTTCGCAGGGATTCACGCGAAATAACAATTCGAAGGCGAGAGTGTTTCTTTAAGTAACCTGCCAGACGCTGTCGAGTACGGTGCCATCGATCCACTTGATAATAGCGACGGCTCGATCGCCGAGCTTGGGCCGTCGCGGTTTGCCGCCGCAGATGCGTTCGACCTCCGCCTTGATCTCTTGCAGCGAACGAATGGGGAGCTTCGAACCTTTTACAGCATCGATGAGATCCTGGCGTAGCGGATTGATGGCAATGCCGCGCTCAGTTACCACAACATCAATCAATTCACCGGGCCCGCACAAGCTGGTCACTTCGTCAACGATGATGGGAATGCGGTCACGAAACGATGGCACAGCCAGAATAGTGCAGCCCGCGGCCAGACAATTCTGCCATCCTCCAATGCCGTGCAGAAGCCGGCCGTCTGAATGAGTAACAACGTTTGCGTTGAAACTGAGGTCCACTTCGGTTGCGCCGAGCACGACGGCATCCACCAGCGAAGCGAAATTTCCTTTTCCGTGATAGTTGTACGACGTAAATGGTGAAGTCGCTACATGGCGGGGGTTGTTCGCGATCGAACGCACGCCATCAAGGTCGAAGGTTTGGCCGTCGAGGATATAGTCGGTGAGGCTTTCTTCGAGAAGCTCAACAAGATATTTAGTCGACCCGCCGCGAACGAATCGCGCCTTTACTCCCGCCGCTTTCATCATCTGTTTGAGATAGCTGATGAAGGCCAGGGAGATTCCGCCAGCACCCGCCTGAAAAGAGAAGCCGTTGCGCATGATGCCCGCGTCCCGCAGAAAAGCCGCTACTAACTCGGCAATTCGCAAACGGTCGGGCGAGCGGGTGATTTGCGTTGTACCCGAGACAATCCGCGCGGGATCGCCGATGGAATCGACGGTTACGACGTAATCCACATTGTTGCCCTGAATCTGCCAGGGAACGCAGGGGAAGGGAACAAGATTATCGGTAACCACGATGACATGATCGGCATAGACGGAGTCGGCTAACGCAAAACCCAACGAGCCGCAGGCAGACTTGCCGTGAGAGCCGTCGCAATTTCCAAATGCGTCCGCAGTAGGAGCGGCAATTACGGCAATATCGATGTGAACTTCGCCATCCTGAATGGCCTGCCAGCGTCCGCCATGCGAGCGCAAGATACCCATGCCTCGCATTTTTCCTTGCGTACAGTAATCGCCCAGTGGGCCATTCATGCTGCCTTCAAGATGATGGACCACGCCCGAGGCCATCAGGTCGATGGCTCCCTTCTGCGATGGAAAGGAAGCGCTGGGGAACCAAACGATATCTTTGACGCCGATTCTTTCCGCCGCTTCCAGCGCCATCATGGCAACCCGGTCACCATCGCGCAGATGGTGGTGCGAGGAGATGACCATACCGTCACGCAGTCCGCACTTGCGCAGGGCCGTCTCCAGGTCCGCGACACGCTTGTCGCCATTCTCGGAATAGCCGGACGCATTGCGGATGGGTGATGCAGCCTTGCTTCCCTGAGCTTCGAATTTGCCTACGCCCTGATAAGGGGTTTGCCGACGCTCATTCGCGGTTTTTGGCACCGTGCGACCGGCAGCATTAAGAACGAAATCTTTCTTTTCCAGGATGGTCAATGATTCCCCACGTGCGTAAGTTCAAATACTCACTCGACAAGCCCCATTGCGCGCGCCCGCGTGATCAATTTCAGAGCACGCTGTACAACTGGCGCATCGATCATCTTCGATCCCAGCGTGATCACGCCCAACCCTTTTCTCTCGGCTTCGTGATAAGCCGCAACGATATTCCGCGCCCGCTCAATTTCGGCAGGCGTCGGCGCGAAAGCCTGATGGACAATTGGAATTTGCAGCGGGTGCACGCATCCCATGCCTTCAAAACCCATGACGCGGGAACTCAAGGACCATGCGTGCAAGCCCTCGATATCGCCGACATCGCCAAATACCGAATCAATGGGCTGCACGCCGGCAGCATGAGCGGCATTCACTATTCGTTGCCGCGCGAATAAAGATTCGGTGCCTGTCGCCGTCTTCGCCACGCCGAGATCCGCCGTGTAGTCCTCCAACCCAATGGTGAGCGCCGCAATCTCCGGGCTCGCAGTCGCGATCTCGTAAGCCTTTACGATCCCTAACGCCGACTCGAGAATAGGCATCAGCCAGATAGGGCGAGCGATTCCGTAATTGTCCTTGATCTCTGCAATCTTCTGCGCGACTACCAATACCTGATCGGCACTCTCAACTTTAGGAATAAGAATCACATCGGGAGACTCGGGAACAATCTGCTGCAAGTCTTCCAGTCCCAGAGGAAGCTGGTTGATGCGCACCATGCGCTCGCATTGCAGAAAGTCGACGGCGCGCAGCGCGTTGCGCACCAGCACCCGCGCTGCGTCTTTCTCGTTGGGATGAACGGAATCCTCAAGATCGAGGATGATGGCGTCCGCTCCATGCAAAGCCGCATTAACAAAATATTTGGGCTCGCTGCCGGGGACATAAAGCCGTGAACGCCGCATACGATCGCGCGGAGAAGGCCCGGGATTCGAAACCCGGTTGGGGAGCACGCTTGTGCCTACGCCCAATCCAGCGCGCAGAGCCGCCGTTTCAATCCGCGCCGCAATCACAAACGGCAGCGCGCCTTCATCGTGAATCGACACCTGTGCGTGCCGCACGCCGAGTGATGCGAGCACATCCTGAGCCTGTTGCCGGATGGCATCGCCGTAGTAAGGTTTAACGCGCGATTCGAGCTCAATTTCGAGGCCGCCGCTTTCACGCGGTTCAATCCGAACGTGCAGATCGGAGCGGATCTCCGGGCCATGATGCCCAGCTTCGCCAATACCTTTTGTTGCCGTTTCGATCCCCATATTCATGAAGTAATGACGAACTCTCAGCAACTGGCCGTTCGAGGGCAATGCCCACTGTACGAACAGTTAATTGTAGCTTCTCTATATTAATGTAGCTGAATGGACGGCCTGCTCGTGCCTGTTAATCAGCCAGCAGGGATCAAGCGGTGAGGGAACCACGACGCCATGCGGAGGGCGGCGCGCCGGTGATGCGGTGAATCCATCTGGTCATATGCGCCTGGTCGGCAAAGCCCATTTCCGCTGCGATTCGGCAAAGTTCGTCGGAGCCTCGCGTAATACGGAGCCACGCGGCCCGGGCGCGCAATTCGGCACGAAATACAGCAGGCGGGGTTCCGTATGCCGCCGCGAAGCCGCGAGACACCGTCTCACGTGCCAGACCGTTCACTTCCGCCCACGCGCCAATCTCCATTGAAGCATTTTTTACCAGGGCTGTCAGCAGAAGATCGGGCCAATCATTTCTTATACCGGGCGAAGGCGAACAATCATTACGCAGTGAATTTTCTAAAACCAGCGCCGCTTCATTAATATCTATTTCTGCAATACGCGCGATCTCGTCCACATTACGCAAACGATAAAGGCCGCCAATTCCGCTCGCATCCGGCCAATCCAGACGTATCAATTTCACCCCCGCGGAGATCATTTGATTCGCGTGGCAGTCGAGCGCAGGATGAATCAATACATCGCCGGCAGTGGCGCGCACCCGCCCGGCGTAGCCGGATTCCTCAAAACTGCCGCTCAGCACAACCGTGGCATACGCCCGCAAGTGGCGATGCCGCGGCAAACTGAAACTGCAAGGTAGAGTTTCTATTCCCGGAGTGACGCGGCGAAAGTGAAAGTTGAAATCGTCGCTCGATGCAGACACAGTTAATCCTAAGTCGCAGACATCATCGCGAGCAAGCTCACCCGCACTGGTATCCTAATTCCGATTCGTACTTTTCTCCGCGACCTCTGCGAGTCCCTTCGCGCCCTTTGAGGTCGAGGCTTTTGCTTCCGAAATTAGTACGCTACCTGCTACTTCCCCACCAAGGTCAAATCGATTCAAGACAACGGCGGCGGATTGATTCATCATGGTTGGACGGCGTTCCAACTTTACTAGTTGCCTGTTCGGCGCTGGGGCAAAGAAGAAAATAGTTGCTCCCGGCTTGTTATTGAGAAAGACGAGAAAGGAAACCGATGTCCACGATTAGCCGCCGGTCATTTCTGGAAATGGCAATCGCCCTAGGAGCGACTGCCGCTTGGGCAATGCCTTTTGCGAGCGTCTCCAAAATTCAATGGCGCGAACGCCGCGAGTTCTATCCGGAAGGCGTAGCCTCCGGCGACCCCGAAAGTGACAGCGTTCTTTTGTGGACGCGCCGTCCGCCAGTCAACGGCAGCCGGTGCACCAGTTGAATATCGAGGTCGCCGAAGATGAATCCTTCCAACACATCGTTGCTACAGCGGAAGCCCCGGTCTCGGAAGCTTCTGACTGGACCTGCCGCGTGCTCACCGGGGGACTCAAGCCGTCGCGAGTGTATTGGTATCGCTTTACCGATGCCAAAGGCAACGGTAGCCGCGTCGGTCGGACGATCACTGCGCCGCCGGATGACGACATTCGGCCTGTACGCTTTGTATTTATCAGTTGCCAGAATGCCAACCAGGGCGCGCAGAATGCATACCGGCGCATGATTTTCGAGGATGAGCGCTCTGCCGAAGAAGATCGTATTGGTTTTGTGCTGCACCTTGGCGACTTTATTTATGAAATTGTGTGGTATCCCGAAGATCGCCCGCAAGGCATGTACGACCGGCGGCTGCGGGATATCGTTCGCTATGAGCACGGCGAAAAGATTCGCGACTTTCATATTCCAACAGTCCTCGCGGACTACCGCGCCATTTACCGCGCTTACCTGCACGATCCGGACCTGCAAGATGCCCGCGCCCGCTGGCCGTTTGTCTGCATGTGGGATAACCACGAATTCAGCTGGCTGGGCTGGCAGAGTTTGCAGAAATTTGAAGGCAAGACGCGCCCGGCGCAAACGCGCAAAGTTGCTGCCAATCAGGCGTTCTTCGAATATCAGCCGGCGCGGTTGTTCAAACCGAGCGGACCGTCTCTGGACCAATTCGATCCGCCGCAAGTGACTGATGTGCCGGTAACGCATTTTGACGAGCACGGTCTCGGTCAGGAGCCGAACAACTTGGCTGCGATCAATAGCCTCAGAGGCTACCGGGCGATGCGCTGGGGGCACAACATGGAGCTGATCATCACTGATCAGCGCAGCTACCGGTCCGAGGAGCCAACAGATCGGCCGGAAGCACAGGCATTTTCGAGCGACAATTTTCCCGAACTTCTGCCGCAGGAAGCGATGGAGATACTCGATGCCGGCAATACGTACAATGGCGGCCATCCCCCGTCAACCATTCGTTATGGCAGTTCCGAAATTCCAAATTTCTGCCGCGACGAGCCCTCGCAAACGGTTCTTGGCGCGGAACAGAAAGCATGGTTTCTCGATCGTCTCAAGAAATCCAATGCGACCTGGAAAATTTGGGGCAACACAACCGCAACCCTCGAGATGCGCGCCGATCCGCAAAATTTGCCTGCGGGCTTAACCACGCCCTGGCCCGGCGCGGGATATGCCGGCTTTTCCGGCGCCGATTCCAGTACCGCGTATACGGAAAAAGGCGAAGTCTATGATTTCGTTCGCGACAATAACATCAGCGGATTCACAACCATCGCGGGCGACCGTCACAGCTTCTGGGCCGGACTGGCGGCGAAATCACTTCCGCCGAAACCGTTTGAGCCGGTGGGCATAGCGTTTGTTACAGGTTCCATCTCCGCGCCAGGATTCGTGGAAGCGTACGAGCACGTTTTTCCCAAAGAGCATCCGCTTCTCGCTTTGTATATCGGCAAGGGCCCGGCAGACACGCGTCCGCAACCGATGATCAATTTATTGCTGCGGCATGGCGTCAAGTCTTGCCTTGAATACGCAAAGAGCGGAGACATCAACAAAGCGCGGGCTGCATCGAACCCCGATTTGTCGCCGCATGTTTCGTTCGTCGATATGGGCGGCCATGGCTATGCCGTGGTTCGAGTAACCAGCAACGCGTTCGAAACGGAATTCGTTTGCATTCCGCGCCCGCTTGAGCGCAGCGAACGCACTGATGGAGGCCCGCTGGTGTATCGCGTAAAGCATATGACCAAATTGTGGCGCAAAGGCGAAACACCAAAACTTGAGCAACAGATTCTTGAAGGCGATCCGCACTTTTCGGTTTGAAATAATTTTCAAGCGAACCGCAGCCCTACCAAATACGCACGCGGTCGGGCGGAGCGAGGTAGAGCGTCTCTCCTGATTTCACATCGAATGCCGCGTACCACGCGTCTACATTACGCGCGGTGTCGGCACGATACCGTGCGGGCGCATGCGGATCGGTCATCACCTGCTGGCGCAGCGCCGCTTCGCGCGACTTCGATCCCCAGTTCTGCCCAAACGCAATGAAGAATTGCTGATCGCTGGTAAATCCATCTTGATCGGGACCGGGCTTGCCTCCGAGCGAGGCGCGGTAGCCATCGTACGCCGCGGAAATGCCGCCGAGGTCAGCGATGTTCTCCGCGATAGTTTGCTTGCCATTGACGGAGAGATCGGGAAACGGCTTGTAAGTATCGTATTGCGCCGCCAGCTTGGCCGTGGCTTCTTCGAAATGCTTTAAATCTTCGGGCGTCCACCAGTTTCGCAGCGCACCTTTGGAGTCAAAGGTGCTGCCCTCGGTGTCGAATGTGTGGCTGACTTCGTGCCCGATCACCGAGCCGATCGCGCCGTAGTTCACTACGGCTGGCGCTTTAGGATCGAAGAAGGGCGGTTGCAGAATTGCGGCAGGGAAGTTAAGCGCATTTTGCAACGGCAGGTTGACCGCGTTCACGGTCTGCGGCGTCATCGACCACTCTTTGCGGTCGACATTCTTGCCCAGTTGGTCGAGCGCATAGTGATAATCGAAGACTGAGCCGCGCCACGTATTGCCAAAAATATCGTCAGCCTTGATCGTTAATCCTGAATAATCGTGCCAGGTTTCAGGATAGCCGACGCCCACATAAAGCGTATTCAATTTGGCCTGCGCTTCAGCCTTGGTGGCGGGATTCATCCAGGTAAGCGCATCAATACGTTTGCGGAAGGCTTCCACTATGTTGGCCACCATGGCTTCGGCTTGCGCCTTTGCCTCAGGCGGAAAATATTTTTGCGCATACAGGCGGCCCACGTCATCACCTAACAATCCGTTCACCACAATCACGCCACGCTGCCATCGCGGACGTTGTTGTGTCACTCCCGAAAGTGTCTTGCCGAAAAAAGTGAAATGCTCTTCCGCTAGAGTTTTCGGCAACACCGCCGCATAGGCTTCGATCAGGTGGTAAGCGAGCCAGTCTTTCCAGGTATCCAGCGAAACGGAGACAACAAGCTGCGACTCGCCGGCAAACGCCACCGGCTGCCACACGATGAATCTGGCTCGCTTCGTAAGTTCAGCCCCGCGAAAGAATTCGCTCCAGTCCAGCCCGGGAGCTTTATCCGCAAAATCGGATTGCTTCCATGGATTATTGGCTTTGTGGATATCTTCGTTATCGGCGAGGCTGGTGTGCTTCTCGGCGATCGCGTGCTCTAGTTCGATGATTTTTATCGCGCGGGAATCGGAATCAGTAAATCCCGCCAGCTTTAACATGGCCGCGACATGCGCCTGATATTCGGTGCGCAGCTTTCGCATGTGCTCGCTATCGGAGAGGTAATATTCGCGGTCGGGAAGCTGCAAGCCGCCTTGCAATAAATAAGCTGTGTAGTGATCGGAATCGTTGAAGTCCGGAGCAGTCCAAAGTCCGAAGAGATTGGGAGTGTGGAAGTTGGTGTTGTTCAACGCATCCACATCGGCGCGCAGGCTGGCGCCCAGAGCGTGCGCCAGTTCTTTTTTGTCGCGGATAGCCGTGATTGCATCGAGATGCGGCTTGATGGGCGCGAGTCCCTTCGCCTCAATGCCCGCTTCGTCCATATACGACTTGTAGAGATCGGAAATTTTGCGCTCCGACGAACTGGCTGCCGCATTCGATTTGGATATCTCTTCAATCAAGTCGGCAGTGCGCTTATTGCTGAGGTCACCGAGCGCGGTGAAGACGCCAATGCGCGCGCGATCTTCGGGAATTTCTGTGCGATTGATCCATCCGCCGTTAGCGTACTCAAAAAAGTCATTCCCCGGAGTTACCGCGCGATTCATATTCGCGACTTGAATACCCTGAGCTTCGGGCTGCGTTTGGGGCGTGTCCTGCGAGAACGTAACGCAAACCAGGGAGACACCGATTAGAAAGAGAAAAGACGCCAAAACTTTACAAGTAAGTTTCACAAAACCATCCGTAGGGGCCAGGAGAAGCCCGGCGCGCAGTGACGATGTTAACGCATTCTTGCGGAAGGATGCATCTTTAGGTGATTCTCAATCCTTTAATGTTCACATGCTTCTTAATCCACAACGGAAGCTCGCTTTTTGATTGGGCGACATACCTAGTAAACTTGATTTTCCTGATTCATGCCTTTAACTCCTACTGTGCGCCCGTTCCGCTTCCATCACTTCCTTCTTCTGATCGCACTTATTGCGGCTTTTTCATGCGTTCCATGCGCGGCGCAGCAAGCCAGCAAAGAAGGTCTCCCGGATTCGCCTAATCAGAGTGTTGCCGAAACGCCAAACCTTTTCTCTCGTTGGCTCAAGTTTTACCGCGTGGATTGGTCCGGGCCCGCCTCTTCTTCACCAGCGCCGCCGCGCCGCGGACTCCCATCGCCGCTCGATTCACCTCCATTTCCCAACGCAGATTGGTCATACGGAGGTTCGCCCGTGATCGGCGAGCCAGATACAAATAGCTATCCGCTGATGACGGCTATCAACCAGGCGAGAAGCCGCACGAAACTTTATGGATGGGTCGAGCCGACGCTAAATTTCAGCACTTCATCCGATCGCAATGCGCCGGAGGCGAATGACGTCTACTCCAATCGCTTCGAGATGGGTCAACTGGTTCTTTATGCTGAACGGCTGCCCGATTCTGTTCAACGTGATCGCATCGATTGGGGATATCATCTGACAGCCCTGTACGGCACCGATTATCGTTATACGACTGGGAAAGGTTATTGGAGTGGCCCGTGGGTCAACGATCATCGCCAATATGGATTTGATCCCACGCTGGAATATGTGGATATCTACATTCCACAGGTCGCGGATGGAATGAATCTGCGATTAGGCCGCTTCATCTCCGTGCCCGGAATCGAAGCACAACTGGCGCCTAAC
>Ga0210400_10004830_pt1 | contig 11566 bp, 15 predicted proteins | sample IncBWH26MmetaG_FD_155456 | JGI IMG/M metagenome (GOLD analysis project Ga0210400, IMG submission 155456) | Forest soil microbial communities from Barre Woods Harvard Forest LTER site, Petersham, Massachusetts, United States - Inc-BW-H-26-M | ecosystem: Environmental > Terrestrial > Soil >...
GAGAAACCGGCTTATCGTCATGTGGCTTTGAAGTCGCATTGTAGGTCGGCGGTCGGGAGGCCGCTGACCGATGAAGAAGAAACTGTGCTCTCGGAAACCCAAACGGGTGCTTCGGCTGCCAGATCTGGATCATTCTAAGACAGCCGTCTTAAATACTCTCGGTTCGCAAGAATCCCAACGATCCTATCGATTCGCGATCGAAGACTTCATCGCTTGGTATTGCTCGGAGCCAAGACTTGCTTTCAACAAAACCGTTGTGCTCCGTTACCGATTACAACTCGAAGCTCGCCATCTGTCCGCATCCACGATCAATGTTCGTCTGGCCGCGGTTCGTCGCCTCGCCTACGAAGCGGCTGATAGTGGTATGCTCAGCCCTGAACTTGCTGCCAGCATTCGGCGAGTGAAGGGTCCAAAAAAACTTGGGGTCCGACTCGGAAATTGGCTTACCGCAGAACAAGGGAAAACACTTCTCAGCATTCCTGTCGGAAGCTCAGTCCGGGGCAAGCGAGACTTTGCGATGTTAGCGTTACTGCTCGGTTGCGGTCTTAGGCGGTCTGAATTGGTTCACCTGACGATTGAGCATTTGCAGCGACGAGAGGACCATTGGGCCATCATCGACTTGGTCGGCAAAGGTGGTCATGTGCGGACCGTTCCGATTCCAGCATGGGTCAAAGAGGCCATCGACATCTGGTCGACGACCGCGAACATCAAGGCTGGGAAGCTGTTCCGATGTGTGAACAAGACCGGGTCGATTTGGGGTCAGGGGATCACCGAAAAAGTTGTCTGGTGTATGGTTCGGGATTGCGCCTCAAAGGCCCAGATCGAAAGATTGGCGCCGCACGATTTACGGCGGACATGCGCGCGGCTCTGCCACGAGTCGGGCGGTGAGCTCGAGCAGATTCAGTTCTTGCTAGGGCACGTCAGCGTGCAAACGACCGAGCGTTACTTGGGCTGTAAACAAAGGCTTCGAGAAGCGGTCAACGACAAAATAGGACTGGAAACCTTCCGATCCTCTACGGATGATTGAAAGCGATTAGGCTGTATTTCGGGGAGGCCGGTTCTGCCAGAACTATTTCACAAAATATTTTTCAAAGAGTTCCTGCGATCGCTTCGCGCCGGCGTCAGTCAATAAGACTGATTTTGCTTTCGTTGCTGGATCGGAGATGTAATCCTTCCGATGTAGACGATTCAGGGCGTCCCAATTGTGGCCCTTCCAAGCCCTCAGCCTTGGCTTGTCCTCGAATGTAGTCAGATAAAGCAGAGCCAGTACCATCTCGTCCACCTTTTCTTCATCTACCTCCATGAGGCACCCCCATCCTTAGAGAATGCCACAATCCGAACTATGGAATAACCACGAAAGAAAAATCGGATCAAGGTTCTCGACTTGATCCCAGGCCACATTCCGAGAACGCCGTTTCTCAGGCAGTGGCCCGACGCCTAGGCCGGAGTGGCCTCCCTTGCTGCGCAAGAATGCGCTGGTCAAAAAAAATCCCAGACATCGCCCGAGCCAAGTACATTGTTTATATATGTCGCTTTCTCTGATGGAGCAACGAGATGACATCATCTGGACAACGACACTTGGCTGCGTTGACGACGTGCTTTTTGTTATTGACCTTGTTTTCGACTTCTGCCTCGGCAGATACATTGGTGATGCCTCGCCAGCTTGTTGAACTGGCTCTAGCCAATCACTGCACTCAAATCGATGACTTTTTTGAAGGGCGGGGCATGCTCAACCCGCCATATGCATATGGCGTGCTTCCTGGAGGCGCGGAAAACGGGGCTGTCTTTTGGTGTAAGAAAAAAGAAGGGAAGAGCGAAAGATCCTACAAACTCATGTTCGCGGTCAGAGGCCCCAACGACCTGACGGTTGACCTGGCAGCTCCGAAGCAACTCGGAGGATGTCCCGCAGTCGTCGAATGGTGGAACGGACCATCTGGTTTGTCCATCGAAACACGACGCAATCTTAAATTACGCGACTTTCGCTATGTGACCCAACCCCGGCAGCTCGGGCCAGCGGTTGTCGTCGCGAGTGCTAGGGTAATCGTGAACGACAATAGCGACGGCTTAGTATCCATTTTCCTCTGCTATAGAGGGCAATGGCTTGTAGCCAACTTCGACTAGAAGGAGCCATGCTGGTTCAGGATATCGCCACTAAGGCAGTCAATATTTCCCGATAACTTTTGCCAAGTCCTCGGAAACTGGCTTTTTGGTCGTATCTGGCCACATTCCGCTAAGCCCGTTTCTCAGGACTTGGAACCACAGCAGAGTTGTGATCATCCAACGTGTCCACTACAATCGGCGCGTGAGAAGAAGCGCATCTTATCTTTTGTAGAATGAACCTCAGAGACATTTTCAGAAGGTACGTTCCCTTGAGATGGCAACGAACCATCAAGGACGAACCGCTATCGATGGTCCTACTTCAACGGAAGCCTCACTCGTTTAGTAGTGAGGAACTTCGACTCGCAGCGGAGCGAGCTTGGCATACTTCCTTTGCTGGCAGGGAGGAAGGCTCCATGCATTGCGTCGCGCAAACGGGGATAGTGACCCTCATGAAGGCCGGACCCCACTTGCTTAACTTTTTCTATTACGCCGCGCCTTACATTGAAAACCCAAAAGGCGACATCGGTTGGCTTCCGCAAGAGAGTCAGCGGCAAGCGTGGATAAATCACTCGGCGTGCGTAGGAGTTGACTACCTGAACTACGATGTGAGCGTTGAACTCGGCTATTGCGTGCTCTCCAAACTGGTCGCCGAAATGCTCGATGGGAACTGTACCGCAGTCTATATTCCTCGACAGCGGAGCCTGATCCCAAATGATGAATCTCTCTACGTGGAGTTACACAAACTTGCTTCCGCTTGTGAATCGGGCGTCAACGCGTTAAGACGTAAGTCCTGAGAAGTCCGCTTATCGTCATGTGGCTTTTTGTGAGCGTTCCGAAAACCCGTCCGTGCAGGCTCCCGTAAGCCATTGAATCCATACGGTAGGAAGTCTGCGGTTCATGTGTTCCGAAATCAGATGTATTGGCAACAGTTTGTGATAGTTGGCGCCGCGGAGTTGGTTCGTTGGTGATTAGGGGACGTACTTGAAAATCATATTGTAAATACATATGTGTACTGATAGAATTGAGCCGGGATTCATCGTAAATATGCTATGGTACATACAACCTAAATGCAGATCGTTTGGGACGATGATAAGAACCGACGAAACAAGGCAAAGCACAGAGTCAGCTTTGAATTTGCCAGCTTCGTGTTCGAGGACCAATGTCACATTAGTCAGCTTGATCCGTGCGACACAGAGGAGCGCTGGCGGACCCTCGGTCTTGTCAAAGGGGTAATCCTTCACGTGGTCCACACGATAAAGGAGGAAGAAAATGGAAAAGAAGAAATTAGGATTATATCGGCGAGAAAAGCAACCCGACTTGAAAGACGAGCATATGAGGACCGATACTGAGACACAAGATGAGCTCCTAGCTCTTGCCCGTATGCGCGATGAGGACATCGACACGTCAGACATTCCGGAAGTCAAGGACTGGAGCAGGGCTCTGGTCGGGAAATTTTACCGTCCTATTAAGGAACCGGTGACACTTCGCATAGATACTGACGTCCTCGTTTGGCTGAAAACCGAAGGGCCGGGTTATCAGACCCGAATCAATACTTTGTTGAGGGCGGCAATGACTGGCGATTTATCCTTGGGAACGTCCAAGAGCGATGAGACTCACTCAGCCAGCTGCGAATTCGACTATCGCAATCTCCATTTTCCAAGCTTAGAAAAACACGGCGAGCTAGAAAAGTGCAACCAGGTCGCAGAGCGTATTGAAACGCAACATTGCGTGTTCGCATTAGCGGGTAGATAACATGGAGACGATAACTTTTTACTCGTACAAAGGGGGAACTGGCCGATCGTTGGCATTGGCCAACGCGGCCGTTTATCTCGCAAAGTTGGGCTTTAAAGTGGTCGCGTTGGACTTTGATTTGGAAGCGCCGGGCCTACACTACAAACTCTCCCGCAATGAGGACGGTACTCCTCTCCCGGTGGAGAAAGGCGTTGTGGACTTCGTTCTCAGCTTCATTACGGAGGGCGAGGTCCGTTCACCTTTGAAAGAGTTCATGGTGAATGCGGCTGTTCCGGGAATTGAAAGACCACTCGTTCACCTTATGCCCGCCGGACGGGTTCCTTCAACTGACTATTGGTCCAAACTGTCCCGCATTGATTGGCACGGCCTTTTTTACAAAAAAGGCGCCAAGGGTGTCCAGATTTTCAAGGAACTCCAAACCCGAATTCTGGATGAGCTCCAACCTGATTTTCTTCTTATCGATTCTCGGACGGGAATCACCGAGATGGGCGGAGTTGCAACGGCACTTCTCGCCGACAAAGTGCTCTGCTTAGTCTCGCCGACCCTTGAGAATCTAGAAGGTGCCCGGGAGGTCCTCCAGAGCTTGAAGCAGTCCAGACGCGAGAGCTATGGGGCCGACCTTGAGATCATGGTTGCTGTCAGTAGATTGCCTGAGATGCGGGGCTCCGAAGGCGAGCGAGAAGTGATTGAGCGAATTTTGTCGGTTATGAATCAGGACGCCGAGGACTCCAAAAATACGCTGATGTTCAAGAGCGTGTTTGTACTCCACTCTGAGGCGGCATTACAAGTCCAGGAAGCGCTTAGGGTCGGAAGCGGTATCAATCCCGACGAATCCATTCTTCTAAGAGACTATTTGAGACTGTTCGCGAGTTTCGTTCCAAAGGAGTCGATCGAACCAAAGGTGCATGATTTAATCGAGATGGCATGGGAAAAGCTTCGGTCTGACCCCGACGCAGCCGTAAAAGAGATGGAAGAGCTGGCTGAATCGTTCGCTCACCCTGAAAACTATCGCGAGCTGTTGCGCTTCTATCGCGCGAGAAATGCAGAACCGACGTTAATTCTGAGACGCGCGCAGCGCCTATGGGAGATTACGCGCGATTCTGGCGATCCCTACCTCTGGGAGGTGATCGCTAAGTACTTCGAACCGAAGCCACCTTTCCAACGCAAGGAAAAGGACTGGAATCCAAATTTGTCATTTATTCGCGCAGTCTGGCAGGACGCTGGTGCTCGGGATCCTAAATTTGGCAGGAAGCTCGCCGATGCCTACAACTTCGAGGATGAAGAGTCGTCCGCCGCAGATGTCCTGCATGAAATCATAGAAGCGTCTGGACCATCTCCGTCTCTCGTAGCTCAATCGATTTATATGCTTGATCTAGCAAAGAGAACGGACGAATCCGAAGCATTAATTCAACAGTTCAAGGCTAACTTCGCTTCCGAAACAGACTTCGCGATGGGTTGGGCCAGACACGCTCTTAGGTCAAGAAACCGCCCGGCCTCTCTAGAAATTGCAAATTCTACAGCCATCGAGAAGCTGCGTTCGAGTATCGCGGGACTAGTCTATCTGAATGCGGGCTTGAAGGAACAGGCGCTCACGTTAGCCGATACCATCATCAAGGACCTTCGACAGCGTGATCTTCCTGTTACGAGAAAGGATTTCGACGATCTTGGCACATTCTTCAAAGAAATAGGGCGCTGGGAGGATTTCGAAAAGGCTGTGAGTCAGGGATACCCTCGTGAAATGATAACAGACTTGCAAGAACGCCTTGGCTTGCGGGCACTTGCGCGGCGGTGATGGCCTTCAGACGCGTCGTTTGCAACGTCGAAAGGCTTTATTGCCTCTCCCCGATGCCGCACAGACCAAAGCGGCAAAACCACTTGATTATGCCCCACCCCGAAAGATGATCCGTTGCCTTGCGATTTCAGGTGGTTGCCGACAGCGTCGAAGTGAGGTTTTTGTCCGTGTCGCCTTTGGTGGGGCGTAAACCGGCAGAAGTGGCCTTTTGCCCCGCCCGACGACACGTCTTCGCCGAACACTCCATCACCCGCGCAATTTTGCGCCATGAGCGACCCTGTGCGCGCAGAGTGGCAATCTTGGCGGCATCCACGATCTTCCGCGGACGTCCCAACCGTTTGCCCTTCGCCCGCGCGTTTCGTAGACCCGCTTTTACCCGCTCCACGATGAGCGACCGCTCCAACTCGGCCACGGCGCCGAGCACCGTGAATATCATTTTGCCGGTCGGCGTCGTGGTGTCCATTTGCTCGCTAAGAGAGACAAACGCGATCCCGAGCGCGTTAAAAGTTTCAAGCGCACGGAGCAGATGGGAAACGGATCGCGCGAAGCGGTCGAACCGCCAGACGCAAACCACATCGAACCTGCGCCTGTGTGCATCGGCCATGAGGCGATCGAGCTGCGGGCGCCGGTCTTTGCTTCCACTGACACCGACGTCGAGATAGGAATCGACAAGCGACCAGGCGCGCGCCGTGACAAAGTTTTCAAGTTCGCGTGTTTGGAGTGTGACGTCTTGCCCGTGATTGCTAGTGGAAACTCTTCCGTAGATTGCGACTCGCTGTAGACTACTTGAAGCCATCGTTGCACCTCCGGTGCGACGTTCGGTTAGGGGCGTATCGGTGCTGATTACACCGGTGCGTCCCGCTTACTTCTTGCGTCTCTTTGCCTGATAGATTTCTTTCTTTACAGCCTTCAGTCGAGCAACGTCTGAACTCGTCCAAAGCCTAACGCCAACATTGCCTACTCTGGTTAGGTTTGGTGGTACGAATTTACCTTTTCTAATCCAATCCTGAAGGGTTGCTCGCGTGATGCCTACCTTGCTGGCAGCTTCGGCTGTTGCGAAGGTTTTGGAACTCATCGAGCGTTAGACTATCGCACCTTGACATACCTGTCAAGACTTTGCTAGGGTGCATGGCAGAATGGCTGAATTTGGAAAAATAGACGATCCCGTCGAAGCGTCGTTCGAGGCCTGGCGTGAGGAGCAGCCGGACCGACGCGTCGCGGCATCGCGGTGCTGGAATATTTGAGCTCCCATACCAGGGAATAACGAGGCTCCAACTGCGAAAGCGGGATAGCAAATCAGTTGGCAATGAAGGCACGGACAAAGCCAACGCACCCGTGTCGGCAAGTAATCCTTTCGCGGAAAAACTCGCCAGAGCCCTTTATGATGACTTAGAAAAAAACCGCAGCGTACAGCGTTTTTGCGCACCTGGGTCGCCGGAATATAGGACGTATCAGAAAAGGATCGATGGCATCCTTCTGGAACTAAGACGGCGAAGTGAGCCGCAGCAACAATCCGAAAAACGTGTTCTGCGCCGAAAGGGCCCCGTCACACCTAAAGCGCGAGTCGGGAACCCCAAATTGCGGGTGCCTGTGAGACGCCTGAAAGGAATAGTCGAAAGCCTGAGTGCCGCTCGGCGAATGGAAGAGTATCTGGAATCAAAAGGTATAGGGCAAACCGAATTTGCCATCCGGGTCGGAATTACCGATAGGACGCTTCGGAAGTTTAGGAGAACAGGCAAAGTTCGGCGCGACATATTCGAGGGTATCGCCAAGGCCATGGGGATGACCAAGGAAGAATTCTTGAAACACGAATAGCCTTCCGGTTACTTTCCGCATTTCTTCCGAAATATTTCCGCTTACTTGTATATCGCCGCGTTCCGGAATAACTCACCATAAAAACGCAAGGCGCCGCAGTGACTCGGCGCCTCGCAATTTTTGCTCGCATGCCCGTCGAAGGTCGCGAGTTTTTTGGAGTGAACATGCAGAGCCTAACACACTCGTCCCGTAGCGACAAAATCGAATCTTATCGTCTCAGGGCAAGGACCCTAGATAATTCAGAGGCTTGGCGAGGGCGAAGGTCGCAAGGGGATTTCGCCCAGGCAATCAACCCGATCGGGACATTGCCGCCCCCGGCCACAGTCCCGGTGAAACTCAAATGTGACCTCGATGAATATTACTGCACAATCGAACGACATCTGGCCAAGCTAAGATCCAAATACGCCACGCCGGTTTACTGTTTTGCTTTACGCCTCTCTCGAAAGTCCGGAAGGTTTTATGCTTCACAAATTCGCATGGCAAATTACTTCGGATGCAGTCGTCGGACGATGGGTACAACTTTCGGAGAGCTAGAAAGAGGTAGATTCTTTCGTCGGATATCTACATCCCGATTCCAAACCAACGTGTACATGGTCCAGGACCATCCCGCCTGGACTAAAGAAAACCCTGGCCAATGTGTGACGAAGTGCGAAATGCCATGGTCAAACGACGGCCCAGACCTCGGAAGGCAGTTATACGCGATTAGCGGTGGTCGCGTGAAGTTTCGACCTGAGCAGATTAAGTGCCTGACAGAACTTTTCTCAGAAGAAGAGATCGAACACGGATTTCGACGCTTATTAGAAACTCGATCAGTCGCGCTGGATCGACACGGATTTATCCGAATGGAAGGCCTCGATTGGGAGGCTCTATGCTGGGACATATGAGATTAGTTGGGGAGAAGGCTGCCAGTAGTCACGTGCGAAGTAGGCTTCGCACGCCAATGGATAGCTCACTTCCCGCACTAGTGCAAAGCGTGTTGCTTACAAGTATTCGATCTTTAGCTTCCGATGTTGAGTTGACGATACGCGCCTCGCGGCGCATCGCACGTACGTGCGCTATTCATGGAAAGAAATATGCTGAAAATCAAAAACCAGAAAGTCCGAGTCCGATTAGAGAATGCAATCTGGGGCAAAAACATGATGGGCAAAAAGTGAGATTGATAGATTTTAAGTCAAGAATTTCGACCATCCTTGGATCTGGACAAAAAGAACTATTTTCTCAGCAGGTGAAGCAAAGGACTGATGAAGAGTACACTCCAGCCCGATAGGGTAGCCGGACCAACGAGCAAAGAAGGTAGCTCGATGGCGAGGCGAAGGCACCAAACTGGACGTGTATTTGTTCGAGGAAAAAAACCGAATGAAGTATTTGTTGGCCGATGGCGGGAGGATGTGATTCAAGGAGAAAATACAATCCGGGTTGAGCGTTCGATGGTACTCGGCACAGTCGCCGAACTCAAAACAAGACGTATCGCTCAGCGCCTACTCGATCCAATTCTCGCTCGAATCAATTCCTTCGACTATCGGCCGAGTAAGTTCACGTCAGTTGAAAAATTCGCAGACGTTTGGGAGAGCCAGGTGCTCACGCACCAAAAGCCTTCCAGCGTGAAGGCTGTGAAATCTCACCTGAAGACTTATATTCGCAAACACCTGGGGAAGATTCTTCTCCATGAACTCACACCGCAAATTCAGCAAAACTTCGTGACAGAGCTCTCGCGGAAGGTCAAACGCAAAACATGCCTCAACATCCTCGGAACTCTTTCCTCGATGATGCGTACGGCAAAATCGTGGGGCTACTGCACACAGCCCGTGACGGCAGGCGAACTCGCTTTGCCAACGGACGAGATCCACAAGGAGCCGCGCTTTTTCACCGGAGAGCAAGCGCGCAAAATAATCACGATCGCTTGTGACCCATGGCGCACCATGTTCGCCATCGCAGCTATGACCGGTTTGCGAGTCGGAGAAGTTATGGGCCTGCAAAAAGCGGACCTGGACTTCGAACGCCGCGTGGTCCACGTCAAGCGATCGGCTTGGTACGGCAGGGTGCAGACTTGCAAAAGCAAAGCGAGCGCGGCGCCGGTAGTTATGGCGGATGCGCTCGCAACTGTTCTTGCGGAATATTTGGCGACGTGGAAAGAGAACCCGGAGGGTTTTCTTTTTCTCAACCGCAATGGTCGACCGTACGCGGCCAACAAGGTTGTAGAATACGGCCTCTGGCCAGTTCTCGATTTACTGAAACTGCCTCGCACGGGAATGCATGCTTTCCGGCATTGCCATGCGAGTTTGTTGATGGATGTAGGAGCGAATCCGACTGTCACAAAAGATCAGATGCGGCACTCGGATGCACGGATCACGTTGGGCGTTTACGGACACGTCATCGGCGACTCTCAACGCGATGCAGTGGACAAAGTGGGCGAGATTCTGCGCCCAAGTGCGCCCCAATCGGAGATATCAGGTGAGTACGTTCAATAACTTGCGGACAAACGGACGCGGGTTCGATTCCCATCGCCCGCTCCAGATTCAAAAGACTTTACGCGGCTACTTCATTTTCCAAGTTTTCCGTATTTTCCAAAACGTCAATTTTGTTGCCAAACTTTGAGGAAAATCCGGCGTTAACTTGATCGAGTGGAATTTCTCCGGTGTATCTTGCAGTCATCGTCTGAGAAGCGTGACCCATTTGTTGACGAAGAACTGCCGGGTTCGTACCCGCGAGTTCCCACCTACGATTACAGCCACGGCGGAAAGAATGCATACCATCTTGAGGCAGATTGAGAGCCTTCAATGCGGGATGCAAAGCTTCGCGCAACACTTGCGATTCCTGTAATGGTGTTCTTCGGAGTGAAGAAAATACGAAGGCATTAGGATCGTGAATGCGGTCTTGAACGAACGCCTTCAGCAATCGCATTGCCTGCTTCCCTTCGCTGTCAACGAGTAGGACCGTACGGTAAGCAGTAGCGTTCTTGCACGGTCCAACCTTTCCTAGGCGATCTAGAGATTCATCGACACGAATTGTGCTCGCCTTGAATTCGATATCATTCATTCGTAGCGCGAACAACTCACCGCATCGTAAGCCTGAGGCGGAAGCTAGGATAAACAGCGTCGCATATCGTTCTTTACGGGTATCAAGGTCTAGCGTTCGAACCTTGTCGGCAATCGACTGCGATTGTTCCGATGAGAGCGATGTCGCTTCCCTGCTCTTTAGCTTCATTCCCAACTTGTCATCTTCTGGAATCTCTAAACCTTGCTGACTGAAAGGCGGCTTATGGTCTTTTGAGCTACAAGAGAGAACGCGCTGCATGGTTCGCAGAATGTTCTTGATTGTGACCCATGAAAGACCTTCACTCCGCTTTTTCCAAATCCACTCATTTACGGAATCGATTGTGATGTGCTCTACGGGAGTATTCTTCCAGTCTGGTAAGAGATGGGTCTTAATGTGAGTCTGCGCCGTCGAGAACGTAGACCCTCTTAACATTCGTGGAGCAAACACCTCCGTATAGTATTTTTCCGCATCTGTGAAGGTCCGAGACGAAGGAAATTTGATATTCATCCGAGTTGATACCCAAACCCATGATGAAATTCTTCTTCTTTCGCAACTTGGAATCTCGGTAGGAACGGCACACAGACTTTGCAAATAACGAACGCTGATTTTGGAAGAACGGCGAGACGCCCAACCTCCGGTTGGTACTATTGCCTCTGACAATGTCATCCACCAAAATTAACGCGATATGAAGAAACAAACCAAGGCCAACTCAACCCGAATTGCAGAAATCATCTTGTTGACCTTCATTCTCGCGTTCGTCGCGCGAGCAACACCGAACTTAGACATGTTACCCAGGATTCCTTGGGCGGAAGATCAACCCAATGACATCGGTTTGGGGAACACCGACGACAAAGACTGGGGAATTTATGCGCGTATGGAATTTATGGCAACACATCCACCAGTCGCCACTCCGACGTTGAAACCAGTTCGACTGGAGAAGTTTTGGTTTCAGCGGCCCAGAGGCATCGCGACTTAGTAGCTACGAATTAAGACTTCTTAACGCGTGACCTTCTCCGCATTCTGTCCCACCATAACGCGCCCAACATCCGGCCTGTCCGGCTGGCGAATATT
>Ga0210400_10004831_pt1 | contig 11564 bp, 7 predicted proteins | sample IncBWH26MmetaG_FD_155456 | JGI IMG/M metagenome (GOLD analysis project Ga0210400, IMG submission 155456) | Forest soil microbial communities from Barre Woods Harvard Forest LTER site, Petersham, Massachusetts, United States - Inc-BW-H-26-M | ecosystem: Environmental > Terrestrial > Soil >...
AGGACGGATACTTGTACGGCCGCGGTGCGATCGACGACAAGGGGATGCTGGCCGCGAATCTGGCGGCGTTCATCGCGCTGAAGCGCACGAACCCGCGCTTGAACCGCGACGTGATCTTCCTGGCGACGGCTGACGAGGAACAGTTTGGGGATGCGAGCGTCAAGATTCTGATCGCGAAATACTGGGACAAGTTTGCGGCCGGGTTCGCGCTGAATGAGGGCGGCCAGGTTTCGCTGAAGAACGGCAAAGTGCAATACGTCGCGGTGCAGGCGAGCGAGAAAGTTCCCGTAAACGTCACGGTGGTGGCGCGCGGGACGTCGGGACATGCATCGATGCCGACGAAGGACAATGCCGTGGTCCATCTGGCTGCGGCGGTGGCGAAAATCGGGAACTATTCCGCGCCAGTACACTTCACGACGATTGTGCGGCGATATTTTGAGCAGCTCGCGACCATCGAAGACGATGAAATGGCAAAATGGATGCGTTCGCTGGATGCATCGGACCGCGGCGAGCATGCGCAAAGAGTGATCTCGGACGCTAGTCCATTGTGGAACTCGATGCTGCGGGATTCAATCGCGCCGACGATGCTGACGGCGGGTGTGCGGGCGAACGTCATTCCGGGGGAGGCGCGCGCCAACCTGAACATACGATTGCTGCCGGGAGACACCATCGATGTGCTACTGGCGGAGCTGAAGAAACTGGTGAACGATCCGCAGATCCGATTTGAAATCCAGCCGGATGCGGGGTTGGCTGCGCCGCCGTCTTCGCTGGAAAACGATTTCTATGCCACAATCACAAAGGTTGCGGGGAGAGAATTTTCCGGCGCGCCGGTGCTGCCGTTTCAATCAACCGGAGCAACGGATTCCGCGCAGTTGCGGCTGCACAACGTCCAGTCCTACGGTTTTCTGCCGTTCCCGCTCACGGAGGAGGACTTCCGGCGGATGCATGGGGACGATGAGCGGATCCCGCTGGCGTCTTTCACCAAGGGAGTGGAGGTATTGGCGCGAGTCATCGCCGAATTCGTGGTTGCGCGGTAGGGAAGCAGAGAAACAAATCGAGAAGATAGAAAAAAGGCACTCGTTTTGGGCAGCCTTCCGGTGAACAATACAAGCAAACGGGAATTCTTGCGGCAGAAAAGAGTATGAGTTTTCGTCATTCCAAAATTGTCTGCACGATCGGACCGGCGACCCGTACGCCGAGGATGATTGACCGCCTGCTGAGCGCGGGGATGGACGTGGCGCGGCTGAATTTTTCGCATGGCACACACGAGGAACATGCGAAGAACATTTCGATGCTGCGCGCGGCGGCCATTGAGCACGAAAAGCCGATCGCGATTCTCGCCGACCTTCAGGGACCGAAAATCCGGACCGGGCCCCTGGCGGGCGGCGGGCCGGTGCTGCTGCGCAGTGGGCAAAAGTTCGTGATCACGACCGCGAAGATTCTGGGCGATTCGACGCGGGTGAATACAGTTTTCACGCCGCTACCGCATGAAGTGCACCGCGGCGACCGCATCCTGCTCTCGGATGGATTAATCGAGCTGCGTGTAGATAAAGTGAGCGGGCGGGAGGTGATTTGCCAAGTCGTGAACGGCGGGGCACTTGGCGAGCACAAGGGAATTAACCTGCCGGGAATCAAACTGCGCGTTCCCGCGCTGACGCCGAAAGACCGCGCCGACTTGAAATTCGCGCTGAAACACGGCGCTGATTACATTGCGGTGAGCTTCGTGCGGCGCCCGGAGGACGTGCTGCTGGCGAAACAGCTGGTGCGCCGCGCGGGGAGAGACACTCCGGTGATCGCGAAGCTGGAGAAGCCGGAGGCGATCGACAATCTCGACGCGATTCTGCGGGCCTCCGACGGCGTGATGGTGGCGCGGGGCGACCTCGGCGTGGAGATGAATCCCGAGCGCGTGCCGGTGGTGCAGAAAGCGATTATTGCGCGAGCCAGAGAATTCCGGCGTCCGGTGATTACGGCGACGCAGATGCTGGAATCGATGACGGAGAACCCGCGGCCGACGCGCGCGGAAGCTTCCGACGTGGCCAACGCGATTTTCGACGGCTCGGACGCAGTGATGCTTTCGGCGGAGACCGCATCGGGAAAGTATCCGGTCGAGGCCGTTGGCATAATGGCCCGCATCATCGAAGAGGCGGAAGCGAGCATCCGGGAATTTCCGCGGCCGGCCCCCCAGGAGCAACTGAAAGTGGCGGAAACCGTCGCAGAGCTGGTGTGCCACGCCTCGCGCGAGCTGCATATGAAACTGATCGCGGTGTTTACGCACAGCGGATTCACGGCGCGGCTGGTGTCGCGCTACCGGCCGCTGGTGCCGATTGTCGCGTTCTCGCCGGAGGCGGAGACGCGGAGGCGCATGGCGCTGATCTGGGGCGCGCTGCCCAGAAAGATTCAAGACGTGCAAAAGGTGGACGGTCTGGCCAAGGTCGCGGAAAAGCGCCTGCTCGAAGAGCGGCTGGTGCGCAAGGGCGACGTGATCGGGATTGTGGCGGGCACGCCGATGGGGATTCGCGGAACAACGAACTTCATGAAGTTTCACATTATCGGCGGACCTGCCTGAAGGCAGTTGTCAGTCGTCAGTTTTCAGTGCTTAGTCGCTCCCGACTGTCCCCCCGGTTTTTTGTAAGTGTTGCATCTAAAGGGCTTAATTGACCCAGTTGTCGGGGCGCGAGGGCGGATCCTTCTTGTGCTTGTTGATGTAGACCTCGAAGCGCTTGCGATTGCGTTTGTGCTGCCAGTCCGTGACGGTGTTGCGGACGTTGTAGAGGAAGGAACCGCGGCGAAGGTAGAGATAGCCGACAAGCATGCCGCCAAGATGGCAGAGATGACTTACTTTGTCCCCGCCCGAACCAAGAGTGAAAAAGAATTCAAGCGTGCCCATCGCCGCCACGTAGGGCCGCATGGGAATCGAAACCGGCAGCGGAAAGATCCACACTCGCCGGTCGGGGAAGAGAATTGCATTGGCGATCAGTATTCCGAAGATCGCCCCTGAAGCTCCGATCGTTGGAATGTCTGAGGGACGCGAGCCCCAAAGCATTGGCAGAAGCTTTACGACCACGTTGATCAAACCAGCGCCAACACCGCACAGGAAAAAATAGTTCAGAAAGCGGCGCTTGCCCCAGACAAGTTCCAAATCTTTTCCGAACATCCACAAGAAAAGCATATTGAATAGGAGATGGAGTGGGTCGCCATGCAGAAAAATGTAAGTGAACGGCTGCCAGATTCGGAGACCGGGTATGGGCCCCAGTGGAACAAGACCAAAAAAGTGGTTGATCCACGACAGCGCGCTTGTGCCGCCAAAGGCATCGGCGAGCAGCTGGACGAGAAAAACGCCTGTGCAAACGAGGACGAGAAGCTTGACGCCCGGCGTGATGAATCCACGCCAGTCGAAGTTATAGCGCCGCGCGCCGAACGAAGTCCCCATGATTTCAGTGTACGGCGGAGAATCGTGCGCGTCAAAGCGGGTTGCGCGAACGGCTAGTTCAGCTTCTTGCGGGCGAAGTAGAAGAGGGAGGCCGCGAGAAGAGCGAACATGAAAATGCCGAATAGATTGCTGGTCGCGAGCGGCCCCATCAATTGGGGGCCGAAGGCGAAGAGGTCTGCGCGCCAGGGCAGACCCAGAGCGGATGTGAGCCAATGCGGGACGCGATTGGAGATCTCCGGGTCCTGCAGCAGGGCTATGATGATGCCGAGGAGGCCGAAGACTCCTCCCGCAGCGATCAATCCGCTGGAATAGAGCGCGCCGGGACTGGCTTCGCTTTCGTCCTTTTTCTTGGTGGTTGCTTCGACCAGCGCGCGGACGAGGCCGCCGGCAAACATGGCTCCGGTGGTGGCGATGGAAAGATAGGAGCCAGTGGCAAAGGCCAGCGAGCGAACGCCGAGAACCTCCACAGCGATCACCAAGGCGACGCCCATGAGCACCAGACGCCAGGGCAAGCGCTGATTGAGAATGCCATTGATGACTGTAGCCATCAGTCGCGCTTGCGGCGCCGGAGCTTTATCGCTGCCGATACCTTGCGCCCATTGAAATTCGATCCTCTGAGTGCTCGCGTCGTAGAGATATTCGCCGTCGGGGATTTCGTGCGAGCCGAGAGAATTGATTAGCACGTAGTTTTTGCTTTGGTAGGTGAAGGAATCGCGCTCAATTTTCACGCCGCTGGGCAAAGCCTGGATACTGACGGGAATCGGCGTGGGGATGTATTTCTCCAGGCCCTTGTTCATCAGATTCAGGGTCGCGCCAATGGCCACAGTCGAGACGGTGACGCCAACGAGAAGCCCCATCTGCTGCCAAAAAGGCGTTGCGCCGACGAGATAGCCGGTTTTCAAATCCTGCGAGGTGGAGCCGGCGATGGCGGCGGCGATGCAAACCACGCCACCAATCATGAGCGCGAGCACGGCGTAGTTCGGGGCCGTCCATCCGGCGAGGAAGAAAATGGCGCAGGTGGCCATCAGGGTGGCGATGCTCATGCCGCTGATGGGATTGGAAGAATTCCCGAGCAGGCCGCTGATGCGCCCCGCCACGGTGACGAACAAGAATCCAAATACGACCACAAAAATGGCGGCAAAAAGATTTTGCCACCAGAGGGTGCCGGCATCTTTCATCGGATGAAACGTCAGCAGCACCCACATCATGACGACGATGACGATAGAGCCCAAGATGACCCAGCGCATCGGGACGTCTCGGTCGATACGGCTGGAGGCGGTCGATTGGCCCGCGCCTTCGGCACGCACGTCTTTCAAGCCCGCGCGCAGAGCGGAAATGATGGTAGGCAGAGTGCGCAGCAGGGTAATCAACCCGGCGGCGGCTACAGCGCCTGCGCCCATCGGGCGGATGTAACTGCGCCAGATGTCATCAGGCGTCATGAGAGGAATGGGAATGGTGGAAGGATAGATCGGAGTGTTGCCGGCAAGCTGCCCGTAAAACTTGATGGCGGGCATCATGACCAGCCACGAGACGATGCCGCCGGCAAAGAGTATGCCGGAGACGCGGGGGCCGATGATATAGCCCACCCCCAGATACTCAGAGGTAATTGCGGCTCGAAAACTCGCGCCGGGGAACCAACCGGGCCGGGCTTCCGGTTGCGATGTCCACGCTTGAATGGTGTTCATGAGGAAGGTGTAAACGCCGCCGAGACCGAGCCCCCAGAAAACGCGGCCCGCGAAGGAGCCACCGCGTTCTCCCGCAACGAGCACGTCAGCACAGGCGGTCCCTTCCGGAAATACCAGGTTGCCGTGTTCCTTGACGATGAGCTGGCGGCGCAGCGGCACCATGAAGAGCACGCCGAGCCACCCGCCGAGAAGAGCCAGGGGGAAAATCCGCCAAAATGTGAATTCGGAGCCGAAGCCGAGAAAGATCAGCGCGGGGATCGTGAACATGACGCCGGCGGCGAGGGATTCGCCCGCCGAACCGGTCGTCTGGACGATGTTGTTTTCGAGGATGGTGGAGCGGCCGAAAGCGCGAAGAATGCTGATGGAGAGCACGGAAATGGGGATCGAAGCGGAAACGGTGAGCCCGGCGCGCAGGCCGACATAGACGGTCACCGCGCCGAAAAGCAGTCCGAAGAGGGCACCAAGGATCACCGCGCGAATGGTAAATTCCTTGGGGCTCTCTTCGGCCGGCACGTAGGTGCGAAATTCACCCGGGGGTGCCGTGGAACTCCATGGACGTTCGCTCACTGAATCCTCCCTATTTTCCGGAAATGGATGCCGATGCTGCCCCTGTGCGGGGGGATTATGCCGCAGGTGGGCGGGGTGGGGAAGAGAATCCTCTCGCGGGCGAAGAGGAGGGGTACTGGCAACTCTATTGACAGATACGGGGCATCGCTGTAGTGTCCGGCAATATAAGTTGCCCAGGTCAGCAACAATGCCCATGGGACGGGACCCTCACACGTCGCGGGCAACCGCGAATTCGTCGTTTCCCCTGGTGACCACAAAGCGGTCATTTCTCCGAAGTGCGGACTCTGGCATTCTTCCTGGATTTATTCGAAATTTTGCATTCCTGCCAATTCAAATGGGAGGCCCATCGTGAGCTATCGCCGCCTGTCGGTGCTCGTTTTGGTGCTATTTTTGGGGGCCGCCGTGCGGCGCACCCAGCCGGTGAGTGCAGGGGACGAATGGCAGCCCATCTCTCAAGAAGAGTTGAAGATGACCAGCGCGCCGGAAGCACCGGGAGCGCCGGCGATTTATCTGTACCGGCAGGTGGATCGGAACGACATGGGCGTTCAGCGGGGGCGCGGCGCCACGGAATACAACTACGTCCGTATCAAGATCCTCACGGAGGAAGGGCGAAAGCATGCAAACATCGAGATTCCGTTTGAACGGCAAAGGACAAATTTAAGCAACATTCGAGCACGAACTGTCAGGCCGGATGGAACCATCGCCAACTTTGACGGCAAAGTCTACGAACAAACGCTGGAGAAGACCAAGGGTGTCAAATACCTAGCAAAAACCTTCACACTGCCGGATGTGCAAGTGGGAAGTATCATCGAGTATCACTACAACGTCGATCTCGAGGACTACTACATTTTCAGGTCGTATTGGATTCTGAGCGAAGAGCTTTTCACGAAGCGCGCCGTCTTCAGCCTGAAGCCGTACGACCGTCCGCCGTGGACGGTTCAGTGGAGCTGGCCCGCCGGTTTGCCGAAGGGAACTGAGCCACCGAAGGAGGGTCCCGACCGTATCGTCAGGATGAGCGCAGAAAACGTTCCGGCGTTCGTTATCGAAGACCACATGCCACCACCTAATGAGCTGAAATACCGCGTTGTGTTCACCTACCATGACGAAATCCCGGAACTGAACGTCGATAAATACTGGAAGCAATTCGACAAAAAGAAGAACGGGCAAGTGGAAGGTTTCATTGACAAGCGGAAGGCGATGGAAGAAGCGGTGGCGGGCATCATTTCGCCCGGCGATGCGCCAGAGGAAAAGCTCCGGAAGATTTACGCCCGAGTGCAGCAGATACAGAATCTAACTTACCTGCCAAGAAAGAGCGTAGAAGAGCGTAAACATGAGGAGATCAAAGAAAACAACAACGTTGAGGACCTATGGAAGCACCAATATGGCACCGGCTGGGACCTCACGTGGTTGTTTCTTGCTTTAGTCCGTGCATCTGGCATGGAGGCTTATCCGTGCCTGGTTTCGGGCAGAAGCGAGTATTTCTTCCGCAAAGAACGTGTTGATGGGCGCGAACTGGATGCCAACGTAGTGCTCGTTAAGGTCAATGGAAAAGAGGCGTTCTTTGACCCGGGGGCCGCGTTCACACCATTTGGAATGCTTCCTTGGATGGAGACAGCGACTATAGGACTCAAACTCGACAAGGATGGCGGAAGCTGGATCCAGACGCCGCTTCCCGAAAGTTCTGTCTCACGCGTAGAGCGCAAGGCGGATATGAAGCTGACTGATGATGGCTCGCTGGAAGGCAGAGTGACAGTCACTTACACGGGCTTGGAGGCCTATGCGCTCCGGATGGAGGAACGCAACGAGGATGACACCGCGCGCCAAAAGCTTCTCGAAGATCGGATGAAGGAACAAGTGCCAGCAGCCATCGATCTGGAACTCAAAAAGCAACCGGATTGGAAAAATGCGAATGAACCGTTTGTGGTGGAGTATGAAGTGAAGGTCTCCGGCTGGGTTTCCGGCGCCGGGAAACGCGCGCTGCTTCCGGTGGGGCTCTTCAGCGAGACGGAGAAACATATGTTTGAGCATGCGAGCCGCGTCTTCCCTGTCTATTTCGCTTTTCCCTTCCAGAAGATCGACGAGGTGAACGTCGAATTGCCTCTCGGCTGGCAAGTTGGCAGCGTGCCCAAGCCGGTGGACCAGGATGCCAAGGCGGTTCAATATACGTTGAAAGCGGAAGGCAACAACAGTAGTTTGCACTTCAAGAGGGCACTCCGCAGCGACTTATTTATGGTGCCGGCGGAACAATATTCAGCGCTGCGGACTTTCTACCAACTCGTGAGGTCTGGTGATGAACAACAAATTGTCCTGCAACCGGGAACCGCATCCTCCGATAAATGAGTGGGTGCCGCGACCCCGGCCTATTGCAATGCTATTTGCAGTGTTCGCGGTCATGATTTTCCCTGCGGCAATCCGGCTTGACGCAGCAGACGCCCCTGCTTGGATGCACGCGCTGGTAAGCGCTCCGCTGCCCAAACACGATGAAAAAACGGACGCCGTGTTGCTTTACTCTGAAGAGATTTTGAATGTCCAGCCAAACGGCAAGATCAAAGAGACGGATCGCGCTGCATACAAGATTCTTCGTCCCGACGGGCGAAGGTTTGGAAAGTTGCACTTCCCTTTCACCCCCGATTCCAAGATTACCGGCCTTCATGCTTGGTGCATCCCAGCGCAAGGTAAGGATTACGAGGTGAAGGAGAAAGACGCGACCGAAAGGGGATATAGCGACGTCGAGGGCGGTGAGCTGTACACGGATCTCCGCGCGAAAATCATGGAAATTCCCGCCGCCGAGCCAGGCAATATCGTCGGATTTGAAATCGAACACGACGATCGACCCTACATCCTTCAAGATGAATGGTTCCTGCAACAAACGGTGCCGGTCGCGGAAGCACGGTATACGCTCCAGCTTCCTCCTGGATGGGAGTTCAAAGCAGTGTGGTTGAACCATGAGGAGATTCAGCCAACTCCCGGCGGAAACAACCAATGGCAGTGGGAAGCAAAAGATCTTCCGGCAATCAGATGGGAGCCGGATATGCCGCCGTGGAAAGGCGTGGCGGGCCTGATGATTGTATCGCTAGTCCCGCCGGGCGGGACAAAACGCGGCTTTTTGTCATGGTCGGACATGGGAAGCTGGTATAACGATCTCACTCAAGGTCGCCGAGAGGCCTCTCCGGACATCAAGCAGGAAGTGGCGGCGCTTACTGCATCCGCGTCAACATCGCTCGACAAGATGCGGGCGCTGGCGGATTTTCTCCAGCGAGACATCCGGTACGTTGCGATTTCGCTCGGGATCGGCGGGGTGCAACCGCATCCTGCGACTGAGGTATTCAAGCACCGCTTTGGCGATTGCAAAGATAAAGCCACTCTTCTCAGCTCCATGCTAAAAGAAATCGGCGTGGATTCCTACTATGTGATCATCAATACCGAACGCGGCGGAGTCACGCCTGCGACGCCTCCACACATCGGGGGATTCAACCACGCCATCCTTGCCATCCGGCTTCCCGACGGTGTTTCGGATAGCTCGCTGGTAGCTACTGTCCAGCACCCAAAGCTAGGACGGCTTCTTTTCTTCGATCCGACGGACGAGCTCACGCCGTTCGGACAATTGCACGGAGGGTTGCAAGCCAATTATGGAATGCTGGTGACGCCGGACGGCGGTGATCTGCTCCGGCTTCCGGAACTGCCTCCGGCGATAAACGGGATTCAAAGGAGCGCCCAACTCAAATTGAGCGCGAACGGGACGCTCAGCGGCGATGTGCGGGAAGTTCGCATAGGCGATCATGCCTCTTCGCAGCGGTGGGCGCTGCGCGCCGCGACGAAGGATGCGGACAAAATCAAGCCTATCGAGACTGTCCTATCCGGTTCACTGGGTACCTTTCAAATCACGAAGGCAACCGTCGGCAACTTGCAGAAGACGGACCTGCCGTTCGTCTATAACTACTCGGTAGTAGCGCAAAATTATGCAAAGACTGCGGGCGACCTTCTGCTAATCCGACCACGTGTCGTTGGCAATCAATCGAGCGACGTGCTGGAGACCAAGGAGCCGCGAAAATATCCGGTGGAATTCGACGGGCCGTCGCGAGACACGGACACGTTTGAAATTACGCTGCCGGCGGGCTACGAGGTGGACGACCTGCCGCCGCCGGTGAACGCGGACTACAGCTTCGCGAGCTACCACAGCAAAACGGAAGTGAACGGAAACACGCTGAAGTACACGCGGACGTTTGAAGTGAAAGAACTGAGCGTGCCGCTCAGCAAGGTCGAGGACCTGAAGAAACTCTACCGCGTGATCGCGGGCGACGAACGGAATACCGCGGTGCTAAAACCCGCCACTCACTGATTTCCACCCCACCACTGCTCGCGTGATTCCTATTCTATTTCTATGGCGGAGTTCCCGTTCCGGCAGAATTTGTACGCGGGATGAAGAAAAGAATCGCGGCGGGAGGATGTAGCGCCGCCAATTTTTTGCGCAGGGCGCGCGGCGATGCGTCCAGTGTTTGTTTCAAGAGCGAGGCAGCCGTCTCGAAAGGAAGGTGGACGCGATAGACATCGGCGCGCTCTGCGTGGGAGTACTTCTCGTAGCGCGGAGTTGAATCCTGCGCTGCTTTGAGCAAGATTTCCCAGGGACTTCGTTTGTGGAACAACTTTTTCGCCGAAGCTTCGCGGCGAACGATGCCAACCAGAGAACGCTGCGTGCCGCCGCCGATTTCAAGAGAGACTCCGGTTACTTTGGCAGGGTCGAAGAGACGCGTGGGATCGTCGTCCGGAAAAAGGGCAAGAAGTCCCGTAATTTCATCCTCTTTGGAAGTGAAACCGTCCCACCAGTAGCGATAACCGTTATAGACCACGGTGCCGGCGCGGAAAACTTGCTGCACACGTACGGCATTCTTGCCCGTGACGCTCACGACCATATCAGCAAGCTCAGCAAGGCGAAACGTTTGCTTCACGACCGGACGCACGGTCACGTAGCCTGCGTCATCTTCCGTGAAGCGCATCGCGATGGTTTCCGGGAGCGGCATGCAAATGAGGGAAGCGAATTCTCAGCCCAGTTTCGAGAGGCGGTCGCGCACGCGATCGCTGAGCGCTTTGCCGTCAACGGTCTTGCCTTCCAGCGCCGATTTGGCAGCCTTCACGACCGCGCCCATCTGCTTGATGGAATTCGCGCCGGATTCGGAGATCGCCTTGGCAATCGCGGCGTCCATTTCGGCTGCGCTGGCGCCTGCAGGGAGATAAGATTCGATGATGGCGAGCTCTTTGGTTTCCTTTTCGGCGAGTTCGGGGCGGTTGCCCTTGGTGAACTGCTCGATCGATTCCTTGCGCTGTTTTACGAGCGTTTGCAGGATCTGAATGGACTCCGGCTCGTCGAGTACGCGAATCTTTTCGACTTCCTTGTGCTTGATGGCGGCCTTGATTCCCCGCAGGACGCTGAGGCGCAGTTCGTCTTTGGAGCGCATGGCGTCGACCAGGTCCTTCTGAATTTTTTCGGAAAAACTCATCTTCAGTTCCTCACTTTATTGAATATAGCAGACCAGGAAAGGCGACAGGCAAGAATGACGCAGCGCGGCGGCCACAGCGTGCCGGCGTACTTATTTGACAGAGCGCGAGCGGCTCGCTACTTTTGATCTCTTACACTGCGCGGAACAAACCCGCCAGAGGAGACGACGGGGCTCATGAAAGTCATCGTAGCGGACAAGATCAGCGAAAGGGGCGTGCAACTGCTGAAGGAGCAGCCAGGCTGGAACGTCGTGCTGACGACGAATGATACGCTGAAAAAAGAGATTGCCGGTGCGGATGCTCTGATCGTGCGTAGCGCGACGAAAGTCACTGCGGAATTGCTGGACCAGGCGAAAAAATTACGCGCGGTGGGCCGCGCGGGGGTGGGC